>Ga0247837_1006906_pt1 | contig 15548 bp, 13 predicted proteins | sample LaCtaG_2_FD_187115 | JGI IMG/M metagenome (GOLD analysis project Ga0247837, IMG submission 187115) | Freshwater microbial communities from meromictic Lake La Cruz, Castile-La Mancha, Spain - LaCruzMarch2015_14.5m | ecosystem: Environmental > Aquatic > Freshwater > Lake | place: Spain: Castile-La...
ATCCTCCCACAAGGCCTTCGGAATGTACCGCCCCTCCGACCCGGACACAAACCACCCCTCCCCACGGACCCCGGGCCGGCCGGGCCACGAGTGCTCAGGCTATCTATACTCCGGCCTTGAGTTCCGCTCCGGCGGATCCTCGCCGTCGCACACCTCGCACCCCGGGCCTTCACCGTCATGCACCTCACGACGCTTTTCCCGCTCGCCTGCTGCCTCACCCTCGGAGCCTCCCTGGCCATGGCCGTTCCCTCCGCCCGGGCCGACGACACCGCGACGCGTCCACCCGCGGCCGGCGAGCGGATCGTGTTCCTCGGCGACTCGATCACCGAGGGGGGCGCAGGGCCGGGCGGCTACGTGACGCTCGTCCGCGAGGCAGTCGCCGCGGCCCTGCCCGACAAGGGCGTCGAGGTGCTCGGGGCGGGCATCAGCGGCAACAAGGTGCCCGACCTGGAGAAGCGGCTCGACCGCGACGTGCTCGCGAAGAAGCCCACCACCGTCGTGGTCTACATCGGGATCAACGACGTCTGGCACTCGCAGCGGGGCCAGGGCACACCCAAGGATGCCTTCGACAAGGGCCTGCGGAGCCTGGTCGAGCGGATCCGGGCTGGCGGGGCCCGCGTCATCCTCTGCACGCCGAGCGTGATCGGCGAGCAGCCGACGGGCGAGAACAAACTCGACGCGATGCTCGACGAGTATTCGACCGTGACCCGGGGCGTCGCCGCCGAGTTGAAGACCGGCCTGCTCGACCTGCGCAAGGCCTTCGTCGCTCACCTCGCCACGGCCAACGCCACGAAGGCCGACAAGGGAACGCTCACCACCGACGGCGTCCACCTGAACGCCGCCGGCAACCGGTTCGTGGCCGACCGGATGCTCGAGGCGCTGGGAGTCGCGGCCAGCAAGCCGGCCGGCGGCGCGGAACACGGCCGCAAACTCCGCCACGTCGTGCTCTTCAAGTTCAAAGAAAGTTCGACGCCCGATGACGTGGCCCGGATCGTCGCGGCCTTCCAAGGCCTGCCTGCGAAGATCTCCGAGATCGACGACTTCGAATGGGGCACCGACGTCTCCCCGGAGGGCAAGGCCGGGGGCTTCACCCACTGCTTCCTCGTGACCTTCAAGACCGCGGCTGACCGCGACGCCTATCTTCCGCATCCGGCGCACAAGCAGTTCGTGGCGATCGTCGGGCCGCACGTGGACAAGGTCTGCGTGGTGGACTTCTGGGGAGCCGAGTGAGGGCCGACCGCGGCCGGGGAGCAGCACCGATGCACATCGTTCATGTCTTTGTCCACGTGAAGCCCGGTAGCGAGGCCGCCTTCGAGGAGGCCACGCTGGCCAATGCCCGGGCCAGCCTCACCGAGCCGGGCGTGGCCCGGTTCGACGTCGTCCGCCAGCAGGACGACCCGATGCGGTTCGTGCTCGTCGAGGTGTACCGCTCACCCGAGGCGGCCCTGGCCCACAAGGAGACGGCCCACTATGCCGCCTGGCGGGATACCGTGGCCGGGATGATGGCCGAGCCACGGTCGAGCAAGAAGTATCTGAACGTCCATCCCGACGACGCGGGCTGGTGATGATCCCTGCCTTTGAGTTCGCGACGGCCGGGCGGATCGTGTTCGGCTCGGGCACGCGGCGCGGCCTGGGCGGAATCTTGGCCGGGCTCGGCCGGCGGGTGCTCGTGGTGGGCGGCGCGACCCGGCGACACGACGCCTGGCTCGACCCGCTGCTCGCCGAGCAGGGCCTGGTGCGGGCCGATTTCGGCGTGACCGGCGAGCCCACGCTCGAGATGGCACGGGCCGGCGCGGCAGCGGCCCGTACAGCCGGCTGTGACGTGGTGCTCGGCCTCGGCGGCGGCAGCGCCCTCGACGCCGCCAAGGCGATCGCGGCGCTCGCGACGCAGCCTGGCGACGTGCTCGACTACCTGGAGGTGATCGGCGGTGGCGGGCCGCTCGTCGCGCCGCCGCTGCCCTGCGTGGCCGTGCCGACGACGGCCGGCACGGGCTCAGAGGTGACGAGAAACGCCGTCCTCGGCAGCCCCCAGCAGGGCGTGAAGGTGAGCCTGCGGAGTCCGCTGATGCTGCCGCGGGCGGCAGTTGTCGATCCCGAACTCACGCTCTCGCTGCCGCCGGCCGTGACGGCCACGACCGGCCTCGACGCCCTCGCGCAGCTGATCGAGCCGTTCGTGTCGGTGAAGCGGCAGCCGCTCGCCGACGCGATCTGCCGTGCGGGGCTCGGCCGCGTCGCCTGGGCCCTGCGGAAAGCCTGCTCCGACCCCACAGACCTCGCCGCCCGGGAGGCGATGAGCCTGGCGAGCCTGTGCGGTGGAATGGCGCTGGCCAACGCCGGGCTGGGGGCTGTGCACGGGTTCGCGGGTCCGATCGGCGGAATGTTTCCGGCGCCGCACGGGGCGGTCTGTGCGGTCCTGCTCGCGGGCGTGATCGAGGCCAACATCGCGGCGGCCCGTCGCGCCGGTGACGCCGACACGCTGGCCCGCTACGCGGAGATCGCCCGCGTGCTCACTGCCGAAGCGACGGCCCCGCCCGACGCGGCCGCGGCCTGGGTGCGGCAGCTCGTGGCCGAGCTCGCGATCCCGCCCTTGTCCGCCTATGGCATGACCGCGGCCGATGTTTCCGCGGTGGTGCAGAAAGCAAAGCCGGCCAGCAGCATGCAGGGCAATCCGGTGACACTCGGCGACGAGACGCTTGCCGCGATCGTGGCAGCCGCCATCGCCGGCGGATCAATCCGCGCCCCGCTCTGAGGGCCGCCGACGCGGGCAACTTGACCCCGATCTGCGGCCCCGCACTGGTCTAGGCCCGGCCGCCCCAGACCGCTACCCTCCCCGCCCGCCCGGTTTGCCCGGGCCCACCCCGGGAGAACGCCCATGCCCAAGGCCGGCGAGATGACCTACTTCGAGCAGATCGGCGTAGCGGGTCAGCGGCACTCCCTGCGCAAGCCGTTCTCGAAGGGACAGCGGGCCGAGGGCACGACCTGTGGCGACCACCTGATGGGCTTCGGCGGCTTGGCGACGCTGCTCAATCCCACGCCGTCGCGGCTGCTCGATCTCGGCTGCGGCACCGGCTGGACCAGCTGCTTCTTCACCCGGATGGGATACGAGGTCGTGGGCCAGGACATCTCCTCGCAGGCGATCGAGCTGGCGCGGGAGTTTGCCGCCAGCGAGGAACTCGACAACCTCAGCTTCATCGCCGGCGACTACGAGTCGCTCGACTTCGAGAACTGCTTCGACAACGCCGTGTTCTTCGACTCGCTCCATCACTCGGTCGATGAGCGGCAGGCGCTGGAATCCGTCTACCGGGCCCTGCGGCCGGGCGGGGTCTGCGTGACCCGCGAGCCTGGCGTCGGGCATGCAGCCGCCAAAGCTTCGCTCGACGCGATCGAGATCTACGGCGTGACCGAACGCGACATGCCTCCCACGCTGATCGCCAAGCATGCCTTCGAGATCGGGTTTCGCCAGGTCAACGTCTATCCGTTCCCGAACACGTCGTTCCGCATGCAGTGCGGCATCCGCCACGCGCGGATGTATGGGCCGCGGACCCCGCTCAAGCACTGGTGGAAGAAGGTCTGCGGCTCGCTCAAGGCCGCCCGCTACGCGGCCCGCGCCCACTGGCAGATGTACGACGTGGGCGGATTCGTCCAGCTCGTGAAGTAGCCGCCGCTGAAGCCAGCTTGACGCCGGCTACCGCGGCACGATCCAGACGTTACGGAACTTTGCCGGGCTGCCGTGATCCTGGAGGAAGAGCGGGCCCGCGCCCGTCTCGTCGAGCCGCTGCTTCACCTGCCGCAGGTGGTCGGTCACGCCGTGCCGGTAGGGCACGTAGGGCGAGCGGGGCTCGCTGAACTCGATGCCATCCTGCACGAGCTTCCCGTTGAGCCAGGCCGTGATCGTGCCGGGCGTGGTCACCTTGCCCGCGGCGTCGCGGCGGGGCGCTGTGTAGCGGATGTCGTACACCTGCCATTCGCCAGCCGGGCGGGAGGCGTTCACCAGCGGCTTGGCGAACCGGTACAGGCTGCCCTCGTCCTGGTCGGTCGGCGGCTCGACGCCAAAGGAGTCGAAGATCTGCATCTCGTAGAGGCCGTGGATGTAGAGCCCGCTGTTGCCCTTGGCCGCCTTGTCCACCATGAACTCGGCGTGGATGTCGGCGTCGCAGAAGACCTCGGTCGAATGGATGTGGTTGGCGTGCCCCTTTGATTTCGTGACCACGAGCGCCCCATCCTCCAGCTTCCAGTCGATCGGCCCGCCGCTCATGGCGACGAACTTCGCCGGCCCCTCGCTGCCGTCGCCAAACAGCAGGATCGCCCCGGCCGGAGGCTTGACCGGGAGCGGCTCCTGCCCGGGCCGGAACTCACCGGCCGCGGTGCTCGTGCCGCCACCCGCAGGCAGTGAACTCGCCCCGACACGGCCCTCGAGGCCCCGCAACTTTCGCAAGCCGAGCTGGGCGAACTGCTCCCAGTCCTCGGCGAGTAGGTCGTGCTTGCCGGCCCGCACGTGATAGGCCACCCAGTCGCCGACCGACTTTCCAACCGGCGGATACTCGGCGGTGGCGATCCCTTCGCGGCCGAAGAGCTTCCAGACGGGCGACGCAAAGACGGCCGCCAGGAACTCGCCCTCTGGGTCGGCCCAGCGGTCCTCGGCGGCGCTGGCCACGGCGAGCGGCCGGGGCGCGGTCATGGCGAGGGTCACATGGGCGTCGACCGGCAGTTCGCTCTCGCGGCCGGCGTAGGTGGCAAACGCCGGGCAGAACCAGTGCGGGAACCGCTTGGTGATATCGGCGATCCGCTCGCCGGCCTGCCGCCGTTCGAGCGCTGCCCCGCCGCAGCCCGACTCGTTGGAGACGACCATCGCAAACCGCTCGTCGCAGGCGCCGGCCCAGAGCGCGGCCTTGCCGTTGCGGGAATGGCCCACAACCGCCACCTGTTTCGGATCGACCTCGGGCAGCGTGACGAGCCAGTCGAGGATCCGCGACAGCTGCCAGGCCCAGGTGGCGATCGCGCCGGGCTCGTCGGCCGGCAGGTCGCCCTCGACGGGCCGCCCGAGCGAGCCGAGCGCGCTGGCGGCCCGGCCGTCGGGCCGGTCGGGGAAGACGTCGCCGTAGCAGGCTGTCGCCATCCCGAAGCCGGCCTCAACCATCGTGGCCACGGGCCAGCGGCGGGCCAGCGTGCCCCGCGAAGCGTCGGTGGCTCGGTTGGCAACGACGCCCCCCTTCTCGTCGTCGGGCAGCCAGGCTCGGCAGAGGGGCACGGCCGGATCGTCGGTCTCTGCCTGATTGCCCTTGAAGTTGAGGTTCAGAAACACCGGCGCGGGCCCGGTCAAACGCGGGAGGTAAAGGAGCACGTCGGTCGTGGGGGCGTCCTCGCCCGCGCCGAGCCGCAGCCGGGCCTGCAGCCGGCGGGCCTTGATGCCACCCGGCAGATCCACGTCGGCTCGTTCGACCTCACCGACGACGGAGATGGGCACGACGGGCAGGCGGCGGCCGTAGACGAACGTCTCGAGGAGGCCGAACTGATGCGGCCGGGCGACTGCCGCCCAGGCCGCAGCCGTCGTGACAGGCTTGCCGTCGGGGCCGACCAAGACATTGGGCAGCGGGGGGATGGGCACGGCCGACAGATCCTCGGTGGGCGGAACTGCGGTGACAGCCGTCATCGGACCGCTCCCGAACGCGAGCAAGCCCACGAGCAAGGCCGCTCCCGCGACCCCGTGTCGCAGCGTCGACCGCCAAGCAGATGATCGCATCAAGACCCCCGTCAGCCGCCAAAAAAATCTCGCCCTCGCAGCACGCCTGCCCAGGATACCGCGCCACCTTCCAAACACCTGCCGGGCAACAGGCGCTGCGCCGGTGCGACATCGCCAGGGCCGCAATCTGCAGGGTTTTTGCGCAGCCCAGCCGAGGAGGTCGCACGGCGGCGCCGCAGGGGCGCGACAAGGCCGGCATCCCAACCTCGTTTTGGCCGGGCTTTTCCGGCCCCTCGGGTTTGGCACGCCGTGTGCAGTTACCTTGGCAGGCGGAAGGGGTCGATCAGCGTGATCGGCCAGACGATGGCCCGCGGGCCGACACCTGACAGGAACTGCAATCATGAAGAAGATCGAAGCGATCATCCGGCACTTCAAGCTCGAAGAAGTGAAGGACGCGCTCAACGTGCTGGGCGTGAAGGGCATGACCGTGACGGAGGTCCGTGGTTTCGGCCGGCAGAAGGGCCACACCGAGACCTACCGCGGCGCTGAATACTCCGTCGACTTCCTGCCCAAGGTGAAGATCGAGGTCGTGGTGAGCGACGACGAGGCTCAAAACGTGATCAGCAAGATCATGTCGACGGCCCGCACCGGCCAGGTGGGCGACGGCAAGATCTTCGTGACCAACCTCGCCGAAGTGGTGCGGATCCGCACGGGTGAGACAGCCGCGGCGGCAATCTAGTTTCACGGCCGCGGGGGGCATCCATGCCCCCCCCGCGGCGTTGGGCGGGCGGAGGGCCAGCCAAGGTGGCCCTCGCCCGCCGGGCGGTCGCACCTCCGGGCTCCCGTGGCCGCCGCAGGGCGGCGGCCACATCGCGAAGGCCAGGCCATCGGGTACAACCCTGGTATGGCTCGTCTCGCTCTTCATTGGCAGATCGCCGTCGGCATGGTGGCGGGTGCCGTGATCGGCGTGGCCCTCAACCTGTTTGCCGGCACGGCTACCACGAGCCTGAGCGCCGACCTACCGGCCGGGCTCACCACCGCAACGGTTACGGTGACCGTAGGCCGGACGGTGATCGAGACGATCGACGATGCCGGCCGCGCCGAGCGGATCGAAATCGGTCCGGGGGCGGGTGCCGCCGGCCTCCGGTTTGACACCCTGCAAGCGCTTGCCCGCGAGCGGCCCGAGATCCCGGGCCTCGTCGCTCAGGCCAGACAGCCGCCGGCCATGGCCTGGGGTCAGTGGTTTCAGCGGCTCGGCAGCCTGTTCTTGCGGATGCTCAAGATGGTCGCCGTGCCGCTGATCGTCACATCGCTGGCCAGCGGTGTGATGGGGCTCGGGGGCGCGACTCAGCTTGGCCGGATGTTCGGCCGCACGCTCTTCTACTACCTGACCACCAGCCTGGCTGCGATTCTGACCGGCCTGGCTGCGGTGAACCTGCTGCGACCCGGCCTGGGCGACGGACCGCCGCAGGTGGCGGCTCCCGCTGCGGTCCCGAATGCGGGCCTGGCGGATGTCCTCCTGCAGCAACTCGAATCCCTCGTTCCTGACAACCCGCTGGCCGCGCTCGTGGAGCCCAACTTCCTCTCGATCATCGCCTTCACGCTGGCCTTTTCCATTTTTGCCCTGCGGGTCGGCGGCGACGTGGCGGCCGCCATCCGTCGGGCCGCCAACACCGGCTTCGCGGTGATGATGGCCATGACGCACGCGATCATCGGACTGGCGCCGTTCGGCGTGCTCTTCTTGGTGGCGGCCACGACGGCCACACAAGGCGCGAGCGTGTTTGTATCGCTTTCGGCGTACATGCTGACCGTTGCCCTGGCCCTGGCCGTCCATGCGCTGGTCACCCTGCCGTTGATCGTCCGCTTTCTGGCTCGCCGCAGCCCGTGGGAGTTTGCCCGCGCGATGTCGCCGGCCTTGCTGACCGCCTTCTCGAGCGCGTCGAGCAACGCCGCGCTGCCGCTGACGCTCGACTGCGCCGAATCTCGGGCGGGCATTCGTAATCGGGTCGGCTCGTTCGTCCTGCCTCTGGGGGCCACAGTCAACATGGATGGCACGGCGCTCTACGAGGCGGTCGCCGTCGTGTACATCGCCCAACTCCACTTCGGCCACGACCTCCCGCTCGCCCAGCAGGTGATCGTCTGTGTGACGGCGCTATTGGCTAGCGTGGGGGCCGCGGGAATCCCGCATGCTGGGCTCGTGATGATGGCCATTATCCTCCAGGCCGTGGGCCTCCCGGTCGAGTCGCAGGGCGTGATCCTGGCGGTGGACCGCGTGCTGGACATGGGCCGAACGACGGTCAACGTCTGGAGCGACGCCTGCGGCGCTGCGGTGATCGACGCCTGGGAGGAGCCGGGGCCGGCCGGCTGCTGAAGCCGGCACGGACGCCGCCGGCAGGCGGTGGCCGCTCTGGTTGCTACAATCCTCTGTTTCCCGCCGGGCGGTGTCCCGACGGGCCAGAGCCCCGAGGAACCCGCGCCCGTGCCCACGAAGCCCACCGCCGCACGCGTCCAACAGAAGGCTATCCAGAAGGCCGACACGCTGATTGAGGCCCTGGGCTGGATCCGTCGCTTCCGCGACACGACGACCGTCATCAAGCTCGGCGGCAGCGTGCTGGAGCACCCCGACGCACTGCGGCACCTGCTCCTCGACATCGTCTTCATGACGACGCTCGGGATGCGGGTGATCGTGGTGCATGGTGGCGGCAAGGCGATCAGCCGGGCGATGGACTCGGCCGGCATCGAACCGCGGTTCGTCCAGGGTCGCCGCTACACCGACGAGGCCACGCTGGCCATCGTCGAGCAGGTGCTGGCCACCGAACTCAACCACGAACTGGTGGCCAAACTCGAGGAGTATGGCGGGCGGGCGATGTCGCTCAACTTCCTCTCCACCAACGTGTTGTTTGGCGAGCGACTCGCGCTCGAGGGGCCCGGTGGGGAATCGCTCGACCTTGGCCATGTCGGCGAGGTGACGCGGGTCGACCGGCTCACGATCGACAACCTCGCCTACGCTGGTCAGGTGCCGGTCATCCCCTCGATGGCCGTCGGCCCCGACGGCCAAAAGCTCAACATCAACGCCGACACCGCCGCCACCGCGGTCGCCGCGGCGCTCGGAGCCGACAAACTCGTGGTGCTCTCCGACATCCCGGGCGTGCTTCGCGACATGAATGACCCCGAGAGCCTGATCCACTCGCTCTCCGCGAGCGAGGCCCGGCGCCTAATCGCCGATGGCACGATCGCCGGGGGCATGATCCCGAAGATCGAGGGCTGCCTCGAGACCCTGGCCCGCGGCGTGGGCAAGATCCACATCATCGACGGTCGCCTGCGGCACTCGCTGCTCCTTGAGATCTACACGACCAGCGGCGTGGGCACCGAGATCATTCGCGACGATGCCCGCACGGCTGGCCCGCCGGCATCCACTGCCGCCGCCGCCGTCGGCTGATAGCCGGCGATCATCCGTCTTGCCCAAACACCAGGTCCGCACCTCACCAGCCGAGAACCTTCTCATGGCCACCATCGAATCAGCCCCGCCCGTCGTCGGCCCTCACACGCAGGCCGTGATCGAGACCTTCAACCGCTACGTGGTGCCCAACTATCGGCGCTTTCCCGTCTGCCTCGTCCGCGGCGAGGGGTCGCGAATCTGGGATGCAGAAGGCACGGAGTATCTCGACCTTTTTCCAGGCTGGGGCTGCAACCTGCTGGGGCATTGCCCGGCCCCGGTCGTGCGCGCCGTGCAGGAACAAGTCGCCAAGCTGATCCACGTTCCCAACTCCTGGTACATCGAGCCACAGGGGGAGTGGGCCAGGCTCCTGTCGGAGCGGTCGTTTGGCGGCCAGGCCTTCTTCTGCAACTCGGGGACCGAGGCCAACGAAGCGGCGATCAAGCTCGTCCGCCTGCGGACCAACGGTGAGCGGTACAAGATCATCACGTTTCAGGGGGGCTTCCACGGGCGGACGATGGGCAGCATCTCCGCGACCGCCCAACCCAAGTATCACGAGGGCCTGGGACCGATGGTGGCCGGCTTCCAATACGCCCCCCACGGCGACCTCGCGGCGGTCGAGCGGCTCGTAGACGACACGACCGGCGGAATCCTGGTCGAGCCGATCCTTGGCGAAGGAGGCGTGGTGCCGGCGCCACCGGGCTTCCTCGAGGGCCTGCGGCGGATCGCCGATGAGCGCGACCTGTTGCTGGTGTTCGACGAGGTGCAGTGCGGCTGCGGTCGGACGGGCGACTGGTTTGCCCACCAGCGGTCCGGCGTGGTGCCCGATGTGATGACGCTAGCGAAGAGCCTGTGCGCGGGGGTCGCCGGCGGCGCGCTCATGACCACCGTCGAGCATGCTCGGCATCTCCGGCCCGGGATGCACGCGGCCACGTTCGGCGGCAATCCGATCGCGGCCGCGGCCGGGATCGCGGCCATCCGGATGATCGAGGACGAGGGGTTGCTGGAGCACGTCGCCCAGGCGGCAGAGCTGTTTCGCACGCGACTCGAGGCCCTCAAGGAGCGGTGCGAGGGCGTCCGGGCAGTCCGGGTGCTGGGGATGATGATCGGCGTCGAGTTGGCGTTCGAAGGAGCGCCCGTGGTGCAGGCGGCGCTCGAGCGGCGACTCCTGGTCAACTGCACGCAGGGCAATGTGATGCGGCTGCTTCCGGCGATGAATATCACGCCGGCCGAGGTCGAGGAGGGCTGCGACCGGCTGGCGGCGGCCATCCTCGACGTGGCCGGGCGGCAGTGAGCGGGAGGGCTGGGTTCTCATGCGCCATGTGATCGTGCCCGAGGACCTCTCGGCCGCCGAAATCGAGGCAATCTTCGCGGTCTCACGCGACCTGCAGCAGAAGTTCGTGGCGGGCCGGCGCGATGCGCTCCTGCCGGGGCGGGTGCTGGCGCTCGTATTCGAGAAGCCGAGCCTGCGGACGCGAGTCAGCTTCGAGGCGGCCATGACCCACCTCGGCGGGTCGAGCCTGTTTCTCGGGGAGGATTCCGGCTTCGCCTCATCGCGGGAGAGCATCACCGACTTCGGGCGGGTGCTCGGCGGCTACGTCGATGCGATTGTCTGCCGCTCGAAGTCGCACGACACGATCCGGCGGCTGGCTGAGGTGGCCGGAGTGCCAGTGATCAACGGGCTCTCCGACCTCTCCCATCCCTGCCAGGCCCTGGCCGACGTGTACACGCTGCGGCAGGAACTCGGCCCAGTGCAGGGGCTTTCGCTCGCGTTCGTGGGCGATGGCAACAACGTGGCCCGGTCGCTGGCCGTGGTCTGCGGCCTGCTGGGCATGCGGTTCGTGCTGGCGGCTCCCGAGGGGTATCAGTTCGATACCACCTTCCGACGGCATTTGGCCACGATCCTGCCCGATGCCCAGGTCGAGGAGACGACCGACGCCGCTGCCGCGGTCACCGGTGTGGCAGCCGTCTACACCGATGTCTGGGCGAGCATGGGGCAGGAGCAGGAGCGGGCCAAGCGGCAGCGGGCCTTCGCCGCCTACCAGGTCAACGAGGCCCTGATGGCCCGCTGCCCCGACGCGGTCTTCATGCACTGCCTGCCGGCCCGCCGCGGCGAGGAGGTGACCGACGGCGTGATCGACGGCCCGCGGAGCATCGTGCTGGCGCAGGCGGCGGCGCGGATGCACCTCCAGAAGGGCCTATTGGCCTGGCTGCTGGGCCACGCGGAGTAGAGGCCGGCCTCCTGCGTGCAGGCTCGGGCTTGCCCCTGCCATCTGACTTTACGCCCGGCGGGCCATCCATGGCCCCGGCGGGCTTCGCGGCCCTCCGGCCGCCGGCCGCACCTCCGGGCGGCCGAGCTCGTGCGCTGAGTGGCACGCGGCGCTCGTTCAGACGAATCAAGGGCGTTGCCTTTCTCGCCAACCGTTGGACGGCTCGGGGTTGCCCCTGCCAATCGAGCGGCGTTGTCAGCAAGCGTAGGCAGGATGCCGAAGCGCAGCTGGCATCGAGTGAGCGGAGGCCAGGATGGCCGCAGCGAACGTCCGGCGAGATGGCATGGGCAACCCCGAGCGGTCCTGTGACCAGATTCAGGGGAGCAGCGATTTCCGCAGGCGGCAGGTCAGCCCCCGAGCATCGCGCGGATCGTGTCGCGATTCACGGGCGTGATCACGCCTCGCTCGGTGATGATCCCGCAGATCAGCCGGGCCGGGGTGACGTCGAAGGCGGGATTGAAGGCCGCGGCCCCGGCCGGCGCTGCCCGCACACCCAAGGGCGCGAGCACCTCCTCGGCCGACCGCTCCTCGATCGGGATCTCGGCGCCCGAGTCGATCGTCAGGTCGAACGTGCTCGACGGGGCGGCCACGTAGAAGGGCACGCCGTGGGCTGCGGCCAGCACGGCAAGTGAATAGGTGCCGATTTTGTTGGCGGTGTCGCCACAGGCGGTGATCCGGTCGGCGCCCACGATCACCGCGGTGATCCGGCCGGTGGCCAGGAGGTGGCCGGCGGCCGAGTCGACCAGCACCGTGACGGGGATGCCGCGCTCGACCAGTTCCCAGGCCGTGAGCCGGGCTCCCTGGAAGAGCGGCCGCGTCTCATCGGCGAACACGGTGAACCGCCGGCCCGCATCCCAGGCTGCCGTGATCACACCCAGGGCCGTGCCTGCCCCGCCGGTGGCGAGCGCGCCGGTGTTGCAGTGGGTGAGGATGTCGCCCTCGGGAAGCACCGCCGCCCCGTGCCGGCCGATCGCCGCACAGAGTTCGCGGTCTTCGGCGTGGATGGCCCTGGCCTCGGCCAGCAGGGCCTGGCCGAGGGTGTCGGCCGGGGCATCGCCCGGCAGCAGATCGACTGCCGCAACACACCGCTCGACGGCCCAGCGGAGGTTCACGGCCGTGGGCCGGGCCGTGGCCAGTTCTTCAGCGCGGGCGAGCACGTGGGCCCGGGCCGCCTCCGGCGCAAGCCCCTGGCGACAGGCCTCGCCGGCCGCCACGACGAGGCCGTAGCCGCCCGCGATCCCGATCGCCGGTGCTCCGCGAACCCGCAGACTCTTGATCGCCTCCACAACGGTGGCCACGTCGCGACAGGCCACCCACTCGAGCGTCCCGGGCAGCCGGGTCTGATCGAGAATCTCAAGCTGCCCGGCGACGTCGCCCACCCACTGCAGCGACTCGGGAGGGCCTCCCACGGTACGGCTCATGGGTCGAACGGCTCGCAGGGGAGGCCGAAGGCCGCGGCCACGGCCGGCTGCACCAGCCGCCCTTCGAACACGTTGACCGCGGAGCGGATCGCCGGGCTCGAGCGGGCCGCCGCGGCCACGCCCGCGTTGGCGAGGGTCAGGGCGTAGGGCAGCGTGGCGTTGCACAGGGCGTAGGTGCTCGTGCGGCCCACCGCCCCCGGCATGTTCGTGACGCAGTAGTGCACCACGTCGTCGACGACGTACGTCGGGTCGGCATGGGTCGTGGGCCGGCTGGTGGCGACACAGCCGCCTTGGTCTATCGCCACGTCGATGATGACGGCCCCGGGCTTCATCAGGGCCAAGTCTTCACGCCTGACGAGATGCGGCGCCCGGGCCCCGGGGATCAAGACACTGCCGATGACGAGATCGGCCCAGCTGAGCCGCTCGCGGATGGCGTGCCGGTCGGAGTAGAGGCAGTCGATGTTGGGGGGCGTGACGTCGTCCAGATAGCGGAGCCGTTCTAGATTCGTGTCCAAGAGCGCGATGTTGGCCCCGAAGCCGGCGGCCACCTTGGCTGCGTTGGCTCCCACCGTACCCGCGCCGAGCACGAGCACGTTGGCCGGGGCCACGCCCGGCACGCCACCCAGCAGGATGCCCCGCCCCATCTGCGGCTTCTCCAGGTATTTGGCTCCCTCCTGGATGCTCATCCGCCCGGCCACCTCGCTCATCGGGATCAGGAGCGGCAGCCTGCCCCCGGCATCACGCAGCGTCTCGTAGGCGACCGCCGTGGCCCCGGTCGCGAGAAAACCCTCGGTCAGCGGCCGCGAGGCGGCGAAGTGGAAGTAGGTGAAAACCGCCTGGCCGGGGCGGATCAGCGCCAGTTCGGGCGGCTGGGGCTCCTTGACCTTGAGCAGCAGTTTAGCCCGGCCGAAGACCTCTTCAGCCGTGGCTACGACCGTGGCCCCGCAGGTCGCATAGGCCTCGTCGGGTAAGCCAGAACCAGACCCGGCACCGTGCTCGACGAGCACGGCATGCCCGGCGCGGACGAACTCTTCCACTCCCACCGGTAAGAGACTGACGCGGTACTCGTCCCGCTTGGTCTCCCGCGGAACCCCGACGATCATGACTTGCCGAGCTTCGTGACGTCCACGACCTTGTAGGAAGCCGGCATCGGCGGCGGGTAGTTACCGTCTTTGTCGGGCAGCACCGGCGGTGTCGAGTCCCAGGTGGGATTCTCGGGCATCAGCCGGTAGTCCGCGGCCAGGGCCTTCTCATATTCCCACTGCTTGCCGGAGTAGGTGGCGAGTCGACCGAGCACCGCAGCGAAGCTGGCCGTGACGCCGTAGTAGGCGTTGTTGAGTGGCTTGTCATTGCGGATCGCATCTTGCAACTCGTCGTGCTCGACCTGGTAGGGGTTTGGGTTGGGGCCCTCGAACTTCCACAGCACCTTGCCGTCGTAGTCCTTGATCTCGCCGATCCGGACGTAGCCCTTCGTGCCCTGAAACTCCTCGTTGACGCGGCCGTCACCCCCGGCAAACTGCCGGCACTGGCTGGCGATCCGCACGCCGTTGGGGTACGAGAAGTTGAGCGCGTGGTGGTCGTAGATCTCGCTGTTCTTGCCCCGATCCTGCCGCCCGCCGACGCCGTAGGCGGCCTCCGGATGGTAGCCCTGCGGAGCCTCGGCCCCGAGCACCCAGTTGGCGACGTCGATGTTATGGACGTGCTGTTCGCAGATGTGGTCGCCGCACAGCCAGTTGAAGTGGTACCAGTTGTTGACCTGAAACTGCATCTCGTTCTGGTCTTTCTGGCGGTCGCGGTACCAGATGCCCGAGCCGTTCCAGTAGACCTGGCCACCGATGATGTCGCCGGCCACGCCCTCGCGAATCCTCGAAATAGTTTCGCGATACTTGTTTTCGTATCGCCGCTGCAGGCCCACCACGACCTTCCGCTTCTTCTCGTCGGCGAGTTTTGCGGCTTCGAGGCAGAGCCGCGCACCGAACGAGTCGACGCAGACTGGCTTCTCCATGAAGACGTGCTTCCCGGCCTTGATGGCGGCGTCGAAGTGAAACGGCCGGAAGCCTGGGGGCGTGGCCAGGATTACGAGGTCGACGTCGGGCAGATCAAGGAGCCGCTGGGCGGCGTCGAGGCCCGTAAACCGGCGGTCCTCTGGGCAGTCGACCTTGCCCTCCATCTTCTCGACGCTCTTGAGCGCACCGTCAACGCGGTATTGAAACGCGTCTGCGATCGCCGTGAGCTTGACGTTCGACCCGGGCACTGAGAGCGCCTGCTGCATCGCGCCGGTGCCGCGGCCCCCGGCCCCGATCAGGCCGACTTTGATGGTGTCGCTCGAGGGGTTTTGGGCATGGACGCCACGGAGGGCCGTCAGCGTGGCAACTCCGGCGGCAGCCGCCTGAAGGGCATCGCGGCGGGACAGCGGGGAGGAGGGCATGCAAAGGGCTCCGAGGGTGCGGATATCCAGAACGCGACCGCCGGGCAGAATACCCGATGGGCCGGCCCGGGGGAATCAGCCGACTGCGGGACAGGCAGCGGCCGGCAACGAAAAAAGCACAGCCGCGGCCGGATCACCCGGCCGCGGCTGCTAGTGGAAAGGAGCGATTGACTGCCGATTCAGCGGTCTCACTCCTGGAGATTCGACGACTCCTGGCCGTTCCGCGAGCAAATGCTCATGTACACGCTCGGATCGACATCCGCCGTGACTTGGGCGACGTGCGTGTCACCGAAGGCATGCATGGTGATGCCAC
>Ga0247837_1006913_pt1 | contig 15526 bp, 3 predicted proteins | sample LaCtaG_2_FD_187115 | JGI IMG/M metagenome (GOLD analysis project Ga0247837, IMG submission 187115) | Freshwater microbial communities from meromictic Lake La Cruz, Castile-La Mancha, Spain - LaCruzMarch2015_14.5m | ecosystem: Environmental > Aquatic > Freshwater > Lake | place: Spain: Castile-La...
GCACCCATCTCAAACAACAAGCCCGGGATCTGGACGGCTGGGCGCGTATGCTGGAAGATCGGTTGATTGAAGAAATCCTAAGCGGCGCACAGGCCATTACCTGCACTCTCGTGGGCGCGGCGCACCCGCTCTTGGAGAAGCGGCGGTTTCGCACCTGCGTGATTGATGAGGCGGCGCAGGCACTGGAACCTGCCTGCTGGATCCCGATTATCAAGTGCAGTCGGGTGGTGCTTGCGGGCGACCCGTTTCAACTGCCTCCAACGGTCAAAAACCTCGAAGCTGCCCGCCAGGGATTATCCACCACCCTGATAGAACGTTGCCTGGAAACCCTGCCCGATCAAGTCAATTTGCTTACGGTACAATACCGTATGCATCAGGTGATTATGGGGTTTTCCAATCAATATTTTTACGAAGGCGCGTTGGTGGCACATGACAGCGTGGCAAGACGGGAACTCTACACTCCCGACTTCCAGCCCGCAGAGACGGGGGTTACGTTTATTGACACGGCGGGCTGTGGTTTTGAGGAGCGGTTACAAGAGAACCCGGGCGCCTTGCACCGCAATCCGAGTCGTTTTAATGCGGATGAGGCCGTATTGGTACGGCAGCATTTGATGCAGGTATTGATGCGGTATCAATATCCTTCGGAACCCAATTCAGGCGTCGAAGCACATCCACTGCCGAGTATCGGCATACTTTCTCCTTACCGGGAACAGGTGAACCATTTGGAAGCGATGTTTCGGGAAGATGCGTTGCTTTTGCCCCTGCTTTCAACTGGGAACATTGCCATCAATACCATAGATGGCTTTCAGGGCCAGGAGCGCGATGTGATTTACATTAGCCTGGTACGTTCCAACGACAAACACGAGATCGGCTTTTTGCAGGATTACCGCCGTATGAATGTGGCCATGACCCGAGCGCGTATGGTGCTGGTGGTGATAGGGGATTCAGCGACGATTGGGCACAATAAGTTCTATCAGGAGTTTCTGGATTATTGTGCTGAGCATGGGGCGTATCGGACGGCCTGGGAGTTTTTTTAACAGGATTTACAGGATGGACAGGATTTATAGGATGAGGTCGGCTTCGCCGACTATTTTTTCTCGCAGATGTTACACAGATAACTCGCGCAGATGTCACGCGGATAAATTCTGCGTAACATCTGTGCTTTTCATCTGTGTAACATCTGTGTGAAAAATGCCCATGTTATGATCGGCGGAGCCGATCCCATCCTGTCTATCCTGTTAATCCTGTCAAAAAAAAGAACTATTGTATGAATCGTATCAAAACCGTTCTAGAAATAATCAATCCATTTTCACCAGTTTCTTCACACCCCACTGCCCGTTCTCCAATTGGATATTCAGGAAGTAAAAACCGTTCTGAAGGCCCTTTATATCAAGGTCGTGGCGGGTAGCGCTGACCTGCAAAGTTTGCAGTGTTTGGCCGCTCACATTTTGCAGCAAAATGGTTTTGATGCCAATGGCAGATTGAATGCTCGCCCTTTCTTGTGTCGGGTTTGGTGAGACAAGAATGGAGGAATTCGTTGCTAATTCATCGGTGCCTACGGTGGGTGCGGTCAGTTTGAGGTTGTCAAAAAGCACAAAATCGTCGTCATTCAAATAATTAGAATTCAGTGAAAAACGGCCTATTTCCGTGTACAATTTGAAGTCCAGCGCACCTTTGAAATAGGGCGGCAATGGAATGGTGTGGTGTTGAACGACCCCCTCTGGTTGCCCAAAAATGACCTGATTGCCGTTGGTGGTTCCAGTCCATTTTGCTTGTATCATGCTGCTGTAGTTATCCCCAGATGCATTGCGGAACTGCGCCAGGTCAAACTCTAGGCTGGGGGCATCCGAGAAGGAGAAATCCAAACAGGTATGGATGGAGGCATTTAGACCAGCAGCAGATTCATAGTTAAAAACGCTGATGACATCGGCGCAACGGGAAAAATTATCCGGGTTTTCTGTTGTGCCTGTGGAAGCAAAATATTGGTTGTTTTGGTAGGACAGCGTTATGTCAAGCATATAGTCCAATGCTAAGTATCCGTCCTGGCCAGCGTTTGTTTCAAAGTTATTCAGGTAGTTGCTGGTAATGGGCAAATAAATCCCCTCTGACTCATCAAAGAATTCATTGTTGAATTGGTCAGGGTCGTTTGGATACACGAGGGTTATGGTCAAGGGCGAATTCACGACGGGAATATCATATTCAGCAAAAAGGGAGCTGTTCGAAGCCATATCTACTGACAAGGTATAGGGTGGGGAGGTCCATACAAGATTTCCTACATCGTCGGTAGCAGTAAAGCTCAGCACAGTGCCTGCGGGGACTGGCTCACAACTATTGTTTGAGAAAAAAACGCCGATATTCTGTGTGATGTCAAAACATTCTTGCCCGTTAAAGTCTACAAATAAACGGAGGTCATCAAATTCGAATTCGAGGACATTGTAATAGTTGTAAGTGGAATTGTTGTCGGAGTTATTATCCGACAGATTCAAAGTGGCACTCACATAGGAATAGCCAGATTCAGTGACAAACAGCCAATCGTCCACTACAATTTCAAACACTTCTCCGGGGCCGATTGGGCTGGTTAAGTTGACAGTGTAATCAGGCAGTGGGAAGCTGGAAAGGGTTATGGTACCCATCATCGAAGGGTCGTAGGCTACGCCGCTGCCGTTGGTAATTTTGAAAGTAACGGGTATAAACTGGTTAATGTCACAGTAAGTGTTATCAGAAAAACCACTCCCCACTATGCCGAGGTCAAAGGTTGTACTTGGCACACCGGGTACACCGACTGCTTTCCATGCCTCCGTAACGGCTTGCAGCTCCGTGGAGCCTGCACCGTACAAGGTTTCGGCCACCCCAATGGAATATTGGTAAAACGCGGCGTAGTTGGAGCTTTCCGTTAAATAATAGCGGTTCACCTGAAATACGATTTGACCTGCTTTATCCACCCCCAGTGCAGGAACATTAAAGTTGGTCCCCACCTCGTTGATGCCCTGTTTCCCGTCCACCAGCATCGTGAACCAAAGGTTTCCAATGGAACTGTTGGTATGTACGCCGCCGTTATCCGTCCAATATTGCCCCTGGTAATACGCAGGCATTTCGACGCTATTGGGGTCGTCCATTACCCGGAATGGCTTGCTGTTTGGATCGAGTAAAAAAGAGTGCCCGAGATCCCAACTGGAATTCGCCGGGTCGGTTTTCCGCTCCAACATTTTCCCAAACATATCTGCCAGGCTTTCATTGATGGCCCCAGATTCTCCACTGTAAACAAGATTGGAAGTATAATCAATCATGCCGTGCGTGAACTCGTGCCCTATTACTTCCAAGGTGGTCAATGGGCCGTAATTGCAGTCGCCATCGCCGTAGCTGGAAGACTCGCCATCCCAAAAAGCGTTGGCAAAGTTGCCCGCGTGCACATTTACCTTAAGTGCTTTGCCGATGCCGTCTTGACCTTGCCAGTTATAGTCGGCAAGCATCATGTCATAATATTCCTGGGTACAATAATGGGCATCCAAAGCCACCTCGTCTTTGTCGGCGTTGGTTAGGTCCCAATTGGAAGAGGTGCTGGTAAAACTGCTCCCATCGTTGTTGTAAATAAAAATACCCTCGCCCCGGGTCGGATCGTGAAGGACAAACTGTTGTGGTGCAATCGAGTCAGTAATGATGTTTTGAACGCCATAATACCTCGTTTTTGCTGTGCTGGGCACACCTTCCTGCAAGATCAGCGGGAACTCGGTGATGATTTTGCCTGAAGCCGCGTCCACAAAATAGCGGCGCTTGTCGAAAGGCTCTGTGCTGTGAAGGTCTACCTGATAAGCCAGGCGGAGCGTTTCCGAGACTTGAGGAAAGGCAGGGTCCACAAAACACAAAATGGGTTCGGTTTTCCTTGAATGGTATTCCTTGGCTTTCATGGCTTTTTTTGCAAAAGCGGTGGCAGTTAAAGCGTTGATGCCGGGTAATGCAGACGCATTGACTTGCGGCGTGTATTGCCCGGTGGCCGTCATTACTTTGCCCTCTTTTTCGTGCAAAATATAGCGGCTGCCAAAAATGGGCAAACCCGCGTGAAATTGCTGGTATTTGAAGTGGCTGTAGCCGGATGCGTCGGCAATTTCTTCGGTCAATACCATTTTTGATTGTGCAGAGAGTTGCATTGTCTCCCTCATCGCCTCGAAGTAGTTGAGATGGTTCAGACTGGGGTCGCTGTTCTTGTAAAAAGTGTAATGCTGAATTAATTGAGCATTGCTGCGGGTGCTTTTTTGTCCGAAAGTTTGGAATGGGAGGCAAAAAAGCAGTGCCCAGGAAAAGAGGATAGAAAGTAATTTCATTAAGTAAAGTGTTTAAATTGTTTCGCACGAACGTACGGGTTTTTTTAATAGGTAACGTGACCTTAATGAGTTACTCACTTTTACGAAAATTAATGGTTAAATAGAGTAACTTGCCAAAGTTGCGTTACTCATGGTAGCCATTGTAAAATGGCGGATCGCGCCAAAACGGCGTAGCCGTGACATTATAGCCCGATGGACGTTGGGGCGCGATGAAACGGCGTAGCCGTGCCATTTTATAATGTCACGGCTACGCCGTTTTTATATTTATCATCCGGGTTTGCTATCTGTTACCAGAATGCCATGCCTACGGCATTATTTTCGTTCGCGGCGGGCCCGGCGGGATTGCCAAATACGCAAGATGAAACAAAAATGCTGTAGGTATGGCAATATTAACAGGCTAACTTTTCAACACAATACACTCCACCCGCCTATTCGCCTGCCGTCCCATATCCGTTGTATTATCCGCCACAGGCCGCGTTTCTCCAAAACCCCGTGAGCGAAGATGGTCGGCGCGTATCCCTTTGATTTCCAGATAATCTTGCACCGATTTTGCCCGGCGTTCCGAAAGGTCCAGGTTGTACTCGTCCGTGCCGACATCGTCGGTGTGGCCGCTGATGCCGAGTACTACATCGGGGAATTTTTGGAGAAAGGCTACCAAGGAATCCAAAGCGGGCCCTGCTTCTGGTCGCAGCTCGTCTTTTCCTGAATCAAACAGCACACCTGCGCTGAAGGTATATTTTTTGTCTTTTAGGAGTGCTTTTTCCAAAGAAACGGGTGGGGGAGGGGGATTCTCCAAGGCTACATAAATATCATCCACACAGAGGTAGGTAGCGCGTTTTATCTTGTCCATCGGGGCAGCAAGCGCAGCATTTTTTTGTTCAATCAACTGGTGTCTTTCGAGCGATAAGTTGTTGGCCGTCAGTTTGTCTGAGAAAAAATTGCCCAGGGTAAAATGCTGGAACGGTTGGTCGGGGACGAAGGTGGTGGATAGTTTAACCCATTGGCCTCTGGTTTGGATGATCTCGGCAAAATTGACCTGTGGCCGAAGTTTTGACGCGGCGATGGCGCTGGGAGAAATCTCGTTGAGCCTGAACGGTTCGACCGAAAAACAAAACCCCAGATTGCCTGAATGAACGGGTATGACAGGTGTTTTAGGCCCATAGACCTTGCTCAAGTGGGCCTTCAAAATAGCAGAGTCCGTAAGCACCCAGCATTCGAGCTTGTATTTCAGGCCCGGTTTGAGCGGGGCGGAGAGTTGGCCTTGCACATATTCATGGAAATCCGAGCGTTGGCCTACATCCTCGGAAGGCAGGTAAGTGATGATGCCCAGGCACTGCTCGCCTGTGTGCACTTGCAGCAGCCACTCGCAGTTTTCGGCAGCGCGGAGCAGATCGGGCGTTCCGTCGCGAAAACCAGTCCAATGGGCAGCCCTTCTGGGAAAATCGTAGGAATATTGCGTGAATTCGCAGGCAACGACCACGGCATCGAGCTTGATCTGTTCGAACGAAGGGTTGACAACGAGGTTTTGGGCGACTAAATAAAAGGGGCAAAGGATCAAGAATAGGAGAGTCTGGCGCATGTGTACTGTGATTAAAGTGGATTGATTATGGCATAAAACGTTTCAAGCCTTGTTTTATTCGTTAAATTTTGGCTCAAATTTTGCTGTGAAATCATTGCTTTTTTTAATTTCAAATCAAACTACAGCGGGCAGGTTTCTTTTTGAAAATTATGCCTCTATCTTTGCCCGGATGTTAGAAACGGCATTTCCTTTTAATCCGCAACTTCTCGTATATCTTATGCAGGGTTTCATTTTGCCAAAAGTCATTTTGGCGATCTTTGGGTCGTCTTTTTTGTAACACCTAAAGCCCCGGTTTCCCTTGCATTTTCTGCTGAATTTTTCAGGTTCTATCTGCTTTAGCAGAAGGGGCTGGAGGAAGTGTACACGCCTATGCAAGACCTTAAGGAAATCATTCTGCTGCTTATACAGCACGGTATCCAACCGTTTAAAGGTGCGGATGCCAAATCTAAATTACTCGCCTTTTGGGAAGGCATTGCCAAAGGCAAGTTCTCCACCGACGAGGCTGCTGCCAAAGCGCTCTATGACGAGAGTTTTGAAGGATCTAAGTACCGCAAACTAAAATCCGACCTCCGGGAGCGCCTGCTTGATGCGGTGCTGGAGATTGACGGCAACCAGAAATCTTATTCTGACTATCAAAGAGCATACTACGAATGCCACAAGCAGTGGGCTGTGGTGCGGATACTGACCGGTCAAAATGCCAATGCGGCCGCACTTTCTGTCGCGACCCGTTTGCTGCGCCAGGCTGAAAAGTATGATTTTACTTTGCTGGCCATGGACATTTCCTCCTACCTGCGCACTCAGTATGGCCTGCGAGAAAGCAATGACAAAAAGTTTAGGGAGGCCCACGAGGTATTCGAGCGGCACCGAAAGACCTACGATGCAGAGAACCAGGCAGAAGCATTGTACACCACGCTCATTGTCCGCTATGTCAACAACCGCTCGGCCCAAACAGATGTGAGCCGACTCGCCACCGAATACTGGGAGCAGATAAGCCCCTACATGGAACAGCACGCCACCTACAAGCTGCAGATGTATGGCTACATGATTGGCCTGATGCGTCACACAGCCGCCAATGACCATGCTGAAGCATTGATTGACTGTAATGAAGCGATTCAATTTTTCAATAGTCGGGCCTACGAGCCGCGCGTACCGCTTCAGATTTTCTATTACCAGCGCCTGATTTGCAATATTCAATTGCGGCAATTTGAAGAAGGACAGGCCTCTGCAGACTATTGCCTCAAAATTATGCAGGAGGGCACGTTCAACTGGTTCAAATACAGAGAGTTGTATCTTCAGTTGTCTTTACATACCGGAGAATTTGACCGTGCTGCCGATATTTTGCACGAAACCCTTCATCATGCCCGCTTTGAATTTTTGCCCGAAAATGTGAAGGAGATTTGGCGGATTTATGAGGCATTTGTGCAATACCTTGTTTTGACGGGCAAAGCAGATGAGAAAGCGAATAAGCGAAAATTCAAGTTAGCCAAATTCATCAACGACCCCCCTATTTTTTCAAAAGACAAAAGTGGTATTAACATCGCCATCATTGTGGTCAAATTGCTCCTGATGCTGCAAGAGCGACGATTCTCTCAGGTTTTGGACGATGTAGAAGCCATAGAACAATATTGCTACCGGCACTTGCGGGGCGACAATGCACAGCGCAGTTATTTCTTTTTAAAGATGCTTTTGCACATTCCCACGAGTGGTTTTGATCCGGTTCAGAGTGTTGCCAAAGCAGAGCGCTATTTGCAAAAATTGAAAGAAACCCCCTTGCAGATTGCCAACCAGACCCACGAAATTGAGGTTATCCCCTATGAAATGCTTTGGGATATTGCCATAGAATCGCTCACTGCTGCGAAAAAAACTAGCATCGCTGCGTAACGGTTTTGGAAAAATTTGGATGTAGTTTCTATTGGTTATCAAACATTTAGATTATATTTTTTGCATTTTAGTTCGAAACCCCTAAGTAACAAATTTTGGCATTCTGTTGCCAGAAACAGGCTCGAATGGTATCACCTTTGAGCCTGTTTTACTTTTAATTTATCATAATCGTTACCTGCCTATGGATTCCCGTACAAAAAGTGTTCCGGCGCGATACAGTGGCGTCACGGGCACAGCAATTGTTGACACCACCCAGGTGTGAAACATCAGGCATCGCGTGTTTTAAACCTTTTTTGTAATCTCATCGCTTTTCAGCGCCGCTCCGTGCACTCGGAGCGGCGCTGTTGTTTTAGGGTTTATATGCCTCGTAGGGTTTAAACTCCTACGAGGTTTTAGGAAAGATTTCGCGTGTAAAAAGTAACAGCATAAAATTTATTGAAGGGCTGTAAAATATTCATTATCAAATGTTTTTGATCAAATTTTTACTCATTCAAACTTCTGACTTGATGTAACGTCACCCCGTTTTCTGTTAGCAATTGCCCTCCTGCGAGGCCAGACTTTTGAGGCATCAAATGATTCATAATCAAACTGCCTTTACTCATGAAAAGTCTGAATTTCTTTATCGCATCACTCAACTTCAATCTTGACGGGATTATAGTTGATACCACTATGGTTTAATCGACATTGGACTGTTGGACATTGGACTATTGGACATTGGACTGTTGGACGTTAAACCTGATCTATAAACCTTTACTTGATCAATTCCAACGCCCAACAGTCCAATGTCCAACAGTCCAATGTCCAACGTCCAACAGTCCAATGTCCAACAGTCCAATGTCCAACAGTCCAACGTCCAACAGTCCAACAGTCCACTGTCCAAAAGAAAATATAGCTTCCCTTTGAAGCAAAGAAACTAGGTGGAGTCCTGTTCCGCATATAGCTGCCGGGTCCGCCCAATGAAAAAGTTCATTGGGCGGCCTGGCGGTAGTGGAAGTGCTTTTGACCCTGCCAATATAAAGAATCAGGTCAATGGTTCTGAGGTTGATTTTTTTGCGCAGAGCCGCTTTCTGAGTCTTCGGGAAGCGGCTCTTGCGTTTGTGAAATATTTGATTTCTCTAAAATATAATACCTTAAAAAGTAACGTTTGCAATTTTTGTGAAGGGCTATAAGTTGTTCATTATCAAATATTTATTGATAAAATTCTTCCATGTGCATTTGCCGTTTCGTGTAACGCCAGCCCAGTTTCTGTTTGCTCCTTCCCTGCCGTGAGGTCAGACTTTTGAGGCATCATTTTTTACTAATCAATCTGCCTTCACTCATGAAAAGTTTGTACTCCTCCGCTGCTCCCCTTTCCTCTAACCATAATGGGATAATTGTAGATACCACCATGGTATAACCATCATCAACGATTTTCCCAACTCATGTTGTATCAACAAAAAAGAGTCGCGCCAAGCCTGCCGATATCGCTGGCGCAGACACGAGAAATAAAAATGGAAGTGGTGTTCGGTACACCCAGCCAAAATTGTGTCGGTTCAGGGGTTTGCATGGTTATGAACCGACTTCCGCCCAATCAGCTCTTGCGGTGCCCTAATGCACCCGCTTGGCTCTCCTACAATAACGGGCTGCTGGTATTCAGATTTCCAAAATCTGAGATGCTCCGTGAAGATGCGCAAAGCCGCTTTGAATCCCCCTGGTTCTTCGTGGAAGAGTCCTTCCAATTGCCCCGATATACAGCACGTCGTTTGGGCATGCCGATACACTGGGCCAGCCCTGGATTGTACGCCATAGAGGAGACGGCCAAAGATTGGATTTTGTCTTTTAGGCTCCTTGATCGGCGTGCATAAAAGCCAACCCGAAAGTATTCAAAATCAAAGTCTTGGCCTTGAAACCAAGAATATAATAATCAAAAATAAAGAAATTAGGTGGAGTCCTGTTCCGTAATATCTGCCAGGCTAGTTCAACAAAAAAGTTTGTTGGGCGGCCTGGCGGCAACGGGCGGTCTTGCTTTAAAACATGGATCGAGTGCATAAAAGACTGGTCCAAATCGCCGTTGAAATGTCTAACCGAGTAAGAAATAAACATTGTTTGGATGCGCTCTCCTTTGGGGGGCTATTCGTGTTTTTGAGCATCCATGCCATGCTAAAAATTGCCTTCGATTCGGATCAAAGTCCGCGTCTTCATTGGAAGGTTCAAGCCGGGCTACCTGCGGGCTTGAACCTTTATTATAATCTTCCTACCGTGTATCCGCAGGGCCAGTCCGGCTATGCGCACAAGGCCGTGGCGCGTCCGTTGGGCGTGTCGCGGTTTTGTGTTTTTCAGCAGAATCGGCCATACGCTCGAGGTAAACCCCGCGCGCCAAGTTGATTTCCATCTAGTTCATTAGCGAACAATCCGCCCAATAACAAAACCCGACTGGGCATCGCATTCATTTTAATAAAACGTACTCATTCATTTCTCATGAAAAAAGTTTATTCTACAAAATCGCTTGGCGAAAGTGCAGTTGGCAGATGGGGGCTTCCCGCTGTCATCGCAACGATGCTGTTCTTATGGGCAGCCAATTTGATGACCTGGGCCTTACCCGCACCATCTTCACTCCTGGCCTCAGGCAAAGCGGCCTCGGGCTTCGCCTTGTCCATCGTATTGATATTGGCAGTGTTTGGGCTGTATATCAATAACCGCTTGGTGTCTAAAAAACGGCTTCAAAAATTACGGCCTGTTTATCCGGCTGCAGATGATCTTTCAGTTTTGCGCGAGCAGATAACTGCGGTCATAAAAGAGACAAAAATGTACCGATCCTTCTGGCGGAACGTTCCACTGAACTTCCGACTGAAGGATAATCTTGTTTATAGCATTCTGTTGGTATTAGGCATTGGAATGGGCTTTTCAGCGCCTTCCAATGCAACCAATTTTAATGGGTACAATACCACGCCCAAAGTTGGAAAGAATGGCAACCCAGACGCGGCTTGTAGCCTGACCATTGATAAGGTTAGTGTGGGAGAGTGTCGCAATGATGCGGCTACTGGGTTTGTTCCCAAAGTACTGGTGGCAGTTTTTGTAAGTTGGACCATGCCACCTGCTGGGGAGACAATTAACATCACCGTAGACGGTGTAACCAAAACGATCAACCCTTCTGTGAACGGTTGTGAGCCTTATCAACAATTTCTTGTGAATGCCGATGGCTCCACGCAATCAGCAGATGCTGAATTTAGTGGCGGCACATGTTCGGCTCCATCTATATTATTTGATGTACCACCTGCCTGCACTGGCTCAGCGCCCTGCTCTGGCCCTACAGCTATTGGAGGTACCGTATACAGCGACTTCGATTCTGACGGCATCAAGGATGCCTCAGAATTTGGCATACCAGGTGCTAAGATTGACCTGTTTGACAGTAATGAAAATCTGCTTTGTTCAGCTACTGCTGACTTCCAAGGCAGGTGGACCTGTACGGGTTTGACCAATGGTCAAAAAGTGCGGGTTGAAATTTCAAATATACCGCTACCCTACAATCCGAGTGGTATTGGGGCGGACAATGACGGTGGGGTAGTGCAGTTTGCCACTGTTGGTAGCAACTGTACCGTTGATTTTGGTTTGTTGAAAGTGGCAGACTATTGTGCAGACAATCCGTATATTATCACCCCTTGTTACCTGCGTGGTGATCCACTTGCCGGAGGTACATCCGGTGATCTGGACGTATTAGTGGCGGTTCCGTATAACGCCCCTAATAATGGTTCGGCTTCCAATATCTATTTGGCAAAAAACAAAGAAATAGGCCCTACTTGGGGCGTAGCTTACCAGAAGGATACTAAAAAGATATTTTCTTCCGCATTTTTGAAACGGCATTGCGGTTGGGGGCCTGACAGCCTGGGCGCCATTTATCTTACGGATGCTTCTACACTTCCGCTCGTATCTGGTGTTCCTCCTTCTACTTATATCAATCTGGAGCAGTATGGCATTACTACGGCAAAAGAATTTACGCTTACCCGCAATCTAGGTCCAAATCTAAATCAACCATCGCATGATGCGCAGGTCTTCGACCTGGTAGGCAAGTGGGGTTTAGGCGACTTGGATATTTCGGACGATGGTGATTCGCTGTTTGTAGTGAATTTGTACAACCGCAGCCTTGTCACCATGGCCATTGGTAACCCTGCTGTTTACCCGGTGCCAGCATCGGCTGTTTCAGAGGTTTCTATTCCTGCCCCGCCCGGGGTGCCCAGCGGTGACTGGCGTCCGTTTGCATTAAAATACAAAGATGGCATTCTGTACATAGGCGGTGTGAGCTCTGCGCAATCCACCCAGGATGCCACGGATCTTTATGCCTATATCTATGCCTTCAATCCATCTTTTGGCACCTTTACAGAGGTGCTGAGTTTCCCGCTGGATTATTCGAAAGGGATCGTTCTTACAGGCTTGTCGCACTGTACCAACTGGAATCCCTGGACAAGCAATTTCAGCAACCTTCCTGCAGGCGGTATCGAGCTTTGCTACCCACAACCCATTCTCAGCGATATTGAATTCGATGTGTATGGCAATATGATGGTAGCATTCAATGACCGCGCAGGCCACCAGGGCGGATGGTATGACTATGGTACGAATGTCAACCAATTCAATACCTACAAAGGCAATGCTGGGGGCGATATTTTGCGCGTGGTGAATAACAATGGTACGTGGTTGATTGAAAGAAACGGCGTAGCCGGGTATGACACCGGTTGCGGCGTGGGCAATGGTCAGGGGCCATGTGGAGGTGAATTTTATTGCCAGGATTCCTACCTGAGCGCCCACCAGGAAGCCGTCCACGGTGGTATTGCTATCCATCCAAGTAACAACGAACTGTTGTTGAACATGATGGACGCAACATCCGCATTCTCCGGCGGTCTTGCCTGGTACAACAACGCTACGGGCGTTAAAAACCGCGCTTACCGGGTTTACTTCTCCGACAATAACGGTAACAGCGGCTTACTTGGTAAAGCCGCAGGCCTTGGAGACTTAGAAATCCTGTGCGGACTGGCCCCGATTGAATTGGGGAACTACGTATGGGTGGATACTGACCGCGATGGCATTCAGGACCCTGACGAAGCGCCCATTCAAGGTGTAAACGTTTCTCTTTATCAAGGGAATACCTTGAAAAAAACAGTTGTCACGAGCCCTACCGGACAGTTTAAGTTCGTAGAAGCCGATGGCGTACTTCCGAATACCAATTACTGTATCGCATTTGGTACGGGCGGGCAGTTCAGCGGAGGTAATTTGACCGTCGGTGGAAAGTCGTATAAAATGACGCTAACCAATATCGGTTTTGGCGCCAACGACGACAACAACGACTCTGACGTATCTCCTGGCACTGGCAACCTCCCCGCCGCTATTCTGGGATTGCCAGTAGTGTGTTTGAACTCAGGCGCGAGAGGCGAAAATAACAACACCCTCGATGCTGGTTTCTTCCCCGTCATTGACTATGGTGACTTGGCGGACGACAACACGGCAGGTTCTTATCCGACCGACCTCACGGACGGTGCTGGCGAAGGTGTAGGCCCAAGCCACCAAATCATCCCAACGCTTAAACTTGGCGCTTCTGTTGATGAAGAGTCCGATGGGCAACCCAGTGCATTGGCCAACGGTGACGACACCAATGGTAGTGATGATGAAAATGGCGTGAGCTTCCCAACCTTTCAACTTGGGATTCCAGCCAACGTAACGGTCAGTCTTATGAATATGACCGGCGGCGGTGCCAAACTCACGCTCTTTATTGACTGGAACAACAACAAAGTACTGGATAATGCAGGTGAAATGTTTTCCACCACGGTTGCAAACAATGCTACCTCTTATACATTCACTGGCATTACGCCACCAGCAGGTGCCCCGCTCAATACCAATCTTGGGGTACGGGTACGATTGAGCACCAATGCTGCCGCTTCCATGCTCCCAACGGGCGCCGCGCCTGATGGTGAGGTGGAAGATTACCTTGTTCAGGTAATTGCCAATGATTATGGTGATTTGCCGGATTCAGGCCCTGGTACGGGTGTTGGTAATTATCAAACAACACTCGCTGACAACGGGCCTTGCCACAAGCTTGTCGCCAACCTTAAATTGGGTGCTAGCGTTGATAATGAGGTAGATGGACTTCAAAGCGCCCTCTCCAACGGCGACGATACCAATGGCGCGGATGATGAAAATGGCGTCACTTTCCCAACCATGACGGCGGGATTACCGGCGGTTATTCCAATCTCGGTGATGAATATGACCGGGCAGCCTGCTGCTTTGTTTGGTTTCTTTGACTGGAATAAAGACGGTGATTTTGCGGATGCAAATGAGGTCTTTAATGTTACTGTAGCCGATGGAACCAACGGCAATGTTAATCTGAACATTAATGTGCCAATTAATGCGGTTCCTAACATGAATCTCGGTGCAAGGTTCCGCTTGAGTACTGACCTTTTGGCTGCCAGTTTGCCAATTGGGTGCGCACCTGATGGTGAAGTTGAAGACTATCTGGTACAGGTTGAGTGCCCTTCCATTACGGTGACTCCGGTTGTGACCAACGTATCCTGCTTTGGTGGGTCCAATGGAGGTATCACCATCACTGTTAATGGCGGCGCAAGCCCATATTCCTACGACTGGAGCAATGACGGTCCAGAAAATCCGGATAATGATTCACAGAATTTGACAGGAGTCCCTGCCGGCACCTACACCGTTACGGTAACTGATGCCAGTGGATGCACCGGAACGGTGAGCGCAACGGTTACCCAACCAACACTTATTAGCCTCAGTACCTCTGTAGTGAATGTACTATGCAGAGAGGGCAACAATGGCGCTGTTGACCTGTCGGCAAGTGGTGGTACTTTCCCATACACTTATGATTGGAGCAACGACGGCCCAGATAATCCTGACAATGATAACCAGGATATTAATGGACTTGTAGCAGGCACTTATACCGTTACCGTAACAGACTTGAACGGTTGTTCTGCAACGATCTCTGCTGCAATTAGCCAACCTGCTCAGAATTTGACCCTTTCTGCTTCGGTAATGGATGTTACCTGCAATAACGGCTCAAATGGTTCCATTAATCTTACTGTAAATGGCGGTACTCCCGCATATTCTTATGACTGGAGCAATGACGGCGGTGAAAATCCGGACAATGATCCGCAAGACATCAGCGGTTTGGCTGCCGGCCTATATGAAGTTACCGTTACAGATGCAAATGGTTGTACCAACCAATTGCCCGTTACGGTCAATGAACCAACCCCATTGCAGTTGAGTACAGTCGTCATGGACGTACCCTGTACTTCTGGTAACAATGGTGGCATAGACCTTACGGTTGCTGGCGGTTCACCAGGTTACACCTACGACTGGAGCAATGACGGACCTGAAAATCCGGACAATGATCCACAGGATCTGACCAATGTGCCAGCCGGAACGTACACGGTAACGGTAACAGATGTAAATGGCTGTACGGCCACCACGGATATTACCGTGGATCAACCGATGAGCGGCTTGAGCCTGGATGTTGCGGTTGTAAGCGCCAATTGTAGCGGTGATCTCGATTTGACCGTTTCAGGCGGTACACCTGGATACACGTACGATTGGAGCAATGATGGCCCGGATAATCCGGACAATGACCTAGAGGATATTACTGTCACGGTAGCAGGTACCTATACGGTAACCGTTACCGACGCCAATGGATGCACGGCCTCTGTTGCCGCACCTTATTACGGGTGTGATCACGGTGACCTACAGGATACAGGCGCAGGTACGGGCCCTG
>Ga0247837_1006922_pt1 | contig 15513 bp, 15 predicted proteins | sample LaCtaG_2_FD_187115 | JGI IMG/M metagenome (GOLD analysis project Ga0247837, IMG submission 187115) | Freshwater microbial communities from meromictic Lake La Cruz, Castile-La Mancha, Spain - LaCruzMarch2015_14.5m | ecosystem: Environmental > Aquatic > Freshwater > Lake | place: Spain: Castile-La...
AAAGGCACGAACAATTGTCCTGCTGTAAAATATAAAGGGCTCTTGTCCAAGTCACCGATATTCACAAACCCCATGTTTAAATCAATGGATGAATTTGATAAACGCTGCCCACCAACATCAGGGGGCGCTGAATCGTAAGCAAGAGACAAATAGGCTTCAACCTTGTCATTAAGGATTGCTGCCACATCCAGCTCCCCAGATCCTAAGGTGATGTCACCCCAGCGTTTGTTCTCAAACGGATCCCCGACAACAGCCAAAGGCTCAACTTTACCGCTTAACGCAATAATGGGCATCTGTGGAATAGGGTAGCCAATGCTTTCATAAGCCCGGTATAAACGCCGGCGTTGCTGCATTAAACGAATATCACGGTTAATGCTTGAAATGTTAACAATGTAATCCGAACCATCAAACGCTGGTCGACTGCCCAAATAAGGCGAACTTACAACAGGTGTTCCTGCAATATAAGTCACCACACGGTTATCTGCGATGAGTGCGGTTGGGTAAAAATCAAGCGACTCAGGGTGGTTGTCTAGTTGATGCACCGTAAGCGTGCTGCTATGAAATGATTTCACTTCGCGCTTTTTAGCATTCGGCTTTGCTGCTGGCAAAGGCGTGTTGTTGATTGTAACGTTACTTTTTTTAACCTCAGGACCTTTCGCCACTTGGGTTTGCAAATGCTTTAATTGGTATGCTAAGCGCTTGGTGTCTTGTTGTAAGCGTTTTACTTCTCGGGTTAGGTTTTCATCCGCGTTTACAGCGGCTATCGTCTGAAAGGAACAAAAAGTGATGATGCAAAAAAAAACGGTGTGTTTCATGCAATAACGCCCCTGGCTAAATTTTTTACTTAGTGGCGATTATAGCGCGCACTTTGTAAACTAGCTAGGCTCTCGAAGACAAGATGCATTTTTCACCGAACAAATCTCGTAACGTCCGTTTTTTACACCAACATCAATGCTTATTTTTTAATCAAACAAAGCAATGGGCTAAAAGAAACCCATCAATAATGCGATGGGTTTTAACGTCGTTACTAGAGCGTCGTTACAAAAGCTATGAATTAAGCGACGTTGCCAATCCATTTCAGACCAATGAAAGGACCTTGTAGCCCAAAGTCCGCTCGTGATTCTGCACCAAAACCAGCACCTTGATGAGCTGCGTTGAAGTAGTTCAACCACATCCAGCCAGCATCCAGGCTTAAATCACCTTGTGCCATAGAGTAGGTGTATTGAGCGCCTAACTTGCTTTCAACTTCGGGAACGATTTGTGTGCGTGAACCTGAAGCATAAGTATGCACGTTTGGATTTAATACAGCTGTGCTGAAAGCTCCATTAAAGCCTTGTGAACCCACCAACAGCGCACTAGCAGCTTTAGCGTAAATACCAAGGCCATTACCAAAGCCGTACACTAAATCAGCGCCAACTCTAGGACCAAATCCGTTGTATGTTAAATTACGCTCAATAGCAACAGCGCCTGGAGTTGAAACACCAGCTGCAGTAGTGTATCCACCAGCTGCCAAAGCGCGGCGCGTATTGATACGTGCGTATTGTGCGCCACCATGGAAGCGAACAAAACGAGCATCACCAAAGTCAACGTGTTGACCAAATTCTAAGTTAACAGCATCCCATTTTGGTTTTGCTTGAAGTGCAACATCAGGGAAATAACTAGTAACAGCAGTAGAGTTAGAGAAGCCAGCTCCTGGAGTAATTGTAGCGGAACGGTTCCAGTGGTACCAGTTCAGGTTCAAGTCGTTACCTGTGTTGAAGTGGTAAGAACCTTCAATCATAAAGCCCCAACCCCAACGGTATGCGTGCTCATTGTAAGTTGCTACTGTACCAACTTGAGTTGAACCAGCATAACCCAAACCATTTACACTTGGTTGAAGGTATAATGCTTGTGCACCGAAATCCCAAGCGGTACGTTCGCAAGGAACAGTAACATTGCCAGGTGCGCATACAGGGCCCATTGTACCAGCGAATACAGCGCTGCTACCCAAAGCAAGAACAGCTATAGCTGTTTTTTTAAGTTTTAACATACTTTTCTCCACTTTTTATTATTAAATTTCCGTTTTTTCGTCAAGCCACAACGTTGTATTGACTTTCAGTACGCCATCATCGCTCTAATACGAAAACGTACATGGAACGATTATCCAGTCTCATTTTCATAATGTCAACTGCATTAAAGCAAATTCACTATTAATGAACCAAATCAAGACGTTAATACCATCTAAGAGCAGTCTTATCGTTAATATACACCAAAACTTAGATTTAGAAACCTCTTCTGCTCGTAATTTAAATGCAAGCCGCATATAACGCAGAATTTTAATACAAACCATGTTATTCTTCACACACATTGTATGAAGGAACCTCGGTTATGCGTACATTATTATTAACACGGCCTGATGATTGGCACGTTCATTTGCGGGATGATGACGCGCTTAAACACACCGTAATGGCCACGGCGCAACATTTTCATCGCGCATTGGTCATGCCCAATCTAATGCCGGCTTTAACCACGCTAGAAAGTGTTAATGCGTACCGTGAACGTATTCTTAAACGTTTAAATAAAACCACTCATTTTATACCCTACATGACCCTATACCTTAATGAAAGCGTAAACCCTAACGATCTAGAAGCTGCCGCCAAGCATCCTTTTGTGCTCGGTGCTAAGTTTTACCCGGCAGGCGCTACAACCCATTCAGAAGAAGGCGCACCTTCTATACAAACGTTATACCCCTTGCTCGAAGTGATGCAAGACCTTGAGCTTGTGCTGCAACTTCATGGAGAAGTCACTACCGGCGATATTTTTAAGCGCGAAGCTCAATTTATCACTGAATATTTAATTCCATTAACGCGCGATTTTCCCAAATTACGAATGGTCTTAGAGCATATTTCAACACGAGCCGCCGTGGAATTTGTGACAAATGCGCCAGAAAACATAGCCGCAACCATCACACCCCACCACATGCTTTATAACAGAAACCATCTTCTAGCGGGTGGCCTTAAACCCCACTACTATTGCCTTCCTATTTTAAAGAATGCACGTGACCAAACTGCCATTTTAGGTGCTGCGGCAAGCGGCAATCCTAAATTTTTTGCAGGAACCGACAGTGCCCCTCATGCAAGAGCGCAGAAAGAAAGTGCTTGCGGATGTGCGGGAATTTATTCAGCCCCTTATGCACTAGCCCTTTACGCAGAAGCCTTTGATGGACTTAATAAATTGCCCAAACTCAATGATTTTATGAGCATGTTTGGAGCATCTTTTTATCGGCTACCCATTACAACAGCGCACATAGAGTTGGTCAATAAACCCCAAACCATTCCTTTAACGTTGCCCATGGGCCACGAACACGTTGTGCCCGTTGCAGCTGGAAGTCTTTTACAATGGAGCGTTCATGAGTCCTGTTAACTGCGCATTATCAAGTCATATAAAACAACGTTTCCGAGGTTTTTTACCCGTGGTTGTGGATGTGGAAACAGCTGGGGTGGATACACACAAAAATGCACTCTTAGAAATGTGCATTGTTCTCGTTTCAATCAATAAAAACGGCTATTTCAACACGGAAAGCACGTATTTTGAGCATATTTTGCCTTTTGAGGGTGCCGAATTAGATGAAAAATCATTGGCTTTTAATCAAATCGACCCCTATCAACCATTACGTTTTGCTGTGGATGAAAAGACCGCCTTAGAGCGCCTTTTTGCCCCCATTCATCAGGCATTAAAGCAAAGCCAATGCCAGCGAGCCGTGCTCGTTGGGCACAATGCATGGTTTGATCTTTTGTTTATTAAGGAAGCCGTGAAACGTACAGGCGTAAAATCACCATTTCATGCGTTTACCTGTTTTGATACAGCTACCCTTTCAGGATTGATTTACGGGCAAACGGTATTAGCAAAAGCTGCAAAAGCGGCAGGCGTTCCATTTGATGTTAGCGAAGCCCATTCGGCCATTTATGATGCCGAAAAAACAGCTGCATTATTTTGCACTATCATGAACACTTGGCGGAAAACACAAACATAAAGGCCCCTCTGTTCGTGTAAAACAGAGAAGCCCTTGATGATGGAGCTATTATTATAAGGAATCAGCATGATCCGCAAGGTATGCGGCGACCCCTTTAGGAGATGCTTTCATGCCGGCATTGCCTTTTTGCCAACCAGCAGGACAAACTTCACCGTTCTCTTCAAAAAACTGCACCGCATCAATAATGCGCAATAATTCATCGATATTACGACCAATCGGCAAATCATTAACCATTTGTGAGCGCACCACACCGTTTTTATCAATGACAAATGCACCACGATAAGCTACACCTGCCAATGGATGTTCCACACCGTAAGACTGACAAATAGCATGCGTCATGTCAGCGACCATGGTGTATTTAACAGGACCAATACCACCATTTTTTGTAGAGGTGTTTCGATAAGCGTTGTGCGTAAAATGCGAATCTATAGAAACAGCAATCACTTCCACTCCACGGCTTTCAAAGTCTTTCATGCGGTTATCTAAAGCAATAAGTTCAGAAGGGCAAACAAAGGTGAAATCGAGTGGGTAGAAAAATACTAAGGCATATTTCCCTTTAATGTTGTCATATAAATTAAATTTATCAACGATTTCGCCTGAGCCCAACACCGCAGGCACGCTAAAATCAGGGGCTTTACGCCCAACTAAAACACTCATGTTATCTCCAAAATATAAAATGATTTACCATCCAAGCTGGTTTTATGCCGCCGTAGCTTCACGGAGCAACAGCTCTAATTCGCCTTGCTCATACATTTCAGCAATAATATCAGACCCACCAATGAGCTCCCCTTTTACATACAATTGAGGAAACGTTGGCCAATCAGCATATTGGGGTAATGTTTGACGAATATCCGGATTAGAAAGAATATCGACATATGCAAAATCAACACCACAGGCATCAATGCATTGTACTGCACGAGCAGAAAAACCACACTGAGGCGCCTTAGGGTTACCTTTCATATACAATAGAATAGAATTGTCAGCAATTTGTTTTTTTATCTTATCAAGAATGTCCACGCATATACCTATAAGTCAATAATGTAGGTTAATTATGGCGAAATTCGAACCATATCGCAACTACTATTACTGGAAACAATGTTCAAATTGGCTTTAATTTAAACATAAGTGCCGTTAAAAAGAATATTTTCCTCAGAAAAGCACCGAAGGAATAGCTATACAAAAAACCGTCAAAGTTTTTAGGCATGGTTTGATCACATTCTGTTTTTTTATCTGATGCAAGATAACCTTGACAACTTCATAGGCTTTATTTGCAATATTCAACATTAGTAAAAATTTCGAATCATTGAAAACTTACGGAAGAAGGTGCGTCCAAAAAATATTAAAAATAACTGAGCTAAATCATCTGCTTGTTCACCCACAAGGAAATACTTACCTTTACGAATATCATGCAGCTTTTTGCTAGAAATCCCTAGTGCCAATGTAAGATCTGTAATGCCCATTTCACTATATTTTAGTAAAACATCCACTAAAATTTTTTGTTTATCTCCTTGACTACAAAATTCAAATTTAAGAAGTGCATCAGTAAAATCTATAATACATCCCATGCCATAAACTCCAATGTTTTAATCATGAGCGAATAAACTCCGCAAGTTCACTTAGCAGATAACTCATTAATAAAGATGTCAAAACTCATACAAGATATGGGTTAATTAACCCTCGTTGCTGAATTTTCTCTTATAAGTGGTATTTTCAATGAAATTTGCTGCATATGAAAAAACCTATCAAATGGGCGTCCAAACCCTCTTTCTGTATTATTAAATTTATTGATACAACCTTTCATTTCCAATAACCTCTTTTATTATTTATATACAATTTTTCTTCTGATTCATCCAGGGTAACCGCATCTAATTTTTAAGCACAAAGGCCTGCACACTCGCCTACGTACCGTGCTTTATGCACGGCATCCATGCGATCTCAATTTAATATCGCACTGGATTCCGCGCATAAAGCGCGGAAAGTTGTCGATTTGAATTTATAATGCGCTTTTAATCTTCTGATTCATCTACTCCGCTTAATACACTCTACTTCTGCGGGACGAATCATAAACGTTCATGATAGACATAATATAATATTGGCGTTCTTAAATATCAAGAACGTTCTTTAAAAACAAAGAACGTTGAATGCATGGTAAATATCAAGTATATTAGGCGCGATTAAATTTGAGCTTAATTACGGGCAAAAATGAGTAATACACTAGCACCACATTATCAAGATCAACGATGGGAACCCATTCATGATGTTTTCTATCAATGGATAGAAAATAGAGTGGATGTTCTAAAGCCTGGTCTAAAGCCCGAACCAACTATTAAAGTTTTAATTTTTCTAGCATTACTTGATGCAAAAAAACCATGCTCTTACTTAGAAATAAGAGAGATATTTAACATCAAACATGTAATTAATGGGGTTATACCCGACAATACATTACGAACATCCATTTTAAATCTTGGTAAATCCCTAGATAAATTTAACCATTCATTAGAATTAAGATCACATCGCGGTAAATTCGAACTTATTTCAAGAACACATAAATTAACTACAGAATTATCATCAAGTAAACAACAAAATCTTACAGTTCTTATATTAGATCCCCCTATTATCACAGCTGAAAATATTGCATATGAACTTATAGAAAAAGCCCGTTTACCATTTCAGGCACTGTATTTTTTGGAATGGTCTGCCCGTTGGTGGGAAATATTTTCTCACCATGAATCACAAATACGAGTTCAATATGAAGTAGGAGCATGGGACAAATTAGGGATAAAAGACAGGCTATTAATCAATACAAACGAATTAATTAGCGTCGTTGGACTAGCCCCTCAAGAAGGACTAGCAGAAATTGAATTATTGAGAAAAATATTAGCTGAAAATCCACAAAAAAAAATCCATTACTTAGCTATAGATTCATCGCAACGACTATTAAGACAACACATTAATCTTCTTAGAGAAACTTTAGCAGTTGAAATCCGCAACAATCGTATAATATGTGTTGGTGTGATAGCTGATATTTTTTGTAATTTTCATGAAGCTCTAAATAGAGTTAAAAAAGAGTTAGTCAATAGGATGCTTATAAATCAAGAGTCCGATTTTCTTCCCGCATCTAGCAGTATGTTAATAACTTATCTAGGAAACTGTCTTGGCAATTATTATCAAGATCAAGAAACAGAAATATTCTCAATTGTTCACAGTATATTCCAAAATAGACCACTTGAGTTTTTAGTTGGTGTATCCGTGATGCGTGAAAAACCTGATGAATACACGAGGACTTGGGATGATTTTCTGTTACAAACACCAAGACACTTATTAGAAACCAATAAATTACTCGAATCTTCAAGAGCATCCGATAGTAAATGTTTGACCGAATTTAATTTACCAAAAAACGGTGATAACAACAGATGCCCTTCCGTTGTTCCTGAGTTATATATTGTAAGACATCACATTGAAGGGCAAATTTATCGATTTTATTATAAACTTGAGTATGATCTTCATCTTACATTTGATCTCAATAACAAATTAAGACCATTACCTAAAGGCACACTGATACTTTTATACAATATTGTAAAATATAATATGAAAACCCTGGTTAATGGAATAGAAACCTGTGGGCTTTTTAAACTTAAATACGATCCCAAATATCACCAAATGATTGACACCCCAAACGGCATAAGAGAATACGCTGTATTTAGTGCATATGTAGATAAATAAACCGGAGTTTAGTTGTATGTTAGATAAAAATGTATCTTATCGTTACTATTTATTTTCAATATCAAATTTAATTGCCGCTTTTGGTGGTGGTTTAATTTTGGGAAAAGGGGCTGGGGTCATTGATTTTCCATATCTTCATGGAGGCTCAATTCTCGCTTTTTTTATTGGAACGATACTGGGTCTTCTATTTTTACAATTTATTCCTAAAAGGCTATCAAACCTTCTTGCTAAATCATTTTCAATCGGTTGTGGTGTTACATCCCTTGTTTTACTTTATGTGTATCAACATCACTCAAACAACGAAACATTAACAGGGGCGTCTGCGCTGATCTTTTTTATATTGCTCAGCATAAGGTTTGGTTTCTGGTTTTATTCTCGCGTCATGAGAGCATCTATAGCGTCTAGCCACCAGCAATCCATTGCTTGGGCTGAGTTTGGGTATTACTTAGGCATGGTATTGGGCCTAATCATATGGAAGTTGCTTGGTATTAATATTGGCTTGAGTACGGCATTAATAATTGATGCCATCTTCCAATTTTTAGCAGGAATTTTAGATTTTCGAAATGCTGCATTTGAAAAAATTTCTTCCGATATATCGGGTCAAGAAATACAAAATATGTCTAAACCACCATCGACCCATGATGGTTCAGAATGGTGCTGGACATTAGCGGGTGCGGTCATTTTTATGACGATAGGCATTCAGGTGGTTATATTCAATACGGCGCATTATGTTTCCGATATTTATGGCTCCTACATTTTAGCTACCTTCTATTTTGGCGTCGCAACAGCCGCATTTATGTGTAGCAAATACAAAGTATCTATTTCATGGGACAATGAAAATAATACAGCGGCCATTATTGCTAATGCACAAAAACCAATTAAATTTAATTTTTTGCTTCTTATTTTTATATCGGCTTTTGCTGTTATTGTCGTTATTTCTCAACTATTTTTAAATACATTAGCCCCTAATAGTATGTTTTTTAATGGCTTATTTGTTTGTACATTTGTATTTATTGCGGCCTTTATTTATGAAGCCATTTCCATTTCGCTTCTTGATAGAATTGGCTATGAAGATAGTAAATCGGGAGGCTCGGGTATGATCATGCGCACTTACGGTTTAATGGGACTCGGTGCCGCTATTGCTTTTTGGACACTAGGATTAATGGAAAATCATTTAGCAAGCTCGCTGATAACACTTGGTGTTTGTCTATCCTTTGTCACCATCACTGTATTCAAAAGAAATGGGATCAACGTCTATCAGCCTGCAAATTGATTGAGAAACAACAGCTTCTCAGGGTTGAAATTTGGAACTGGGCAGAGCTATACATAGAGTAATCACTCCCTCTGCATTAGCCCGGCCCATGTGGTATTAAAGCATTGAAAGTGTTTTTTATCCTGTTACACTAAGACAACTGTTTTGTAGCTTTTGTCTTGTTTTATATCATCTATCCATCTTTAAAAAAATGTTGCGTTAAAGCGTATTGGCTTCACTTGCCACGGGTTTTTACGCCTCTGATGCTACAGGATAGCCTCTTGAAACATGATAAGCTGCTTTTTTACTTAAGAATTCTTGGAGATCTTCATGACATTTACCCTGCCCCAATTACCCTATGCAATGGACGCACTAGCGCCCTACATCTCTAAAGAAACATTAGAATACCATTATGGTAAACACCACAATGCTTATGTCACTAATTTAAATAAATTGGTTGCCGACACCCCCTTTGCATCGCAATCGTTAGAGGACGTTATCAAACAATCTACCGGTGGTATTTTTAACAATGCGGCCCAAGTTTGGAATCACACCTTTTACTGGCATTGTTTATCTCCAAACGGTGGTGGTGAGCCTACAGGCAAATTAGCAGAAGCCATTAACAAAGCGTTTGGATCATTTGCTGCATTTAAAGAGCAATTTACTCAAACTGCTATTACTACGTTTGGCTCTGGCTGGGCTTGGTTGGTTCAAGACAGCGCTGGCGATTTAAAAATCATTAGTACAAGCAATGCGGGCACTCCCATGACTGAAGGCTTACAAGCCCTTATGACGTGTGATGTTTGGGAACATGCCTACTATATCGACTACCGAAACATGAGACCCGACTATCTCAAGGCTTTTTGGGCATTGGTAAATTGGACCTTTATTGCCGACCAACTGCGTTAATCTTCACGGCTTTTCTTGACCTTATGTTACAGGAGTTATCATGGCGTTAATCACTACTTATAATCCTTTGCCCATCTCCTTTACGCACGGAGAGGGCATTTGGTTGTATGATGACCAAGGCCAAGCGTATCTTGATAGCTTCAGTGGCATAGCCGTTTGTGGTTTGGGGCATGCACACCCAGACGTGACCCGAACCATTCAACTGCAAGCCGCAAAATTACTGCACACCTCCAATGCCTTTCACATCACAGAACAGCAACATCTTGCGGAAAAATTAACCTCGATGTCTGGCATGGAGCAAGTCTTTTTTTGCAACTCCGGTGCCGAAGCGAATGAAGCAGCTATTAAACTTACGCGTCTTTATGGTCATAAAAAAGGCGTTGAAAAACCCGCCGTTATCGTTATGGACGGCGCGTTTCATGGCCGTACAATGGCCACACTTGCAGCCTCCGGCAGCCGTAAAGTTCAAGCAGGTTTTGAACCCTTGCTACCAGGCTTTGTTCGCGCGCCCTTTAATGACATTCATGCGCTCCGCACAATTGCCGCCAATCGCGATGATATTGTTGCCATCATGATTGAACCCATTCAAGGCGAGGGTGGTATTTTTGTGGCGGAACAAAGCTATTTGCTGGCCGTTTCAAACCTGTGTAAAGAGCATGATTGGCTTTTTATTCTTGATGAAGTTCAAACAGGCAATGGGCGCACCGGAAAACTCTTTGCCTACATGCACAGCAATATTCAACCCGATGTTGTCACAACGGCCAAAGGCTTAGGAAATGGCATACCGATTGGCGCCTGCTTGATGAGCCAAAAAGCCTGCAATTTATTTAAACCAGGGAATCACGGCTCAACATTTGGCGGAAACCCATTCGCCTGTGCCACAGCTCTCTCAGTACTTGAAGTGATTGAACGCGATAAACTCTGTGAGAAAGTAGCCGCCAATAGCATTATTCTAAAAGAAAAATTAATTAACGCGTTGGGTGAAAACCCTCACGTTAAAAGTATCCGTGGCAAAGGCTACATGTTGGGTATCGAATTGGACAGGCCTGCCAATGAGATAAAACTGCTAGGGCTTAAAAACCACATCCTTTTAAATGTAACGGCCGAAACCGTTATCCGGCTTTTACCGCCATTAATCATTAGCGAAAGCGAGATTGACCAATTGGTGGAGCGACTTGTTAAAACGTTGCATGAGTTTTTAGGGCATGATTAACGGCCATTTTTTCTCCGCCCTTTTGAAGGTGAATAAATCATGAGTTTACATGGGTATATCATCAAGGCTTATACACCTTTAAATTTTTAGCTTCAAACAGTAACTCATCCCAACCATCAGGCGGATTTCCATTTTTAAGCATTTTTTCAAATACCTTGTATGCATCGGTTTTAGAATCGTAGGCTCGTTTATTACCTTCATCATTAACCCAAGCATATACAATTATTTTTGATTCAGTATGAAATCGAAAAAATAATCGATATTGCTGAAAAAATTTTGCCCGATACCAATGTCTATGCTCATCGCCCAATGTTCCGCCCTGCTTATATAAAGCTGCTCCTGGCTCTTTAGGAATATTTTCAAAAACCAAAGTATTAATAGCAGCAAGCCTTTTCGTTATATTTTTTTTCTTATAGTTTTCAGGATCTTTCTTTTTAAGTTTCGCGACCTGTTTTTCCAAATATTCAAGCTCTTGTAAAAACATCGGGTGTGCAAACAAAGACCAACCATTAATGACCATTTGTCTATCTATAGGCAAGGTTAGTCATCCTCTGCTGATAATGGGGCATCTAAATCAACGTTAACATCAGATATCAATGAATTAATGCGAGACGCCAAATCATGATTCAGCATTTGTAAGTGCTCTGGATGCCGACTTATATCATTGGCTAGAAAATTCAGAAAATCACCCAATACAGCATCCGTATTACCTTCGTCAGCACGAGATAACAAAACATTGCCATTGGATTGAATCGTAAAACGAATTTTTTCACGCTTATGCAAGTGCAAAGCTTTTCTGATTGGCTCAGGTACCGTTGTTTGATACCTATCCGTTAGAGTAGACTCGCTAATAATAATTGGCTGGGCCATTACTGACTCGAAAAGATAACCATAACTTAATTGTAATGCAACTGCATTACCCTGTCAAAGCAATGCAATATTTTCATCATGTTATACGCATATTTTGTGACCATCTCTCAAGCATAAAACACGGTACGTACAAGGTCATTTTTTCTTAAACATCAGTTACATTTGCCTTGCAAAGACATGAAGCCCCTTTTACAAGGGCTCGGTGCTTAACCTAAGATAGGCTCCCGCTTTCGTGGGAGCGACAAAATAGCCCAAAAGTCTTTCAGCTTTTTCATACGCCTCGTTGACGAGCCACTTCATAAAGACAAACGCCTGTAGCCACTGACACGTTTAAGCTATCTACAGAGCCCCGCATGGGTATAGAAAATAGATCATCACACAATTCTCGGGTCAAATGACGCATGCCTTTATCTTCGGCCCCCATCACTAAAGCGATGGATGTTTTACAATCCAAATCATAAAGTGATGCTTTCGCTTCACCCGCAGCACCGTAGATCCAAACCCCTTGCTCTTTTAAAACTTCCATTGCACGCGCAAGGTTTGTTACCCGGACCAATGGAACTGATTCTGCAGCCCCGCAGGCTACTTTACTAACAACAGGTGTAATGCTCGCATTTTTATCTTTTGGAATAATCACAAAGCTCACGCCTGCAGCATCTGCCGTGCGTAAACATGCGCCTAAATTATGCGGGTCAGTAACGCCATCTAGAATAAGAATTAAACTCGGCTGTGGCCCCATGTCTAAGAGACGGCTTAAATCACTTTCCACATATTCTGGTAATGATTGCGCGCTAGCCACCACACCTTGATGCACAAAATCCGGGAATTTTTGATTCATTTTTTGTGCCGATAAAGGCGCGACGCGAATGTTTTTTTGGACCGCGAGCGCTAACAAATCCTGCAAACGTTTATCAAGCCTATCTTCATTAATATAAAGCATTTGAATGGAACGATGGGGATTAGACAATAACGCCTTCACGGCATGAACGCCATAAACATACTGCTCAGTCATCTTGTGGCTCATCTTCTGCAGGTTCAAAGTCAATTTTGCGTTCATCCAAATCCACTCGAGCGACCAATACACTCATTTTATCGCCCAAACGATAAACATGACCGCCTCGCTCCCCCACCAATCGATGCTTCACTGCATCAAACGCATAATAATCATTCTTAAGGGAGGTCACGTGCACTAAACCCTCAACGTAAATATCATCAAGCTCTACAAAAATACCAAACCCCGTTACTGCAGATATGGTACCGCGAAAGACCTGGCCTAACTTGTCTTGCATGTATTCGCATTTAAGCCACGCCACCACTTCTCGCGTGGCCTCATCAGCACGACGCTCAGTGGATGAGCAATGCTTGCCCAAACGACTCATTTCATCGTCCGTGTAATGGAATTTTTCAACCGCTTGATTATCTATCAAATACCCTACTGCTCGATGAATCAATAAATCTGGATAGCGGCGAATAGGAGACGTAAAATGAGTATACGCAGAATAAGCTAACCCAAAGTGACCATCGTTTGCTTCAACATACTGGGCTTGTTTTAAGGAGCGTAACATCACCGTTTCAATCAAATGTTTTTCAGGCCGCTCACCAATAGATGCAAGCGTGGTTTGAAAGTCCTTGGGATTGGGTTTTTTGCCACCGCCCAATTGTAAACCTAGCTCTCCTAAAAATTTTCTTAGTGCGATGATTTTGTCTTCTTCAGGTGCTGCATGCACGCGGTATAACGTAGGAATTTGGGCTTTTTCTAGAAAACGCGCGGTTGCCACATTCGCAGCCAACATGCATTCTTCAATCAATCGATGTGCATCATTGCGTATAACGGGCACAATCCGTTGAATTTTTCTATTTTCATCAAATTCTATGCGCGTTTCAGTCGTGTCAAAATCCATTGCGCCACGGCTTTTACGGGTTTTATTTAAAATTTCATAAAGCTTGTGCAGGGTTTGTAACATGGGAAATAACGGTTGATGAGCTGCATCTGTATGGCCCTCTGCCAACCACTGATGAACTTGGCTATACGTTAACCGTGCTTGAGAATGGATAACGCCACGGTAAAAACGTGAACGATTAATTTTTCCATCGTCACTGATGGCCATTTCAACGACCATGCACAACCTATCAACCTTAGGGTTTAATGAACAAATCCCATTGGATAACGCTTCGGGCAACATGGGCACGACTTTGCCAGGGAAATAAACGGAATTTCCACGTCTTGTAGCCTCTTTATCCAAAGGAGAGTTGACGGCAACATAATGGCTAACGTCCGCGATGGCTACATAGAGCTGAAAGCCACCTTTAGGCTTTGAATAACAATAGACCGCATCATCAAAGTCTTTGGCGTCCTCGCCATCAATGGTCACAAAAGGCAGATCTCGTAAATCTGTACGCCCAACCAGATCACTGTCCGAAACACGCTGAGGAATTTTTGCGACAGCAGTGGTCACATCGTCAGGCCAATTGGAAGGCAGACCATGCGCTAAAATGGCCACCTCAATCTCCATACCTGGCGCCATGTGCTCACCTAGGATATGAATAATTTTACCCACCGCCTGAGTACGTTTACTAGGGTAGGCTAACAGCTCAACCAACACGATTTGGCCATTTTTAGCCCCCAACATCCATTCAGGGGGAATGGATATGTCTTGTGTTAAACGCTTGCTGTCTGGCGCAACAAAGCCCACACCATGCTCCGAAAAAAATCGGCCGACCACACTAGCGTTTGCATGCTCAATAACCTCATGAATCTTGCCTTCAAGTCGCCCACGGCGATCAACCCCACTCTGATAAGCAAGCACCACATCGCCATGCATCACTGCACGCATCTCAGTGGCCGATAACAGCATATCCGGGCCTTCCTCATCTGGAATGAAAAAGCCAAAGCCATCAGGATGCCCTTGTATGGTCCCACGCTGCAAATTAATGCGCTCTAATAAACAGTATCGCCCACGCCTGTCTTGCATGAGCTGGCCATCTCGTAACATGGCACGCAAACGAAAGCCTACGGTTTCTTGTTTGCTTTCGTCGACCACATCAAGCTTGCTCATGAGCTGATTGCGTGACATAGGACGACCAAATTCCTCAAGCACTTGCATGATAAATTCACGACTCGGAATCGGGTCTGCGTATTTTTCACTTTCCCTTTTGAAAAAGGGATCCTTTATGGAAGGATGTTTTGATTTTTTACTCACATTTCACCACGTATTTCACAAAATTACCTTCAGTCTATCACTTATTGTGCCGGGACCGGTAATATGTAGCCACGACTACCCACATGAGCCATCAAAGCGGTCAGTGTTAAATTTTCACCCACCCAAAAATTACCGCTCTCCGTCTTTGGCATGGCAAAATTTGACCATTCACAAGCCGCTAATAAGCCCGCACAGGGAACTTGTTGCTCGTGGCCGGGGCGTGACTCAATACAGCTCAAATCGAATGTTTTTTCATTATAGACAAGTGCTGACCATTGCCCAGATTGCAACTGGGTCGTCCAGCCTGCATTAGCACTGTGGTGAGACACGGGGT
>Ga0247837_1006924_pt1 | contig 15509 bp, 12 predicted proteins | sample LaCtaG_2_FD_187115 | JGI IMG/M metagenome (GOLD analysis project Ga0247837, IMG submission 187115) | Freshwater microbial communities from meromictic Lake La Cruz, Castile-La Mancha, Spain - LaCruzMarch2015_14.5m | ecosystem: Environmental > Aquatic > Freshwater > Lake | place: Spain: Castile-La...
GTACTAGTAGGGAATAAGGCGGATAGGGAGGGGGAAAGACAGGTGGGGTGGAGTGAGGCACAGACCTGGGCGAGGAGCAATGGCGATATGCCTCTATTCGAAACCTCTGCTAGGCTGGACAGCGATGTGAAGGAAGCATTTGAACAAGCGGCTAAGTTGGCACTCCTTTACCACATTTCTGGTAGCTAAATAGCAGTAAAGCGGCCTCATTGTTTACTGGATTTGACAGAATTGAGGAAATATCGATTGAGAACAGTATTAAAGCTAGCCAGGAACTGATACTATGCTGAAAGTCGTGCAAATGCAAGGCAATTTTCATACTATTTCAGCGTCCTATATGCTTTTAATGCTTAATTCAAAGCCTACAGCGCCTGCTTACATATATATGTTCGAAATGTTCCTTTTCACGTTGTAACTAGCAAGAAAATAGTTAAACTCGATGCCAACTTTCTCATGCATTAGCGCATAGGGATTTATTACGCTGAATACCCCAGGTGTTAGGGTCAAGGAAGCCCCCAAGCAGCATCTCTCCATATAAATGAAGCCAAAAAGCCAAAGTCAAATGTTGAAGCTGATAGTAGTGGGCGAAGGAAATACAGGAAAATCCGCTCTCATCGCCAGGTATGCAAACAACCCATTTCCTCACACATACCGACCCACTAGGGATGCAGACTTGCTCGCCAAGAAGATCAGACTCAGTCACTCCCTTGTATCGCTGCAACTCTGGGATACTGCAGGACAGGCGAAGTACAGAGACCTGGGAGACGCTTACTATCGAGGCACCGACTGCTGTGTTCTGGTATACGCCTGCACCAGTCGAGTCAGTTTCGAGGGAGCGAAGCAGTGGAGAGACGATGTGTTGACTATGGGACAAGTGAGAAGAGAGGAGTTTCCCTTCGTACTAGTAGGGAATAAGGCGGATAGGGAGGGGGAAAGACAGGTGGGGTGGAGTGAGGCACAGACCTGGGCGAGGAGCAATGGCGATATGCCTCTATTCGAGACCTCTGCTAGGCTGGACAGCAATGTGCAGGCAGTGTTTGCGGAAGCGGCTAGATTGGCGCTGTTTTGCTATAGATGTTAGCGGGACTAAAGAAGAGGTTTTGTATTTTGATAGTTACTTTCTGCCTGGGCGACTTATAGAGTTATGTTTTATGTAAATTTATAGTTTGCAGAAATGCGACTTTTAGAGCAATTTTGTGGATTTTCAGATCCGATAAATGCGAATTTCCCCCTAAAAAGCCCAAATTTCCCATATCAAAAAGCCAAATTCGCTCCAAAACCCTCATTTCCTACACCTAATATACAATGGCCAGACACCGTGACATCCCCGCAGTCCTAATGGGCAGCTCCAGAGTGAGAAAAACCGCCTTTCTGACCCGTTTACACACAGGTCTCCACACTCCCACCACCATTTCGACTGATTACACCTCTGAAATTGTCCAAATTGCAGGGAAAACGGTAAAATTGCAGCTTTGGGCGACTACAGATTCACCCTATAACCGCTCTTCCTGCAAGCCAATATGCAGAATAGTGTCAATTTGTGTGCTTTTCTATGCTATTAATGATAAAAGCAGCTTTGAAGCCTTGGATTCCTGGAGAAACACGTTTCTGCAATACGCCCAGCGCAGAAATGCAGAGCAAGTGCCTATAGTTTTAGAGGAAACAAGGCGGATTTGCAGGGAAATCGGGCAGTTTCATGGAGTGCAGCTGAGACTTGGGCGAGGAGCATAGGAGATGTGCCCTATTTTGAGTGCTCTGTGAGGACTGGAGAGGGAATGGAGGAAGTTGTGAGGGAGTGTGCGAGAATGGGTGTGAGAGTCAGACTGGAACAGATGCGAAATTAGGCTTTTTGCTTAAATATCGCCTAATTGCACTGAAAATTGCTTAGATTTCTCGGATTTACAGCTGCAAGACCTATAGCGAAAAGCTCAGATCTAGCATATTTCCCGCTACTGATATAGAGGAACCCTGCACTTATGAATACTAGCAGTATTCGAGAGTAATTACTGAGTTTCCGCTCCTAATGAAGACAGGACTGCTGTTTTCTCTTCTTGCCAAGTCGACTGCGGTCTCAAATGCAGTCTGCCCCTTCTCCCAGTAGGGCAGAACTCTCAAAGAAAGACAGATCTCCTTGTCCTCTTATTCCCTCCCTCTAAAACACAGGAAAAAACTCCGCACACTGGTAATTCGCGAATCGCAAGGTAGCCACCTTGCCATATCTACGATGTTACAGTCGAATTGGCAGAAGGGAGGTTTGTCTGTATAAGATTAGTGTCAGTTTGAGCTGTGAATAGGACTTCTTGGCTATATGCAATCGTCTGATTTATATACGCACATTTGCAAATTATCGGGGAAATCTGTCTTTTTTATAGTAATTTTGCTAGTTTTTCGCTGATTTCGGAGGCTTTCCCACTGCCCCTCTCTCCAGAATCGTATTTTTCATATATAAGCCGCCACATGGTCGAAAATGGGTAATTTGCAGGCATGCAGAGTCGCAAAGACTCCGAAGAGCGCTACTACTGTCCATCAAAGGACTGCGGCCGGTCCTTTACCTTCAAAGACGAGCTCGAAAAGCACCTCGAAAGACGTCACCCCGGCTTTTCTCAGGAGCCAGACCCTCCCCCTTCCGACCCTGTTCCTCCTACCATTCCCCTCGAAATCCACTCCGAAGAGCCCTTGGAACACCACCCTGCCAAGGGGATCACTCTGGTGCTACTGCAGGAAAGCAGCGGAATGGACAAAGCCGAAGACATCGAAGAACTAGTGCTGCGAAACGAGGAATTGACCGAGTTCAACAGTGGAGAAGGACTGGATGTGGAGGATTTAGTGTCTTTGCAGTGCTTATCCGTGTCCCACAACTACATCAGTGACTTGGAAGGAGTGGGGTTTTGCCTGTCTCTGCAGGAACTCAATATCAATAACAACCGGGTACAGAGTTTGGGACCGTTGGAGGGACTTTGTGAACTGACGAAGCTGTTTGCGGCAAATAACCTCATTAGGGAAGTCGTTTCTCTGAGGTCGCTGCGCAAGTTGACGGTTTTGAACCTGTATAAAAACAGACTTTACGACTTAGACACGTCTCTGCGGGTACTGCGGGATTTGCCCAAACTTGCAGACTTAGGGGTGGAAAGGAACCCCTGTATGCTGCAAGTCCCCAACGCCCGCTTCAAAGTAATCCGCTACTTAAAGCTGAAACTGCTGGATAGTGAGGAAGTCACCCAGATAGACCGAGAAATCGCTGCAGACCTGTTCACTGTGGAGGAAAAGCAGGAGCATACGAGTGAAGGCTTCGTAGCGAAGCTCAGAAGCACTACGGAAAACGAGCAAAAGCGGGAATTGGAGGATGTCTATAGAGATTTGGATATGCTGTACGAGGAAAATAAGACTTTAAAGCGGGAAAACGAGGAATTGAGGAGGAAAAAGCAGGGAGAAAGGATGGATACGGCCGAAGTAGAGGAACTGAGGCTGGAAATTGCCCAGTTGAAGCGAGAAGCTGCGAATGTGTACGTGTTACTGGACGAAAACAAGGAACTCAGGGAGCAATTGGCCAGTCCAATGGACGAAAACGCCCTTCTTTCCGAACTTTCCACCGAAAACCAACGCTTGAAAACACGAATAATGGCCCTGGAAGAGCGCTTATCAGACCTAAAACGCTCAAATCGCAGACCACAAACTAGCTCCGGCCCAATTCGGCCCAGCACTAGTGCCGGCCGCTCCACTTCCCTCCTAGAAGTCACAGAAGAAGACGACGAATTAGAAGCCATGCTGACGAAAAACTCCAAAAACATCCAAGAAATGAGTCTTTGGCTGAGAGAAATGGCTAGAGATGGATAAAGTCGCTCAATTTGGGCTTGCGGGCCACAGTCCAGACTCCGTCCTCGTCACACACGAAGTTGGGCGGGGGCGGAGTCCACTTCTGTCCGTTGCGGTAGGTGTGGTCGTAGAAGCAGCTAGAGCCGAAGGGACACTCGCCCTCTCCGTAGTTGAAGTGCTTGCAGGGGATGGAGGAGAGGTTGCGGCGGTAGCCTTCGGCGAGGGACTTTTTGTCGCTGTATGTGTGGAGGGGCGTGAGGCTGGGGAGGACGTAGGGACTGAAGGTGCGGCACAGAGGGCAGCTTTTGGAAACTGGCTTGGGGACGTCCACTCGTCCTCTCCACTCCCTCAAACAGGGCAGACAAAAGACGTGTTCACAGCCCATCAGCACTCCGAACTGCTTCCCCCCTCCTCTGACCTTATGCAAGCAAATGGCACAGTCCTGGTCCCTCTCCTCCTCCTTATCCCCCCCCTGCGGATGCTTATTCCAGCACTTTTCCCCATACCTGCAGTTGCCCATCAGGTAAAAAGCGCATATTTCCCTCTCGTCTATTCTGCTGTCCGCCTCCATCTCTTGCAGCAAAGAGTCCAGTTCTTGGTCTGGGAGCGCATTCATGAAGGCCATGGCTTCCATGTAGTCCTCGTCCTGGTAGGGGTGGAAGCCGCTGTCTGCCATTATGAGCTAGGACTAGGCTAGAGGAGACTGCAGGAGGGAGAGGGACAGAGGCGCTGGCAGGAACGCTGAGGCGGGGAGGGCAAGGAGGGGGGAGGAGGCTTCGAAGGACGGGGAGGCACAGGGGGAGTGAAGAAGTCCGTTTGGTCCATTTAAGTAGTGATTACAGGTACAAAAGAGTGGAAATGCTTGTCGAAATGGCATTTGGGAGTATTTCGCCCCTTTAGTCTGCGATTTTCAGGGAATTCCGCCCTCAGAAGCAGCTTTTATATAGCTGTTTCCAGCTTATATTTCCTCTTTCCAGCTCCCAAATTAACTTTTATTTACGCTTTTTGCTCAAAACTTGGCTGTTTTCCCTGATTTTGCTCAATTTCTCGCAGCAAATTAGTCATTTGCCCAGCTAAATAAAACTTTTCGGGGAGAAAATAAGGCTCTGGGCAAATAATAACATGTCCCTGAGCACTCCCCCTCGGCCCATGACCCAGCCCGACCCTCCCTACACCTCCATTCCCTTCACCTTCTCTCCAGTGTGCCACTTCAACAACAGCGGCGCCAGCACTCCCCCCTACTCTCTGCTCAAACCAGCCCTGCACTCTCGCGCCAGGTCCACTTTAGCCTCCTTCCCCCGCTACTCCCGCAGGTCCTCTCCTGGGAGATCCCGGCCACAGCCCAGATTATGCTACTCCAGACACTCAGTACAGCCAGGGTCCAGGTCCTCCCTAAGGTCTCCACCCAGACAAAACAACCAATCCATCGAAAGCATCAATCGAGTCATATCAGAATGTGGAGAAACCAGACTCAAACTCGCAGACCAGGCCCTCGGCCTCAAAACCGACCGAGGCAATAACCCCTTTGCCTCGATTCAACAGGACAAAGAGATTTTCCATAGGAAAGGAGTGTCGGTGGGAGGGAAGCGAGTCATCAGTGGGGCGGACTTCGCGAACTTCTTTGACTCGGAGGCCAAGGCCAGGTACTTAAGTCGCAATTTGGAAGTCACGCACTTCGTCAACCACAAAATCGGCCGTCCCCAGCCCTGGAGACAGCTGAAAGCCAGCGAAGACCACCGCCACGCCCGCATTTTCCTGGCCTGGAAAGGGAAGTAGTCCTAACTAACAGCACCCCTTCTTCCTCGCCGCTGTCTTGGGCTGGCTCAAATTGACGGTGTTGGTCAAGTAGGTTTCTTCCTGCTGTTCCTTCTTTAGTGCTCTGCGGGCGATTTCCTGGAAGGCTTCTTCGACGTTGAGGGAGTCTTTGGCGGAGCACTCGAAAAGGGGGATTTCGCCTTTGCTGCGGGTCCAGGCCTGCGCTTTGGTCTGGGGCACGCGTCGTTCCGTTTCTTTGTCGACCTTGTTGCCGAGCACGACGAAGGGGAAGCTTTCGGGATTCTTAGGGTTGGCTTGGTTCAGAAATTCCTCCCTCCAACTCTCCAGCGAGTCAAAGCTCTTGGAACTCGTAATGTCATACACCAACACACAGCAATCCGACCCTCTATAGAACGCCACTCCCAGGCTCTGGAAGCGCTCCTGGCCCGCAGTGTCCCAAATCTGCAGTGTCACCAGCTTGTTGTCAACCATGATTTCCTTGGATAGGAAGTCAGCGCCGATGGTGGCGCGGTACTGCTGCGAGAACTCTTGCTTGACGAAGCGGTTCATCAGAGAGGTCTTCCCTACAGCGGAGTCGCCCAGGATGATCACCTTCAAGAGGTGCTTCTTTGTGCTCGCCATTAAATTCGCCACTCAGACTCTGCCAGACTGTGGAAATCTACACAGGGAGCCACTGCAAAGGTGCAAACAGGCCGTAAAAGCACTAGGGATATATATCGTAGTCTGTGAAGTAGTGTGGAAATCGCTAGTTTGTCTAAATGCGCGGTTGAAATTGACGATATATGGTATTTGGGGAAATTTGGGCAAGCAACACATTAACTTGTCATAAAAGCTGAGAATTGGCTGCTTTTGTAGTATGTTCAACCTTAACGTGGATTGCTACTTGCATTTTCTACCATTCTGCTACTGAAAAGGGAGAATCGGACGAAAGAAACGCGGGAATTAGCCTAAATTTATAGCAAATAAGTGCGTAAATGAGGCTAAAAGGCGTGTTTAACAGTCAATCCTACTATGAAAGCCCAAGTCTTCACATATGCCAGAGGGTTTTCACCCTGTGATCTCGCGAATTCCGCATAATTCCTGCAGTTTGGCCACTAGATCTTCTAGGGAAACTGAGCGGATTTCGCAACCTTTTAATGGACCTGTGACTATTTGCTCCATAATAAAGCGATATAAGTCTGCGAGGTCGTCTTTGTGAATAGTGGCTGTCACCTGTTCCCTTACCTTCACAACTCAAACATACCTGTGCCATACACTCTAACCTGACCACAGCAGTACTGAATCCACTATCAGCACTATCTGTCTCCCAGTCTTTTCATAGGCACTCTCCAGGCTGCAAATCGATAGAGAGTTTCAGTGCTGCTCAGTTCGTCTGCTTCAGTATCGCTGGTTTCATCGAGAACTCAGAGAGCACTGGGGGCTGTGTGCTGCTGTGGTTCTGCTGATAGGAGAGCCGCAGTGTGGATTCTTCGATTTGCTGGATTTCTGGCGAAAGACGTCTGCAAACTGGTCTCAGCCACTTCATCTTTTCCGTGTAGGTTACACAGTGTCCATGTGACAGCAGACTTTCCAGCACTGCCTACGGAGCCTGTGCCGCCAGTCAAAAGACCATACAGCCAATAGAAGGCTAATCAGACCTAACTAGGCGATTAGAGCTGGCTCCTCCTTAATGAGCTCTCCCTCCTGAGACAGCCACCTAAACGTCATCTTCTCATCCACGATATACACCTGCCTATCGTGCAACACAGGCGGGTACACCGACCCCACCGGAGTACCCTTGCCCTCCCTCTCCCTGCACTGTCTTCCCTCCAAATCCACCTTACAGACCTTGTTTTCAGATATAACCAGCACCTTTCCCTCCCCTGCAAACAGCCCAATGCAGGATTCAGTCCTGGGCAGCGTTAATCCGCAGGTGGACAGGGAATCGGAACTGGGGTCGATGGTTTCCACCTCAGTTGCATGTCCTCCAATGAGGTAAATGATGTCTTTGTAGACCAGGGGAGTGAAGTTGGCTCGGTCTGCGCGCAGGGAACTGCTCAAATTGCTCCAATCGCCTGCTTCCCGGCTGAATTTCTCGATACTTCTGAGGAATTTGGGCCCGTCGGACCCGCCTATGGCGTAGATAGTATGCTCACTGATGACTGCTAAGCCGTGGCAGTAGCGTGCCTTTTTCATGATTTTCTGCTGTATAAGCCGAAACCCTTCCAAAAGCTGCACAGTACACGTTTGAGGGGAAATGCTGTCCCTAATAAGACCATCTTCCACCCCTCCGCAGCTGAAAAGCGTCTCACGATTCACCAAAATCAACGAAGAGCGATGCGATTTCATAGGGGAACTGAGCTTATTTCTGATAATTCGCTTCCTTGGACAGTTGAACATGAGCAGAAGGCGCTGCTCTAGGGTGAAAAGTCGCACTGTGGGGTTCTGCTGGTAGCTCAATTCTTCCTCTTTTGTCTTTATTAGCTCGGAGAGATGCCTCGGGTTTATGTGGATGTCTCCTTGGGGAGTCCTTCCCATAATGTCCGCGAAGAAGTCGTCCAGCAGAGGACAGGACTTGCACCAACAAAGTGCTAACAGCGGCTCTCTGTGCTCCAAATAGCACTGCACCAGGTGCATAAAGCTGTATTTTTCCTTGCATAAGCAGGCGAAAACCGCTTTCCCCTGCTCTCCATACGTGGCTTCCGCTAGGTCCAGCACCGCTAAGTCCTCTAAGTAAGTAGTCAGTAGTTCCCGCACAGTGGCGGTGTCCACCTCCATGTGCAGCGTAGTCACTGAAAGGTTCAAATAAGTGGCCAAGTCGTTGCCGGTGCCGATGAGGTAGTCGTAGTCCTTGAGGACGAAGGGGTAGTGGAGAGGGACTTGAGGTCTGGCCTGAGGCTCAGAGTTGTCAGGAACTAAGGTCAGAAATGTGGCTTTCCACAGCTTCCGAACCAGCGAGTTTTCGCCTGCATTGAGGAAACTCGGAAAGGCCTGGTACCGCTTCACAGCCCTTATCGCTGGACCTAGCAATTCCCCCGCTATTTCAATCAGCGCCTGCTCCACTCTGTCCCTCAGAAACCACTCTCTATTCCTCTGCAGCGCCCTTACCTTCCAATCCGCCGGCGCAATTGCCTCTTTTCTCAATTTTTCACTAATAATTCCGCGAAATTCCGGGTTATTCGCAAGGATTTTGATCTCGTCCAAGCATTCTGCGGCTAAATTTTGATACGAAGTGCGGAGAATTGCCTCGACTCTGTCACAAGAAGAGGTGTAATTGAGGTGGACGAGGTTAGCGTGAGTATCGCAATGCAGCCATTTCTGCAGGCTTTTTAAGGAAGCACTGAATGGCTCTGAGAGATTTTCAAAAGAGATCAATGTCCACTGCTTCGGCCAGACTCCCTCAATAGGCGGGTAATCTGCGGACAGTCTGACCAGCAGACACAGCAGTTTCGAAGTCTGCGGAAACTGCGAATCGGCCTCTTCCAGCGCTTTTTTGGCAGTCTTAATGTCCACTGCACAGGGAAAGTCCATGAAATAGTCCAAAACCAAGAGCCGCTGCACTGCACTTTTCATAAAGTCGCCCACACTTGTATATAATTCCTCAATCGACCTTATGTCATTCCCCTTGACTCTCACATTTTCCAGGTCAAAGCTCATTTGAGCGTCTTGCAAATCTCTGGTAAACACACAAACCAGCCTTTCCCTGTCCCTGTAGAAAACTTCCCGTAGGTAGCTATCGAAGGAAAGACTGTGGCTCTGGTACCAGTCCCTTATCAAGCGCAGTTTCAGCTCGCCCGGCTCCTGTGAGGTTTCAGAGAAGAGCAGTACCTGCGGGAAACTGAGTTGCAGCAGTTTCAGCTGGAAGTGCACCAAGGCTTCCTTCTCCGATAGCACGCGCTGAGGCTCGTTCGATTCGATAAAGTCGGAAATCGCAATTGGCAGAATAACGTGCGATTGACGCATATCTGGCAATATGCGGTACAGCCAGACCTCAATAGTCCTGCGAAAGGGCGCTTGGAGGACCTGGGTTAAGGCCGCTGGCGGCATGGAATCCCTCAAAGACTTCTGTAGAAAGCCATCTAAATACTCCCTTGCAGTCTGCTGAATAGCTGCTGCGTCCATGAGGCCGGCTGGCTGTGATTGCAGTATAATCTCCAGTCTTTGCACAGTGTCGAGCAGCAATTGCAGCTGTTCGAAGGCCTTTTCGAGGGAGTTGCGTATACGTCCGGCATCTTCATTAAGCTGTTCTAGGTGAAGAAGGTACAGAAAGGTCTCGAGCCGCTCCTGTGGGAACTGCTGGATCTTCAAGAAATTGCCGACTTGGAGACTTTTATCGATTATTTGGTTTCGGAAGCCGTGAATACACTCAAATACGCTGGAAGGATAAAGGGACTGGAGTGGCAGAAGTCTGAGTAAGTCCCCCCACCACTGCAACTCTTCAGGCCTTTCCAGCATAACCGCTCCTATATTCCAGCTAGGGGACAAACAGGCTAGCGCCTCCACAGTTTGCTTAAATTCCACACATCCGGGATACTCGTTCCAACTGGCAATGGCAATGGGTAGGCACTGGTCCACGACTCCCCACGCCCCACTCTGCACCTCTGTCTTCAGTATATGCAGCAAGTAGTCCCGCAGTTGGTCTGAGGCCGCTGCTTGCAGCTGTCTTGCGAAGAGGTCTAGTCTGGTTGGGGGGATCAGACTGAAGAGTTGCTCGGCTTGGGACAGGAGAGAGGCTGAGTCCTGGGGACTCTCGTGGTCTTCTGGGAAGATGTTCAACATGGTTTATTAAAATGTAGAGTGGGTAATATGGGGGAATGAGGAGCTGGACTAGATGCAGACCTGATAGGTGTAGTCAGGTGTTCTTACATTGGCTAAAGAAGTGGCACTGGTTCTATCTAATACCATTATGTGGTCACTACTTTTTACCTAATTCTTTAACTTCGACCTATAATGCACTTTCACTACTAGACTCGGAAACAAGGCCTGAACGACTCTGCATTCTGGCTACTTTCCCTACTAAGTCTAGTGCCCTTTAGTTAAAGAACTTTCCAATGACTTCCCAGGCAAGCACAAAGGCAAAGAGCATTCCATCCACTAACAACGAATCCGCTGCCTCCGTGGGCTTATAGAGCCAGTAGCACGCCATTGCAGCTGCCAAACTCACAAATCCCCCTGCGTACAGCACATACATCCACACTTGATGCACATTCCTCCTGTTCTTAAGTTGCACTGTGCATTGGTAGCAGTAGGCGATGATTATGAGTACCAAACTTCCGCTTATCATATACCCATGTGGGACCTTTGTAATGATAATTAAGTCAGTTGATGTGATAAGACTAACTGATTTGAAGAGCCCGTAGATTACGAATGGCAGCAGAATCTGCACTGCTTTGACTCGAATGGGGTAGTCATAATTGGCCACTTGGAGGTTTTGGCCGTACCTCCAGGCCACTACGATCTCGGAAAGCACACAGAGACGGATTTGGATATTGGCATAGAGACAGGGCACGGACACCACTGTGATGACCTGTTTAGCGAATGAGAAGACAGTGTGATCCGTGATCCACATGTACAGGCCTATGAGCACATACAGAGCCCCGGCTCCTCCCACAGCCGCGAGCTGCACTCGGTTTTGCAGTGCTGAGGACACATTCAAGCCTGCCATCACAGTGGGAATCATCAGCAAGTTGGTTAAAAGTTGCACGAAGGTTGGCAATAGCACCCAAATCATCTTCGCCTCTTCCTCCAAAGGCTCTTCACTTTGAAGCATCTGAGTTACGTTTCCCAGCACGCAGAGCAGCTGAAGCCAGACCAGGTCTCGCAGAGGCACGAAGGCAGCGAGCAGGACACCCACTAAGTACAGCATCAACAGAACCCAGACACTCTCTATTCCCCAGCCAGTTTTGAAGGTGTCGTGCACCTGCAGAATCCAATACATGGTAAAGCGCATGATTGCGATCAACACATACCCCAAAAAGACAAAGCACAGCACATCTCCTGTGAGAGTTTTCGGAGCGGAAAGGTTGAGAAGCGCTGGTAAAGTCAGTGAATTGCTCCGCTGTTCCTGTGGCCTGGGCCTCATTTCTCTCTCTTGTATGGACAGCAGCTCTTCTTCGGGACCTCTCTGCCTAGGCTCAGTGTAGTGCAGGTCAATCGTGTGGGCCAGGAGCTTAGAGCCCAGCACTGAAAGACCTCCGCCTATGAGTAAGAAGACAATTATTTCCGGAGCTTGGCCGAGGTGTTCAGGATTCATAGCGGACTTGGAGGCGAAGACGTTGAAATAGTAGGCGAAGCTGCCCCAGGTCTCCATATTACAGCCATTCGCTAGTTGGGAATGCTGTGTAGAAGAGCGCACCCACTCCGCAAGACTTCCAGACGTCAATACGCTAAACAGGCGTCCGCCTCATCCCTGTCTCAATACCAAAGCACCCCTGTATTTAGCTCTGCGACGTCATTCTCTGAATCTCCGTCTGATCGCAGCCTCGAAGCCTTCGCAAGGACGTTTTCCGCAGTATCTAAGGAACCCGAGAGAGCCCGACTGCTGGCCAGACTGGGTTCTGAAGTGAATGCAGGACTGTGGGGCGACCCAGACCTACAGCTGCCTACTGCCCTCTCCCTACTCAAGCAGACTCCTCACAACCCTCACCTACGTCTGATCGCGGAGAAACTGGCTGACTTGGGTCCAGCAGACGACATCACTGCAAAGATGTGGGCGAGTCCTGAGACTTTACTGTGGTGGGAAGACCTGGTCGAGCTCCTGCCCAGTCCTAACTCCTACTCCTCCTCTGTTCTGCCCTATGTCCGCTCACTCAAAGCCGCTATTACCAGCAAAACGCTCTCTATCGGACATTTTCAAGGTCTCAGACGGTTTCTACCTGAGCAGCTCAGTGCCTTTTTGCGTCTACTGAGGATAGAGCATGTAAATGAACTGGCGGAGGACCTGAATGCAGTGCTGGGGAAGGCCTGGGAGGGCATTGACCTGCACACAGCGCAGTTAGAGCGAATTTACAGCACTTTGCAGGCCAGAAGGAGTGAAATCAGGGACTATGAGGCGCTTCTGGGAGCTGCGAAGGAGCAATTTGAGTGCTTTTATTCGATTCCTTTGCAGCACTACGCCCTTCCCACAGCACTAAGAGTCCTATTGGAGCTGTCAGAACAGTCCCAAACTGTCCCTTCGCTGTCTCGCCTGTTCCCTACTATCACTCACCTACCCCATGTCCTCCCAATCCCTAGCAGCGAGGTCCTGGCTTATGCCCAGCCTACCTGTCTTCTCTCCGAACACGAGAAATCCGCCTATCTCCAACTAGTGCTCCTACGCCTTTCCTTCCCACAGGTGCTCCTATGTGCAGAACTGCAAGAGGGGTACGAAGACCTGACACAGGACTGGCAGCTGCAGCACCAACTCAGCTTCCCCGCCTACCTGCAGGAAGCCTTCCTTGACCGCATGGAAGGACGGGTGTGCGTCTTCACCAGAGACATGAGAGACACTCAACTCCGCTTGGGGATTGAGAACATACGGGAAAAAGCCTCTGGCTTGCATACAGTGGAGGAACTGAATTGTAGCCTGGAAGCCTTCCTGCAGAGTCCTTCCCAGCACATTTACGTATTGGACTGCTTCTTGGATGGTCCTCAAAGTGACAACTGGGAGATGGGGAGGAAAGCCTTGGAGACTGTGAGTCTGCCCCTGGCTGGGAAGCTCCTTTGTCTGCTGCTCAGACTGCCGTCGCACTGTCCGGCTCTGCCTGGACCGTGGCACCGCACCTGGCGCCTTATTTCCATGGAAAGCCTCGCGGACGCCTTCAGTCCTTCGCTGGAGCGACTGCAGTTGTGGCTGCAGCGAGACACTAGCGACCTGCTGCTTGACAGTGAGTTCCTGCAGACTACAGGCAGGGTCGAGACTATCCTTGAAAGTGCGTACTCTCATATATCTACCGATTCTTCCAACGAAATCAGAGACTTAGCCAGAAACGACGACTTCCGGTCGCTTCTGAACGAGCGAATTCGCTTGCAAGCCCGGGACCTGCCCGACTGGAAAGAGCCAGCGCTCCGCTGCTCTACAGAAACCTGCCTGCAAGCCGCAGTGGAGAAAGTCATTACTGCGCAGGCTGTCTCTCTGCTAACTCCAGTTATTGCAGTGGCTAAGTCTTTGCAGGCCTTTTCCAGCTTCTTGCTGTCGCCCGCAGACTCGCTGGCTCGCAGACTGTGGAAAGCCACTTTCCTGCAGTTGGCGGAGGACGCAGTCGGTCCCGCTCAGCCTGCGGTCACTCTGCACTACCCCTTCATTCTCATGGACTACCACCGCTTCCTGCTCTCCGCCACTCCTTTAACTGCCTTCCACGAGCTATCCGTGACGAACCTGCACCTGCGCACCAGCCGGTCCTCACTGTCTCTCCTGCATCAGTACATGGAAGACCTGATGACGCTGGACCTCGCCAAGGCTTCCTACGAGTGGCAAGGCAGGAAACTGCTGGAAAGCCTGTGTGCGGAGAGTAAGACTTTTGAGGAGGCTGTGGGTCGGTACTGCGAACATAGAGAACTGGTCCTGGCTCTTTGCAAGGCGGAGAGGTTGCTGCTGTTGGACCACTTCTTTGAGGAGCTGCTGGGCGAGTTGCCGGGGAAGCCGCTGAGAAATACGAAGTCGGAATTGGTGGAAATTCTGGAAAACCAGCGGGAAGAGCTCTACTTCTTCCAGGACCATAGCTCCCGCCTCTACGCCATCGGAGACCGTTGTCTGCTCGCCTTCAGCTGCCTACGAAAGCGAGTAGTCCGGCTGCCTTCCACAGTAGAGCCCAAGCAGTCCTCCCTCCTTCTGCTGGGACTCGCTTCGTTATTCTGCTGCGGCGGCCGAATAACTCGCTGGCTGAGCATGAGAGACTACTGCGCAAACAACACCTACCTCCTCACTCTACCGAAGGGAGTCAGTCCTCAGATGCCTATGCTGCAAGCGCGCAGTTGCCATGGACTAGCACTGTGCCAGCAGGAAGTGTATGCTATTGGAGGATTGGACGACCTGGATTCCGTGTACAGATGTGAGAAATTCAGCCTGGATGCAGGGCGCTGGCTGGACCTGCCGCAGCAACTCACCTATGCACGCAGCAACTTCACTCCTTTGGTGTACAAAGCGAAGATATACGTGTTCGGGGGAATGTGTGAAATCGGGGAAGTGATAGATGCAGTCAGCAACTGCATTTCCACACTGCCAATATCCCTGCCAGGCTGTACTACCTGCATTTCCCTGCTCACTGAGTCCAAGCAGGCCTTGGTTCTGGGTGAAACTAGGGGCTGGGAGGTGGACTTGGACTCACTGAGGTGCAGGGAGCGGCCGGAGGGAGCGACGATGTGTTCCAGTTGCTGTCCTGTGCTGTACAAGGGAGAAGTCGTGTGGGTGGACAAGGACTGCACCTTCCACTGGCTCTCGCTTTCCGGCAAGGGGAAAGGCAGTCTCAAACAGCCTTCTTAGAGTCTAACTAGGCAGTATCGGCTATTCGGCTTTGTCATTATAGAAGGGAGATTTTGCTATATAAAATGGACTCTCTGAGTGAGTTCGGGACTTTCGCCTGCTACTTCAACGCAATAGTGAGGGGAGTGGAGTTCACACTGCTTCGTTTTGCCCACGCTCCCGTCTTTAGCACAGTCTGCATCATTGTGGCTGCAGTGTTCTCTGTGTTGACTTCCAAGCTGCTCATCATAACTGTAGACTTGCAGTTCGCACAGTCCATTCGCACTGGAAACGAAGAGAAACTGATAACAACTATTCCTGAAGAACGCAGAAGCGTGATGAACCTGCCCACCCTGCTGAGACACTCAGCTCCTAATACCTGTTTAGGAGATGCACTTTATGAAATTGCTCTTTTGATTGTGCTTGTGCCGATGCTGAGGTTTTCAATGAACACTGGAGAAGCAATACAATGGTATTGCACAGAGAGTGGAGATATAGGGTG
>Ga0247837_1006925_pt1 | contig 15506 bp, 14 predicted proteins | sample LaCtaG_2_FD_187115 | JGI IMG/M metagenome (GOLD analysis project Ga0247837, IMG submission 187115) | Freshwater microbial communities from meromictic Lake La Cruz, Castile-La Mancha, Spain - LaCruzMarch2015_14.5m | ecosystem: Environmental > Aquatic > Freshwater > Lake | place: Spain: Castile-La...
TAATCACTATGATGATCATAAAGGCCAGCGGACACAGGAATTCGCACAGTGAAAGGCATAGGTTGCGCTTCCAAAGGACCCAGTTCTTGTATAGGAGTGCCTTGTAGTGCGCCAAGAATCCCATTACCACGCCATCAGGCCTCATTGGGGATCTGCCATAGGAATTAGCTTGGAAAGTCGACTAGGAAAGGAAAGGTTTGGAGGGGAGAAGGGAAGAAAGGGACTTGTCTGGGGAATAAAGGCGGTAGGGAAAGGACTGGAAGCGAGGGATACACACAGGGAAAGGCTGTGGGGCCAATTAGGGCAACAGGTGAAACAAGATGTCTGCGACTGCATGGCTGAGGTGACGTAACCCAGCGAAGAACAGTCCCTAGGCCGTACAGTTGAAGAGACCTGCAAGCAGGGAGGTCTGGGTGCATTTACTAGTCTTTTGCTGTAAGAACTCCGTCTTTCCCATACTCCAAGTCCATCCCTCGCTTCCTCTGTCTCCAAACCTCGGTTTCAAGCGCAATTCCCAGCTAAACCTATCCAGGGAGTACAAGTTTTTTTTCCAAGCTCAGTCCAATATGTACGCTTTATTCCTCGTTTCCGTCTTATCAGCCTTCGCCCAGTCCTGCCCCTCCCACTGTCCGGTCTCCGAGGTACTCCTTATATAGCTGAGAAACGGGAACTGCTCTTCTCTCTGTGACTCCCCAGAGTGCTTCTACGACCAAGGAGACTGCTTATCTGAAGTGCGGCCTTTGACACTCTATGTGACTGCTGGGGAAGTGCAGGAAGGGATGTATGGAAGTCTGAGTCAGGCGCTGGAGGAGGCCTGGTTTCGGTATACGAATATATGGGTATTGGAGGGGATTCATCAGTGGGTCGCAGCAGCGCCCAGAAACCCCGCTCTCCCCCTAGACTTCCCCAACAGAGAACTCTCTATCAAATCACTCCTATGCAGTCTATCAGACTCTGCACTGTGCACCCTCGAAAGAGCCACCATTCAGCTACGAGCAGATAGCCCGCCTTTGGTAGTCACTGACTCACTAGTGCTCCAAAGCCTCATTATACAGGGGAATTTCCCACTCAAATCCAACTGTCCTGGGTGTGTCTACTGCCCACAGCTCTTATTTCAGGCCAGTGGCGTAGCTGATGACAGAGGAAATGAGGTGAATTCAGACCAAGTGGCGGAACAGTCGCTATGTCAGGGCTATTCCGCTACTGTTGTTATCAATGTTAGGCCTGGAGCCTCGCTAAATCTCTCCTTTGTATCATTTGTTAACATCAGATATCAGCCGAAGGCTTTGATTCTAAGCAATTGTGCGCATATTTCCCTCGAATATGTACAGTTTTCCAATGTTATGGTAGCGAAAACAGGACTTTTGGGGGCGGTTATCCAGTTTAATGCGAATACTGCGGATTTGAGCACTTGCGGGTCGTTTTCGTATCGAAATGGCACTGTGGAGTTGCTTAATAATGGATATGAAATTGCAAATGACTGGAATTACAGTGGATTTTTGAGGGCAGATAAGGCTTTTTCCGTATTAATCGCTAATGTTACCTTCAAATTGAACCATTTGCCCAGTGCTTTGCTGCATATTATCGATTCCAGCAATATCACAATAGAAAACTGCCTATTTGAGACCAATTTAGTGTATTTCTCCACCCTTTATATTGAAATAACCTCATCAATTGCAGGTATTTTGCCCTCAATTATGGTATTAAACTGCACTTTTCAGGAAAGTTTCGGGTACCAAAGAGCTGCAATATGGATAGATTCGAATAGTGCAGAGGGAGCGCTTTCCCTGCTGAATTGTACCTTTGAGGACGTATCTGCCCAAGAAAGGGCAGTAGTGGAGGTAAGGCGAATGCCCAGTAGTGAGGTGGAATTGGCGGGTTTGAGCTTCTATCGGTGCTCTGGTGTGTCTCTCCTATCCCTTGAAAACGTGGGAAATGTGCGTATTTCCCACTTGCTTTCCAACGGCAGCGGGGATATCCCCCATAGTTCCCTGGCAATTGCCTCCTATCTAGCTGCCCCAACCACCTACGCCAGTCTCCTACCAGTCCTACAGCCCTCTGCTTGCGCCTCCCTGCTCCTGCTAGACTCAGCCAACGTCACTCTGACCGCAGCTCTCTTTACCAGTGGGAACTGCCAGTCGCCCGGAGTCACTATTGTGGGGAACTCTTATGTGTCTATTGTCAATTGCAGCTTTACCAGGAACGCTGGGAACGGACTGATTAGTGCGTGGCTTTGGAACGACTTGGAAATCCAAGAAGTCCGATTTGCAAATAACTCCTATAGGACTGAATTCAGCAGTGTGGGAATTGCAATAGTAGCTCTTCACTTATGCTCAGTTTCTATCACTAAAGCCACTTTTGTGGGAAACCACGGCTTCTCTGCCACAGTGTTAGAAGCCAGCGGCCTGCACAACCTGACAATAACGGAGCTCTACATGCTGGGAAACACCGCGGCTTCCCAGTGCGCAGGACTGCTACTTCACCCTGTCGCCAACCAGGCGTCTTTTCTACTACTGCGAAACTCTCGCTTTACAGGCAATTCAGCCCACATCCACGGAGTCGTCTCTCTCTTCAGTCCTCTCTCTGCGCCTACTAGTGCTACTTCCGCTGTCCTCCTCCAGGTCTTGAACTGCTCCTTTGAGGACAATAGTGCGGTGTATGGAGGCAGCGGGTTGAGCACGATAGGGGGAGTGTACTTGCATGAAGAAAGCTGACTGAGGAATAGCTCTTTCGTGGGAAACAGGTGTAATGAGGGGGGTTCCGGCCTATATGCGGAATTCGCACTAGGCAAATTGACCGTTTTCGACTCAGTTTTCACAGGAAATCAAGGGAAAAGAGGAGCTGCTGTCTATCACCACTACACCCATTCCCAGGGAAACAAGGCTGGAATCAGTGTTCAGCGCTGTGCATTCAGTGGCAACCAGGGAGACGCTGTCGTGGCAGTGGAGGGCCTGCTGGAAGCCTCTCTGCACACTGTTTCCGCAGTGTTTATGCGAAATAAAGGCTCGAGTGTGTCCATTTCCACCTGTGTGTGGACTGATTTGGAGTCAGTTTTCCTCAATAACACCGCGGCGGAGGGCAGTGCGGCTCAGTTACAAGCCTCCAGGGCGCAGTTAGTAGGGTCAGAATACACTGGAAATGAGGCTATTTTGAAGGGAGGCGCGATAGTGGTGAGTTCTGCCTCGAATTTGACATGCACGAACTGTACGTTTCGCAGGAATAGGAGCAGTTTGGTGGGCGGGGCGGTGTATGTGGACCAGAACTCCTCCTTTGTGGGCGTGAATGTGTCCTTTCTGCAGAACTTTGCGGTGCAGATGGGGGCGGGGGTGTATGCGCACAGGTCGAGAGTGACACTATCCACGGGAATACTAGCGGACAATAGCGCGGGCATGTATGGCTCAATATACATCTCAGCCGCAGTTCTCACCGTGACCAACCTCGACATCACCCGCAACCAGGCAGCAGGCCGCAGTCCCGGCATCGTGTCCTCCCTGAGCACACTCACCATTGCCAACAGTTACTGCCACGACCAGACCGGAGCCGCTGGAGGCTGTGCCTTCCTCACCGACCAAAGCTACGGCACTGTTGTCAACTCCCGAGCAAAGAACGCGACTGCGGGCAGTGGGGGCGCCTTCGTTGTCATTGCACTGTCGGACATGACTCTTCGAGACTCAGTCTTTACAGATTGCTCGGCCACTACTGATGGCGGCTTCATCTCCCTCCGTATCAGTACATTGCGAGCCTACGGAATCACTGTCAGCAGAATCAAGTCCACTCTCAACTACGGCTCAGTCTTTCTCCTGCAGTCGACGCTGATTTCCGCGAATACGAGTTTCAGTGACCTGACAGGAAGCGCGGTTTACGGTTTTTCTACAGCAGTGACTATCACGAACACCACTTTTGTGCGCATTGTGACGCAGGCAGGGTCGGGGGTCAACTGTGCGGAGTGCTCGGCGCTCAATGTGTCGCAGTCAGTGTTTCAAGACAACTTGGCCAAGAAAGGCGGAGCGCTCAATTCCTTCACTTCCGGCACTGCGGTATCTGTGCTGGTTTCCAACCTAGTAGGGAACCTTTTCCTTCGCAACAGGGCAGTGAACGGCGGCGCTGTCTACTTCGACGGCATTTCCGTGACTATGTCCGGCAACACCTTCCTCGACAACAGTGCGAGCAGCGAGCACTACTCCGCTCTGGAAATGCACCAAAAGGGCACAGGCGGAGCTGTTTTTTGCGTCTGCACGACTTTGCCTTATTGCAGTTTTCTCTATCAAAGCAACAATTTCACCAATAACTCCGCGGAAAGCTCGGGCGGAGGGTTGTTTTGGTCCAGCAGTTTCCCGACTCTTCACAGGAATTGGATGGAAGGGAATACTGCAATATACGGGAATGACATCGCCTCCTTTGCCATCCGTCTGGCGGCTCTTACAACTAACGATACAATTGCAGTCTATTTAGAAATCGGGGCTCAGCCACTAGTGCTGCGACTGGCTACTATTGCAAGTGGACAAGTATATGGGGGGAAAATAAGAATAGCTCTGGTGGATCAGTATGACAATATCGTCAGGGAAGACTCTGCGAGTTCGGCCCGCTTGATGTCGCCGAATGAAAGCGCTGCCAGTGCGGCTGGCAATACAGAGATAGTGGCGGTCCGCGGTGTATTCGAGTTCTCCAATTTCACGCTTATTGGCCCTCCGGAAACCACTCAAATCATCCAAATCACCTCTAAAGGAGTGGATTTGGACCAAAAGACGCTCACTAATGACCCGACTCCCTACTACCAGACAGTCTCCATTTCCCTGGAATTCCGAGAGTGTATCTCTGGCGAAACCCTTCAAAACGATCAATGTTACCCTTGTCCTGAAAACACCTTTTCCCTCCGTCCCCAGGATTCCTGCACCACTTGTCCTAGTGAGGCTTTCTGCCTTGGGACCAATATAATGGTCCCGCGGCCTGGCTACTGGCGGCCTGACCCTATGCGAAACCTATTCTTCGAGTGCCTGAACTCTGAGGCCTGTCTCGGGTCCCCAAACAAAGAGCAGTTGTCATTGATTGGAGAGTGCAGTATCGGCTATCATGGCAACTTGTGTAGCACTTGTGACCAGGAATACTCAGGCCAAGGGAACGGAATGTGTGGGAAATGCCCAGGGACGGAGTCCAATGTAGTGCTAATGGCGTGTTTGGGAATGTTCTTTTTGAGTCTGTTCACACTGAGTGTGTATATATCGATTCGAGGGGCTACTAAGCCACGCTCCGAACTCGCAATATACTTCAAAATACTACTGAATTACCTGCAAATTGTGACTGTAGCCTCCGGCCTCAACCTCAACTGGCCTTCCTTCGTCCTGCTCTTCCTCCGGGGACAGGAAGTCGCAGGGAACGCTGCAGACCAGCTCCTCTCCATCGAATGTCTCCTAAAGAACCTCAGCACCGCAGAGGTGTTTTACACGAATATGGGTGTGTATGTAGCGCTCCCAGGGGCGATGATAGTGCTCATATTGCTCTTCTGGGGACTAGCGGCACTGCTGACAAACACCAGTGACATTCAGTCGAAACTCGTCGCTAGCTTCGTATTGGCGATTTTCGTCCTGCATACAAGTCTCACGAAAGTGCTGTTTGCGGCTTTTGCCTGTAGAGAGCTGCTTCCAGGGCAGTTCTGGCTGGCTTCGGACCTGTCTATTCGCTGCTGGGACAGTACTCATGTGAAGAACATATTGACCTTTGCGCTGCCTGGGATCATTATGTGGATAGTCGGAATGCCCACTGTATGTCTGATCATATTGGTGAAGACGAAGAAGTCATTGGGGGATTTAAGGACTAAAATAAAGTATAGTTTCCTGTATAAAGGATATACGAACGACCTGTTTTTTTGGGAGTTTTGCATACTGTATCGGAAGATTCTAGTGGTGTGCATATCAGTTTTCCTCACTACGATATCTCTGTCTGTGCAGGCACTCACTATGCTAGCCGTCATCCTTGTGTCTCTCTACGCCCAGCAGTATTTCCACCCCTTCAACTCTCACAGTTTCAACATATTGGAACTCAGGTCTTTATTCGCCTCTCTGCTAACACTGTACGGCGGACTCTTCTTCTACTCCAAGGCAATGAGTACTGCCTACACAGATATAGCCCTCGAAGCCTTGCTATTCGCTGCAATTCTAGCCGCTGATGCACTATTCGCCTACACCTGGCTTTCATATGTAGGCCCATCGCTCCTCAATTTCATCAAACAGAAGTTCTGCGCAATAGCAAAGCGCTACAGGGTAAATCCAGTCACTACCAGCAAGACCATTCTAGAGGAATCCAGCAAAATCAGCGTAATTGAGGAGGCAACGCCTGGGGTCCGGCCTGAGTCCGTGGAAGCACCCCAGAATACGTCCTTTATTGGCATAGCGGAGGGAAGTGTGTCTGATTTGGAGCTGCAGCAAGGAGATCCACATGTGCAATCTTAGCTAATATAGGCATACAACACTGTTACCTGCCTATAAGTGATGGAAAGCCGGGAGCGCAAAGACACAGCACTGCGGCAACTCCTGCGCTCTGGCCGTACCATGAAACTGGCCTTGGAGCGGTCCTTCCGCAGTCCCCGCGCAGTCCTGTGCTCCTCTCCACTCCGCCCTGTCTACCGGCCCGCCACAGTCCTGCCCCACCCTGTGACTGTCCACCTGTCCAGACGCTCCTCCGCTGACAGCCGAGAGTCTACTTATAGTGGCCTTTGTGGCTCTTTCCTCACACAGCCCAGAAAGCCGAAGTCCCTGCGACCAATTACTCACGAGCGGTCGAAAAGCCACATGAGCAGTACTACTGCAAAAAGCAAGGAAGCCTGGGGACTGAAAACTCGCTTCGACCTGTCCTTGCTGCCGGACTTTCGAGTCACGATTGTCCATGTGGAGGACGTTTTCTCGGGGAAACGGAGGGAAAGGACTGCAGCGAAGGTCAGGTTCGCTGGCAGTGCTCAGGGCTTTGAAGGGAAGTAGGGCTAGTCTGTATAATGGGATGTGGAGAAAGTAAGCGCAGGACTGTTTCCTCGCCCACGCACGTCGTTCGCCAAGAAATCACCGTTGAGACTCTTATCGGCGAACAGGAAACACTCAAAATCGACGCTAAAAAGCCTGTTTCCGCTCTGTACGAAGCCACAAAGAGCCTTTTTCAAGGCCGCTACTCCACCTTTCGCCTCTTCTTAGGGGGTGAGGAACTGACCTCTGCTCTGCACACTTCTTCTGAGAAGCAAAAGCGCCTAACGCTGGTGCCCTGGCCCAGCAGCTATGCAAGTGAAGGACCGGAGGAGAGGGGAAAGCTGGAGTAATGGACCTGCTTGTATGATGGAAGGGGAGAAGTAGCTTTGAGTAATAGCTTTGGACTATGGATTTCCTAGACTGCTTTTGGACGTTGGGCTGGTATGTCAATAGACAAGACAATTTCCCCTCAATTTCGCACTTCCCCTAACACCCAATTTCAGTGGTCTCCCACCAATTCCAGTGGCAATTCTCATACATTACACTAGTCCTCCTCCCACCCTGTCCAAAAACAGGTTCCTTGCCACGACTCTCCTGTTCCTCCACGTCACACAGTCCTTCTTGCCGACCTTGGGCTCGCCTGTGCTCCTGCGCACCTCCTCGAGTCTCAGTTCGTGGGAAGCGCGCACTATCCGGGGACTTGCGAATGAGTGGTGCGCGGCGAAGTCCACAGCTTCGGTCTCGGTTCTCTGGTAGTGAAATCTCCCCGCACTGCGATGTCCGGGCAGGGAAAAGCGCTCTTTCGGGGACTGCGGAGGGGAGAAGTAGCCCGTCACAGTGCGGGAGGTGAAGCAGCCATCTTGGTAGTCGGAGAGCCCCAGGTGGGCTCGGATTGCCTGAGTCTCCTCCATGTCTATTAGAAACGTCTGGGAGCAGATAGCGAGTTAACGCTATCAACAAGGACCTGCGCCTTTCAGAGTAGGCCAGGGCGGCCCACAGAGCTGATTGCTTTAAGCTGCTCCATAACCGCGCCCTTCAGTCCTGCCTTGCGGCTCATAGGGGTCTGTCTCAGTCTCAGCGCAGCCTCACTCAGCACTTCCCCCACATTCACAAGCACAGGCTCGATTTTCGCCCTTTTGAATGGCTCTACTTCGCTCTCAGCCTGACGCTTGACAGGCGGCTCCCGCAGTTCCTCCCTACCTCTGCCAGCCTATGTGTACCCTACCCCCTGCACTTGGATGGAAAGACTGCGGATGTCTGCGAGTTCCGGACGCTTGGGGGCTGCACGGCGAGGCACAGGGTAGGGGTCGGAAGGAGGGAACTGCCCGATGAGGTGAGTGAGGCAGGGCGTGTCGGCTCGGGCGAGACCTCGCGGTGCGCTGCAGTCTCGTTCCTGTGTCATTTTATCTAGCTACCACGCTTTCTGGGAGCTTCTAGACCCTGCCACTTGACTTTCAGGTTCCCTGGCTGTTCCCTCGGACTGGTCCGAATCGCATTGTTCCTCGCAGAAACCAGCGGCTCAGACCTCTTCACCAGCTTCACATACCCACTCACCTCCTTCACAGGCCTGTACTTCCCCTTCTTGTCTGGAAACATCACCATCACTTGAGGGATGCCTTCAGCCTGTGCACTCACTTCGCACTCATACTCACAGTCCAGCGTGACGTTGGAAACCACACTGTCCATGAAGCAGATTTTGCGGTGTTTGAGAAGTCTGGGCTCGATGTCGCGGGGCAGTTCCACTAGGACTAGCTCTGTGTCTGCAGACAGTAGGGAAGTGGAGGAGTGGAGGGGGTCGCCGGACTTCGGCTCGAAGGAGTCTCCGAGCAACTTGGACGCCTCCATGTCTAATGACCTGGGAAGCGATGTACAGACATAAGGGAACTAGCCTTTTCCAACTACTAGAGAGTCGCATGCAAAGTACCTGTTAGCGAGTACTGTTTAGACTCGGTGGGATAGTTTTAATTAACTGAGTTCCATCCTTGTAGTTTCTTCCCTGTCTGTGAGAGTCCAGTATTAAAGCTCTGACTATGCCTAAGTCCGCCTAAAATACCGATAAACGCCACTAGAGAATCCAACCTATGTGAATACAAAGTCCCAATTGAGGATTTCTTAAGTCACTCCTCTAAGAAACGAATAGCATATGGGAGGGCTCTTTTGCCTGTACTGCTTCCTGTCCTTGCTGCTTTCCGCCTCCTCTCTGTACTCCTCCGCCCCGGCTTCCCTCACAGCGCCCACACCCCAACTCTCCTTCCTGCAAAGCCAAATCCGACAATCTGCGATTTTGGTCACTCGCCCAAAGGCACCCACACCCTCCGCAGACCCTTTAATGTATATAAAGGACGAAGACGACCGGGTAGCAGTGGCAATAAACTACGCAGACGCCAAGGCCTATGCAGAAAGCCACGAAGACTGTGAAGATCAGGACGAACTCGTCGGTCTGCAGCCAACTCCCTACATGGTGGGCGATCTGTTCGATAACGGCAGGTCCGACACGTCCAAATTGCAGATAAATGCGCAGTCTCCGAGGGAGTTGCTGACCTGGGGGGACTATTCTAGCAAGGAAAGGAGGGATACGAGTAGTGACTACCTGCTCCAAGCGAGAGACATAGGCATCAGAGACAGGGAGATGTTCGAGGACATGGACGAAGTGTACCAGTTCGACCTGGGAGATGTGACTCAACTGGGGGACAGAGATGACCTACTGGTGGAGTCTGAGGACAGAACCAGGCTAATCAGTCTGCAATTAGCAGGAACTGTCAATCGCGTGCAGGGAGACCGGCTCGAATACACTGACAAAGACGACATATCGACTCTGTACTCAGAAGACGGGTATGAGGGCTTGGTGGGGGATCGGACTGATAATGCACTATCTGACGAAGTGCCCTTGACTCTCAGACGCATCCTAGGCCAGAGACAGTCCAATACCCCTTCTGGGCCTGGGCCGGCCTATGACTTGGACGACTGGAGGGTTGTGGGCGAGGGCGGGAATGTCACGCTGGTCAATAAAGACGTGAGACTGGTGGTTAGGACTCAGGACCTACCGGGGGATATTGACCCTAAGCAGGTGTATTTGCAAGGACGGCGCTATGTCCAGTCTGATAGGGACGAAGTTCCGGTATTCTACAGCCCAGACCCCTCTACTTCAATGGTCGGAGACCTGTATAGCAACAAACGAACCGACGCAACTCCACTCCAGTCAGTGATCCAACCCCGAATCAACCCTCTAAGCTGGTTCCGAGCGCCCACCACTGTAGTCGTGCAGACTCCCCAGGAAGTGCCGAGCAGACGGTCCGTGCAGGTGCAAGAGCGGGACTACAGAGTGGAAAGGCAGGATTTGGACGATATGAGGGTGGAAGAGGTACTGGGGAAGCTGGAGGCGTATCCACTAATTCCCATGTATGCGGACAACGCCACTGAGACTTATATGGTCGGGGACATGTTTCCTAACAAAAGGACGGATAATGCGAAACTAGAGGTACTGCGTCTCTCTCCCACCCCACTCCCCCAAGCAACCGACACTCCAACCCCACCAACCAAGCGAGACTACGACCTAGACGAAGTCCACAACGTCTACCTCAACTCCACTTGGGCAGACATCGACACAGACGAATTGATAATTGCGCCCGAAGCCCCGGATTCAGCTGAAAACGACCAAGATGAACTCCTTTTTACCTCTCCTACTGCCTATATGACTGGTGACATGTTTGATAACTCTCGTTCTGATTCCTCCCGGCTCAGTCCTCGAGTCGAAAGACCCACTCAACCCCAAAACTTGACTAAATCAATACCATCTATCGATATCTACCGGATAACTGAGTATATAGTCCCTGCATCTGAGGACCAGGTCAACACTACAGAGGATTCTAATGAAATTCAGGCCTTTAAGCGTATTGAGGAGAACCGGTCTTTCCGACAAGCGCTTTCACAGGCTGAGATTCAGCAGGGGATTAGGTTGGCAATGGTGGATTTAGATGATACGCCGGTTCTTTTTAGCTCGGACTCTAGGGACTATGTGGGTGGGGACTTGTTTGCGAATGACAGGTCGGATACTTCTAAGTTGAGAGTCGTTTTGAAAAGTGCTACTCTGACTTCCCTACTCCGGTGGAGCGATATGGACGACGACGATTGGCCCGATAGCAGGAAAGTGGCAAACCCAGGGTTCTTACAGTAGCTGAGAAGGCTGCAAGTACTAGGAGCTGACTTAGACTTAGATCTGTCTGGTAACTGCCTGTTTGCAGGACAGAGGGTTAGGGGAATTTGCACTCTTCTAGATTTGTATTGATTTGCATTTGCGAATAAGGCTATTCCTCCCACTGGAAAGCGCATAGTCTGCCTAGTCCCTGGGATTACAGTTAAATTCAAGTCAAAATGTCAGCTGACGTCTTCACAGCCCAAAGAATCGAATTCCTACAAGCAGAGCTACAGGAAAGTCGCGCCAGAGAAGCAAGTCTCCGCAAGATGAACGACTCCCTGCTGGCTGCCATGCAGGACACAGACCACTCCCACCTGCAGAGCCACACTCTCACAGAGCTGGACAAGGTCACGAGGCAGTACACGCAGGAACTGGAGGAATTGAAGCAGAGGGCACAGGAGGAGAAGTTCAGAGCGGAAAGGACTATTAGGGACCTGAAGAGCCAGGTGAATGCGATGGAGCTGGAGCTGAAGCAAGCGCAGGGAGTGTGTGCGAAGGACAAACTGGAACAGAGAGAAAGCACCAAACAGCAGGAGGCCGAGAAAAGCGCCCTAACAGCCCGAGTAAAGGCCCTGGAGGAGGAAAACCAGACAGGCAGACAAGCGGCTGTCTACGATTTAGAGCTCAAATTGCGCTCCGCCCAGCGAGAACTCAGCATTCAGAAGGAAGAAGCGAGAACCGAGCTTTTAAAGGCTCGGGAAGCCGCAGACATGACCGTAGCCGAGCTAAAGGCCCTGTTCGCCCAAGAAAGCGAGTCCTTCAAAGCGCACATTTCCGCCCAAACCGCCAAAATCAAGCGCCAACACCTCAAAATCGCTCAATTAAGAGACGGTAACTGCAGCGACGAGGTCTACACTGACGAAATCGAAAAGCTGCAAAGCGAACTGGAAAGCCTGCGCTACGCCTCCAAAGCCTCTCGCTACCCTTCTCAACTCGAAGAAGAGCGCGACTCGCTCCAAAGACAGGTCGAAGACCTGCAATACGAGCTGAGGACGAGGGAGGGGGAGGAGTGGAGGCTGGAGAGGGAGGAGTTGCGGGAGGAAGTGGAGGAGTTGAGGAGGGCGAAGGGGGAGTTGGAGGGCAGTGTGTTGCTGCAGACGCAGGACTTGACGCAGACTGAGGACTTGCTGATGGAGAAGGAGAGGGAGTTGGAGGAAAAGGCGGCCACTATCAATTCGCTGTCCAGGGAGTTGGAGGATACTCGCAGACATAGTGGGAATAAGCCAAAACGGCCGGTTACTCTCCACTGGAACTGTGATTTGCCCGTTTCTTCCCACCCACCCCGCTACTGCAACTCCTGCTCCACCCTCATTTCCTCCCCCTCCCCTTCCCAATCCAGCCGCCGTCTCCAAGAGCTAAGCTTCGAGCTCGAGAAAGCCCAAGTCCAGCGAGACCGCGCAGTAGTAGAGCGGGACCGAGCTCTACTAGAGCTAAAGCACCGACAACTCGACTGGTCTCGAGGGGACGAAAAGCGCACAGAGAAGGAAATCGGACTCAAGAACGAAGTGAAGTATTTGATTGGGAAGCTGCTGAAAGCGAAGGGGAAACATGAAGCGGAGCTGAACGAAACGCTCAGGAAAGAGACTGGAAACCGCACAATGGCGCAGAAATCCGCCTACAGACTGAGGGCTTCGCCCTATGGCAGAGCCGTAACTCCTCTCAACTTGTCGGTCATATCCCGGTCTGAAAGCCCGTTCACCACTTCGGAGTATGACCTATACTAGCTCTAATTGGCTTAGACTGTGTCTGCTAGTAGAAGCTGATGCCCTCGCCGAGCAGGTTGTACACCATTGCGGAGCTGAAGGCCATTGAGAAGCTGCGTGAAGCTTACTTGGCGAAGAGCCACAGGGCCAAGGCAGCGTAGTACCACAGCTTCCAGCCTGTCACACTCTCATACTTCTTCTTTTCATGGAACAGCAGCACAGTCTCAGGGTCGTACAGTGCCCCTCCCGCCATCAACCTGCCTAGTGGCTACTTGGAAAGAGTGTATCCGTTGAGAGGAATTGTGAAGAGGAACAGGAAGTAGTCTTGGTGGAACAGGGCGGTCATGCTGATGAGGAAGTGAAGGGTGATTTCAATGGGAACGCACTATATGCACAGTACCTTATTCATCGTACTCACTATCTCCTGCACGCCGACCGCCCCATGCGCCATATCCCCAAAGGACAACTTCTGCCTAAACCCCACCGCAAAGAGACTCAGCAGGAAGCACACCACTCCACACAATAGACACAAAAGCCCAAGAATCGTCTCCATATTATACTATCTCAGCCTTTGAAGGCATTATTCTCGAAAATCCCGATTTTCGCATCGCGTCCGTCTGCAAACGTGAGTTCTCCGAAGCCTTGTTGACAGCCGTTTACCCACTCTCCCTTGTACCGAGTGCCGTCCACCCAGGTCATTACTCCCTTCCCATGTCGTTTGTCTTCTGCGAACTGGCCTTTGTACTGGTTCCCAGAAGGCCAGGTGAAGCAGCCTCTGCCGTGCTTTTTGTCTCTGTAGAACTCGCCGATGTAGAAGTGGTTGTTGCTGTGACGGAGTCGACCGCGACCATGCTTCATACCCATGAGGAAATAACCCTTGTAGACATCTCCGTTTTCGTAGTAATAGTGGCCATAGCCATTTGGCTTCCCATCCCTAAACTCTCCCCTGTACTCATCCCCCGTAGAGGCGTATTTCTCTATGCCCACTCCGTGTTTGACGCAATCCACCCATTGCCCTTCGTACGAATCCCCATTCGCCCATATATGTCTGCCCCAGCCGTTAGCCGTGGAGTTCCTCCAGTAGCCGATGTAACTGTCTCCTGCTGTGCCCTTCCACACTCCCCTGCCTTCCTTGCTGCCCTGCTGCCACTCGCCTTCGTAGCTTTCTCCATTCGCCCACTTGTATAGGCCGAAGCCGTGGGCTTTGCCTTCGGAGAAGTAGCCCAGGTAGGTGTTGCCGTTGGAGTAGTGCTCGATGCCTCGGCCTTCCCGTATGTCGTGTTTCCATTCTCCGAAGTAGGACCTGCCGTTCTCATACGTCATCTTCCCCAGTCCATGTCTCATTTCTCCCAGTAAGTCTCCTTCATATGCACTGTCCACGAACCTTTTCTTGCAGTCCCGCTTCAGTGCCGCTACTTCATCCGCTGACAAGTGGTCAAAATAGTCTGTGCAGATTTGGTTTTCGAAGTGGTCGAGGGAGGGGAATTGGAAGTTGTCAATTGAATTCTTCATAGCGAGAAGGGTGGGGTCAGGTCCCTCTCCCGCACGCGTCCCACTATACACCTCCTCAGTCGTGACAAATTCCGCCATATCTATACTACTCCCATCCTTCAAACCCCTACTTACTTCTCTAGTGCTAGCTTGGCAGGCTGCTTCTTGCGGAACACCCACACCACCCACATCAAGCAGTACCCGAATAGCATCGCAGGGACCCACCCAGCCAACAAGTCGCTTCCCTTGCTATTGCTATTCGTGACTTCCTGGGCACAGATAAAGACCCACAGGTCGCCCCAGAGCACTGCCATCTTCACGCTTGCGATGAAGTTGTCTTTGTAGCATTGGAAAAGGGCGAGGTAGATTATGAGGACGCAGCAGGCGGTTATGCCTAAGTAGGCGTGGTGCACTGCGGCGAAGATGTTGATGATTCCGACGTCGAGTAGTCGCATGAGTCCTGGGAAATAGGCCTCATCCACCCATCTCATCTCCACTCCTTTCCGTTCACTCTTCAGTATCGGCCCCACCACAGCCGACATAAGCAGCACCGCACTCGCCCCAAAGAACGCAAAAACCAGCATAGAAAGCTGCTGGTGGTCCCAACACACCGTAGACGTGTAGTCCTTCAACTTCCCATCGTCATTGCAGTACTGCACTTCAGAAAGAGCAGACATCATAGGAACAAATCCCAGGCCGAATATGACGTAATCCGCGAACAATACGCTTAAAGCCAGAAATCCGCTTTGTCTGTTCCACTGATGGATTTTCGGCAGTAAAACTACATAAAGTAGTAGTCCGAGCAGAGAAAGGAGCATAGAAAGGACGTAAATGACCATGTATGCGTCTCCTGTGAACCGCAGGGCCAGCTTCGCGAGCCCGTCAAACAGGTCTTTTGCGTTGGAGGTCCAGTTGCCTTGGTCCGCTTCGATCATTCGGTTGCCGTAACTCATCACCTGCGCATGCTCGAACAGTGCAAAGAGGGACACTAGACAGCGGCCTGCCCAGGGATTGCGCATCAACTGGTCCATTATTTACCTGGGGAAACAATTCAAGTCCATCGTCGCAGGACATATGCGAGATGCAGGGCTTTTCATAGGGGAATAGAACTGAATCGAAGGGATTTTGGCGATTTTTACTATCATTTGGATGAGGAGGAAAACGGGA
>Ga0247837_1006928_pt1 | contig 15496 bp, 18 predicted proteins | sample LaCtaG_2_FD_187115 | JGI IMG/M metagenome (GOLD analysis project Ga0247837, IMG submission 187115) | Freshwater microbial communities from meromictic Lake La Cruz, Castile-La Mancha, Spain - LaCruzMarch2015_14.5m | ecosystem: Environmental > Aquatic > Freshwater > Lake | place: Spain: Castile-La...
ACAACATGGAGCAGTTCCGTTCGTTTGACCCGGTGCTTGTAGAGCGCATGTCCGATGCCTACGCGCGCGCGTTTGATGCATCGCGACGAACGGTGGCGCAACGTGCGGCTGCGTCAGTGAAGCAGCGCTTTGCGTCGGCGGACCAAGTGGGCGGCGAGGAGATGGCACGCCTGGCGGAACTCCGTGGACTGCAGCGCCCGCGGCGCTCCATCCGCACGCTGATCCGCCAGACGGGCGGCGCGTTGGCGGCGGTGAAGCCGATCGTGCTTGCCAGTCCACTCAGTGCGGCCATGCACCTGGATCCCGCGCTGCCGCCCTTTGATCTGGTGGTGTTCGACGAGGCATCGCAAGTGCCGCTGGCAGACGCGCTCGGTGCGCTTTCGCGCGCCACGTCCGCCGTGGTGGTGGGTGATTCCAAGCAGCTTCCGCCCACCAGCTTCTTTGATAGCGGTGCCGGCGGCGACGATCCCGAGGCCGGCACCACTGCTGGCAGCGCACCGGAAGACGACCAGGGCTTTGAGGAACTGGAGAGCCTGCTTGACGAATGCGTTGCAAGCCGGTTCCCGGAGCTCATGTTGCGCTGGCACTACCGCAGTCGAGACGAGCGGCTGATCGCATTCAGTAACGCGCACATCTACGGCGGCAGGCTGCAGACGTTTCCTTCGGCGTTCCGGTCGCACCCGCTGCTGGGCGTCTCGCTGCGCGTGGTGCAGGGCACGTACGACCGCTCCAAGACGCGCACCAACCGCACCGAGGCGGAGGCGGTGGTCGCGGAGCTTGCGTCGCGACTGCGGTCGCCGGATGCAGTGCCCGCGAACCGCTCGCTTGGCGTCGTTGCGTTCAGCATCGCGCAGCAGAACTTGGTGCAGGATCTCTTCGACGCGCTGATCGATGGAGACGAGAGCGTGCGCGCCACGGTCTTGCAGTTGCCGGAGCCGGTCCTCATCAAGAACCTGGAGGCAGTGCAGGGCGACGAGCGAGCCACCATGATGTTCTCCATCGGCTACGGTCGCGATGCCGAGGGCAAACTGGCGATGAACTTCGGCCCCATGAACCGCGCTGGCGGTGAGCGACGGCTCAACGTTGCCATCACACGCGCGCGGGAGCAGATGATCGTCTTCAGCACGATCCGCGCGGGTGACCTTGACCTTGGCAAGTCCGGTGCTGCGGGCATCCGGCTGCTTCGCGATTTCTTGGAGTTTGCGGAGTGCGGTCAGACCGCCGCGGCAAAGGCCGACCCGCTTGACGCTGCATCGCAACACGCCGGCAACCCCGACGCGCTTGAGGAATCGATCGCGCGCGCACTGGAACAGCGCGGCTGGACCGTCGACCGCCACGTGGGACGCAGCAACTACCGCATCAGTTTGGCACTGCGCGACAAGGCGCATCCCGACCGCTGGTGCTTGGGTGTGGAACTCGACGGGCCGTTCTGGCATTCCGGCGCCACGGTGGCCGACCGTGAGATCCTGCGACCAACGGTGCTGCGCAGCCTCGGCTGGCGAACCATGCGCGTCTGGAGCACGGAGTGGGTGCAAGACCCAGCCAAGGTAGTGGAACGGATCGAGTCAGCGGCTGCGGGTGGTTGAGCGTTTCCAACAGCACAGCATGCAGATTCGTCATGCCAAAAACGAATGTGCATGGTTTGTCGCAGGAATCTGAGTGAGTGATCTGTGATGTCCGTGTTTCGAGTGGAAGTCCAGTTTGCGCTCGCGGCTCTCACCCGCGAAGGTCGCTTTGAAGTTAGTTTTGAGCGATTCTGCAAATCGGAGCACTTCGATGATGGGCGAAGAGCGTGGACAGCGTTTAAGTAGTTATGAAGCAGTTTTTTATTCGTTCGTTGATTGGTGGGTCCGCACTCTCAGTTGGCATGTTCGCCGCGCCCTCGCTCGCGGGTGTTTACACGTTCGGCCAAGGCTCAGACGCGTTTTCATTGGAGTTTGTGTCGATCGGCAACGCCGGAAATGCGGCGGACACGACTGGCAACCCCAATCCATCCGGTGCCGTCTCCTACGCATACAACATTGGTAAGAACGAAATCAACCGTCGTTCCATCGACAAGGCAAATATCGGTGGTGGTCTTGGCATCACCATGACGGATATGACTAGTTACGGCGGCAACGCTGGCAACAAGCCCGCAACTGGCGTGTCTTGGAACGAGGCTGCTCGCTTCGTGAACTGGCTCAATACCAGCTCAGGCTATGAGGCTGCCTACAAGTTCACCACCACTGGTTCAAATGACTACAACGAACTCTGGCTGCCGAGCGATGCGGGTTACGACGCATCGAACCCGTATCGCAACAGCAATGCCCGCTATTTCATCACCAGCAATGACGAGTGGTACAAGGCGGCGTACTACAACCCACTCACCTCAACCTATTCCGACTACGCCAACGGAACGAACACCAAGCCTTCGCAGGATCAAGCTGGCGCCATCTACGGAACCATCGGCGGCTTCGCCTTCCCCGGACCGTATGACGTTGACGCCGCCGGCGCACTCAGTTCGTACGGCACCATGGCCCAAGGCGGCAACGTCTGGGAATGGACAGAGAGTGCGTCGGACCTGGTGAATGATTCTGCAAATGAAAGACGGATTTATCGCGGTGGCGCATGGACAAGTAATGCCGCCGCCTTCGACCTGAATGCGTCAGATCGCTCCTCTAAGTTCGGTCAATATGACGAGTACAACCTCGGCTTCCGTGTTGGAAGCACCAGTGTGGTTCCTGCTCCAGGTGTTGTTGCACTTCTTGGAATGAGCGGCGTGCTTGCGCGCGGGCGTAGGCGCACGGCGAGGTAAGCCGCGACGCCCGCTTCGCCGAGCAGCTCCGCAAGGGTGAAGTCTCGCCGAGTGGTCGCGCTCTACTGGACTTGCACTCGAGTCACATTCATCCTCCACGCGCCTCCAGCGCAATCTTCGGCAGCAACAACTCCCGAACTTGCTTGCTGAACTGCTCGCGCATATGCGGCAGATAGTTGATCGCGCACACAATCTGCATGCAAGCAAAGATGCTACGAGGCGGTCCGTGCAACTATCCCGCGAGTGATGCGCCCACCAGTACTTCTAAACTCACCTGATCATTTCCGTAATCAACGAGAAGGTCGCCGTAAAGCCTGTAATCGCAAGCACTCACATAACGCCTCGCCATCGCTGGCGCTTGCAATTGGCTCGCACCGCTCAATCGCTGTCGCTTCCAAATTTCATGAAATTCTAAATCAACGCTAGGAATTCATGGCGGAGGCTGTGTTATGCCTATTATCGACTTCATACACCTCGTGCTCAACCTCGTCGGTTGAACATGGGGCGAACAGGAGATCTCTACCGTGCTGACACTCGCAGCCTCAGACATGACATCAACGATGAAGGCCCTGAATGCAGGCCTCAGTATGGAAGGGGTCACCATGTACCTCTTCTGGCTCTCAACCGTAGCAATGGGTGCAGGAGCATTCTACTTCTGGCTGCAGCGCCAGACTGTTGCTAAGCAATATCAGACGGCAATGACCGTCGCCGGAATCATCTGCGCCGTCGCAGCATTCCACTACTGGCGCATGAGTGGTATTTACCTTGAAGGCGTGGCAAGCCTGTTCGATGACAATGGCCAGCGCATCGCTGGTGCAACCATCAAGCAGTTCCCAACCACTTACCGTTACATCGACTGGATCATCACGGTTCCAATGCTTGTCATGGAATTCCCGTTGCTCCTGAACATGGGTAAGAAGGGTGGCACACTCTTCCGTAACCTCGTGCTTGCTTCGATGGTCATGCTGATCACCGCATGGGTTGCTGAAGAGAGCCCAACCGGCGGCCAGCAGTGGTGGACCTGGTACATCGTGAGCTGCGCTGCTTGGCTGTTCATCGTGTACATGCTTTACACCTCGGTTTCGGTGGCCATGCAGAGCGCACCGCCAAGCATTGCTGCAAGTCTCAGCACGATGCGTCTCTTTGTGGCAGTCGGCTGGATCATCTATCCAGTCGGATTCCTCATGGCGCTCTCGGGTTCGAATGGTGAGAGTTGGCGCGAAGTTCTGTACAACATCGCCGACGTCATCAATAAGGTGTTCTTCGGGCTCGTCTGCTACCAGGGCGTGAAAGCGCTCGAGGAGAAGAAGGCCTGAGAACTGATGAGTTGATTCAAGCCCCGCCCTTGACTGGAACAATCGAAGTTCAACACTTCGATCAACCAGCAAGGGCGGGGCTGTTTGCTTTTTCCGGGGCTCGCTGTATTCCGTGGATGGTGTTGAGTTCCGCCGCGTTGATCGGGTGGATGAGCCCAGCGACCACCGTTCGCGCTGCGTCCTTGCCATTCGTTGTTGCGCTCATCGTCTTAGGAATGCCGCACGGGGGCGCTGACTGGGCCGTCGCCGCGCGCCTTTCACATCGATCGGGCTTCATAGCGCAACTGTGGGGCTTCGTTCCCTATCTACTCATGATGGCGGGATGCCTCCTGGCGTTGCTGCTTGTTCCGGGTGTCACGGTGTTGGCATTCCTGGCCCTGACGGTCTTTCACTTTGGAATGGCTGATGCCACCGCGTTGCGCGCCGATGATGACGGACCGCTGGCACGCTGGTCACTGGTGATCAGCCGAGGTCTACTGCTGCTTGCCACCGTGTTTGCCGTGCACCCGGAGGCCGCGTGGGAGCCGTTTGGGCAGATTGTGAATGCGATGGCTGTGTGGCCGCAAGGAGCATGGCAGCCTGATCCGCTCGCACTGCAACCGTGGGCGGTGGTGGGCAGTGTGTTTGGAGTGCTGCTTGCGTGTGTCAGCGCGGGGATACGGGTGCTCCACCATCATCGCCGCGAAGCGTTGAGCGATCTGTGCGAGAGTGCACTGGTGGTGGTGCTGGCTTACTACGCGGATCCCTTGTTTGCCGTTGGTGTGTACTTCATTGGAGTGCATGCGTTTCGGCATTGCCGCCGGCTGTCAAGGACGCGGATCGTGATGGAGCCGCCACCGATATCGGCACATTTCTTTCGAAACATGTTTCATGTCCATGTGCTCAGCTTTCCACTGATGGTGGCAACAGCGGCGTGCCTGGTTCCCCTGTGCATCGTGATCGGTGGATTTGATATGCGATCGATCGCTATCGCGAGTATCGCTTTCTACATTATCTCAACGCTGCCGCATCATTTGCTGGGACTGGAATTGCCGGCGCCTGAAGCAATGCCGAAGTGACTGGGAAGTTGGGGCAGCAGGTTGAGGGTGAACCTATGCCATGCTCATGCTCATGCTCGTGCTCATGATCAAGAGCATGCTCAAGCCATCATCATGATGCAAATCCCGCGGGCACTCCACGCCGCGGTGCGCCACCAGTTGCTGGTGACGAGGCGGTGATGGGCCTTCGCGTCAAAGCCGTTGGCCAGGGTGTTATGCAGTGGAATCTGCACCATCCACGTGGATATCCAAATCGAAGCCAAGAGCGGAAGGCTGGCAAGGAACCACGGATCGCGATTCCCGGTGAGTATCAGCAAGACCGCGGTTCCCAACTCGGCGAGCATCAGCGGCCCAACCACCAAGGTGATGAGCCGAGTGTGCCGCTGGTGGTAACTGATGAATTGATCACGTCCAACCTGGCCGAACAGCGGATAGTGAATGATCTGGATGGTCCAGATCAAGCCCACCAGGGCCCAAGTAGCTGCGTAATGAAGATGGAAGACGCTGGGCATCGGTGTGCCATCACCTTGGAGTGCGCTGGGGGGTGTCTGCGCCAGCAACGCGCCGATGTTCCGTCCACGCGTGTTTGAGGATCAGCGCAAAGGGCACCCACCAGATGAGGTCATTGGTGATGCAGTTCAGCGCAAAGGCCCATGGCAGCTGCTCGGTCCACAGCGCTTGGATCATGCCGAGTGGGCCAAAGATCTTTCCAAGAAACCCCACTAATACGATCGGCCAATGTCGCACCGGATCAAAGGCAGCGATCGCATAGCCGATGCCGTACACGCCCACGATCATTCCGATGCATTGCCAGAACTGCGGGTAATTGGGTTGCGGCATGTGCAACCATTCAAAGATCGCTCCAGGAAAGAGCACTGCAAAGCCGCCCCAGAGCAGGTTGTAGAACCCGGCGGCGAGCAAGACATTGCGCATCCAGCGCGGCGATGAAGAGGTGGTGGTCATGTGGGTGAGACGGGTTTCGAGAGGCGTCTCATCGTATCCCGCACACCATCACGAGGGCTCTGGTTCACCTTTAACAATGAACGGACGGCATTCGGCTTCGCACCACAGCCTGTAAACGTTGAGGACGTTTGGGCGAATGCCCTTGACCGGGATCTTGAGAAATCCGTTCCGTTGCGCAGCTTCAAAGAGAATGCGTTCCCGTTGCGTCAGACGGTGGCCCACACTGCGACTACCGATCTTCGCTCGGGTGGGTTGACCACGGCTCAGGCGTTCGACATCGTCTTTTCTTGGTCGAGGCATGATGTGATCACCGCGCCTCGGAAAGGCGGCGCGAGGTGGATGACTGGTCGGAAGGTCCCATCGGATGGAACATCCTAGGCACCTCGATCATGTCTTTCAGCGCCCGGAAGGGGCTTGAGTCATCATTTCTAACGCGCGGTCCATGGCGCGCCGGTAGATCCAAGCGCGTTCCGATGGGTCTTGGTTGGCGGCGCCTTTGACGAGGGCGTCAGTGAGTTCAGTTTTCGCTCCTGCGGCTACGGCGTCATCACCCAGGAGCACGGCCGCATTGATGGCCAGTTCATAGAGCGCTGCGCAGGAGGCCGTGTCGCCCGCATTGAAGCGGGGGACGCCGCGTTCGATGGCTAGTTCAAAGATGGCTGCGATTCGTTGCGCACGGCTGACAGCGAGTTCAGCCTGGGGAGTGGAGGGTGTCTTCTTAGTGAGCAGCACTCGATTGATGATGTGGATGACACCGTTGACCGCTTCGATGTCGGCAACTTCGATCTGCGCACCGTCAACGGTGATCGCTCCGGATTCAAGCGCAAAGACAACACTGCCGTCGCCAAGAAGCGTGCGGGCGGAGCCTTGTGAAAGCATTTCATCGCGATGGATCGCCGTTGGTAGGACATGCCCGGCGAGCACCGCGGTCAGCGCTCCCTTGTCCTTCAGAAGCGCCGCGAGCGCGTCGGTAGGAACAGCAGCGAATGCATCGTTTGATGGTGCAAGCAGCGTCCAAGGGCCAGGGTTCGACTTACCGAGTTGAACGCCAAGACCGGCGGCTTCAATGGCGGTACGCAGAGTGGCCAAGCGCGGCTCGGCGGTCACCACCTCTTCGATCGTGCGTAGTTCTGGAACCATCACCGCATCAATGACATGAACGAGACCACCATCAAAGGTGACATCGGTGGCAATCAGGTGGGCACTGTCGATCGTGAGGGCGGCGGGATCGATATCAAGTGATTGCCCGGATAGCGCAGTGAGACGTCGACGCTCAAGTACGGCGGAACTTTCCAGGGGCTGTGCAACAATGTGATGCTTCAGAATGGTCTGCAGCGTTGCCTTTCCGGCAGCACTTGTCAGAAACTCAACTTGCTCCTTGGGGAGTTTGGCAAATGCGGCGTTGGTGGGTGCAAAGATGGTGACGCGCGCACCCTTTGGGAGTTCAAGTTCGGCGGCCTTCACAAGTGCCAGCAGTGTTGTGAGGTTTGCCTTGGTTGCCACCGATGCGAGCGAGCCCGCAGAGGATTGCTCGGTGGTGGCGGCGGCGCCGATTGGTCGGATCCAATCGATTTCGAGCGCAAACGGACCAGCTTTCTTATCGGAGAGCGTGATACCCACCGACTCAATGGATGCAGGGTCGAGCGGGGCGGCGTTGCGCACGCGCTGACCGAAGCTGTTCAGTGCGCACTCAGCGAAGGGGATCTCAACTTCGATCCATTGGCCAGGCTTGGTGTCAAAGACACGCTGGTATCCGCCCGCCATGAGTCGCACGCGCGAGGATCGAATGTCACACTGGTACGTTCGCCCGTCACCTTTCACGCGCATGCGCAATCCCGTGGTGCCGGCGAATGTTCCTTCGGGGACGGCGGTACGAACCTGCGAGAACCCGCCGTTGTTGTCAAGGGAGAGTTCGCCAGTGAAGCTCAGCGTGCCGCCTTCGCCCGCGGCGATGCGTCCGGTTGAGAGTCCACCCATGACGCCATCAAGAACGGTTTGCCAGCCCTTGGTTCCGCTGTCAAACTCCAAGTTGGAGTCTGCTGCGCGTGCTAGCGGGTGCGCATAGGTTGCGGTGCTGGGTGCGCTCACGAAACAAGCGATGAGGAGGGCGACGTTTCGGCTGATTGAAAGGAGGTGCAGCATGGGAGTTGGCAATGTACAGATCGCTGCGCGTGATGAAAAATCGGGCTTCTGAACGAGTGGTTTTTGTGAACCACAGCCGTCAAGGGGGCCGCGGATCGGGGGCGAAGGCATACCATGTGGGCATGGCAGACTCGGGATTTCAACACGAACTTGCTGATCGTTGTGATCCCGCGCTCATTTCAATTTTGCGTCGTCAAACACCCGCCCAGAAACTGGCGGTTCTGGATGGCATGTGGCGCTCCGCGCGAACACTTGTTGCTGCCGGCGTTCGCGCCCAGCATCCCACTTGGAGCGAAGCGAATCTAGCTCAAGAAGTTGCCGCACGCATGTCCCATGGCGCGGTGCCGCACGTGTGACGGAAACCACAGAACTCGTTCGCAAGGTTGGCCCAAGACTTGACGCTCATTGAGGCGCCATCACTCCGTCATCGTCGGCGCAGCTACGACTCACGGACTCGCGCGCACTCAACCCCTGCGGCGTCGACCAACACCAACACCCGCGCCCGCTGCTGCAAGCAATGCCCACGCGCCCGGCGCTGGTACGGCTGTCACGGTCAGTGATGTGGCCGTTCCGATGTACACGTCTTGCATCGTTGCAACATCGGACCGAAACAGGTTGTATCCCGTGCTGCCATACGCCCCGTAGGCTCCGCTCGGATCTTTGCTGTTGGAAACGAAGTAGTACGAAGTTGCTTCCGGATCCACCGTGGAGAGGTCCATCCCTGCGATCGCAGGCCCGCCAACATTACTGAAGTCGAGATACAAGTAAATGTCCGAGCACACGCCAGCAAAGACGGTGGTTGATTGGTCAAGCACCGCGCCGTTCTGCAGGACGCGCATGGTCTGCGATTCCAGGTAAGTGGTGGCATACGGGGCAGGGGTCTGTGTGGGGTTACTCTCAATGAAGCTTGCGGGCGCGGAGGCTTTGGTGGAGAACTGGCCCTCGGCAACGTAGCCGTTGGCAAAGCTCAACGAGTACTGATAGACGGCAGCGCTGGCGCCGCTCGTCAGCAGTACAGCAGCGGCAGCAGGGGCGAGAAGGGCGCGATTTCGAAGCGTGGGTCGAAAGCTCATAGGTGGGGTCGCAATCAAGTGGGGTGGCGTACGTACATGGAAGACACAAATTCGTCCCGTTCCTCCCGGACCATTTTCAGACGGGTCGGCGGGGGCGGCGCGTTCGAGTCACCGCCTGCGGCGTCGACTACCACCAATACCCGCGCCTGCTGCTGCAAGCGCCAACAACGCGCCCGGCGCTGGAACGGCTGTCACGGTCAGCGATGTGGCTGTGCCGATGAATGTGCCTTGCGAGGTTGCAACATCAAACAGAAATAGGTTGTATCCCGTGCTTCCGAACGCCACGGTGGCGCCGCTCGGATTAGAGCCGTTGGAAACGAAGTAGTACGAAGTTGCGCTCGGACGCACCGTGGAGAAGTCGAGCGCTGCGATCGCAGGGGTGCCAAGATCGCTAAAGTTGAGATACAAGAATCGGTCCGAGCACACGCCAGCAAGGACGGTGGTTGACTGGTCAAGCACCGCGCCGTTCTGTAGGACGCGCAGAGTCTGCGACTCCAAGTAAGTGGTGGCATACGGCGCAGGGGTGAGTGTGCTGAAGTCCCACGACCCAGTGGTTTCGCCAGTGATTGTGGGGTTCTTCTCAACGAAGCTTGCCGGCGCAGATGCCTTGGTGGAGAACTGCCCCTCGGCAACAAAGCCGTTGGCAAAGCTCAGCGAGTACTGATAGACGGCAGCGCTGGCGCCGCTCGTCAGCAGGGCGGCGGCGGCCGCAGGGGCGAGAAGGGCGCGAGTACGGAGCGTGGGTCGAAAGCTCATGGGTGAGGTCGCAATCAAGTGGGGTGGCATACGTACATGAAAGACACATATTCGTCCCGTTCCTCCCGGACCATTTTCAGACGGGTCGGCGGGGGCGCCGCTTTCGGGCTCCGGCGAGGGCGAGGAGTGCACACGCGCCTGGGCCCGGGACGGTCACTACCGACGAGTAGCCCGGCAACTGGCGGGTCGCTTCGTTGCCGTTGGACCACAGGCCAAGCGTCGAGTAAGGCGATGGCAAGCCGTTCAGGTAGCTGTAGATGTTGTACGCAGTGCCGGTGGCGCCGGTCAGCGCCGAGCCCGTCAGCATGTTGTCGAACTCGCCCGCGGTGTTCGTGCCCAGGTTGAACTGAAACATGATGCTCGTCACCGAGCGGCTCACGCCGCCGATTGACTGCACCGCGCCCGCCACGATCACGTTGTCTGTGTAGACATCGCTGCCGCCGCCATCAAGGCGAATGCTCCAGTTGGTGAGATCGGTCTCATGGACGACCCCGGAGGTCAGGTTGGTGGACCAGTTCACGACCACGTGCGTCACCTGCGGCGTGGAAGCCGTGTAGGGCGTGTTGAGCGTATAGGTGGTGGTGTAAACGCCGGCGTTCGCGCTCGCCGCGAGGGCAAGGCAAAGGGCAAGCGGGCCGACAATTCCGGAACAACGCGTGGAATGATGGTGGGTGCGCATAGAGTGCTCTGTCCTACGATTACGCAATCCACGGGTGCAACCCATCACCCGATTCCGAAATTCGTCCCGTTCCTCCCGGACCATTTTAAGGGCCCCTGCGTTACCCTTGGGGGTGTCAGTAGAATCTCGCTTATGGCCACGCCCACCACTCCTAACGACCCCATTACGCTCGCTCTGGATGAGGCTTCCAGCCAAGTGGATATTCGGGGGTGCAGGGTGCTGGTGGTGGATGACAACCAGCAGAACACTGAATTGGTGCAGGCGTACCTGGAGTCCCTGCCCGTAGAGATCGCCACCGCGGTGGATGGGTTGGACGCCATGGCACAGGCCGAGCGCTTCAAGCCGGATCTGGTGCTTCTGGATGTCATGATGCCCAAGATGTCAGGCTTTGAAGTCTGCCAGAAGATCAAGCAGAACCCAGACCTCCGCGACACCGTCATCATCATGGTCACCGCGCTTCACGAAGTGGGTGACTTTGAACGCGCCGTCGAGTGCGGCTGCGATGATTTCCTCACCAAGCCGGTCAACAAGCTAGAACTGGTGACCCGCGTTCGCAGCCTCTTGCGCGTGAGCGTCTTGAAGCGCATGCTTGGAGACCTTAAGCGGGGCCACTCCAAACTTTGATGTTCGCCCACTCAGCTTGCATCAGCGCGCTGGAATTGTTCTGCTGATACACGCCGCACTTGAAGTAGTAAGTTGCCGGCCCACGGTCTGGTGCTGACCGAACCAATGTCCCGTTGAGATAGACCGACACCATGTGCGTATTCGCATCATGGATCACATTCACGCGAATCCACGTGTCATGAATGTTGTTCATGATGGGCGTGGTGTAGTAGCACAACGACCCGTTGTAGACCCGCAATTGGCAAGAGGTGGACGAGGTGCTTCCGCCGAACACTTGCATCACGGCCACCCCGGTAGTGCCCGTAGGCACAAACAGATCACCTTCAAATTGCCAGACCCCGCTGGTGTAATTATTGTTGATGCGCATCTCGGTGCGCGGCTGAGTGGTGCTGCCCGACTGGAATGGTTGATCCGTGTTGTACACCTTGAAATCATGGATGCCATTGGTCAGTGAATAGCGATCGCTTAACTGCAAATCCCACGGGAACTGGATGTAGTGGGTGAACGGCACTTGGGTGAAACCATCGGTTGGTGCGGGTGTTTCGCATGGACCCCACGCTTGCAGCACCGCCGCAAGATCACTGCCATCGGTGGTGCCGTCGCCATTCAGGTCATACGCCGATGGCTGTCCCCATGAGTTCAAGGTGGATGAAAGGTCCGATCCATCCACGACCCCATCGCCATTGCCGTCCGCAGGGCAGTTGGCAAACGTCGCCGCGCCGCAGGCTGCCGCAATCGCGAGAGGAACACCGATGAGCTTCAGTAGGTATGGGTTCATTGACTAGCACGCCAGCCGTGCCCCGCAAACTCTGATCGGTGCAGGGAACCCCAGCACCCAAGATCCATACGGATCGTGCGTGGCAAGGTTCGAAACGAAACCCAATTTGAGCGCACCTGCACCGTTCTGCACCCCTGAGAAGCGCACGCTGGCATGCCTGAAACCGGTCTTGCCTGACTTTCAAGCCATCCCGCTCAGTCCGCCGATGCCACTCATGCGGCGGAGCCGCACTGCGCCCGATCGTCGGGCGAATCGCATTCTGAGGCAGGACGCCCAAACGACCTCCGTGAGGCCCACCGATGTCTGATGCCTTCATCGACCGTATGACCAAGAGCCAAGTGGTGGAGCAGATCCGCCGCTTCAATATCTCCGCACCGCGCGAGTGGCTTGAATCATTTAGTTTCAGCGCGCTGCAGGGATACTTGGATCGCTTGCGATCAGCTGTCTAAGTCGATCACCTTCATCGAAACCAGGTCCTGCACGTCAATCAGACCGAGCGGTCTGCCGTGTGCATCAACCACTGGAATTTCATCCAGTCGGCGTTCGCGCACCAGTTGCACGGCGTCGCGCACCAATGCGTCCGACGAGAGTGAACTTGGGCGGGCAGTCATAACCTCAGACACCTTCTTAGTGAGAAGTGCAGCGCCGAGTTCGTTGACTCGTCTGCGCAGGTCGCCGTCAGTAAAGATGCCAGAGAGTCGGCCGTCTTGGTCAACCACCACCAGCGCGCCAGCGCGTCGACCGTCGCCGGTGATGCGCAGTGCGTCTGCAACGGTGCAATCTTCGCGCACGGTGCTCAGGGTGTCACCAACGCGGAATCGAAGTACTTCTGTCACGCTCTTCAAGCCAGCGCCGAGCGAACCGCCCGGATGACGGCGATGGAAATCATCGGCAGCAAAGTTGCGGCGGCGGCTCACCGCCAGCGCCAACGCATCGCCCATGGCCAACATGGCGGTGGTGCTTGCGGTGGGTGCCAGGTTGAGCGGGCATGCCTCCACCACGTCGCCGATGGCCAAGTGAACATCGCAGAGCCGCGCCAAGTGTGACTGGTGATTGCAACTGATACCCACGCGACGGATGCCGTCAGTGCGCAGAATGGCGGCCAGGTTGACCAGTTCTTCAGTGCCGCCGGAGTAGCTAATGAGAAGCGCCACATCACCGGAGCGGAGCCGACCAAGATCGCCGTGGACGGCCTCGCTTGGATGCATGAAGTGCGCGGGGAGTCCGAGGCTTGACATGGTGGCAGCGATCTTGGCGCCAACCAGACCGCTCTTACCCATGCCGGAGACCATGACGTGGCCGGTGCAGGCATCAAGGAGGGTGACGGCGTTGCGCCAGTGTTCCGCATCCTCGCCGGCGGCGCGGGCGGCGGTGCGGCGAACGGCCTCAGCTTCGGCGAGCATTGCCTCTGAAATGAAGGCAGTTTCTTCGCGTTCGGTGGCTGCCTGAGTCGGTTCTGCCTTTGGGGATCCGGTCATGCGGCGAGTTTACCCGCGCCGCGCGGTACGCTTCCCGCAATGGCGTTCCAGGACGATTATCAAGTGCGGCTCGACAGTTTTCAGGGTCCCATGGACCTGCTCCTCTTCCTGATCCGTCGGGCGGAGGTGGATATTGCGGATATTCCGATCCGGCAGATCACTGAGCAATACTTTGCGTTCCTGAAGGAGCTGCACACCATTGACATCGATGTTGCTGGCGAGTTCTTGGTGATGGCCGCCACGCTGGTGGAAATTAAGAGTCGAACGCTGACGCCTGCAAGTGCGCGCGGACCGGGCGAAGGCGGCGAGGGCGGGGCGCTTGATGACACTGACCCACGCTTTGAGCTCGTCAAGCAGTTGCTTGCGTATCAGAAGTATCGCACCGCCGCCGATGAACTTTCGCGCCTACGCCAGGAGTTTGCGCAGCGTTGGTCGGTATCCGGTCGCGGCGCCACGCTCCCTGAGGAGCCCGAGCGCGAGTACGACATGGAAGACGTCCACATGATGGACTTGATTGAGGCCTACGAGCGGATCGTTGCGGGCATTGATCTTTCCAAGGTGGGCGACCACCGCGTGGAGTACGACGACACGCCGATTTCATTGCATCAGTCAGACTTGGTGGATCGCCTTGACCATGCGCCCGAGAAGCGAATGACACTGCAAGACATCTTTAAGGGTCGAAGTCGTGGCGAGGCGATCGGTTTGTTCTTGGCAATGCTTGAGCTCGCCCGCGAGCAGAAGATCGGCATCATGCAGGACAAGATCAACGGGGCGATTGAGATTGAGTTGAACCTCTCGTAAAGCCGCGCTCTACGCGTCACTCATTAATCACACGCAAGAACGTCAGCCCTAGGTCTGCCAGCTTCTTCTCGCCCACGCCCTTGATCTCTGCAAATTCGTTGAGGGACTGCGGTTTCCGAGCCGCCATCTCCATGAGCGTTGCATCGCTAAAGATCACGTACGGCGGCACGCCGCGCGTCGTGGCAAGTTCGCGACGCAACGTACGCAATCGATCAAAGAGCGACGCGTCCACTTCATGCGCGCCGTGCACCGCCGCGGCCGTTGCATGCTTGCGCCCACGCCCACGCGGCGGCGCGCGCAGTGCAACTTCCATTTCGCCGCGCAGGGCGCGATGTCCCTCAACCGTTAACACCAGCACGGGGTGTTCATCATCGGTACGCGCAAGCAATCCGCGCTCCACCAACTGGAAGATGTAATTAGTCAGCGTCTTCTTGTCATCATCCTTCAGCGCCCCGTACGTGGGCAACGATGCATGCCCGCGCCGCGCAACCTCCTCAGTCTCGGCGCCGCGCACCACATCCGCCACATACGAAGCGCCGTAGCGCTGACCGGTGCGCACCACTGCGCTCAGTAGTTTGCGAGCCACGGTGGTGGAATCGGTGGCCATGCGCACTTCTTGCATGCACACGTCACACGCGCCGCAACCATTCGCGTCGCCGGCGCGGCTTTCGCGCGCAATTGGCTCGTAACGCTGCCCGAAATGCTCCACAAGCCATCGATGCCGGCACACAGCGCCGCTTGCCATCCGCTGCATCGCTTCAAGTTGCACGCGACCTTGCGCCACGGACGCATCAAGCGCCTCGTACGCCTCGGCGTCCGCACCCTCCTCATCCAGTCGCGCGCGCGCCTCTTTGGTACTGCGCTCGGTGATGGAATTCCACTTCACCACATCAGCGTATGAATGGAACAGCACACATTCGCTCTCCAGGCCGTCGCGCCCGGCGCGCCCAGTTTCCTGCTGGTAATGCTCGATGCTCTTGGGAATAGTCATGTGCACCACGGCGCGCACGTTGCTGCGATCTATGCCCATGCCGAACGCCACGGTGGCCACCACA
>Ga0247837_1006939_pt1 | contig 15474 bp, 14 predicted proteins | sample LaCtaG_2_FD_187115 | JGI IMG/M metagenome (GOLD analysis project Ga0247837, IMG submission 187115) | Freshwater microbial communities from meromictic Lake La Cruz, Castile-La Mancha, Spain - LaCruzMarch2015_14.5m | ecosystem: Environmental > Aquatic > Freshwater > Lake | place: Spain: Castile-La...
GGAGTCTCGCCGGGGGGAGATGCTACTTCCACTTGATGTTGCAGCCCATACTCGGGTGTTGCGTTTCTACCAAGGGACGTCCGGCGAGCAAGGTGTCCAGCGCGCGGCGGAGCTCGGAGCCATCGCAGGGCTGCCCATTGCCGGGTGTGCTGCCGTCGAGGCGTCCATGATAGCGCAAGGTCTGCCCCGCATCATAGACATAGAACTCGGGTGTGCAGGCGGCCTCGAAGGCACGTGCCGTTTCCTGCGAGGCATCGTGGAGGATGGGGAACGGAATGACGTGATCTCTCGCCATTCTCGCGAGATTTTCCGGCGAGTCGTCGGGGTAGCTTGCGGCGTCGTTTGAACTGATGCCGAGGAAAGCTGTGCCACGGGGGTGGTAATCCGCGGCAAGGCGAAGGATTTCGGGCAAAACATGGACGACATAAGGGCAATGGCGGCAGAGAAAAATGACAACCAAAAGAGGCGAGGCGGCAAAATCTTTTGCTGTGACAGTGTGACCCGTGGTGACATCGGGCAGGGAGAACTGGGGCAAAAGAATATCCGGAGCAAAGGGAGAGCTGCTGGTCAGAGCCATAACAACAATGGTTGTCATCGCTGAGCGGAAAAGCAACTCTGGTTCCTCCGGACAACAATGGTGATTGACGCCGCGGGATGGGACGGAAAAATCTTCCTCGATGAAGATTCACCTCAGTCGTGCCGGGCAGTCGTTGGGACAATTCACCCCGGAGGAGCTCCGCACGGGTTACGGAGACGGAAGATTCCTCGCGGGCGACCTCGCATGGCGGGACGGGATGGTTTCGTGGCGGCCGCTTTCCGAGGTTATCGACGAGTTTAGTCCGGCCGGTGACCAGGCCCAAGCGGTGACAGGGGAGCCCAACCCGCAGGCTGGTCCTCCGTGGGAATTCCGCGGCGAAAGGGGAATGCTGCCGGCTTTGTTTGAAACGATCCGTCTTTTTTTACTCGAGCCAACAAGTGCCTTTACGGCGATGGGGCGCACTGGCGGGTTGGGCGGGCCGCTCTTTTATTACGTCATCCTCGGCAGCGTCGCCGGCATGGCGGCGATCTTCTATCAGGCCGTCTGGCAGTCGGTGGGCACAGCGGAACCATCCGGCAGCGAAGCGATGCTTGCCTCCTGGATGTCTTCGCCGGTCATTATCGGTGCGTCGATTGTTGTGCTGCCGCTTTACGTGATCTTTGAAGCTTTTGTTTCGTCGCTTCTGACCCATGGCGCATTACTCCTGGTCGGGGGGGCGCGGCGGCCGTTTCAGGCGACATTCCGCGTGGTGAGTTATGCGGGGGGATCGTCCTACGTGTTGCAGTTGCTCCCCCTTATCGGGGTGCTGGCGGCCATGGCCGGCAATTTGGTGCTCAAGGTGATCGGCCTGGCGGTGGTGCACGAAATCTCGCGGACCCGCGCGGCGGTGGCGGTCATTTTGCCGGCCCTTCTCTTCCTGCTCTTCTGGGTCGCGATTGCGGTGTTGGCGACAACTGTCCTCCTCTCGGCCATTGGCCAAGCTATGCAGGGAGAGTGAGGCGGACCACGGCGGCAAAGGATTCGGAGATCCCGTCTTCCGGTGCGCAAACGACGTTGACGGTGGAATCATTCAAGGCCCCGCTGACGAGTGTGGCCGCTAATTCGGGACGGTTGCAGTCGCGGCTCAGGTGTCCGAGCACCACGTGGCGGAGGGTTGCCGTGCGCGCACGCACCGCGAGATCAGCCGCCGCACGGTTGGAGAGGTGACCATGCGGCGACATAATGCGCTGCTTGATGGAGAAAGGTCGTTTGTTATCGGCCCGCAGCAGTTCTTCGTCGTGATTGGCTTCGATGAACAGGCAGTCGACACCGGTCACGTGATGAACAACCGACTGGTTGGCGTGCCCAAGGTCCGTCAGGAGGCCGAGCGAAAGCGAGCGGCAGCGGATGGTGAAGCCCACCGGGTCCGAAGCGTCATGGGGTACGGAAAAAGCGGTGACCTCGAATGCACCGAGGGAAAAACGACCCCCAGTCGAAAAAATGCGCCAATCGGCAGTGGCATTGCGCCCGTCTTGCCCGCGAACCTCTTCGGCGGTCAGTCGCGTGGCGTAGACCGGGCACTGCAGGGAGCGCAGCAGGACGGGCAATCCCCCGGTATGGTCCCCATGTTCGTGGGTGAGGAGAATGGCGGAAATTTCGCCGGGGTCGACGCCGGCCAAGGCGAGGCGCTGAAGGGTTTTCCGCGCGCTCAATCCCGCGTCGAGAAGGATAGTTTGTCCTTCTGCCCGCAGGACCGCGGTGTTTCCGCTGCTCCCACTGCCAAGGATGATAAGTTCCACATCGCGCAGGCTAACGACACAGTCGGGCTGGGGCAAACCGCTTCGGCGTTTCGGTCATGGCCAAAGCGGTTGCTCCTGAGCTAAAAAGCGGGCGTGCAAGAATACCATCGCCTTCTCAAAATGGTCCTCGAGCAGGGGAGTCCTCGCCGTGACCGGACCGGCACCGGCACCCTTGGAGTTTTCGGTGCGCAAGCGCGCTTCGACCTGCGGGAAGGGTTTCCTCTCGTCACCACAAAAAAAGTCCACCTGAGGTCGATCATCCACGAGTTGCTCTGGTTCCTCCGTGGGGACACCAATGTCGACTATCTGCGGCGGAACGGCGTGACCATTTGGGAAGAGTGGGCCGATGCCAACGGCGACCTCGGCCGGGTCTACGGAGCGCAATGGAGGACTTGGCGCGGCCCGGACGGCCAGACCGTCGACCAAGTGGCCGAAGCGGTGCGCCTGATCCGCACCCAGCCCGACAGCCGCCGCATCATGGTCTCGGCTTGGAACCCGGCGGAGATCGGGCAGATGGCACTGCCGCCGTGCCATCTCCTTTTCCAATTTCACGTGGATCAAGGCGACTTGCGCTGCCAACTTTACCAGCGCAGCGCGGACCTTTTTCTCGGTGTGCCGTTCAATATCGCGTCCTATGCACTGCTCACCATGATGGTGGCGCAGGTCTGCGGTTTGCGGGCCGCGGAGTTTATCCATACCTTCGGAGACCTGCATCTTTACACCAATCATCTCGACCAGGCGCGGGAGCAACTGGCGCGAGTGCCGCGGCCCTTGCCGCGGATGAAACTCGCCCCGGAGAGGCGCGAGTTGGACGAGTTTGTCTACGAAGATTTCCTTCTTGAAGGCTACGACCCGCATCCGGCAATCAAGGCGCCGGTCGCGGTATGATCGCCGTGGCGGCCATGGCCGTGAACCGGGTCATCGGTGATGCCGGACGCATTCCGTGGCATCTTCCGGAAGACCTGCGTTGGTTCAAGGAATTGACCATGGGGGGCACCCTGCTTATGGGGCGGGTAACCTACGAATCGATCGGACGGCCGCTCCCCGGGCGCCAGACCATTGTCTTGAGTCGGCGGGAGGGTTGGCAGATTCCCGGGGTGGCAGTCATTCGGGATTTGAGCCAATTGCGGCAAGCGTCCGGCGACAGCGAAGTCTTCGTGGTTGGCGGGGCCGAAATTTACCGCGCGGCCTTGCCGTATTGCCGGGATCTTTATTTGACCGAGGTGCGGCGCGAAGTAAACGGTGACCGCCGGATGCCGGTCTTCGAGGATGTCTTCCGATTTTCCTCCCAGCTGCGCGAGACTACGGAGATGCGCATCGTCCACTTGGTCAATGACGAGGTGCGCGAACTGCCGCGCACGAGATTGGAAGCGCCGCCCTGATCAGTGGGTGGGTTTTTGTGAATCCTTGTACCAGAGCACCCCGTGCCGGCGCAGGTTGGCGATGAGTGCTTTGAGGTCGGTCGCGGCCTGTTGATCGTTGAGCATCATGGGTAGGGGGCCCGATCCGCTGCGGGCCGAGGCCATGAGCCGGCGTGCATCGGCCGCGGCAGCCTGAAGGTCTTTGCTCGTCTGGTCGATATTGGCAAAGCCCTCGCTGCCCTTTTTCAGATTGGCCAGGGTCTGCCGGAGATCTTGGAGCGATTCTTCGCTCAATGCGGTCTTGTCCAATCGCTCGAGTGTGGTGTTGACCGTGGCCACTGCCTTGCGGACGTCGGCCATCAAAGCGGCACTGTCCCGGGTGAGATCCTCGATGCCGGTCTCCCGTTGGCCCTCGACGGTCGAACCTGGCTCCAATCGCTGCCCGAGGTCGGCATCCGGCGGGACAATAACGTCAACGAAGCGGTTCCCGAGCAACCCAGAGCTCCCGATGATGAATTTGGAGGCGGAGGGAAGTATTACCTCCTCCCGCACTTTCAGTTCCACCGCAACTCCCTGCATGGCCGGTAAAACGCGCGGATCGCGGCCCACGTACCCAATGCGGGCGCCCCCGAGAAGAAGGTCGGCCCCGGCAAGCAGGCCGCTGGCGTTGGGGAAATCAACCTGCAGGTCATAGAATTTTTCCAAGCCCTGGCCGAGCCGTCCGAAGTAGACAACAAGAAAGGCCACCACGGCGAGGCCGGCAATGACGAAAAAGCCGACCTTGGTTTCGATGCGGGAATCGCGATTATACATAGTGTTCAGGGCTCATCGTGCGACCGGCCTTCTACAAAATCACGAATCACGGGATCCGTCGAGGCGCGCAATTGGTCGCAGGTTCCGTAGAAGTAGCAACGCCCCTCGTGGAGCAGGGCGACGTGGTCGGCGATGGTGAAAGTGCTTTTCATGTCGTGGGTGACCACAATGGAGGTCACCCCGAGTTTTCTCTGCAGCCGCCGGATGAGCAGATCAATGCTGTCGGCCACGATGGGATCCAGACCTGCCGTGGGCTCGTCGTAGAGCATGCAGCGTGGCTGGTTGACCAGGGCGCGGGCCAAAGCGACCCGCTTGCGCATCCCGCCGCTGAGGTTGACCGGCATCTTGGCCTCATGCCCGGCGAGGTCGACCATTTGGAGCGCCTCTTCCACCTTGGCGGTTACGATTGTCTCGTCCGTTTCGCCGCGCTCCCGCAGGGGAAAGGCCACGTTGTCCGCGACAGTCAAGGAATCAAAGAGCGCACCATTCTGGAAAAGCATGCCCATCGACCGCCGGACCTTGGCCAACTCGCGCTCTTGCAGGCCGGAAATGACTTCTTGGCCGACCGTCACGGTGCCGGATACGGGCTGCATCAGTCCGATCAAATGGCGCAAGAACACACTTTTTCCCCCGCCGCTGCGGCCGAGGAGAACAAGGGTTTCTCCCTGGTAAACTTTGAGACTGAAGCCGCGCAGGATTTCCTGACCGCCGATCGTCTGGACAAGGTTGTCGACCGTAATGACCTCGCTGGGGTGGGCGTGCTCGGTCATTTGCCGGCGGGGAAGAAAATGTTGAGGGTCATGGTGAGGAAAAAATTCACGACCAGAATGAAGAGTGAACCAATGACCACAGCCTCGGTGGTGGCGCGGCCGACACCAACCGCCCCCTCCCGGGCATTGAGTCCTTGATGGCAGCTGACAAAAACAATAACCACGCCAAAAACCATCCCTTTGATCAGCCCCATGGCCACGTCGCGACCCCCGGTGAAGTGGAGCATGTTGTGCACGTAATAAGCCTCGGAGACCCCGAGGATCTGCGTGGTCAGGAGGTAGGCGGCAAGGATGCCGACGCCGATGCACTCGGCCACGAGAAGCGGCATGGAAACGAGCATGGCGAGAAAGCGCGGAACGACGAGGTAGTCCACGGGGTGAACGGCCAGGGCGCGGAGGGCATCAAGTTGCTCGGTGACTTTCATCGTGCCAAGCTCGGCGGACATCGCGGCGCCCACCCGACCGGCAACCATGAGGCCGCAGAGCACGGGGCCCAGCTCGCGGAACATCGAAACGCTGACCACCGGGCCCACTGCAGTATCCATTTGCAGGCGATGGAATTGGAAGTAGGTCTGTGTGGCGAAGACCGCACCGGTGAACGCACCCGTGATGAGCACGACCAACTGGGAACGGAACCCCACCTCGTAGATTTGTTGGACGACCAACTGCGGCCGCACCTGTCCGTGGAAGATACCGCGCACGGTCTCCCCGGCGAGCAAGGCAAGGTCGCCAAGGTAGCGGGCGAAGGAGAAAATGAGGGCTCCGACGTAGCGGGCAGGCGCCATGGCGAGAAGACGGGCTAGGGACGAGCCACTTGGGCGGCCGGTTGGGTCGGCCCGACGAACCGCGCTTGGAGGTCGAGCTTGTTGAAAATACTGCGGATTTCTTCCAGAGAAATGGGGCCGTCGGATTCGAGAAAAATCATGTCATGCAGAGTGTCCGCCTTGTAACGCACCCCATGGATGGCACCCAGTTCCAAATCCAAGCCCATCAGCTTGTCGGGAGCACGAACGCCGACGGCATAGACTTGCAGTTCCACCATACGTTCCAGTGTCGGGACCGGGGCCTTCGGCGGCAAGGATCAAGTGCCAGACCGAACCGGCGGATTGCACCGGACGCTTGGGCCGATTAAACAGGGAGGCCGCCTAAGTTATGCCTAAAGATCCATCCTTGCGTAAAATCCTCATCATCGGCTCCGGGCCCATCGTCATCGGTCAGGGGTGTGAGTTCGACTACTCCGGCGTCCAAGCCTGCAAGGCGCTGAAGGAGGAGGGGTATGAGGTGGTGCTGGTCAACTCAAACCCGGCGACCATCATGACCGACCCCGAATTTGCTGACCGGACCTATGTCGAACCGATTACTGCGGAGGCTGTGGAAAAGATCATTGCCCGGGAGCGGCCGGATGCCGTGCTGCCGACTTTGGGCGGACAGACGGCGCTCAATGTTGCCATGGAACTCCACCGTACCGGCGCCTTTGAGCGTCTCGGGACCAAGCTGATCGGAGCCAAGGCCGACGCCATCGAGCGCGGCGAAGACCGGCTCATTTTCAAGGAGATCATGCTGGAGATCGGGCTGGACGTCGCGCAGTCCGGGGTGGCCCACAACCTGGCCGAAGCAAGGGAAGTAGCGGCGGAAATCGGTCGCTACCCCGTCATTATCCGCCCGGCTTACACTCTGGGGGGAAGCGGGGGCGGCATTGCTTACAACCGTGAGGAATTCGAGGAAATCGTGACCCGCGGGCTCGATATGTCGCCGGTCACCGAGGTGCTCATCGAGGAATCGTTGCTCGGATGGAAGGAATTTGAAATCGAAGTCATGCGTGATCGCGCGGACAATTGCGTGGTTATTTGCTCGATCGAGAATTTCGATCCCATGGGTGTTCACACCGGGGATTCGATCACGGTGGCTCCCATCCAGACGCTTACCGACCGGGAATACCAGGCAATGCGCGATGCGTCATTCGCCGTGATCCGCGCCATCGGGGTGGAGACAGGCGGGTCGAATATCCAGTTTGCGGTCTGTCCAAAAACCGGACGCATGGTGGTTATCGAAATGAACCCGCGCGTCTCCCGCTCATCGGCCCTCGCCTCCAAAGCTACCGGGTTCCCTATCGCCAAGATCGCGGCCAAGCTCGCCGTGGGTTATACGCTCGACGAGTTACGCAATGACATCACGCGCGAGACGCCCGCGAGTTTCGAACCGACGATTGACTATTGCGTGGTCAAGGTACCGCGCTTCACCTTTGAAAAATTCCCCCAAGCTGATCCTGTGCTGACCACGCAAATGAAAAGTGTCGGCGAAGCCATGGCGATCGGACGCACCTTCAAAGAGGCCATGCAAAAAGCGCTGCGCTCGCTGGAGACCGGGCGTGCCGGGTTCGGCGCCGATGGCAAGGATGCTCCGCCGCTGCGCCCGGATGGCTCCCTCGATGAAGAAATGCTCGAAAACAAGATCCGCGTGCCCACGGCCGAGCGCATTTTCAGCCTCCGGCACGCCCTCCTGGCCGGATGGAGCGTGGCGCGCATACACGAAGCCACAGGAATCGACCCGTGGTTCCTCCAGGGGTTGGCCAAAATCGTCGACGCGGAGAAATCTTGTCCGGCCGACTTGCCGGCCGTTGCATGGCGCCGCATGAAACGGCACGGATTTTCCGACCGGCAGATTGCCCACCTGACCGGGTCGTCCGAGGCCGCCGTGCGTGCCGCGCGGATCGCGGCTGGGGTGGAACCGACCTACCGACTGGTTGATACTTGCGCGGCGGAATTCGAGGCTTACACCCCCTATTTTTATTCCACTTACGGCGACGAGGATGAAACGCGGCCGGGAGACAAAAAGCGGGTCATGATCCTCGGGGGCGGGCCCAATCGGATCGGGCAGGGGATCGAATTCGACTACTGCTGCGTCCACGCCGCTTTTGCTTTTCGCGACATGGGGTGGGAAACAATCATGGTCAACTCCAACCCGGAGACGGTTTCCACCGACTATGACACAAGTGACAAGCTCTACTTCGAGCCCCTGACTCTCGAAGATGTGCTCAATATTTACCAGAGAGAAAAGTGCGATGCGGTCATCGTGCAGTTCGGCGGGCAAACCCCGTTGAACCTCGCGGCTGCCCTCGAGGCCAACGGCGCCAACATTATCGGGACTTCGCCTGCCAGCATCGAGATGGCAGAAGACCGCAAGCACTTTGCCGCGATGCTCGACAGGCTGGGCCTCAACGCAACGCAAGGCGGTACGGCGACCAACGAGGCCGAAGCGCTGGCGGTGGCCGAGAGGGTTGGCTACCCGGTGCTGGTCCGTCCGTCATTCGTTCTCGGTGGCCGCGCGATGGAAATCGTCTACTCGCCGGAGGATCTTCGGCGTTACATCCGCACGGCCGTGACGGCCAGTCCGGACCGGCCCGTCCTGGTCGACCGTTTTCTCGAGGATGCGACGGAAGTTGATGTCGACTGCCTCAGCGACGGGGTCGACACCTTGATCGGCGGGGTCATGGAGCATATTGAAGAGGCGGGCGTGCACAGTGGTGACAGTGCCTGTGTGATCCCCAGTTTTTCGCTTTCGCCGGAGGTTCTGGCCGAGCTGAAGTCCGCGGCCAAGGCCATGGCGTGCGAGTTGAAGGTCCGTGGGCTGATGAATGTGCAGTTTGCGGTGAAGGACGGCAAAGTTTACGTGCTTGAGGTCAATCCGCGGGCCTCCCGCACCGTGCCTTATGTCAGCAAAGCCATCGGGGTGCCGCTGGCCAAGCTTGCGGCCCAGGTGATGGCCGGACACAGCCTGAAAGAACTCGGCTGTTTGGAGGAGGTGGTGCCGTCACATTACGCGGTCAAGGAGGCGGTGTTTCCTTTCATCAAGTTTCCCGGCATCGATATCACTCTCGGGCCGGAAATGCGCTCCACCGGCGAAGTGATGGGTCTGGATCCCGACCTCGGCATCGCCTACGCCAAGGCGCAAATGTCGGCCCAACCGCCTTTGCCGGAATCGGGCCATGTTTTCATCAGCGTCAAGGATGCGGACAAAGACCAAGTCGTGCCTATCGCCCGGGAATTTAGCACGGCAGGTTTCCAGATCCACGCGACGAAAGGCACGTTGGCGGTCCTCGAGGCCGCGGGTGTCGCGGCGGAATTGGTTTACAAACTCACGGAAGGGCGTCCCAATCTTCTCGACCTGATCAAAAACGGGGAAATGCAGTTCATCATCAATACCCCGCATGGCCAATCCCCCCGCCGGGACGAGGTCGCGATCCGCAGCGCGGCGGTGGCGCATCGAATCCCGATCATGACCACCCTGCGGGCCGCGCGAATGAGCGCTCGTGCCATCCATGCGCTCAAGGCCGGGGGGTACGAAGTCAAGTGCCTGCAGGAATACCACACCAAGGCGGGATGACGAGCCCGGCGGTGGCCGGAGAATGAGGGCCGTTATTCCCAGAGCCTTTGCCGCAGGGCGTCGGACGCCGCATTGATTTCCGCCTGCTTTTTGCTTTGCCCGGAGCCGCGACCCAGTTCCCGGCTTTCCCAAAGTACCCGGCAGATGAAGGCTTTGAGGTGGTCCGGTCCGGTCTCGGAGACCACCTCGTATGCGGGGCTTTGCGGGGAAATGGACTGGAGGATCTCTTGCAGTTCGCCCTTGGGATTGTGTTCGGCCGGCTCGCGAGCCAGGGCCGCAAGGTCTTCGCTCGCCACCCGGAGGAGAAAGCGGCGCACGGTTTCAAGATCACTGTCGAGATACATGGCGCCGACCAGAGCTTCAAAGGCATCGGCCAAGGTGGACGCCCGTTCGCGGCCTTGGCTGGCTTCCTCGCCGCGACCGAGCATGAGGTAGTGGCCTAGGTCGAGGGTGAGCGCGTGCTTCTTCAACCCGTCGCGCGAGACCAAGCGCGAGCGGAGCTTGGTTAACTGTCCCTCGCTGAAGGTCGGAAACAACCGGTAGAGATGTTGGGTGATCACCAGCTGGAGCACGGCATCTCCGAGAAATTCCAGCCGCTGATTGTCAAAGTGGAATGTCTTACGCTCGAATGAGAGACTCGGATGGGTCAGGGCTTCGGCGAGGAGGAGCGAGTTGCGGAACTTGTAGCCGATGTGCCGCTCGAGCGGGTTCATATGGGCGGCCAGTTGCGCTGGACTGAGGTCGGTGGCGGATGAGTCGGGTTCCATGGGCTCACTGCAGTCCGCGCAGCAGCAATTCGGCATTGGTTTTGGTGCGGTGAAGATTTCGCACCAAGGTCTCCATGGCCTCGACGGCGGGCAATTCATTGAGTTGTTTGCGCAGCACGACGATGCGCGACAACTCGTCCGGATGGTAAAGGTTTTCCTCCCGCCGGGTCGCCGACTTGGTCACGTGGATCGCCGGGAAGACGCGCTGGTCGGCGATGGTGCGGTCGAGGTGGACCTCCATGTTGCCCGTGCCCTTGAATTCCTCGAAAATCAGATCGTCCATGCGGCTCTGTGTTTCGACCAGGGCCGTGGCGACAATGGTAAGGCTGCCGCCCTCTTCGGTGTTGCGGGCCGCGCCGAAAAACCGCTTGGGTTTCATCAGAGCCTGGGCGTCGACGCCGCCCGACATGATGCGGCCTTTGCCCGGTTGGAGATTATTGTAGCCACGGGCCAGACGGGTGATGCTGTCCAGCAGGATAACCACGTCCTGGCCGAGTTCGACCAGACGCTTGGCCCGTTCGATGACGAATTCCGCCAATTGCGTGTGCCGCTGCGGCGACTCGTCGAAGGTAGAGCTGAAGATGTCGGCCTCAATCGAGCGCCGCAGATCAGTGACCTCTTCCGGGCGCTCGTCGACGAGAAGAAGAATGAGCCGGACCTCGGGAGAAGTGGAGCGGATCGCTTGGGCGATGTGCTTCATCAGGATGGTCTTGCCGGTGCGGGGCGGAGCTACGATGAGGGCCCGTTGCCCTTTGCCGAGAGGCGCGATGAGATCGACCGCGCGCGTGCTCAGGGTTGGTTCTTTGGTCGACTCGAGCAGGATGCGCTCCTGCGGGAAAAGCGGGGTCAGTTTGTCAAACGGAGCCGGCGACTGCCATTCGGCCGCCGGAATTCCCTCGATGGAGGAAATTTGCTCCACTCCGCAATAACGATCCCTCTCGTGGGGGGCACGCAAAGTGCAAGTCACTTGCAGGCCGGTTTGCAGGTGGAACTCGCGGACCAAGCTGATGGAGACAAAGAGGTCGTCGGGACCTTCGGCCATGTTGTGGCAAGGCCAGCGGATCATGGCATGGTCTCCCACGTCCTCGATCAGCCCTTCCGCCTCGATGACCGCACCGGCGGAGAGGAAAAAGCGGCAGAGGTCGGACACAAGGTGCCGTCGGGTGCCGTCGGGGCGCAAACGCAGTCCGTAGCGTGCGATCAGCTCGGCCAGGGTAACATGGGGCAGGGACTGGAGATGGGAAAGGTGGAGCTGCGCTCCAGCCACGGAAACGGCATCCGTCGGAAAACGAGAGATAGCAGCGCGGGGAATGATTTGCTTTTGACCGGAAATGCTCATGCCGCGCGGGAAAAAAGGTAATCGAGGAACAAAGAGGACTGCCGCTCAAGTCCGGCCAAAGATCCATCGTTCCAAATCACGTGATCGGCCTCCGAGACTTTTTGCCCGATCGGCCATTGGCTGGCAAGCATCGCCTCAACCATGGCCGCTTCGAACCCCTTGCCGGCCAGCCTCGTCCGTTGAGTGCTGGGCGAGGCGGCCACAACCACCAGAGCGTCGAATTCGGGTGTGGCCCCGGTTTCGAGGAGCAGGGGGATGTCGGCAAGGAAGTCCCGGCCGAGATCAAGGCACTCGGCGCGCAATGCCATCCAGCGTTGGCGGACAACGGGATGAATGATGGCCTCCAACCGGCGCCGCGCGGAGGAGTCGGAGAAGACCAGTCGGCGTAATTCGGCGCGGTCGAGAGGGAGTGCTTCCACAGTCCGTGGCAGGGAGAATTCATGATAAATTTTTGCAAGGACCTCCCGATCGGTGCGCAGCATTTCGTGGACGCAGGCGTCGGCGTCGAACACGGTGAAGGGATGGGCGTTGGCCAGAAGACGGGTTAAGGTGGATTTTCCAGTGGCTATCCCACCAGTGAGTCCGAGCAACATAGAGGCGAGAGAGAAAAGACCGGTTGGAGACTCAGGCCCCGCAGGGCCGCTTTATTTCTGCCGGAAGCCTTTAGCGGTGATGCTGGGCTTGCGCAGATCCTCAGGCAGTCCGAGGGGCTCGACGATTTCCTCTTGATCGGTATCGTCTTCCGGACGTAATTGCTGGCCTGCGGCATCCATGAGGCGGGCGGTGACGAAAACAATGAGGTTTTGTTTAATTTTCTGGTCGATTTCTGAGCGGAACAAAGCTCCGGCCAAGGGAATATCACCCAGCACGGGCACCTTGTCGTTGACCTTCTGCACGTCCTCGCGGATGAGGCCCCCAAGGGCCACCGTTTGGCCGTCCCAGATGCTGACGCTGGTAGTCACTTTTCGGACGCTGAAAATGGGCTGATTGATGGTGTTTTCGGTCAACAGGGTCGGGGTGTAAAACTGGTTGGCGCTGAGCACCTCAAGCGGGTTGAGCGCGGCTGTCACAGCCCCGCCGACAATATTTCTCTGCGGTGCCAGGATCGGGCTGCCGTAGTTGATAAACCCGTCGAAATCGACAACTTCGGGGCTAAGGGAAAGGTCAATGGTATAGCCATCTGGCCCTATCTGCGGCTCAACCTCCAAGCTGACCCCCAGCTTGCGGGTCGTGAAGTCGGTCGGAAAGCTCGGGGTGACCACCGGATCTTGCTCTTGGGCAGCGCCTCCTACGGAAACGGTTCCGCCGCCCGTACTCTGCGGGACCTGCGGCGGTTCGAACTCCTGAGGGTAAGGGAAGTCTCGGACAATACTGATGGTTGCCTTTTGCCCGCTCTTCGTCGTGACCTTCGGGGCGGCCATGAGATCGACGCCTTTCTTTTGGTTAAGCGCGCGGATCACCATCTGGAATTGCGGGTTGGTGAAGACCCCGGAGAGGGCAAAGAAGCCCGGAGCGGCACCACTGCCAATCCCAGAATTCTGCGCGAGAAGAGCATTGAGGCTGTTGACCGAAAGCCCGGCGTCGGGTCCCGTCCCGCTTCCGCTGCGCAGGCCGCTCGTGATGGAGTCACCGCCGACCACTCCGCCGGTGCCGGGGTTGATAAAAGGCCATTGTGAACCTTGTCCTGGAGGAATGATGGTTCCACCGCTACCAAAAACGGCATCGGAGCCCGGAAGAGAAAAGGGGCCGAGGGCCCAATTGAATCCCAATTCTTTGAGATTGTTCTGGGAGATTTCGACAAACTTGGCCTCGATTTCGACTTGGGTGGGTTGCTCGCCCATGGCGGCGTCAACCAGCGATTCGATCAGGTCCAAATTCGAAGCCGTATTGCGGACGACAAGGCGACTGCTGCCCGGATTAAAGTTGGCACTGGCGCCGGGTGGAAACTCTACACCCTGTGCCTCAAGGAAGTCCCTTGCGCCTTGGCGTACGGCGAGCCGGGCTCCCCCTCCTGTGATGCCGGTGTCGCCACCCGCTTGCGCCGCGGGCTCGACTTCCGCCGAGGGGCCTCCGGTGATAAAGCCTGGTGGCACTTTGAATTCCCGCTGCTGGAGGGTGTCTGTCGGCTCCGAGAGAGGTACAACCGAGACGGCAAAAGGCTCCACCTTCACCTTCAGGCCAGCCAAAGTAGCCACGTAGCGCAGGGCTTCGTAAAGGGGAACATTGCTGAGGTTGAGCGTGATGCGGCTATCCGCGCTATAGCCTGCGGAGGCCGCGGTTTCGCCCTCCATCTCCAAGGAGTCGGGTGCGGGGGCGGCAGTGGCGGGCAATTTCAAGACAATATTGATTCCGCGGCGCTCGGGGTCGTCCTCGGTCGTGTCGAGATCGCGGCTGCGCTGTTGGAGGAAACCGACCGCTTGGCGCACGGTCGCATCGCGGAAGTCGACACTGGGAATGATAATTCCGTTGAGTCGGGCCACCATGAGTTCGGTGCCCCGCCGCTCCTCGGCCAAAGCGGAGGAGTCGGTGGAGCGCGCGTCAACGAAACGGCGCTTGGGACGTTCCCATGCTTTGTCCACCTGCCAAAGCATGCGCGACCGGGTTTCGTTGTAGGCGGAATCGTAGTAGCGCTGCTTGCCCACTTCGACTTGTTCCATGCCGCGGAAAGCCGCCGAGTTGTATTTGTCGACCGCCAGTACTTGCTGGTAGCGCTTCTGCGCGAGGTCAAAACGACCGGAATCGAAGTAGCCATTGGCCTGAAGCAGCAGTTCGTCGACTTTGGTGCGGTCCTCGGCAAATTCGGGAGTGATCGTTTTGTTAAAGTAATCGGGTTGCTCGAGTCGGGAGAGGAAGACCGCAGCCGGCCGGTAGTCCGGGTTGTAGCGCGGCTCGAGAACTTCGCGGGCTACGGCTTCCGCCTTGGCGTAATGGCCCTCGCTGACCAAGTACTCGGCATAGCGGATGGCGGTGGAGGAGTAACGGGAAAGAGCGCGTGCCCGCAAGGACTTCTGGGCGGGGCCGTCGGGCGTGAGGTCGACCGCTTGCTTGTAGGCCAGGTAGGCCGCCTCGAGATCACCCGATTGGAGGGCCGCGTCGCCGCGACGCAGGGCATCTTCGGCCTCGACCGTATCCTGCTGACGTCGGATGATTTCCCGGTCGGCGTCGTTCTCGATCGAGTGGAACGAATCCTGTCCGCCGGATCCCGCTTGGACAGAAAGCGGCACAAAGAACGCCGAGGTCAACGAAGCGCCAACGAGGATGAGGTTAAGAGGGCGCTTCATTTTGGAAGAGGGGGCTCAAGTGAAGCCGAGACGGTATCGATGGGCATGGGCACCTCCTCGAGGTCCAGATCTTCGGCCGCAAATTGCTCTGTCGCCAGGGCCTGGCCAGCGGGATCAATCAGTGTGGCGGTGACGAAGATGACCAAGTTGCGCTTGATATGCTGGTCGGACTGCGAGCGGAAGAGGGCGCCAGCCATTGGGATGTCGCCGAGCAGCGGGGTTTTGTCATTCACTTTTTGGACGTCTTCGCGCATCAGGCCACCGAGCACAACGGTCTGTCCGTCATAAATACTCACCGAGGTTTCGACCTTCCGTTCGCTGAAGACCGGATAGTTGATCACATTCTGGGTGACCACAACACCCCGGTTGAGAATGGGGGAACCGTAGTTGATGAATCCTTCGAACTCTGTGACCTCGGGGACAAGACGGAGATCGATCGTGTAG
>Ga0247837_1006940_pt1 | contig 15474 bp, 7 predicted proteins | sample LaCtaG_2_FD_187115 | JGI IMG/M metagenome (GOLD analysis project Ga0247837, IMG submission 187115) | Freshwater microbial communities from meromictic Lake La Cruz, Castile-La Mancha, Spain - LaCruzMarch2015_14.5m | ecosystem: Environmental > Aquatic > Freshwater > Lake | place: Spain: Castile-La...
TGTCCAGTCTGCAAGCCGCTACTTCCTACTACGTGTACTGCACGGCGACAGACACCTACCCACTATGGCCTACTTACATGAGCTACTCCACCAGCTCTCCTATGACCCCGGTGTCCATCACTACCCTCAGTACAGGTGACGTCGTGGTGACCGGAGCAAGTTACTTGGGAGGACTGCTGGCTCTGCTGGCCCTCCTCTTCAACTAATAGTAACCGTAGGTCACTCTTATTCTTCCCTTCCACTTCCTCATTTCCTTACTCATGCCAGTATCACGCAAAAGCTTCCCTCGTAAACGCTAAACCTGACTCAGTCCTTTTGTACTATTTGAGACACCGTTCCTTCTGCGCATCCTAATAATTGGCGTTTCCGCAAAAGCGAGATTCGCATTTTCAATACAATCAACTTCAAAGAATCGCTTCGTTTATCAAAACGATCAAGTTCTACTCGCTTTTCCGATGAGGAGAGTGGCAGGTTACATCAAGGTTCCCTAGTATATAGGCTCTAAAGCTCGAGGCAAGGGAGTTCTTGCTGAGGAAACGCGGTCTAGTTGAGCCTTTGAATGTCCGCTTCCCCTTACATCGCCCACAGCTCCAGATCCTCTGTACTTTGCTTAAGCCAGCAGTTCGCTTGCTCAGATCCTCCACATCTCGCATTCTTTTACTGCTTCCAAGTCTTTGCTGCAGACTATCGTGGGCGCAACCGCCCATAGCGATCCCTATTCATCTCTCTGTGTCGGCTGGGAATCGCGGATTTGGAAAGAATCGAGAAGGACGATGTAGCCTTCGATCTGCTTTCTAGACAGCGATTTCAGGGAAAAGTCGAAATACAGCGAAATCCTGGCTTCCGAGGAACTAATTGAACGTTCCCCGGCTTCCTTGCTAGGTCCAAACTTCATAGACTCCGACTTCGTCCTTCGCTGCACAGTGGTGCCTCTCCTGGTCGTAGACGACTCGGAAGGGTGCTAGCTGCTTCGCTCACTGGTGCGGACTGCTGACTTGAACAGATCACGGAGTGTTGTCGCTTATAGAGGACCCGATATTGCAGAGGTAATGATGCAATGTCGCTAGCTGCCTCCTCCTCAGACTGCAAAGCAGCCCACTGGGCAGCAAATCACCAAGTGATTGTCTGTGCTTTAGAGAAACGGGGATGACTAAGCACTTCTCTATACCAACGAGGAGGGTTTGCCGGGGTCTTTTTCGCTTCTGTCAGCTACTGGTGGTTTGTGTGGCAGCGTTCATGTAGGAAGAGAAGTTTCTCTTCATGGCTGTGGGCAGAAGGGCAAAGGCACCGCGTCTAGAGCCATTTCAAGTCATGCAGTGCCTCGTTCTCTAAAAATATGTGGCTTTTCTGCGGAAAGCATGCAAAGTACTTGCTCCGGGACTGTTTCCCTAGCCTAGTCAAGCGAGCTGCGTAATGGGTGCAATTGGTCATATCAGCTAGCTAAGCGTGCTTTTCAAAGACATATGGCAACCGAGTTTCTCCTTCCTTTCCCCCACTTCTCCCTATCATCTTGCCGCCAAACCTTATAGTGCTAAGTATGAGGGAAAAGCGGTAGACCACACCTCTGCCTGTGCAGCCTATAGCGAAGCCCTGTCTGCCTTCTCGTCACCCAACCTTATTGCCTTGCTTCTATGGCTTTAACACCACCAGTTCTGCCCATACTCCTCCCTCTGCACCAATGCGGTCATGGAAGTGGCAACCTACCTGTCTCCCATCTACCTAGTAGGGAGTACAGACGCATACTCTATCTAGTGGATGTTCTATCAAGGAAGGCAGTTTCAGTGCCTTTACATTTAGGCAGACGCTGTAGTAGCGCCTACTGCATTTACGGGAACAGGGTGTGCTATGCGACAATAAACGAAGTCTATGAACTTCAGATTGCGAGTTGCGCAGTTACCGGTTTTCCACATCTAAGGGAAGACGTAACTGTATTGGCCCTCTGTGCCCGCTCAACTCTCCTATATACTCTGGCGGATGAGCAGAATATATGGAGCGGTTCGAACTGGAACGGAGGGAATGACTTGACTCCCTCCCACGGTTCGAAAAGCGCTGCTTCAGATTTGCTGTTCCTTAAAAGGACTGCTGGGTATTGTATGTGGCTAATGGAACGCTGGAGTGGTTTTCATTTACTACTAACACTTTCCGGGCTACAGCAACTACGTGGGCTCTTCCGCCTTTCACAATTTGCTGTAAAGTCAGCGGGGAGACTGGAAAACTAGTTGGGGACAACAGTTTCATTATCTTACGGATATCCACAAGTTGACTTTTGAGGCGAAGGGGAGTCCTAAGCGGCCCTGGAAAGCCCCGCGCAATGGAGAAGTACGAGTCCTTTAAAGTAGGGTTATTAGGTAAAATAGGCACATTCTGCAAAGAGAAACAGCCGAACTGGTCTCTGAGCACGTTGCGAGAATGGAAGAGCAGGGCAATGTTAAAGAAGCAGGCGAATACAGGAATTGACTTTGCCCCTTCCCTCATTAGACTATTATGAAGTGGGGAGATAGCGATAGGACTATAGTTCGCCTAGGTTTGCAGCTTTGTGCGAAGATAGGAAGGCAGGTCACTACAGCTTTGGGGAAATTGGCAGGCATCCTGTGCTTTTCCACTAATAGCCGTAGGTCACTCTCATCCTCCTCCCAACTTCCCCATTTCCTAGTTTGTCCACAGGACCCTTCATCGTCGGAGGACTTTAGCATGATTCCGCCCTTGAAACTTGCTTAAGTATACAGCTTCAATGAATACAAGAGTGCCTTCTGCGTTTTTCTTCAGACTTGAGCGTCATTGCGGCCTTTGCAGCACGAAATTCTCATATCCGCACTCACCATCACTATAAGTCGCACATCTTTCCAAAGCGCACCTCACTACTCGCCACGCAGGTAAGCCTGGAGACTAGTGTGCATGAGATGCGCTGTTGGCCTTTCCAGCGCGCATACTTATGCAGTAGAAGCATGACAGCTAGACCTGTGCTGTTTGTCTTCAAACCACTCCGGCCTACCGCAAGTCCCCAAGAGTGCAGTGATGCTAGGGAAAACGTCTAGGCAAAGTTACGGGGTAAAGGAATCAGGGAGACATGAGGTGAATTCGACCAACTCCCTACACTGCAAGTGTCGGCCTCTCAGAATCGTGGGGATTTGCGCGTATTCTTCCATCAGTCCTTCTTTTCCTCGCAGTCACTCTCCTCCCGCGGACATACAGACATCTGCGTTTCCCACAAACATTTTCTCAGTTTTCCTCCTCCTCGATAGAATAACGGGAGTGCTGTAGACCCTTCTAAACCTGGAAGTGCCGTTCGTTGCTGTCTGTCCTCGCACTATCCCTTTCCTATGACTCGGACCATCGCCGACCACTGTCTTAGGACAATTGAAGGCCTATCTTCAAGGGTGAAATCGCGGTTCCCTACTATGCAGCGAGAACGTGCGCATGAGACTGAAGAAATTTCGGTCACACTAGCAAAGAGAGAAGGCTTTGACCAGTATCAGGCAGCGGACTTCAATTCGGACCAAGAGCAGCTCCGCGAGAAGGAAAAAAGACTAGGTGAACCTTCATTCCGCGGACAATTCGGGCGATTTGTCCTTTGGCTGTCCAATCGCTCAAAGGAGCTCGGCTGTTTCGCCTGATTCTGCAGATTCATGTAAGAGACTGGGAGAACAAGGGGCAGTATAAGCGTAAGCCTTCCCGGTCCACTGCCCCATGTCTCCTCTGTGTCAAAATGTTCTAGAAGCTTCTACTGGGGAATCAGAGGAGATAGGGAGCTTAGAAGTGCTCATAGGCCTAGAAACAGCTTAAATCTGCAAGGTATTGCCGGGAAAAAGCGGAATTTACAGGGGAAAGGAGTAGAGCCCCACTCTGACTCTTTATTTTTATAAGAAAGCCTTTACTACTGTCGATTTGACCAAAATCGCAAAAAACGCGCTTAACACGTAAATTCCAAGCCAAGCTTTCGGCCGGCCCAGGTAAAAAAAACGCAGTCCCCCTATTTAGGCGAGGCGATGCCCCATTATAATAATAAAATGCTTCACTGGGGAATCCTAGTCTGCACCCTACTTTCGTGGTGCAAAGCTGATCTCACCTTCGGGGCAACCAACTCGATGTTGGACCCTGGCCGTATCACCTGGTGGCGCTCCAAGTGGACCCCCGCACCCATTACTCTGTCCCGCAACAACAGATCCAGCAGTGCTGTGAGTGTCACTTTCTACATTTCCCCCACTACTTCGCTCACTGCAGGTGTCTTCGAAGTCACCTTCCCGACAAGCTTCACTCTCGCTGCCGGGTCAAACGTCAGTGGACAAGTTTTGCAGGTAGGACCTGTCACTTACTCGGGCGGATCAGACTACGCTCAGGTAGTCACGGGAATCACTCTGCCCTCCACTGTAGGTTCCTACGGCCCTTTCGCCCTCAGAACTCGCTACAACTCCTCGGGCCAACAAGTGGATGTCAACCTCAACTTCGGATGCGTCTACGTTTCCGGAGATGCCGGGAGTCTTGGAGCGTTGACAGTTACAGTTGTGGGCGCTGCTTCAACAGGTACTATCATCAATCGTAGTGGGCTAACGCTGTCCTTCAAGTTTACTATCGCTATGAGTCTGTGGAGATATGACACCTTTATTCTCACTGCAGATAGTCGCTGGACCATTGCTTCGGGAGCGGCTTGTTCCTCTGCAGACTACGCAGGCAGATATAACAACTTCAACGGCACCAACTCCGCCAATCCCCACTCTCTGCAATGCGTAGTGACGCAACTGAGCACTACTACCCTCGCTCAGCAAGTCTTCATCTACGGACTGGCAGTGGACGGAGTGGACACAGCATCCACTACAGACAACCAATATGTGGACCTACGCATCACCTCAGTCATTAGTCCCAACTCTGTGTACCCTGGGAGTGTTTACAACTGGAATGTCGCGACAAATCGCTTCGGCACGACGACTATCCTGGAAACTGCTAACTATAGCGCAGGTCCCCTGGTGATTAATGACGTAATCACCACTGTGTCCTGGGCGCCGACATGGGGCTCCACCGCCAGCAATTTAGTGAATGGACAGTTCGTATTTATGGACCTAACCTTCACCCTGGCCAATGCCATTCCAGCCACTACGTCCCCAGCGACCAGTGGCTACATCACTATCACTGTCACAGAGCGACTCAACGATTCGACTAACCCAATAACCAATTGGGCAACGGGAATGGCACTCACTACAAATTGCTACGTTGTGACTTTTCTGGACCGCTCAGTGGATTGCACGACTCCCAGTACGAGTTCTTACTTGATTACAGGCTTGCCCGCAGTTAGTGCTGGGACTTCGATCAAGATCCGAAGCGTTGTTTATATGTTGACTTCGAACGGCAGCAACGTGCAGGTGAGTTCGATCAACACTTTCCAGGGAGTCACAGGCAGTGCAAGTACTGGTGGATATCCTATTGATATAGCATCCAATCAGGGTTCCTTCACTTTAGCAACCTCCACCTCAATCGTGGCTGCAACTTCCTTCAATTGGTATCACCACGCTCCAACGACGACCACTTTATTGACCGTTGCGGGAGGAACGTTCTCGAGTGGAGCTGTAGGCAACAACAACCTGCAGTTTGTTATCAACACACCCACCATTTCTTCCTCGTCCAGTTTCACGATTAGCTGTCCCTTCAGCTCGACAGTTGACGATTTCAGCATTGCCCTGCCTTCACCAGCCTACAACTTTGAATCGACTGGAGGGAGTGGTGTGGTCGGAACTGTCAGTGGAACGTTGACTACGGCTCCAGTCTTCACAGTAGGAACGAGCGGAGTGTCTCTGGGCAGCATCACCTTCACCGGAGCAAACGCGGCTGCTGGTTATAGCACTCACCAGCGTCTGGAAATCAGTAAAACCGGAAGCGGCACGAATATGCAACTTCCTCGAGTAGCTACAAACTACGCAACAGCCTATGAGTGCCGAGCTGCAGTGGTGATTGGAACTGTCACGTACACTGGCTTCACCCGACTGGCAGTTATTCCGCAGCCCTGGGACACTGTCAACTTCAAGCTGCCTTGCTTAGATGTTGCCAATGGAGTGCCCGCGATGATTGACATCAACCCCAACATCCCACTGGCGACATCAAGCAGTACCCAGACGTACTATGTGGAGGTGGAGTTTGCCATTTCAAGCGCTATGAGCGCCTTCACACCTGCCCCAGCAGTCGTGAGCGCTACCACTCGAAACCACGACCCTATGAACTTCGCTGTGGACTACCCCTTCGCTAAGCCCGGTGCAATTCCTACCAGCGCGAAGCTTTACTCTACCTCTAGCTTTACAGTGGTGGCCCTGACTGGCTTCGGAGCACTGGCCTATTCAGCCTCCTCAGTGACTAGTTTCTACTTCCCTATAGGCGGTTTCAGCGCTGGAGCTTTTTCGGTCAGTGTTCGCTCGCTTTACTACCTCACTGCTGACCCCAGGTACAAATTCATCTCACATCAGTCGACAACAAGTTCTTTTATAGCCGCAAGTATCGCAAATTCCTGGGATACCAATGCCTTCGTTACATCTTCAGGTGTTAATGGCAATGCCCTAACTTCGCTCGCCATAAATGCATTTAGAGCAGCAGCTCCGGGCGGCCAAGCGTGGTTTTATATAGTCCTACCTACTGGCTGGACTATGCCAACTACTGGTACTGTCAAACTTCTGGGAACGGCTATCCCCACTGCCTATTTTTTCACCTCTCCTATACCTTCCTTCAATTACCCAGGAGTACTCTTCACCAACCAGCTTACTTCTACACCGACATACCAGGCAACTCCTATAGCTGCAGACTTAACGAATGGGACAATTGTGATAACTGGCCTTTCCATTGCTTTGGGCTCCAATTCGAATTTATCCGTTCGAGTCGCCGCTGGAGTAATTGGTAGCAGCTGTGCAGCAAACTCTCAAGCATCAAGCTTCGCCAGTTCCGCGGGAGCAATAACTAACCTGAGCATAACACCTAGTTCCATCAAGGTGCGCGGGCCTGACGGAGTGAACATTTCCCACACAGTGAGCTTCACACTCACCCACACCATTCCTCTGGGCGGCTCCATTAATTTGAGCTTCAACGCGGGCTGGACAGCAGGCTACACCTCAACTGTATGCAGCGGCTGCTCAACCACTGGACTGACAGCTGTCACTGGAGCGGCTCTGAGTTGCGTTCTGAGTGGCACTGGAGTGCTTGTAACTGGCTTCGCGGCTCTCACTACGGCCTCCACCACAGTTACCATAACATTATACGGACTGCTAGGACCCACGTCCGCAACAAGTGTTAGCAGTCCTACTCCCTTCCTAACCGCACTCACAAGCAACATCGGCGCAACTTCGTCGACTGCGATAATCGACCAAATCACTGATTTCACTGGAAGTCAAATAACAGTAACCGCCGGCTCAACAGCAAGTGTTGCTACATGGACTGCGAGAAAAACTTACCCGTCGACAGCGGGAGCCACCTATGTCGACCTATACCTAAAGTTCAGTCTCACTCATGCACTTCCTGCTTGTGGCAACATCGCGATTAGCAGTCCACTCCTCTTCAAGAGCACATTAGACATCAAGAACCTGTGCTTCTTCTCTCCCCTGCAATACAGCGGCTGCAGTGTGAGCGGCACTACCCTTACTCTCACTCTGGCTCAGGCATACACAGCTAGCTCATTGCTGGAACTCTATTTAGACGGAATGGTGGATAACCCCGCGACTATTGCAGCCACAAGTACTGGGTTTCAGGCTACGGCCACCTGGGGCAGCGCAAATGTGGTTATTGTGGATTCCGATACTGGCCCAGTGCAGAGCACTCAGACTTATGCAGCTAGTGCGGTTCTTTCTACAATTATCACTGGGTCTGCTACAAGTGCAATAGCTTTCACTCCCAAGACCTCCGGCGAAGTGGCCACGTACGTATTTGATTTCAAAGACACTGCTAACTTCGCTGTCACTGACCAGTACTGGATTGTGTTCCCCAGTTCGTACGACTACTTCTTAGGTGACACTTGGGCCTGGTTTTCAAATGAACCCAATGTGTATTACATTGATTGCTCGAGCGCACAGTTGGGAACCACCTGGTGTCAAGTAGACCACAATATTTTAATTGTGTCAGGGAGCAATGCTATCGCGGGCAGCACTCAAATTGTAGTAACTATCAACAATATCGTTAATCCTATTGCAGGCCAGACCTCCGCCTTTCAGATTTACCATGTGGACACAAACGGAAATTTCGTTACTATCAATCAAAACTACGGCACAGTGACTCCTACAGCCACAGCACTCTATAATATTGGAGTGCGCTCTTTGGTATTAGGCGAAAGTCGTCTATTCAGAAACGGAGACTACACCTGGAGACTCTACATTGCTGACACAATGAACACTGACAGTCAACTCCAAGTGCTCTTCCCGAAGGAGTACAACCTGCGTCTATTCGATAAGAAAGACACCTACTCCTGCTCTACTACCTGGCTAGACATCAGCACCAGTGCAACTATCAAAACCCAACAGAATTGGAACTCCGCCTCTTCTTGCACGGCTAGTGGCAATTTGGTCTCTCTAACTCCTCCTACAACTTCAACCGCGTTCACAATCAGCAACATCGTGACATTCACCCTGCAGGCAGTAGGCAATCCTCAATTCGGACAGAGCAGAACTGCATCAGCCACGACTACTGACTTCGATGTGACCGACAGTATTTTATGGCCCCTGTATGCCTATTGGACCAGCAAGTTCACTTTCTTCGTGTACCGGAATTCTGCTACAAGCCTGGCTTACACGTCTAGAAGTTACCCCAATATGAACGCTGCCTATGCTAACTTCTACGACGGGTACAGACCCATTCTTGTCAATGGTTACATTCCGCAGTCAAGAGCCAGTCGTATTTTGGTATATGCTGGCACTCAAACGAATGACGTATTCATCGCTACTGAATCTACAGGTAAACCCATGGCCGCCAAGCAAGTTGTCTTCACGCCTATCACAAATAGCCGCACTCCTGACGGCGGCAAGCTGAAATTTACCTCAGTGCAGAGCAATTGGACACTCTTCCAGAGCTTCTACTCCATCCAGTTCCGGGTGTGCGCGGCAATTGATACCACCAAGGGACTATATTACATTGACTGGTCTAACAACGAAACCAAGCAGACAGGTCTCAACGACGTGCAGTATAACATTCCCGCCAGCACTCTAGTCGAAGTAGTGGGCAAAACCTCTGGCAAATACACCTTCGGAATAGCCACTATTCCCAACGTGCCTATTGGTTTCACAAGTGTACCGATTAAAGTATCCATATCAAACGCTCCTTGCACTGACGTTGTCGTCTCAGTCGCAGTGTCCGGAATTCCGGCCAATATCTCTGTAACTCCCTCTAGTCTTTCCTTTGCACAGGATGTGAATGTGCGGTACTTCCAGATACAAGTGGCTAGCAACTACGACCTGACTCTCGGCACTGTGCAGACACTTCTCTTCACTCTTACTGGCACTGACGCCTACACCTATGCAATAGCGGCTTCCACGAAATTCACTATTACTCAGGCTACTACAACTCAGACTCCTGGTAGCATCGTGAGCTGGGGTCCAGGCCAGCCGACCAAAACAACTATCACAGTTTCGCCAACCAGTGACCAAATTGGAGTCATTTATTACCAACTTGCAGCGGCAGGGTCTATTGTGCCTTCATTCTCCACCCTCAAGTCTTCCGTCACAGCACTCGTTAATCAGAACGGAACTACTGGCGGAGATGGAAAAGACTCTGGAGCAAACAGCCAGAGCGACCCAGACACTGGCGAGACCTGGGAGGACTTCCAACGTAGACTCTACAAACTGCATTTACAGACCAAATGGACTGGCTCGATTTCCATGTACGCCACCACAGCGGTCGCTTCACTCAGCTTCACCTGGCTGTGGGCCGCCTCTGTCTACCAGATTTCAGGGTATCTGGACAACCTGAGCACAGCCTCCACTACTCCCACTGTGCGCACTGAGACCTTCACTACTCTGGCTATGGCGGACTGTCAGCCTTTTTCCCTCAAATTCACAGGCCAAGTACCGCAGACTTTCAGCGACCGGATTGCGAATATATATGCGGGAGTCATTGGTGTTAACCCTACACGTCTGTTCAATCCCACGTACGCCACTTCCACTTCTCGCGTACTGCAAGGAACAGGTACGACTGTGGCCTATACTACCTTCACTTACACTCTACTCGTCAACCGCTTCAGTGAATCACCCAGTCCTACAGACCAGGCCAAGGTCACAGGCTCTACTCTTACAGCTCTTAGCAGTGCACTTGCTAATGAGGGACTAACAAATACGCTCAATTCCGTGACCAATAACGCTATTCCGACCCGAACTGCCCCAGTTTGGACTGTTGCACCTGGCACCGGAAGCTCCACAGTGAGTTCAGTGACAGCTAGTATGCGCGCGAGCGTCGCAGGAAGAACCTGCTGTGTAGCGCTCACAGGGTCCTCAATTGTCCCCACTGCTGAACAGGTCATGCTGGGTCTAGATGCAGTCAATAGCGTTGCGAATGGAGTCTGCATGAATACGGACCTAGTGCTCAGTTCGAACTCAATTCAAATCACCAGTCTACAAGCCTCCACCTCCTACTACGTGTACTGCACTGCTACGGACAGCTACCCGCTGTGGCCTACTTACATGACCTACTCCACCAATGCGCCACTCACCCCAGTGCCCATCACGACGCTGAATAGTGCTGTCATCGATGCGTCCGGAGCAAGCTACCTGGGAGGACTGCTAGCCCTGCTGGTGCTTTTCCACTAGTAATAGATCTAGTTCACCTAGTCTTCGTCTTCATAGTTGTAGAATCAGTTCCTCACAAAAGTCGATTTCACCGCAAATTTCTCATTTGCTTAGTGATTTACTGGGACTAGGCTAGCTATTTTTAGAGGAGTTGAAATCCTTTTGCTAATAATCGTAGTTATTATTTCATTTCTTCTGAAGAGAGCTCCAGCGGAATCGAAACCAGCATTCTCTGATTGAACACAGGCTGCGGAAAGCACATTTTCGCCATTCAGGACATCATTAACTAGGAAGGAAAGCGCACTTAGTGAAAAGGTGAATACTCATAGGCACGAAATCGGTCCTTTTGAAGAGATATATTTGCATAGAATTTAGCTAATTCATGCAGAAATACTGCCTAAGGCAGAGTTTTATATAGTAAATAGGCCTATTATTGCCAGTTTGCGCATGATTCCCAAGTTAAAGATACAACAGTGCAGAGATCGGACCTACTAATTAGCTAATTTAGTGAGGCTTCAGCAAGTGACTGCTTTGATTGTGATGGCTCAATGCCCTTACTATTTCAGCCTCGAAACTGAAGACTTTGTCGATGGCTTCAACCTTTTCTCGCATAGGAGGTGGTAAACATCGCAGGAAGCACTGAAAGTCTTAAATGCGATATATAGTTGCTGTTACTAGTCTCAGTCTAGCGCCTTCTCGGCCTGCGGTACAGCGGTCCTGGCAGTTGCGCCCCTATCGGGTTCAAAATCGGGTCATGTCCACTGCGGTCCACCAAGTCCCGCTGACTCGGTGCACCCGCAAAGTCCCACTCCGGCGTCAAAGCCCTACTCCCCTTCCTACTGCCCAGCGAAGCCCGCACCACACTCTTTCTCTCTGTAGTCTCTGCACCGTATTGGGCTAGGGCGCTATGGTTCTGGGACCGGCTGGAGAGGGCTTCGTCTCTGTTCCCAGCGACTAGGGAGAAAGCCGGGTCTCTGGGGATTCGCTTGCCGGCTGTGCGGTCTGCGCTTTGCAGGGGGTGTTGGAGACTGGGGCGGAAAGCTGGGAAGCGGATGCTTTTCCGATATACGGACTCGGCTGGATATCCGGCAGACAGGCTCCAAATTGGGTCCTTTTCCACGATTTTCCCGGCTGGACTGTTTCCCTGTCTTTTTCGAGTGTCTGCCTTCCGTCCTAGGGGGAACATTTCCTCTGGACTATACTCGTCCTCGGGCTTCCAGGGCTGATCCCGGGGTACTTTCTTCCCTGCAGGCACTGCTGCGGCTGATTTGGGCAGAAGAATGGGTGGAAGGAGGGCTGAGGCGCTTTGGTTGTCTGAGGGCTTCCAGGTGGAATCTCGGGGAATTCGCTTGCCGGCGGGGAGGGAAATGTGCCGCTGGTCTGCGCTTTGTCGTATGCGAGGGTCGAAATCCCTTTTCTTCAAATCCTCCCCTTGACCGTCTTTTCCCTCAACCCCGAAGAAAGTCCTCACATCCTCGTCCCACTTCCCCTGTCCTCTCCCTTCTCCCTCAGCAGTCTCTACCCCGTAGAAAGCCCTGCGGTTCGCTTCATAGGCCTCCTCTGTCTGCGCCAGGGTGGGAGTCACGCCAAAGAAGAGCGACTCGTGCTTTTCAAAGCCGGGCTTGGCAGAGGAAGGACTGAGGGAGTGCTGGGGAGGGTACCTCTGCTTGCCATTCTTGTGAGTGTGCGAGGACTGCTTCATATTGAGATTTCAGCTTAGTACTGCTACAGTGTAGGGAAGTCTAGGCAGTGGGAGAAAGTCCCTATTAGAACGACAGGAGTGGGACTTCCTATGTAGGAATTCGAAGCTGTAATATACCTTGCTGCAGGAAGGAGAATTGGGTCTATCTCAATTTGCTAGCATGCGAAGAGGACTCTAGGCTAATATGCCAACAAGCCGTCCTAACCACCGCAGAGTCCAAGAAAGCATTGCGCCTACTCAGGGAACTCAATCTAACGGATTTATTCCCTTATATCTGAGATGCTTTTTATTGCGCACGATTCCGCTTAGAATGGGCTCCGGACTAGCTTATTAGCACTACAATTATAGCAGAAACGATTAGGATTCTGCACCTTCGAAGGTTTCACGCTGCAGGTCGAGTCGCAGGAAGCGACTGGAAGGCCGTTTCGGGGGTAAAGGGGAAGGCTTTTTGTGTCGAAGGAAACTGGGACAATAGGAAGCCGGACCTCCACTCCCTCCTGTCGTCCTTTCCACTCTCGGCACTTCCACCCTCAGCACCTGCTCCCCCTCCATCCTTCCCCTCCTCCTCTCCTCTCCCATCAGTCTCCCCTCTTCCTCCATATCCGCCGCAGCCCCCTGCCTAGTCTCATCATACAGTCGGTCATAGGCCGCCTTCAAAGTCGCGATTTCCTTCTCCATGTTCTGGATAGGCTGGCTACGATTCCCAGTCTGCCTGAGAGTCTGCAGCTCTAGTCTAAGTGCGAGGTTGTCTTGCTGTAGGGAGGACAGGGAGAGCGGGGAGTGTTGGAGATGCAGGAGTTGCACTTTGGTTTCTTTGAATTTGGCTTCGAATGCTTGGCGGAGTTGCAAAGTGTGGTCGAGGTCGAGACGCAGACGGTCGTTTTCGCTGTGGAGTTGTTCGAGGGGGTGTAGCTTTTCATTCTGCTGCTCCAACTCTGCAATCCGCCTCTCCAACTGCTGCGTGTACTCCGTAGACGTCTGCTGCAGTTCCCTTTCCAGTCTCCGTTGCAGCGCCTTGGCCTTGCTAATTCGGTCCTGCACAGTCTGCAGCTCCGCGTCTTTGGCCTCCAACTCCGCTTCCAACTCTGTGATATGGACCTCGGGGACGAGGGCTGCCATGGTGTATGGGAAGTAGGTGTAAGGCGAGCTATGTGGGTATGAAGGGAAATTGTAGACTTTGAAGCTGAAAAGACACAGATGTGTACTAGTTCTGCTCTATTTCAGACTTGCAGCCGTACAGACCTCTTAGATAGCTATGCCTTAGGGCTCCACTAGGACACGCCCTCGATGGGAAAAGAGTCCGCCGGCGGGTTGGGAGTCTGGAGGAGCTGGTGAGTTCTCGCTGCCGGCTCGTAAATGCATCTCCGTCTCCAACTGCGCCAAATCCGCCAACTCCCCCAAGTCTCCCTGCTTCCCCGCCGTCCCCCCGGCATACACATTCGCCCTATAGGGAAACAGCTTCTCGTAGAGAAACACCAACACTTGCTCATTCGATATCAGCAATTCCAGGATTTTCCGCTTGTCGTTGGGTGTGAAGTTTTCCTGCGGCTTTTGGGCGCCTGCGGTTTTTAAAGGGTACTTGGTCCGCAAGATGGATTTCGCTCTGCGGCGCATCACCTCCTTGCGCACTTCGTCCACACACTCTAGGAAGAGACCTTCGAGTTCGCTTTTCTCCATTATGGCGGAGGACTTGAGGGCGTTCGCGGACTTCATGCGACGTCGCTCTAGGTCCAAAGTGTTCTGAAGGTGTCTGAGCGCTTCGTGGAACTTGTGCTCTTGAGTGGTCATGAAGCGCTCCACTTCTTGTATGAAGCCTTGGTCGTGTGGCGGAATGCGCTGCATGAGTTGGATAAGGAAAGAAGCCGAGGAGGTCTGGGGCAGGTCCGCCCGAGTGGGGAGTCGAGAGAAGGACAGGTCTGGCAACTGCGTAGTAGGCAGTGGGTCGGGAGTGACTTCTGAGGGGTGAGTTGACTGTCCGGTCAGTTCTTTTATCTGTTTCTTCGCTGACTTGAGCTGGAACTCGAGAAACTTGCGGTCGTCTTCAAGGCTTTCCGCCTTCGCTTTCCACTTATCGCACTCCTTCTTATAGAACTGACACGTGTCTCCCAGCTTGACCGCCTCCTCCCGGAACCACTCCAAAGCCGACTGCAGCTTATTGAGCTGCTCATCCCTCCTCATCTTCAACTCCTGCTCATCCGTCCTCTTCTTCAACTCATTCAGTTGCTGGTACACCTGAAACATGTGCGTCTTGAAAGCACTGAGGAAGTCCTTCTCATGCTTCTTGAGGGAGTCTTTGATGCGGGTGTCCAGGACGGAGACCTTGGCAGTGAGTTTGTCGTAGTAGTCTCGGTAGGTTTCGCCCGCTTCTTTGCGTTGTTTTTCGATTTCGGTGAGGAAGACTTTGCCCTTTGCGTCTGCGAGGCTGAGGCCGGAGATTTGCCTGAGAGGCGCTTCTTCCCCTGGGCGCCTGGTGAGGGGAGACTCGGAACGGTACTTTGCCACTGCGTCCATTTACAGGTTTGAAGGATGAAGATAGGGTAGAGACTGGCACTGTATAGGAATCAGCACTTACTATGCTGCCAGTCGTAGAGAGATTGCATGTATACTAGGGAAAGGAGGGGACGTTGGCTGTACAGACAGGTATTAGCATCTATTAGACCTGAAATAGACCATATCGCAGGTTTCAAAGGCTGTTTGCAGGACTGTTTGTAGGGGCATAGAAGCACTGAAATAGGCTGTTATCTGTCCATATAGACAGGGTATATGTGCTATTATCGTTCAATTTTACTCTGATATCGCATTTCCTCAGACTTTCTATCCAGTCTCTCCTGGTCTCGGCTCCAGTATATTGTAAAATCTACACAAACCCCATGAAAAGCCGATTTCTTAGCATATCTGTACCTTTTGGCCCAATTTCCACTCCAAATGTTCTAGATCTTCTAGCCTTCTAGCAGTGACTGAAACTCTTATACAGGCACTAGCAACTTTTGGTAGGTAAACGCTCAGCTAAAGTGCTAGGAAGTCGGGACTGTATGGCTT
>Ga0247837_1006948_pt1 | contig 15457 bp, 24 predicted proteins | sample LaCtaG_2_FD_187115 | JGI IMG/M metagenome (GOLD analysis project Ga0247837, IMG submission 187115) | Freshwater microbial communities from meromictic Lake La Cruz, Castile-La Mancha, Spain - LaCruzMarch2015_14.5m | ecosystem: Environmental > Aquatic > Freshwater > Lake | place: Spain: Castile-La...
CAGGGATCTTGTGAAGGCTGGGTTCGAGGAGCGATCAGGCAAAGGAAGCCATCGGAACTACAGTCACCCGCTCGTTGCCAAAGTGGTTACGATATCGGGTAGGGATGGCGATGATGCCCGACGGCATCTCGAGAAAACGGTTCAAGAGGCCATCAACGAGGTGAACCAATGGCGAAAGGCGACCGATACGTGAAGGTTGTCGAGTGGTCAGACGAAGACAAGTGCTTCGTCGGCACCTGTCCACAGCTGATGTACGGCGGATCCTATGGCGACGACGCCACGAAGGTGTTCGCCGAACTCTGCGAAATGGTCGAAGGGGCGATCGAAACGCTGGAGGAGAACGGTAAGCCGTTGCCGCAACCGCTGCCCCTGCACGCGCTCGGGAGCGCATTGCAGCGGAGCGCGTGATTGGTGATCAAACCTGTGGCACGCCAAGGTCCGTGAGGTACTGGCTCACCCCCTCGTAGAACCCCGGGCTGCGCGTCTTGTCGCGTTTCGCGCCCGGCGGGACGAAGATCACCATCCCCTGCCGGGCCCGCGTGAGCAACACAAAGGAGGCGTTCTTCAGATACTGCCGCCGCTCGGGCTTCTTCACGTCCGTCCGGCTGTTTTCAGCTTTTTGGGCCCCGCGAAAACTGTGATAGCTCCAGTCGTCGCCCGACCAGCGTAAGTCGGCGTCCCACGTGACTTTTCGTCCAGTCGAGCTCCAGCCCCTGCACCTGAAACTCCGTCGCCGCGTCTTGGAGATAGAGCGACGAGCGGGTGTCTTTCGCGGGGCTCAGAAACCAGTGCACCGGGTTGATGTTCACCCGAATGTCGATCGCGTGGGGCTTGAGCCGCTGGGCGGAAGAGGAGGCCACGAGGCCGGCGATAGGCTGGACAGCAACCATGGGGGGCAGAATACCACCCCGAGGGACAACGTTGGTCCCGCGCGGGGGGCTTGACGCGGTACGGTACGCCTGTACACTCCTTGCCATTGCTGCCAGCAGCCCACTCGCCGACCGGCCGATGCCAAGCGTCTACCTCGAAACCACGATTCCTTCGTTCCTTGTCGCCAGGGTTTCCCAGGACGACGGACTCGCGGAAAAGCAGGCCATCACACGGACGTGGTGGGATCGCCACAGGCACCGCTACGAGCTCGTGACGTCGGAAGTGGTGCTCGTGGAGGCGGGCAGCGGCGATACCGGCGTGGCGGGCCAACGGCTGCTAGCAATGCAAGGCATACGTGTCCTTGCCGACAGCCCCGAGGTAGACTTCATTGCAACGGAGTTGATCCGGCGGCGGCTCCTGCCGTCCAAGGCTCGACTCGATGCCGTGCATGTTGCATTCGCGGCGGTCTACCAGGTCGACTTTCTGGCTACGTGGAACTGCCGGCATCTGGCGAACACGAATATCCGATCCGCAATCAAGGCCCTGTTCGACGAACTCGACAAGCACGTGCCGGTTGTCTGCACACTGACCGAACTCATGGAGCTTCGCCATGACCACTGAACCGAACGACAAAGACGAGCCCGCTGACGAGTGCGATGACCCGATCGTCGCGGAAGTGCATGAGATTCGCCGTCAGTTGCTGGAGAAGCACGGCGGCATCGAGGGCTTCATGCAGTACATTCGCGAACGCGATGCGCAACGGCTGCAGCGCGAAAAGGAAGAAGCCGATCGTCGAGCCGCTGAGCTCGAGAAGTCGGCCTAAACCTCCGCCACGCCCATGCCCGACAGGTAGTCGTAGACCCCCTCGTAGAAGTCTGGCTTCCGCGTCCGGTCCCGTTTCGCCCCCGGCGGGACGAAGATCACCATCCCCTGCCGGGCCCGCGTGAGCAACACAAGGGAGGCGTTCTTCAGATACTGCCGCCGCTCGGGCTTCTTGACGTCCGTCCACTTCGCCCCCCGGAAACTGTGATAGCTCCAGTCGTCGCCTGACCAGCGTAAGTCGGCGTCCCACGTGACTTTTCGTCCAGTCGAGCTCCAGCCCCTGCACCTGAAACTCCGTCGCCGCGTCTGCGATCGGGGGAGTACACTATCTCTTGACGCAGAACTTCACGCATATTGCCAACGCGGTGACGATGCGAACGATCTACGGCGTTCTCGATCGGCTAGGACTCGGCCCGATGTTGATCTGCACGCCGGCGGAATTCCTCGGAGGGCTGAACGATGGCCAGGAATAAAATTCTCGACGAACTCCACGCAGCCCGGGCCAAGCTGCTCGAGGACGCGGGTGGCGATCTGAAGCGCTATATCCGCGAGGCGGATGAACGCCTGAAGGCGTCGGGCCGTCCGATTGCCAAGCTCCCCAAGAAGACCAAGCAGCGTCGGAAAAAGACGGGCTGATTTGCGGCAAGGCACTGGACCATGACCGACAATCCGCGACCAGCCGAAGACGACAATGACCCGCTCGTGGCCGAGGTGCATGCCGCGAGACAGAAACTACTGGGACAATACGGCGGGATCGAGGGCTATCTTCGTCACGTACGGGAACTGGACGCTCAGCGTCATGCTCGAGCACGCGATCTCGCCGAGCAACGCGAAGCCGAAGAGGCCCAAGCGAGCACGAGTGTCGCAACGCGGATGCCTGGAAAACGCGTGAAGCAAACGCGCTACATCCAAACCGCAAAGCTGATCGTCGCCGTCGACACGGAGATGGTGATCCCGCCGTCTGATCCATCGGAGCCTTGCCTGGAGCCAGAAACGGTTGCGTTGCTACGCGACATTCGTCAGCACGCCGAGGCTGGTGACATCCCTTGGCTCCAATCGCGAGGCAAGGTGTATCAGCTGATCGAGGCGACCAGCTGACATCATGAAACTCGAATACTTCGCCGACGCCGACTCGCTCTACGTCGACTTTCGCGACCAGCCGAGCGTCGAGAGTGCGGAAATCGCAAGCGGGGTCGTCGTCGACTACGACGCAGACGGCCGCGTGGTGGGCATCGATATCGACAACGCCAGTCACAAGGTCGATCTGACGCGCGTTGTGCTCAGCAAACTGCCAGGGGTGGTCGAGACCTATTGATGCTGACGCGACGACCCTGCGGCCTTGCGCGGTCGAGGTCGTCGCGGGCCAGGGCCTTCCGCAGCCCGGCCGATTACTGCTTCAGGGCGAGCGTGTAGCCATAAGGGCTCGCGGAATCCCGGGCGAAGGGGTTGACAGTGTAGTGTACGGGCGTATACTTTGTGCCGGCGGCAGAAAAACCGGTTACGCTCAGAGCATGGCCATGAGCAAGCTTCAGGAAATCGAGAAAGCCATCGAACTATTGCCGCTCGCGGACCAGCTGCGGCTGTATTGCGACATCCCACACCTGATCGGCCGCGATCGGGAAGACCTGGAGTGGCAACGGCTGGCCATCGAGGAGTTTTTCAAGGACGATTCGCCCGATGACGCCGTCTATGACAGCATCTAGGGTTGGCGACGTTGTGTCCGTAGAGTTTCCCTTCACGGACATGCAGGGCCGCAAGCGTCGGCCTGGAGTTGTGCTGGCGGGCGACACCAGCGACCTCTTGTTGGCTCGGATCACGACTCATGAGCCGCGAGATTCCTTCGACGTGCAACTCGACGATTGGACGATCGCCGGTCTTCCGAAACCATCGACTGTGCGGCTGATGAAGCTGGCATCCCTTGACGTTCGGCTCATCCATCACACGATCGGTACGGTTTCGGCAGGCGATCGTACGAAACTCGCCCAAGCGATCGAGCGAATGGGGCTTCAGATTGCGCAAGCCATGCGCCAGTGATTGCGTTCTGATACTCAACGGCAGGCCGTCCGATCGCCAAGCCCCCTAAGAAGACCAAGGCGCGCCGAAAGAAGACGGCCTGATTTGCGGCAAGGCGCTGGGCTATTTTCGTGTTTTCCGCAAATAGCCCGGAGGCTATACTTGCAAAAGCGATGCAAGACGTGCGGAGCAGAGCGACATGGCAAAGACATTCAGGGAACTTGTCGCCCGAACGGGCAACGCCAAGACCAAGCGGATCGCCGCTAGGCGCACGCAGGAACTGCTGGCAGACATGGTTCTGAGTGAGATCCGCGAGGCCCTCGGCAAGACGCAGACTCAGATGGCCCGCGCCGCGGGCATGAAGCAACCGAGCTGGGCCAAGCTCGAAGGACAGTCCGACATGCTGATCTCGACGCTCCGCAAAGTGATGAAGGCGATGGGCGGCGAGCTCGAGCTGACCGTACGATTTCCCCAAGGCCGTGTCCGCTTGAAGCAGTTTGAACTCGAGGCTCCAGCTGCGAAATGAACATACCGCCCATGGAATCAGTCAAGCCGATGAACGATGCCGAGATCGAGGCTGCCGTGCGCGCCGAGCGGGAGGCGCGGCAGCTGACCTGGTATGCCCTCGCGAAAATGGCGGGGATCCCCAATCAGGCGACGATTCGCGCGATCGAACAGGGCAAGGACGTGCGGCTGGCAAACGTCGAGCGGGTCGCCCGCGCCTTGGGCCTTACGCTCGAGCTCGTCCGCTGAAGCCTCGTTTGACCCGTCCGCTCAGATCCGCCGGCGATTGATCAGCCGCAGGCCCGCGATCAGGACGATCGCGCCGACCGTGGCCGTCACGAGGCTGCCGATCGCCCCATCGGCCGAGAGCCCGAGCAGGCCAAACAGAAACCCGCCCAGGATGGAGCCGATCACGCCCATGATCAGATCGGTGACGAGCCCCGAGCCGCCCCCCTTCATGATCTGGCTCGCGAGCCACCCGGCCGCCACACCGATCAAGAGAAACCACAGCAGATTCATGACGCGAGACTCCGGCAATCGAGGATGTCGCCGTTTATCCTACCCTCGGGCCCACACGGCAAGCCATGACGGACCGGCAGGCTGTCCGATGAGAGGCTTGACAATAAAATGTACGGGCGTATACTTCTTCTTGGCATTCAATCACATGAGGTAGTTGCCCATGACAACGATTCAACTATCGCTTCCTGACGATCTCGCTGAAAAAGCCATGAAGGCCGGACTGCTGTCAGCGGAAGCGATTCAGGACCTGCTGCGGGAGCAACTGAGGCGCCAGGCCGGCGAAACACTTCGGGAAACATGGAGCCGCTTACCCAAGGAGGAACTGACGCCAGAAGTCGAGCAAGAAGTCGTTGAGGCCGTGCGGGCGTACCGGGCTGAGCAGCGTGCACGCCGAGTGGGGTGAGTTGACTATGCCAGCACGGCCAGTGCTTGCCGTTCTCGATACCAACGTCGTGATTTCAGGTCTACTTTGGGAGGGAACGCCCCGCGACAGTGCCTGGATCTGCTGGGCTCGTAGAGCGACTTGCTGTGGCAGCCCGTCACGCGGTCGCGGCCTCCGGATGCCGCGCGAGCAGCTCCCGCCACATGTCGAGAAAGCCGCCGAACGCGCCGTTGCGGAGCACCGGATGCAGCCGGGGCTGCAGCAGCCCCGGCTGCACGCCCAGCATCTCGGCCACCTCGTCGATTGTCATCGTCGCCTCGCTATGGCGTGCCGTTGATCTCGATGCGGCGGTGCACCTGGAGGACGGTGGTGGCAAGCGACCGGCTTGGGCGCGGCGCTCGTGAGCTTCTGAACCGACAATACCCCCGACAGGGATCGAACCTGTGACCTGAGCTTTAGGAAAGCTCCGCTCTATCCAACTGAGCTACGGGGGCGCGGGGCCTGTGGCCACCCTGCCACAAGCATACACGCCCCGATCCGCCGGTCGCAGGCCCGCAAGCGCGGGAGCAAAGAACCTGCCGGCGGCTACGCGGCCTTCGTGGCGGGCTGCCCCTGCTGGGCCTTGTAGAGATAGGGATTCATCGTCGGGTCGTTGTACATCTTCATCTGGCGGAACACGCGGAGCGGACGCTGGCCCGAAAAGATCTCGCCGAGCAGCCGGTCGAGGGCCTCGATGAGATGCTTCCGCTGCGTGTCGAGCACCACCATCCGCCCGGCCGCCTTCTCGCGATGCTCCAGGCTCGCGTCGGCCCGCTCGATCTGCTCGAGCATGTGGAAGCGGCGGAGTTCGAGGATCGACAGCCTGTCGATCGCGGCGCCGGGCGTCTCCGTGGCGGCCGGCGCGTTCGGGCCGGCCTCGACGCCGCGCCGCGCGAGCTCCTCGATCAGGAAGTCGTCGACCTTCTCGATCGCATCGTTGCGGGCCTGGTTGTATTTATCGATCGCCCGCTTCACCTGCGCGATCTTCGCATCGGTCACGTCGGGCGAGCGGGCGATGTCTTCCTCGTGCCAGAGCTGGAAGTTGAACTTGTGGAGATCGCAGATCTTGCCGGCGAGGCCGGTCTCGGCGTGGGCCGGCTCCACTTCGTGCCAATGGGCGACGAGCCGCTCAAGCAGGGCGTCGATCGCGGTGGTGGTCATCGGGGTGATGGACGTGGGCATCGGAAGCGTCTCCTTGGAGAGTGAAAACGGATGAGTTGTCAGGCAGCCTTGCGCAGCACGAGGCATAGGTTTGCACCGCCAAAACCGAACGAGTTGCTGGCGGCGATGGCCACACGGTGCGGCCGCGCGACGTGGGGCACGTGGTCGAGCGTGCAGGCCGGATCGACGGCGTCGAGATTCACAGTGGGCGGCACGGCCTCGCGCTGCATCGCGGCCAGGCAGGCCACCGCCTCGAACGCGGCAGCCCCGCTCACGAGATGCCCCGACATGCTCTTCGTCGAGCTCACGGGAATCGTGTCGGCAGCCGTGCCGAATGCCAGCCGGATCGCACCGGCCTCGGCTGCATCGCCAACGGGCGTGCCGGCGGCGTGGGCGTTGACATAGTCGACGTCGGCCGGCTCGATGCCTGCATCGGCGAGCGCGAGCGTGATCGCCCGGGCAGCTTCCGTGGGATCGCTGCAGGGCGTGACCATATGATGCGCGTCGCTCGACATGCCGACGCCGGCAAGCTCGCCGTAGACTTTCGCGCCGCGGCGCGCCGCCTCGCTCCGCCGTTCGAGCATGAAGAACGCGCCCCCTTCGGCCATCACGAAGCCGTCGCGGTCGCGGTCGAACGGCCGCGACGCCTTGTGCGGATCGTCGGACCGGCGGGAGAGCGCCCGCAGGTTGTAAAACGCCGCGATCGCCGTCGGGCTCAGGATATCGCACCCACCCACGAGGCAGGCATCGACCTGGCCCGCGTCGAGCCATGTGCGGCCGAGCGCCATCGCATACCCGCTCGAGGCGCATGCCGCCGCCACGGCGACGGCTGGGCCGGCGATCCCGAGCCGCCGCGCGATCCTGTGCACGAGCGCCTCGCTGCGCTGCGGCTCGAACACCCGCTTGCCACCGGCGAGAAAGTCGAGCTCCCAGGCCTTGAGCTGCTCGGCGCCGATCCCGAGCACGATGCCGATCCGCTGCGGGCGCACGACGTTTGCCACCGCTGCGTCGGCGAAGGCCAGCGCCGCGGGCGCCAGGCAGAGCTGCTCGAGCCGGCCGAGGCTCGCGAAATCGTCGTAGCCCGGTGCGGTCGGCTGCGGGATCGACATGACTGGCGCGGCGAACTGGCGGCCCTCGCGGGCGCCCGCTGCGGCGGCGATCTCACGCACTCCCGAGCGGCCGGCGAGAAGGCTTTCGGCCACGTCGGCGAAGCAGTTGCCGAGCGGCGACACCACACCGAGGCCGGTGATCACGGCAGCGCGTTCGGATGGATGAGGCGAGACCATCAGGCCGCCTCCCGCCGGGCGGTCGCCGCCACCTGCGGCCTCGTGGCCCGGGCGGCGGCGGAAGAAGCTGCGATGCGGATCTCGGCCCCCCACGGGCACTCGTGCACCCACGAGGCAATCGCGCCTCCACCGGCACACGCGGCGAGGGCCCACGCGAAGGTGGCGAGCGCCGATCCCGGCGGGTGAGCGGACGCGTCGCGAGGTGCCGGCGTGTCGGAGGCGGCGAGCGAGAGCGTGACGGCGGCTGTGTCGGCGGCAGTGTGCGGCCGGATGGCCACGGCCACGGCGCGGCACAGAGGGTCGTTCGCAGGCGCGCCCGTGTCGTCGAGAATCGGCTCCTCGTCCCATTCGCTGAACACGAGCCACAGCCCGTCGCAGCCGGCGGAGCGCACGAGCGACAGGGCCGCGAACAGTCCTTCGGAGAGCGCCTCGGGGCCGCCACTCGCGCCCAGATTCGGCCCGTGCATCCCGAGGCCGACGCTCACGGCGCTCGCCAGCGCATGGAGCGAGCACTGCGGCACGATGTGCGGCGATACGGCGATGCCGCCGGCCTTCGCGACCTGCGAGAGTGTCTGGGCGGCCGAGATCCGGCCGGCTTGGAGCGGGGCGCCGATCACGCCATACCGGGCGAACGAGGCCGCGGGCTCGGGCATCGCGGCGATCGCCTCGAGCACCACCCGCACGCCTACCACCGTGTGTTCGTCACAGTGCCGCAGAAACCGCGGCGGCAGCGGAGGAGCGCCCACCGGGCTCGGGGCGTCGCGCAGGGCCCGGATCTCCGTGAGCGGCACCTCGACGATCGCATGGCTCTCGACGACGCACGCGGGCGCGGAAGCAGGCTGAAACTGGAGCGTGTGCATCGCGCCCTCGAAGCGGCGGGTCAGGCGGCCTTCTTCGCCGCCTTGGCGGCGATCTTGGCGTCGAGCATCGTGAGCAGGTCGCCCACGGTGTTGATCCCTTCGAGGAGCTCCGTCTCGATCTGGACGCCGAAGTGGCTCTCGATGTGGAGCACGAGGCCGGCCATGTCGAGCGAGTCGAGGTTCAGCCCCTCGCGGAGGGACGTCGAATCATCGAGCGTCGGGTAGGATTCTCCGGTCTCCTTCTCGAGCAGTTCGAGCACGACGGCAGACAGTTCCTTGCGGTCCATGGAATGCGGGGCCTCCGGGAGGAATGTGGGGGCGGGAGAGTAGCCGATGGCCGGAAACGAACGAAGCCCAAAAAGAGACGCGTTTCAGGAGCCTTTCGGCGTCTGGTCGCGGCGGCTGATCGCGCTGGCCACGGCCGCCTACGCAGGCGTGCTCGTGTTCGCGACCCACTATCCGAAGCCCGAGGAACTCGTCGGCGGGCGGCTTCCCTCCGACAAACTGCTCCACTTCATCGCCTACGGGGTGCTCGGCCTCCTGGCCGCGCTCATGCTGCGCAGCCGCGGCCGGCTCGTGGGCCGGACGGCGCCGGTTCTGGTAGCCGGCCTCGCCGCCTGGGCCGTGATCGACGAAGCCACGCAGCCGCTCTTCGGCCGCGCCGCCGACCCGCTCGACTGGGTCTACGACGTGATCGGCCTGGCCCTCGGCATCGGCGCCGTGGTGGCGGTCAATAGTTTGGTGTCGGCGCGCGGTAGTCGCTGATCTTCACCGAGCGGAACCACTCGATCGTCTTCGCGAGGCCCTCACGCAATGCCACCTTCGGCTCCCACGCGAGCTTCTGCTTGGCGAGCGTGATGTCGGGCCGGCGCCGCTCCGGATCGTCGACAGGCAGCGGCTTCTCCACGAGCTTCGACTTCGAGCCCGACAGCTCGAGCGTGAGCTCGGCGAGCTGCCGGATCGTGAACTCGCCCGGATTGCCGATGTTCACCGGGCCCACGAAGTCGTCTGGCCCGTTCATCATCAAGATGATCCCCTCGACGAGATCGTCGCGGTAGCAAAAGCTGCGGGTCTGCCCGCCCGTGCCGAAGATCGTGATCGGCTCGCCGGCGAGCGCCTGGCGGATGAAGTTGGAGACGACGCGGCCGTCGTACGGATGCATCCGCGGGCCATACGTGTTGAAGATTCGCACGATGCGAACGTTGACGCCGTTGGCGCGGTGATAATCCATAACCAACGTCTCGGCCGCCCGCTTGCCCTCGTCGTAGCAGGCCCGCGGGCCGATCGGGTTCACCGCGCCGCGGTAGCTCTCCGGCTGCGGGTGCACCTCGGGGTCGCCATAGACCTCGCTCGTGGACGCCTGCAAGACCTTCGCCCGGCAGCGCTTCGCCATGCCGAGCACGTTGATCGCCCCCATCACGCTCGTCTTCATCGTCTTGATGGGGTTGTATTGATAGTGGCCGGGGGCGGCGGGGCAGGCGAAGTTGTAGATTTCGTCGACCTCGAGCCAGAGCGGGTGGATCACGTCGTGCCGGAGGAGCTCGAAATTGCCGCAGCCGAGCAGGTGGGCGACGTTCGTCTTCTGGCTCGTGAAGAAGTTGTCGACGCAGATCACGTCGTGCCCCATCTCCACGAGACGGTCGCAGAGATGGCTGCCGAGAAAGCCGGCGCCGCCGGTGACGAGGATTCGCTTGATGGATGGCATAGGCGAGTCGCTTTCCCCTGGGAACGAGTCGTGCTAGTGTACCCGCATGTCTGGTGAAGTCACTCGCCGCACCGTCCTTGCGTCAGCCGCCGGCATCACCGCCGCGGTTCCGCAGGTTCATATCGCACACGCCTTGCAAGGAGACTCTTCGATGAAGGGCCGGATCAAGCAGTCGCTCGTCTATTGGTGCTACGGAATCACCGGCGACAAGTGGGACATCGAGAAGATGTGCCAGGTGGCCAAGGACCTCGGCTGCAAGTCGATCGAACTCGCCGAACCGAAAGACTGGCCGACGCTCAAGAAGCATGGCCTCATCTGCGCTCTCTCTCCCAACGGCATGCCCGGAGCGCCCTTCATGAAGGGCTTCAACAACCCCGCCTACCAGCCCGAGGTGATCGCCCGCACGACGGAGATGATCGACGCCTCGGCCGCGGCCGGCTTCCCGAGCGTGATCGCCTTCACGGGCTACAAATACCGCGACGCCGAGAATCCGAAGAGCGGTGAGATCTCGCTCGAGGAAGGCGCCGACAACTGCGTGAAGGGCCTCAAGCAGATCGCCAGCCACGCCGAGAAGAAGGGCGTGACGCTGTGCCTCGAGCACTTGAACACCCGCGACGACTCGCACCCGATGAAGGGCCACCCGGGCTACCAGGGCGACGACTGCGACTACGTGGCGAACATCGTGCGGCGCGTCGGGTCGCCCCGTGTGAAGATGCTCTTCGACTTCTACCACGTGCAGGTGATGAACGGCGATCTCATGCGGCGCGTGGAGCAGTGCAAGGACGTGATCGGCCACATCCACACCGCCGGCTGCCCGGGCCGCGGCGAACTCGACGACGCGCAGGAGATCAACTACCCGCCCTTGATGCGGAAGCTGCTCGACATCGGCTACCAGGGCTACGTGGGGCAGGAGTTCATCCCCACCCGCGACGCCCTCGCCGGCCTCAAGCAGGCCGTCGCCCTCTGCGATGTGTAGGACAGGCTTCAGCCTGTCATTTCAGACGCTGTGCGCGAGATCCGGCTCGGGGCAGCCCCGTACCGTCTCGCCGGACGTTCGCTGCGGGCCTCCAGCCGTGCGGTCGCGTCTGCTGCGCTAGGCCTGGAGGGCCGGGTCAGCACCAGCCGACGGAGGTCGGCCAAGCGACGGGCGGCACGATGCCGAGCCGTCGCGTGCAGCCAGCACGATCCGGAGATCGGCCACGTTCGTGCCCGTGGCACCCGTGCGGATGAGGCCGCCGGCTTTCGTGAGCAGGGGATAGGCGTCGCAGCGAGTGAGCGCTGTCGTGAGCGACGCATCATCGATCGACACCGCGACCGCCTCGTCGATGAGGCCGCCCGCCGCGTCGGTTGGGCCGTCTTCGCCGTCGGTACCGATGCTCGCCACGAGCAGGCCCTGAGGCCAGGCACCGCTTCGCGCTCGCACATCAGCCAGCGCGGCGAGCGCCGCGTGCTGGTTGCGGCCGCCGCGGCCGTGGTCGGCCGGCACGCGCACGATCGCTTCGCCGCCCGCGATCACGGCCCGCTTCAATCCATCGCGGGCGGCCTCCGCCAGCCGTTCGAGGCCGCGGAGGGCGAGCCGGCGGCCCACTGCCTCGGCCGGTTCGCCGTCGGTGGCTGTGTCGATCGCCACTTCGTAGCCCAGGCTCCAGGCCGCCGCCGCAGCCGCCTCGACGGCCGTCGTGTTGTCGCCCACGACGATGTGCTCCACGCGGCAGCCACGCAGCGTGGTCCACGCGCCCGCGACGGCGGTCGGCGCGTGGCACGGCCCCGAGGCGATCACGGCCAGATCGCTGCCGATCACGTCGGAGAGCACGAGCGCCACGAGACGGCCGGCGCCGCAGGCCCGCGCGAGGCCGCCCCCTTTCACGAGGCTTAATTCGCGGCGGGCTGCGTTGAGCGTGGCGATGTCGGCCCCGGCCTCGGAGAGCGCACGGGTGCAGGCGATCTTCTCCGCGAGCGTCACGCCGTCGCGCGGCGCCGCGACGAGCGCCGACCCGCCGCCGGTGATCACCGCAAGCACGAGGTCGCGGGGCCCGAGCGGGCCGACGAGCGAGAGCATCTCGCGCGTGGCCTCCACGACAGCGGGTGTGGGCAGATTCGCCCCCGCGGGCCGCGTCTCGCGCACCTCGATCCGACCGAGCGCACGGCCGCACCCCTCCGGCACGCTCACGAGCCCGCGCACGTCGTGCCGTTCGAGCAGGGCGGGGCCGAGCACCGCTTCGATCCCGGCTGCCATGCCCGCGGCAGCCTTGCCGCCGCCGACCACGACCACGCGCTCCGCCGCAGCGACGGCATCGCACAGCGCTGGAGCGCAGCCAGCCACGAGCCGTTCGGGGGCGATAGCCCGAAGCGCCGCCGACCAGATCGCCTCGGCATCGCGCCGCAGATCCGCCATCACTCCCCCGCGGCCGGCGGAAAGTTTTTGGGATCGAACCGTGAGAGGTCGATGCCCCCCTTCGCTTCCTCCTCGAGGAGCTTCACGCGCATTTCGAGCCGCTCGAGCCGCCGCGCGAGCAGGGCCGGGCTTTCTTCGGAGGGCGTGACCGGCTGCGGCCGTGGCACGAGTGGATAGCCGAGCTGCCGCTGGAGCGCGGCGAAGAAGAAGAGCGGATCCTTGCCGCGGTTGGCCCGCGCGATCCGGCCCTCCTTCTCGCCAAAGAGAATCACGCGGTCGGGCCCCGTGTCGGCCAGGCCGCGGGAGAGGGCGTCGCGCTTTTCGAGCCGCCAATACTCGGGGCTGCGCACATACACCAAGTCCGCGAGATCGATGAGCCCCACCTGTCGGCCCACCGTGGCGATCCACGTCTGCCACTCGGGATCGAACAGCCCATCATCGGCCACCGCTGCCAGGCCGAGCGAGTAGTCGAGCCTGTTGCGCGACAGGCACTCGAAGCGGTAGAGGAACAGCCCCTGCGGCGTGGCGTGCTCCGCCCGATAGGCCGCCTCGCGCTCGAGAATCGCCAGGGCCGTGCGGATGTCGAACCGCCCGCCCTCCTCCTCGGCCTGCCACATGATGAATGTCTGAAAGGCGCTGAAGTAGTGGGGCAGGCGCGACATCGCCGTCGAGAGCGTGCCGACGAGCTTGAGCTCTCCCACGAGATAGTCGATCGCCATCGGCAGTTTCGAGGTGGCGAGCACCTCCTGGCCGATCGACGAGAGGGCCTCCTGGGCGGCGATACCAGCGGTGATCCGCTCGGCGAGCACCCGAAACAGGTAAGCCTGTTCGATGTATTCCTCACGGTCGAGCATGGGGCGAGCCTGGTTTTCGGGTGGTGGGCGGTCCACGCCGCTGGGCGGCCGCGAATCCATCCTATAATCAAATCACCGATGCCCAACCGCTTCTCCACGATCGAGGCCGCTGTCGCCGCCATCCGGCGCGGCGAGATGGTGATCGTCGTCGATGCCGAAGACCGGGAGAACGAGGGGGATTTCGTGTGTGCCGCCGAGAAGGCGACCACCGAGATCGTGAACTTCATGATCCGGCACGGCCGCGGCCAGGTCTGCATGCCGATTCTGCCGGACGCGGCCCAGCGGCTCGAACTGCCGATGATGGTCGAGACCAACTCGACCCCGCTGGGCACCGCGTTCACCGTGCCCGTCGACCACGTCACGGCCCGCACCGGCATCACCGCCGCCGAACGGGCCACGACGATCCTCGCGCTCCTCGACCCCGCCAGCCGGCCCGCCGACTTCGTGCGGCCCGGGCATCTCTTTCCGCTCGTGGCCAAGGAGGGGGGCGTGCTTCGCCGGGCAGGCCATACCGAGGCGGCCGTCGACCTCGCCCGCATGGCGGGCCTGCAACCCGCCGGCGTGCTCTGTGAGATCCTCGACGAGTCGGGGAATCGCGCCGACCGCGACGCGCTCTTCGCGCTCGCCCGCGAGCATTCGTTCGAGATCATCACGATCGAAGAACTGATCCGCCACCGGCGCACCCGCGAGAAACTCGTGGAGCGGATCGCGGAGGCCGACCTGCCCACGAAGTGGGGCCGCTTTCGCGTGATCGCCTACGGCGTGAAGTTCGAGCCCCAGCAGCCGATCGTGCTCGTGATGGGCGACCTCGCGAGCGTGGCCGCGCCGCTCGTGCGGCTCCACTCGTCGTGCTTCACCGGCGACCTGCTCGACAGCCTGCGGTGCGATTGCGGCGATCAACTGCACATGGCGCTCGACATGATCGGCCGGGAGGGGGCGGGCGTGCTCGTCTACCTGCCGCAGGAGGGCCGCGGCATCGGCCTCGTCGAGAAGATCCGCGCCTACCAGCTCCAAGACCAGGGCCTCGACACCGTCGAGGCCAATCTCGCCCTCGGCTACAAGGCCGACGCCCGCGACTATGGTGTCGGCATCCAGCTCCTCAAGGACCTCGGCCTCCGGCAGGTGCGGCTGCTGACCAACAATCCCAAGAAGACCGACGCCTTCATCTATGGAGGCTTCGATCTGGAAGTGATCGACCAGGTGCCGATCCTGCCGCCGGTGCACGAGTTCAACGAGCGCTACCTGGCCACGAAGCGGGAGAAGCTCGGGCACACGTTCCCGGACGTGGGTCGCACCGCCGGCCGCGCGCCGGATTGACCAGCCGGCGCGCACGGCCGTAGCATCGGCTTTCGAAGGCGGAATGGAAACGCCCGCGGAGAGCACGATGGACCGATTTCCCCTCGTTGACCATGCCCGCGCATCGGCGTGGACCGTCGCCTGGCTGCTGGCCAGCCTCGTCGCGCTCGGCTGCGGCCGGCAGGAGGCCGACCCGCTCGCCTCGGTGAAGCCCGAGCCGGCGGCCGTGGACGCGGCCCGTGCCCAGCCCGTCACGCCCCCCGCCGAACGGCTCCTCGAGCCCTTCGATCCGCCGGCGCTCGAGGCCCTCGATCGCGATGCCAAGTGGATCGACCGGCCGGTGCGCGACAGCCTCGCGCTCCTGCGCGACGAGCAGGCCAAGGAGACGGCGCTCGCCACCGTGGCCGAGGCCCTCACGCTCGAGAACGATTCCCCCGAGGCCAACGCCAAGATCCTTTCGGCGCTCGGCCGTCTGCCGGCGCCGGGCGAAGCCGATCTCGACGCCCGCATCGACCGGCACGTGACCGGCGACCTCGGGAGCACCAACCCGATCATGATCAGCACGTCGGCCGAGTTCGACATCCTCGGGCTCACGGGCTTCGGGCTCTTTTCATTCGACAGGAAGCTCGAAGCCTTCGCTACGAGCGACACCGTGGCGTCGTGGCAGACGAGCGCCGACGGCCTCTTCGACAAGGTCGTGCTCCGCGACGACCTGGTGTGGAGCGACGGCACGCCGATCACCGCCCACGAC
>Ga0247837_1006949_pt1 | contig 15452 bp, 5 predicted proteins | sample LaCtaG_2_FD_187115 | JGI IMG/M metagenome (GOLD analysis project Ga0247837, IMG submission 187115) | Freshwater microbial communities from meromictic Lake La Cruz, Castile-La Mancha, Spain - LaCruzMarch2015_14.5m | ecosystem: Environmental > Aquatic > Freshwater > Lake | place: Spain: Castile-La...
CTGTGAGCGCGATGGGTAACCGCATCGGCAGCGTCCGGCAGCACCTGTCCGCCGCGGCCAGCCACCGGCGGTTGCTCACCCTGGCGCTGGCCGCGGCGGCCATCGCCGGCAATTATTTGAGCCTGCCGTTATTCTTCGGCGTCGACATCCTGTTCGGCTCCATCGCGGTCTTACTGACCCTGGCCTGGCTGGGCACCGGTCCCGGACTGGCCGTGGCCCTGGCCGGGGGCGCCTATACCTGGCTGCTGTGGGATCATCCTTACGCGTTGATCATCCTGGTCGCCGAGGCCGCGGCGATCGGCGGGCACCGGGAGCGGGCGCGTCGGCACGGGCGGACTCCGCCGCCGCTGGCGGTCTCGGCGACCCTGTACTGGCTGCTGATCGGCATCCCGCTGGTGGTGTTGTGTTACCGCTTCGGGCTCGGGATGGGCTGGACCGCAACCCTCCTGATTGCCTTCAAGCAAGCACTCAACGGCATTCTCAACGCCGCCATCGCCGGTCTGATCCTGGTGGGAACAGCACACCTCGGGCGCCACCGGCCCGGCCTGCCGCTCGCCGAGGTCCTGTTCGGTGTCCTGCTGGCCGGCATGCTGGGGCCCACCCTCCTGGTCACCGCCTGGGAGAATCTCGGCATCAAGGAGCGCCTCGAGACCGCACACGCGCAGCATTTGAAGCTCGCGGGTCAAATCGCACTCGATCAACTGGCCGCGGAGCACGCGGCCGACGGCACCGACGCCACCGGTCTGCCAATCCCGCTGCAGCGGCTCGGCGAACACCTGACCGAACTGCTGCCCGCGGCAGCCGACCCCCAGGTGCGCCTGGAGTCCGGACCAGCCCTGCCCGCCGCGGCCCCGACCCTCGGCAAACGGCCCCAACCGGGACAGCGCATTCCCACCGCGGCGCCCGGACTCTTTCTTGTGTTGCCCGAGGCCCGCGCGGCCTCGCGCATGGCACTGTGGGGCCAGGCACGCTACCGCATGGACCTACCCGTGACCACGGGGTCACTCCCCGACCAACGGCTGGTCTTTGAGTTCAGCGCTGCGCCCCTGATCCAGCAGGTGCAACGGCGCGTGACGCACCTGCTCGCGGTGCTGCTGACCCTCGCCCTGCTGGGGGTGGCCACGGCCTACTGGCTGAGCGGACGCATCGTGACGCCCTTGCGGCGGCTCGCGGAGCGTACCCGGGCCTTGCCGACCGCCATCGGCGATGACCAGCCCTGGGAGCCGCCGCCTCTCGGGCTGCTGATCGAAACCCGTCAGTTGACACAGGCCGTCGCGGAGATGGCCAGCTCCCTGGCCGCTGGCTTTCAGACGCTGCGGGAAGAACGGGATCGGCGTGAGGACCTGGTCAGGATTCTTTCCGAACAGGGCAAACGCTACCGCCTGGTGGTCGACAATCTCGAAGACCTGATCGTCCGCGTCGACCTGGAGGGGCGGTTCGAGTATGTCAGTCCGTCCTACTGCCGTACCTTCGGCCGTCACGAAGCCGACCTGATCGGCCAATGCTATCTGCCGCTGGTCCACCCGGACGACCAGGCGGACACCACCCGGGCGGTCGCAAGTCTGTTCAGTCCACCCTTTCGGTGCACCGTCGAGCAGCGCGCGCAGACCGCCGCGGGATGGCGCTGGCTCCAATGGTCGGATCAAGCCCTGCTCGACGCCCAGGGCCAAGTCATCGGTATCGTCGGCGTGGGCCGCGACATCACCGAACGCAAAGCCGCGGAACAGGCCCTGCGCGAGAGCGAACAGCGCTTCCGTACCCTGTTCGAGACCATGGCCGAGGGGGTGGTGTACCAGGACGCCGACGGGGCCATCACCGACGCCAATCCGGCGGCCGAGCGGATGCTCGGTCTCTCGCTGGCCCAGCTCCAGGGGCGGGATTCGACTGACCCGCGCTGGCGTGCCGTGCGGGAGGACGGTCTCCCCTTCCCCGGCGAGGAGCACCCGGCCATGATCGCCCTGCGCACCGGCACGGACCCGGGCGAAACCGTGATGGGTGTCTTCAATCCACTGGCGACCGGCCCGCGGTTGAGTGATGACACCACCTGGCTGCTGGTCCACGCCCGCCCCGAGCGCAAGCCCGGCGAGTCCAGACCCTATCGGGTGTTCACCACCTTCTCGGACATCACCCGGCTCAAACGGACAGAGCATCGCCTCACGGCGATCCTCGAGTCCTCACCGCACGGCATCGTCGAGGCGGACCCCCTCAGCTCGCGTCTGCTGTGGTGCAGCGGCTCCATGTTGCGCCTGTTCGGCTACACCGCGGCCGAATGGGAAGACCAATGCCTGACGATGGAAGACCTGCATCCGGCCGAGTGCTTGCCGCTGATCCGGTCCGAGTACACGCGGATCGCCAGCGCCGATCTGGCGCCCGCCCTCGACCTGCCCTGCCGCCGCCGCGACGGCAGCATCTTTTACTGCAAGCTCTCTCCCGGTCTGTCGCGGATCGGTAACGACGCGACCCTGATTGCCTTTTTCACCGACGTGACGCCGGAGTACCAAGCCCGCCGCGCCGTGGAAGAGACTCGCACCGCACTGCTCAAGGCCCAGGAGATCGCCAGACTGGGGTCCTGGGAGCTGGACATCGCCGCCGCCGAGCTATCCTGGTCGCCCGAGGTGTTTCGCATCTTCGAGCAAGCACCGGAGCACTTCACGCCCTCCTACGCGGCGCTGCTGGCCGCCATTCATCCCGACGACCGACCCATGGTCGAACGCGCCTACTGGGACGCCCTGGCCACGCGCATCCCCTATGACCTTGTCCATCGGCTGCTGCTGCCGAGCGGACAGATCAAATGGGTGCACGACCGCTGCGAGTCCGAATTCGCCGCGGACGGCCGGCCGCTCCAATCACACGGAACCATCCAGGACATTACCGAGCAGAAAACGGCCGCGCTCGCGCTGGCCGATCAGCAGCGGCGCCTGTCGAACATCATCGACGGCACCCGGGTGGGCACCTGGGAATGGGAGGTCCAGACCGGCGTCACGGTGTTCAACGCGCGCTGGGCCGAGATCGCCGGCTACCGCCTGGACGAACTCGCCCCCATCAGCATCCAGACCTGGAACAACCTCGCCCACCCGGATGATCTCAAGCGCAGCGGGGCACTGCTCGACCGGCACTTCAAGGGCGAGTTGGACAACTATGAATGCGAGGTGCGCGTGCGCCACAAGGACGGGCACTGGGTGTGGGTCCTTGACCAGGGCCGGGTGATGGAACGGGATGCCGCGGGCGCGCCGCAACGTATGTCCGGCATCCACCAGGACATCACGGCCCGCAAACTGGCCGAGCTGGCGGTGCGCCAGCGTGAGGCCATGATGGGTGAATTGCTCGCCCTCGCTGCCGAGTTCGTCAAGGTGCCCGACCAGGCGATCTTCGCGCTGACCGAGCGGGCAATCGCGCGCATCGGCCGTTTCAGCCAGGCCGACCGCAGCTATTGCTTCCGCCTCGACGCGGCGGCGGATACCCTCAGCAACTCCATCGAATGGACGGCCGAGGGCATCGCCCCGATGATCGCGCACAGTCAGGCGATCCCCCTGACCGCACTGCCGGCCCTGATGAGCCGGCTGCGGGCCGGCGCGGCGGTCGTGATCCCCCGGGTGGCGAATCTCCCCGCCGCCTGGTCCAGTGAACAAGCGCTGTTCCGCGCGCAGGACATCCAGTCGCTCCTCGTGGTCCCCCTCATCGTCGAGGAGACCCTGTTGGGCTTTATCGGCTTCGATGCGGTGCGCCACCCGCGGGACTGGTCCGAGGTGGAGGTCCACTTCCTCCAGGTCTTCGCCAGCGTCCTGGCCGGGGCCATGGAGCGGTCGCGGGCAACCGCGGAACTGCGTGCGAGCAACACCCGCTATGACGAACTGGCCCGCCAAAGCCGCGCTGTTGCGTGGGAGGTGGACGCCCAGGGACGCTACACCTATGTCAGCCCGGTGTGCGAAGCGGTGCTGGGCTATCGGCCGGCGGAACTGCTTGGAACCTTCTATTACGCGTTGTTCGACCCGGCGGAACAGGCGGCGAACAAAGCCGCCGCCCTGGAGTTCTTCGCCCGCAAGGCGCCCTTCAAGGACTTCATCAACTGCTGCCGGACACGCGATGGCGCTCGGATCTGGTTGCTGACCAACGGCACCCCGCTCCTGGCCGCCGACGGCAGCCTCCTGGGTTACCGCGGGATGGATGCCGACATCACCGTGCGCTATCTGGCGCAGGACCGCATCAAGGAGAGCGAGGGCCGGCTCGCCGCGATCTTCGACAATGCCCCCATCGGGATGACCCTGGTCGGAACGGACCGGCGGATCATGCTGACGAACCGCGCCCTGGCGGCCTTCCTCGGGCGCACCGCGGAAGAGTTGATCGGGCTGCGCTTCGAAGAGCTGACTCACCCGGACGACCGTGACCGGGACATCACGGAATTCGCCGCACTGACCGCCGGCCGCCAGACCGGGTACCGCATGACCAAACGCTACCTGCACGCGGACGGCCGTACGGTCTGGGGCGACCTGCGCGCGGCCCTGCTGCCGACCCGCCCCGGCGAGCCGCCGCTGCCGCTGCGGATGGTCGAGGACATCACCGAACTGCACGCGGCCACGCAACGTCAGCAGGTTCTGGAAGACGCCATGGCGCGCTATGCCGCGCAATTCGAGCAGCTCGTCGACCTGATCAGCCTGCCGCACCCGGCACCGGAACAGGTCCGCGCCCTGCTGCGCCTGGGTTGCCAATCCTTGGGAATGGCCGCGGCGGTCCTGGGGATCGTCGACGAGGCGCACGGGCACCTGACGCTGACCAGGGTACGCGACGACGCGCCGACCGACGCCATCCCCGATCTCAGCCGCGCGCTGCTGGCGGAGACGCTGGCGGAACGGGGCAACCCCCGCCTCGTATCGCCGACGCGGCTGCCACCCGCCGCGACCGTCGCGGGTTTCAACTGCGGTATCCTCATCGCCTTCGACGGCACACACCCGGACGGATCCCACGCAACCCTGACACTCGCACTCTGGGGGTTTGAGCCACGCTCGCAATTGGACGAACCGGAGCGCCAGATCATCCGGCTGATCGCCCAGCGCATCGCCTCGGTGCAGCGCCAGGAACAGGTCCAGCATGACCTGATGGAAGCCCGGGAGCGCGAGGCCATCGGCCACCTGGCCAGCGGCGTGGCCCACGACTTCAACAACCTGCTGGGCGTGATCGGCGCCAACATCTACTATCTCGACAGTTGCTTAGCCAACCAGTACGCGGCCGACACGGAGGTCCATCAAGTGCTGGAGGAGACCCAAAGCGCCCTGGGACACGCCAAGGTCGTCACCTCCGGCATCCTCGCCTTGAGCCGCGGCGGCCGCGTGCCCTTGGAGGTCGTCGACCTGGAGCAGACGATCGCCGAACTGGAGCGCATCCTGCACCACATCCTGCCATCCGGCATCACGCTGGAGGTCGCCGTGGCACCCGGACTCACCGCCTGGAGCAACGGCGCCTTTCTCCAGTCGGCGCTGCTCAACCTGGTACTCAATGCACGCGACGCCATGGCCAACGGCGGCGTCTTGTCCATTCAGGCGCATCCGATCGCGTGGAGCCAGGACGTCCCGCTCGCGGTCGGCCACCTGGCTCCCATGGACTGCGTGGATCTCAGTGTCGGCGACACCGGCAGCGGCATCGCACCCGCCATCCTCCCGCGGATCTTCGACCCCCTGTTCTCCACCAAGGCCGCGCGGCGCGGCCACGGCCTCGGGCTCTTCATGGTGCAGGAGTTCATTGCCCGCTCGGGGGCCGGACTGGCAGTTCAGTCGACGCTGCATGCCGGCACCTGTTTCCGGCTGCTGTTGCCGCGCGAACCCGGCGTCGCCGATCCCCGACTGGACCGGGTCCGTCCGGTCGCCCGACCCGGTTCGGCGGACCGCCCCGCGTCCCCGGCGCTCGCCGGTTTGCGGGTGTTGGTGGTCGACGATGATCCGCAGGTCCGCGACGCCCTCGCCCGACTCCTGACCCTGGAAGGCGCCAGCCTGGCCCTGGCCGAGCATGGACAGGCCTGTTCCGATCTGCTGGAACACGACGGCGCCTTCGATCTGGTGCTCTCCGACATCGCCATGCCGGTGCTGGACGGTATCCGCCTCCAGCAACGCCTGGCGCGGGAGCGGCCCGAGCTCCCGGTCATCCTGATGACCGGCCAGGAGCCGGCCCTGGGCGATGCGCACACCGGGGACAAACCGCCGCTCATCCTGCGTAAACCCCTTGACGCCGCGACGCTGCGGGCGGCGATCCTTACACAATGTAGAGCCGTCGGACGTGATGACCGGACCTAGCAGCCTGTCGGACTTAGCCCCTAGGATTCGGGTATGAGTCAACATAAAGGCTTATTGTTGCTCCACAATCTAACGTAAGGTGATTTCCGCGAACAATCCAACCCGTAGGAGCCCGCTTGCGGGCGACGGGTGGGGCACAATGACGCGATTCCGGCAGGTCACGTCGCCCGCAAGCGGGCTCCTACGGAGCTTGATTCTTGATAGCGTCTTATTCGGAAATCGCCTAAAGTCCGCTAGGCTGCCAGGGGCGGGTTTCAAACCCGCCCCTACACCCAGGGTCTGTCTGGATATCAGGGACGAAGACTATAATGACTTAAAACTTCACTCCGGTCGGTCTATGCTCAGCGTCCGCTCGTCCGGCGTGCGTGTCATCGCGGGGCGTTTCGCGGCGGGACGCCGCTCCCACCGGAGAACCCAGTGACCACCGACCAGACCGCCGCCCCCGCGCAGATGGGCGAACTCCAGCCCACATCGGCCCCGCGGGGCCTACGCCACTACCTGCTCACCGCGGCACTGGCGCTGGCGGCCGTCGCCGGCAATCATTTCAACCTCGCCCTGCCGTTCGGCGTGGACTTCCTGTTCGGCTCCATCGCCGTGCTGGTGGCCCTGGCCTGTCTCGGCACCGGCCCCGGTCTGGTGGCGGCCCTGGCCGGCGGCGCCTATACCTGGCTGCTGTGGGGCCAACCCTATGCGCTGATCCTCTTCACCGCCGAGGCCGCGGCGGTGGGCTGGCACCAGGGGTGGATGGGCAAACGCGGGCAGACACCGCCGCCGCTGGCGGTCTCGGTGACCCTCTACTGGCTGCTGCTCGGCATTCCACTGGCGCTGTTGTTCCATCGGTTCGGGCTGGGGATGGACTGGAGCACCACCCTGCTGATTGCCGTCAAGCAGGCACTCAACGGCATCCTCAACGCCGCGCTCGCCGGTCTGATCCTGGTGGCCATCGCGCTCCTGACCGGGCAGCGCGCCGCGCTGCCGCTGGCCCGGGTCCTGTTCGGCGCACTCCTGGCCGGCATCTTGCTGCCGACGGTCCTGGTGAGCGCATGGGACAACCGGGATTTGCGGGAAATCCTGGAAGCGGCGCAGGCCGAGCGCCTGCTGCTCTTCGGCGAGTTGGCGGCACATCAATTCATGATCCACGCCGACGGGGCGACTGATCCGGTGACGATCGCGTGGGAATTTTACGGCATCGATGTGACACTGCCCGCGACCGCCGCGCCCACGGCGCGCCTGGAGCGGGGTGCGGCCTCCCCGCCCCCGCCCCCGCCGCACGGCTGGCTCGCGGATCGACCCCGGCCGGGTCAGACCATCCCTACGTCGGCCCCCGGACTGGAACTGATCCTACCCGAGGGTCGCTACCCCTCACACCTGGAGCGGTGGCGCCAGGCACGTTACCGCATGGAGATCTCGGACGACACCGCCCCCGTGCTCCTGGACCACACCCTGCCCCCCGGGTGGCGGCTGGTCGTCGCGATCAGCGCCACGCCGTTGATCGATCAACTCCAAGCCTGGTTGGCCCGGCTGCTCCTGCTGTTGCTGGTGCTCGCTTTGCTGGGCGTGGTCCTGGCGTTCTGGCTCAGCCGGCGGTTGGTCACGCCGCTGCATCGGCTGACGCGGTACGCCCGCGCCTTGCCGCTGGCCATCCGCGAGGATCAGCCACGGCCGCCGCCGGTCCCCGCCCTGCTGGCGGAGACCGGTGAGTTGGCGGACGCGGTGGCGGACATGGCGGACTCGCTGGCCGCGAGCTTTCGCGCCTTGCGTGAGGAGCACGACGCGCGCCGGATGTTGAATGAAGCACTGTCGCGGCAGGAGGCACGCTTTCGCTTCCTGTTCGAAACGATGGCCGAAGGGGTCATTTGCGAAGGTGCCGACGGGGCCGCCATCGAGGCCAATCCGGCGTCCCTGCGTTTGCTGGGGCTCTCGCTGGCGCAACTCCAAGGCCGCGACCCCATCGACCCGCGCTGGCAGGCCGTCCGGGAGGACGGCCTGCCGGTGCCGACCGCGGGACATCCGGCCCTGGCGGCCCTGCGCTCCAGCCAGGACCAGGGCGAAACGGTGATGGGCATCCTCGAACCGCGCAGCGGCGCGCTGCGTTGGCTGCTCGTCCACAGTCGCCCCCAGCCCGGCACGCCGCCGGCCGACCCGCCGCGACTCTTCGCCACTCTCGCCGACATCACCCGTCACAAACAGACCGAGCATCGGCTGCGCACGCTCATCGAGAACGCACCCCACGGCATCGTCGAGACCGATCCCACGAGCCGGCGTTTGTGCTGGTGCAGCGGCTCCATGCGGCGCCTGTTCGGCTATTCGGCGGCCGAACTCGACGCCTTGAACCTCGACGATCTGCACCCGGCCGACGCCCGTGACCGGGTCTTGTCGGAATTCAACCGCATGATCCAGGGCGACCTCGCGCCCGCCCTCGACCTGCCCTGCCGCCGCCGCGACGGCAGCGTCTTTTACTGCAAAGTCTCGCCGATCCTGACGCGCCTCGGCCCCGAATGGGCCTTCATTTTGTTCTTTACCGACGCGACCGCCGAATATCAGGTCCGCCGCGCGCTCGAACAGGCCCACGAGGCACTCCTCAAGGCCCAGGACCTGGCCCGTCTGGGGTCCTGGGAGTTGGACCTGGCGACCGGCCAGATCGCCTGGTCACCGGAAGTCTTCCGCATCTTCGAGCAGGAGCCGGAGCACTTCGGCGCCTCCTACGAGACCGTCCTCGCCGCCATCCACCCCGATGACCGGGCCATGGTCGACCGCGCCTATCAGGACGCCTTGGCCAACCGCACCCCCTATGATCTGGTGCACCGGCTGCAGATGCCGGACGGCCGCATCAAATGGTTGCGCGAACGCTGTGAGTCCGAGTTCGCCCCGGACGGCACGCCGTTGCGCTCACGCGGGACGGTCCAGGACATCAGCGACCACACGGCGGCGGAACTGGCCCTGAGGGCACAGGACCAGCGCCAGCGCCTCGCGGACCTCATCGCCGGCACCCGCGTGGGCACCTGGGAGTGGCAGATCCAGACCGGCGTCACGGTATTCAACGAGCGCTGGGCCGAGATCATCGGCTACCGTCTGGCCGAGCTTGCCCCGACGACCCTCCAGACCTGGATCGACCTCACCCACCCGGATGACATCGAACGCTGCAAGACGCAGTTGCAGAAGCACTTCTCAAATGATCTGGAGACCTACGAATGCGAGGCGCGAATGCGCCACAAGAACGGACACTGGGTCTGGATCCTGTACCAGGGCCGGGTGGTGCAGCGCGACGGCGCGGGCGCACCCCTGCTCATGTCCGGCACCCACCAGGACATCAACGCCCGCAAGGTGGCGGAACTGGCGCTGCGCCACCGCAACGCCATGCTGGACGAGCTGCGTGTGCTGGCCGCCGGGCTCACGACCCCACCCGCGGACATCGACCGACTGACAGCACCGACACTCGCCCGCCTTGGTCGCCTCAACCAGGCGGACCACGCCTGTCTGCTGCGCCTCGATCCGTCGACAGGCACGCTCGAAACAGCGCAGCAATGGACGGCGGACGGCCAGGCCCCCGGGCCATGGCGCCATCAGGCCCTGCCGGCCCTGCTGGCCCGGCTGCGGGCAGGCGAGGCCGTGGTGATCCCACGGGTCGCGGATCTGCCGGCGGACTGGTCCAGCGAACGCGAGCACTTCAGCGCCCGCGGAATCCAATCGGTGCTCCTGGTTCCCCTGGGAGCCGGCCACACCCTGCGCGGCGCGCTCGGCCTGGACTGCGTGCGCGACACCCGCGACTGGTCGGCAGCGGAGGTGAACCTGCTGCAGATCGTTGCCAGTCTGTTGAACAGCCTTGGCGCACGCGTGCCAGGGCGGACGCATGAGGCGTAGGTGAAAGAACGAATCCAACCGTTGTCGTCATCGGAGAGGCATCAAGCGCCGTAGGAGCCCGCTTGCGGGCGACGTGACCTGCCGGAACCGCGTCATTGTGCCCCCACCCGTCGCCCGCAAGCGGGCTCCTACGGGTTCGATTTTTCGCGGAAATCACCTGCCCCCACCGGCGGCAGCAGTTCGCTCAGACGCACCGGCGCCAATCCCAGCCGGGCACGGTAGATGACCCGATAGGCCAGCACCCGCTCAACATAACCACGGGTTTCAGCGAAGGGAATGGCGACGATCCACAGATCCGCGGGCATGCACTCCGACGGGCGCCAACGGGCCACCCGCTGCGGTCCGGCGTTGTAGGCCGCGGTGGCCAGGGCGGCGTGCCCGAAACGATCTCGCATCCGCGCCAGGTAGTCACTGCCCAGGCGCAGATTCAGCCCCGGCTCCAGAATCTGCGCGCGGCTTGGCGCCGCGAGCCCCTGCCCGGCGGCGACCTCGCGCGCGGTGTCGGGCATCAACTGCATCAGCCCCAAGGCCCCGGCGTGGGAGGCCACGGTCGGATTGAACACACTCTCCTGGCGAATCACGGCGTAGATCCAATCCTCCGGCAGGGCGGTCTGCCAAGCCAGTTCCTCCACCACCGCACGATAAGCGAGCGGAAAGCGCAGCACGAGATCGTCCCAGTAATCCGTCCGGGCCAGGGTGAAGATCGCCTGATCATGCCACTGCAGCCCGTCCGCCACCACGGCCGCGGCCAGCAAATCCGGCGTCTCCAGATCGCGGGTCAGCAGGCGCCACTCGCGGCGCATATCCGCGTCCCGCCCCAATCGGTCGAGCACGCGGATACGTGCCACGGCGGGCGCGGCGACGATCCGCCGGACCCGCGCGGGCTCCGCCGGGACGTGGCGCGGATCCAGCGCATAGGGCAGCCCCAGCCGATCCGCCGCGAGCATCCCCCAGAGGCTGCGTTGGCGCGCGGCCAGCGCGAAGGTCGCCGCAGCCGCCGCGTCCTCACCCAGGGCCGCCTCGGCGCGCCCCTGCCAATACAGCCAGCGATCCCCCTTCTCGGGCAGATCCGGCATCCGCCGCACCCAGGCGGCAACCCGCTGCCAGTCGCGCCGTGCGATCCCGGCGCGTAACCGCTGCTCCTGTTCCGCCAAATTCTCCGGCTGCTCCGACAGCCGATCCCAGACCGCCAGACCCGCGGCATCGCCGACCTGATCCAGCCCCCGACCCACCCCGGCATGAGCCAGATTCCAGGCCGCGGAATCCGCCTGGAGCACCTGCGTGTTCGCCTCCAACACCCGCGCCGCGCCCCGCGGATCGGCACGGGCAAGCCGGCTGATCCCGTCGGCCAGCATGGCGGCGGCCAGCGGGTGCGGACCCCAGGGTTCACCGGGTTTCAGCAGCACCGCGGGCCGCTCGCGCAGGGCCAGCCAGCGGGTCAGCCAGGGCCGTTCCGCGGCGGGCAATTGGGCGCCCAAATGACGCGCGAGCCCCAACTCACCGGCCTCCAGGGTCAGCCGGATACGCCGCCAGACCAACTCCGTGCTCAAGCCGCCGCGGGCGCGCCAGGCGCTGAACACCGGATCGCAGGCAGCGGGCTGGGACTGCGCCACGAGCCACAGGGGCTCCAGCCGCGGCGCGGTGAGTGCGACCTCCGCCTGGCCCGTCTCCACCAGGGCGCGCAGGTACAGACACTGTCGCTCTACCGACGCATCCTCGCGATAGACCCGCGCCAGATCCGCCCAACGCCCGGCCGCCGCCAAGCGCTTCACATAGGCGCCGCGTAAGCGCTCGGTCGGCGGCGTCGCGGGGAAGGCGTCGAGCAAGGCCTCGATCTGCGCATCCGACGCCGCATCCAGGTTGCGCTCCAGGTCCGCCACGCGCGTGTAAGGGTCGAGCGGATCGGCACCGGGGTCCGCACCGGGGTCCGCACCGGGATCCGCGCCGGCCACCGCCTCGATGGCGACGGGGACCCGCTCGGCAGCGACCCCTCTCATGGGGTCGGGCGGCGACACCCAGGCGGGCAGCCAGCCGACCGCGGCCGCCGCCACACCGAGTGCGGCGACACCGAGGGCAACCGCGGCGGTGGGAGACATCAGCGTGTTCTTGCTAGCGCGCACCGGTAAATCGAAGCCTGTGGACGATGGACCGGATTTGAGAGATGGGGTGGGGCGACGCGGTATCATAAATAACGAGTGAAGAACAAGTTAAACAGAATCGTTGTCGTTTCGTTGTCGTAATCGGAGAAGCGAATCGATGTAGGCATCCTCGCGGGTCGCAGTTATCTTAAACTCGATTACGATTACGACAACGACAACGACCGGGACGCCAAAAGGGTATCCTGATGGAGTTGTTTCGCTTATCCCACAAGCGGGGTATTTCCCCGCCTTCGAGGACGTCATGCACCCAGACCTGCGCCACCTCAGTGACCTGCTGCGCACCACCGCCGCCGCCGAGATCATGCCCCGATTTCGCCATACCCTGTCCAGCCGCAAGACCGACGGCAGCCTGGTGACCGAGACCGACCTGGCCGTCCAGGCGCGCATCACCGCCGCCCTGGCCCGCGACTATCCCGGCGTGCCCCTGCTCGGCGAGGAACAAACCGCGGCGGAGCAAGCGCATTTGCTGGAGTCCGCCGGGCGCGCCGTCTGGGTCCTCGACCCACTGGACGGGACCAGCAACTACGCTTGCGGGTTCCCCGGCTTCGCCATCTCACTCGCCCTGATCGAGGGCGGCGTCGCCGTTCAGGGCGCCATCCTCGACCCGGTCCGCGACGAGTGTTTCTGCGCACTGCGCGGTGGCGGTGCCTGGTGCAACGACGCGCCGATCCGCCCCTTCGCCCCCGGCCCCGCGCTCGACGACTGCCTGGCGGCCATCGATTTCAAGCGCCTGCCTCCCGAGCGGGTCCCGTCCCTGTTGCGCGCCGGCGGCTTCCGTTCCCAGCGCAACCTGGGGGCGGTTGCACTGGAGTGGTGCTGGCTCGCCGCCGGGCGCTTTCAGCTTTACCTCCATGGCGGCCAGAAACTCTGGGACTATGCCGCCGGACGCCTGATCGCCACCGAGGCCGGGGTCCCCTCCCGACTCTACCAGCCCTACGGCAGCGCCCCGGCGGAAGGGCTGGACCTGGGCCAGCGGCTCGCGGTCGCCGCGGCCAACCAGGGGCTCCTGGATCAATGGCTCGACTTCATCGCGCTGCCGCTGCGCCCGCGGTAAGTCTTTAACTTGATTCGCGCCCGGTAACCCGCAGTTTCGCGTCACCGTGAACCGGCAACCGACCGGAGCGCTCACCACGAGGAGCCCGACCGATGAATCAAGACCCCCGCGGCTTGAACATGGAACTCGCCAGCGGCATCGCCGCCTTCGAGTCCAAACAATTCTCCCGCGCCGCCGGGTTGCTCAGCCCACTCGCCGCCGAGGGTGATCCCGAGGCGCAATACCGGGTCGCCATCATGGCGCAGAACGGACTCGGCATGCAGGAAAACCCGACGCTCGCCTTCCAGTACATGCAGGCCGCCGCGATGGCCGGAATGGGCTTCGCCCAACACGGGCTTGGCTTCATGTACCTCGAAGGCGAATGCGCGGAGCAAGACCCGGCGCAAGCCGCCATTTGGTTTCGCAAGGCGGCCGAACAAGGCCTCGCCGGCTCCCAGACCACCCTCGCGATGCTCTATGAAGAAGGCCGCGGCGTTCCTCAGGATCAGGCCGAGGCCAATCGGCTCTACCGCCTCGCCGGTTTCGATGAACGCTGACCGCGGGTACCGATCCGCGTCGCGCCTTCGGCGTGCCGGCCGGTCCTGCCAATCGCTGTAGAGGATGATCCGATGGGTGAATCAGCAATCCGATCCGCACCGGGCCCCTTCCAGGCCGATCAGTTGAAGGACGGGGACCGCTACGAACTGTCCGGCGGACACCCGATCTATTGCGCTCCGGCGGGGCCCGAGCACGCGGGCCGCAGCCTGACCGGCGCCGCGGTCATCGCGAGCGACCCGGACGTCGAATGGGCCGGGGTTGACGCCGGCTTCGCACCCGAACCGGGAACGCTGCGGGCACCCGACGTCGCCGTCGCGGCCCCACCCGGCGGTCGCGGGTGGATCCCAGGCGTGCCGCTCCTGGCGGTCGAGTACGCTGGAGTCGGGCAAGATGAGGCTGACCTTCAGACCAAGATTGCTGAACTGCTGCGGGGCGGGAGCCGCTACATCTGGGTCGTACGGCTGCTGGGGCCGCGCCGGGTGGAGGTTTATCGTACCGGCGAACCGCTGCGGGTCGCGACGATCGGCGAGTCACTCACCGCCCCCGGCGTGCTGCGTAACCCGATCCCGGTGGAGGCGCTGTTCGAGCGCGCGGCGGCCGATCGGGCGGCGCTGCGCAACCTGTTGCAGCGGGCCGGCTACGCGGATCTGGATGCGGTACGGGAGGAAGGACGAGAGGAAGGGCGGGAGGAAGGGCGCGGCGAGGGCATCGCCGATGCGATCCTGACACTGCTCGCGGAGCGCGGCCTGACGACGACGCCGGACCTCGCGGCACGCATCCACGCCTGCCGTGACCGCGACCAGCTCAAGACCTGGCTGCTGGCGGCGACGCGGGTAACCGATCCCGCCACGCTCTTTGATTGAGGCGATTCCCAGGAATAATCATCCTGACCGCGCTGACCTGCAAGATCCGTAGGGCGCTGTAGAACGATGTAGGGGCGACTTCAGTCGCCCCCCCACGTCGGTAGATCGATGATCCCGCCCGGGGCATCCGTTTCGATCGCACCCGCGGGGCGGCGTGGCGGCGGAATTTTGCCCTGACGCCCCCGGCCGGTGTAATCTGTCGGGTTACAATAGCAACCAAGACCCGCGCAGGCGATGAGCATCAAGTCCGACCGTTGGATCCGCCGTATGGCCGCCGAAAACGGCATGATCGAGCCCTTTGAGCCCGGACAGGTGCGCGAGGGTGAGGCCGGGCGGGTGATCTCCTACGGCACCTCGAGTTACGGCTACGACATCCGCTGCGCCGACGAATTCAAGATATTCACCAACATCAACTCGGCCATCGTCGACCCCAAGAACTTCGACTCCAACAGCTTTGTGGATCTGAAGTCCGATGTCTGCATCATCCCGCCGAACTCGTTCGCGCTGGCCCGCACGGTAGAGTATTTCCGGATTCCCCGCGATGTCTTGGTGATTTGTCTCGGGAAATCCACCTATGCCCGGTGCGGTATCATTGTGAACGTGACCCCGCTGGAGCCGGAATGGGAGGGTCATGTGACCCTGGAGTTTTCCAACACCACCACCCTGCCCGCCAAGATTTACGCCAACGAAGGGGTGG
>Ga0247837_1006955_pt1 | contig 15441 bp, 6 predicted proteins | sample LaCtaG_2_FD_187115 | JGI IMG/M metagenome (GOLD analysis project Ga0247837, IMG submission 187115) | Freshwater microbial communities from meromictic Lake La Cruz, Castile-La Mancha, Spain - LaCruzMarch2015_14.5m | ecosystem: Environmental > Aquatic > Freshwater > Lake | place: Spain: Castile-La...
CATGTTGCGTCTTTCGAGTGGCGACAAACTAAAGGCTGTACATCGTTTTCAGCACGTTTATGCTTTTTTCTTATATAGTTTAATGACAATTTCGTTTTTCTGGAAAGATTTTAAAGAGATTGGATTATACAATAAAATGGCCGAATCTGGCTTAGTAAAACGTTTTCCAAAGAAAGAATTAGTTACCTTGATAATTAGCAAAATCGTTTATATATCATTCATTTGTGTTATGCCGTTGTTACTTATTGATATTACCTTTGGGCAATGGTTTGCTGGTTTTATGACGATGCACTGCACGGCAGGAATTATTTTAAGTACGGTTTTCCAGTTGGCTCACGTAGTAGAGGGTGCTTCGCAACCGGTGGTTGATGAGAAAGGAAACATCGAAAACGCTTGGGCGATTCATCAACTTAATACAACTGCCAATTTTGCAGGGAATAATAAAATTTTATCTTGGTATATTGGCGGCCTTGATTATCAAGTTGAGCATCATTTATTTCCAAATATTTCGCACATTCATTATCCTGCTATTGCTTCTGTCGTAAAGAATACAGCTGAAGATTTTGGAATTGTTTATAACAATAAACATTCCTTCTTAAAAGGTTTACGTTCGCATGTCAGAATGCTACATAATTTAGGGCATGGAGTAATTTAGTTCAAATAGGTAAGTAAAGTTTGATAATGTTATTCATAAAATACTACTAAGGTCTGCTAAAACAATATATGTTATGACTTATTTCACACCCAAATCTGCAAAGAAATATCGTGAAAATAGTTTAGATTGTGTGATGCTGAATATTTATTTTTACTTTAGGTCTTACTTATTTATTGATATTAAAACGAGTGTCATATTTACCATACACGTAACTAGATATAAGTTAGGCTGTCAATAAAAAATCGGAACTACAAACTCATTAAAAATAAGTTTATAGTTCCGATTAAAATAATTGCCTATCTATTTAAATTGGCATTTTAATAGTTTTTTCTTTAATTATTAATGACCTTTTCCGCCACCTTTTACCACTTCTTTATCGAAATCAATGCCTTGTTTACGCAAAATACCTTGCACCACAATTCCGAAAACGAATAGATAAACGAAGCAACCTGCCGCCAAAAGATATGATTGTTGAATACCAAATGAATCGGCAACTTTACCTTGTATTACTGGAATAATTGAACCTCCTAAAATCATCATAATCAAGAATGCTGACCCTTGATTGGTGAATTTTCCGAGTCCTGCCGTACCAAGCGAGAAAATACTTGGCCATAAAACCGAACAGAATAAACCACCCGAAATCAAAGAGAAAAGAGCAACTTTTCCAGTTGTCAATACACCGATAAGTGTCATGATTGCACCAAGGGCCGTAAATATCAATAATAAACGTACGGGTTTTTCTTGACTGGCAAGATAAGCCAAAATCAATATGGCTACACAAGCTGCATAAGGATATAGATCGCTTACATTGCCGCTATACAATGAATTTACAATCAAAACAATGGTAAAAGCTATGAAAGGAATTATCACCATGAGGATTTTCTTCATAGATGCCGACGGATTAAAATTTGCGATAGCAGCTGTCCAACGACCAATCATCATACTTCCCCAAAACAGTGAAACATATTTTGAAATTTGTGATGAATCTAAGTTTTCGGTTTCTTTTAAATATTCTCCGAGGTTAGAGCCAATCGTTACTTCGACGCCTACATAAACAAAAATAGCCGTCATTCCCAAAACTGCTTGTGGATAGCTCAGTACCGAACCTGCATTTTGCACTGCTCCGGATTTTCCAGCCAATGAATAAATCATGTAGCTAATCATCAGAATGCATATCAATATAAATGTAAATGTGATGGCGATTTCAATAGAAAATGCAACCGCAACGCCTACGCACAGCACTAAAAATGCCAATGGAAGTCCAATCACGATATTGCTTACTTGTACATCTTCATCATTTTTGATGCGAGGAAGTTTAGAAACCCAAAAAAACAATGCCATCAAAGCAAATAAAACCCCTAATATTAAATAAGGTACTTTTACATCTTCGATTGATGCATTGGCGGCGGCATCTTTTGCAATAGAACCAAAAATTGCGTAAGAAACCAAAGCTGGCCCGATTGTTCCACCTAAGTTATTGACTGCTCCACCTAAATTGATACGTTGAGCTCCTGTTTCGGGTGGTCCAAGTGCAATCATAAAAGGTTGAGTAGCAGTTTGTTGAAGTGAAAAACCAAGTCCAACAATAAACAAACCTGCCAATAATAAATTATAAGAGGCATTTTGGGCTGCAGGGTAAAAAAGGATCGTACCAATGGCCGAAATCAAAAGACCGATTACGATACCATTTTTGTATCCAATTTTGTTGAGAACATCGCCACCCATAATGCGTGAAAATATCAAATAAAGCACTGAACCGATGAAATATGCTGCATAAAATGCAAAGTCAACGAGTTGGGCTTGGGTTTGCGTGAGTGTGAATTTTTCTTTGAAAAGAGGTATCAAAATTCCGTTTGATGCAGCCACGAAGCTCCAAAAAAACCAAACGGTCATGAGTGTGTAAAGATGGGAACGATTGTTTTGCATTAGTCTCAAGGTTAAAATGGAAGTGCAAATAAGCAAATATATACACTATTTCCAAAAGCAGGGTATAAACGTTTTATATATTAGCCAAAAGATTGTTAATTTTGCTTTTATAATTATTTGCCGTTAATTAAATAACCAAATTTTTAATACAAAAACATAAATTCTTGTATTATTTATTAATCGGTATAAATAAATCGAAATTATTATGAAGAGAATTTTTTATTTGGTTTTTATACTTATTTGCAAATTTGCTTCAGGTCAACAATTGCCATCGAGTATTCTTACTGGAAAACTTGTAAGAGTGTCTCTAAAACTAAAAGATATGAAAGCCCCAGAGCCTTTAGATACAAAACGTAAACCAGACAGAAATCCAAAATATCAAGCACTACGTGAAAAAATAAATAAAAGAGTAAGGTTTTCGGTTGATAATCCATTAGCTGATAATACAGATATGGCTCTACAAAAAACAGCTAAAAGTATAGCAAATAGATTGGGAATAAATGGGTTAAGTGCTTCTTTTGATGGTGTTGGATCGGCTGAAAATACGGCTGCTGGCTTTGGGTTATTATCACCCCCCGACCCAGTAATTAGTGTGGGCCCCAATCATGTTGTGCAGATGATAAATTTAGTTCATAGAGTTTATGACAAATCAGGCAATCCGCTCACGCCTGCCCTGAAATTCAGTCAAATTGCTTCTACATCTACAGATGATGGCGACCCAATAACATTATATGACCAAATGGCAGATCGTTGGGTTTTACTCCAATTTAGTAGTTTGTTTACTTCTGGAAGAGAATCCTTGATATTTTGTGTTTCGCAAACAAATGATCCAACGGGAGCTTATAATATATACGAATTTCAAACTACAGGAGTTTTTCCTGATTATCCTCATGTCGGAATTTGGAATAATAGTTATATAGTTACGACTCATAATTTTAATTTGACAGGAACAGCCTATCTTGGGCAAGGCTTTTGGGCATTTGATAGAAACAAAATGATAAATGGCGAAGCCACTTCTACGGCTGTCGCCTTTAATGACCCTTCAACTGGAGGCTATTTACCTGTTAGTTTTGAGGGATTCAAAACTCCTGAATCAAGTTCTCTACCTACATTTGTGACTTATAATTCTGACGAATTTGGTGGTAATGATGAATTACAGTTGCGTACTTTAAGACCTGATTTTGCAAATCCTGCCTTATCAACACTGAATAGCGTCACGGCTCTTTCCGTTGCTGCCTTTGATGGTCGTTCTCCATCCTCAAACCCAATTGAACAACAAGGCACAACTGCTCGTTTGGATGCTATTGCCGACAGAATGATGAGTAGAATTATTTACCGAAGATTTGATGATTATGAGTCTTTGGTAATGAATTACCCAGTTAATATTAGTGGTGTAAATCCAACTAGAGATTCGACCTATCAATCTTCAACACGTTGGTATGAACTTACAAGATCAAATTCTTCAAGTCCTTGGGCAATTAATCAGCAATCAACTTATTCGCCCACAGCTATTGATGGAGTTACGGGCATAAATCGTTGGATGGGTTGTGCAGGAATTGACCAAAGAGGTAATATCGCTTTAGGATATAGTAGGTCAAGTTCATCTACGTATCCGAGTATTTATTATGCCGAAAGAAAAAAAACTGACCCTGTTGGAACACTTGGTGCCGAACAGGTTTTTCATGCTTCAACAGGTTCACAGACCAATTCAAGTGGTCGTTGGGGAGATTACTCAGCAATGACTACTGACCCATTTGATGAAGAGACACTGTGGTTTACGGCCGAATATTATGCAAGCACAGCTTCGGTTGCTTTTAAAACTCGCATTGGTAGCTTCAAAATTAATGACCCTGTTACGACTCCAACCGTACGTTTTAAGTTAGGCGGAACAATCGCCCGTCAAAAGGAATCAATAACACCAATTAATGTTAATCAATTTTATAAGGATTATCCGATTAACCTTGTAATTGACCAAGCACCATCGCAAAATGTAAACCTAACTATTACAAAAGCAGGTACTGCTACCGAAGGTGTCGATTATGATTTGTTGAATAGTTCAGCAATCGTTTTAAATGCCTCAAACTTAACACAATCTTTTACTTTACGTGTATATGATGACTCTTTTAATGAGGTAGATGAATTCGTAGATTTAACATTCAACATTAACGCCAATGGTGGAAATGGAATTGCTGGTACATTTAACCAAAAACATCGAATTACTATTGTTGGTACAATAAGTTGCCCTACTGCAAATATTTCAGTTACACGACCTACAACCTTTTGTGAAGGTGATTCTGTTGTTTTAGCCGCAAATACTGGTACTGATTTTACGTATCAGTGGTATAGAAATAATGTCTTGATTCCTAGTGAAACTCAGTCTCAGTACATTGCTAAAACATCCGGTAGCTATCAAGTTGCGGTGAGCCGTTTGGGTTGTACTGTTTCTTCTTCGCCTATTGCAACAATAGTTAAATTGGGTGCTCCCGCACCAATTACTGTTAACCGTACAATTACTTTTGGTACTACAATTACGCCTGGAAATGGTTTGCAAGCAAGTGCTATTTGTCCAAGTAGTATCACCTCTACTTATACTGGCCCAACCATCGGTTATGATGGAGGGATAAAAAGCGGTGCTGACCCACAGGTTTCGATTTCGGGTGTTGGAGCAAATATTGGTAGTACAAAAGTTTCTATTACATGGAGAAAGAGAAGCACTGGAGAAGTTAATGATTGTGGTTCAGTTGGCGGAACAGGAAAACCATGGTATGACGAAGTATCGTTTAAAATAAAATCTCCAGATGGTACTATCATCAATTTGCTCAATTCTGATACTTATGCTGTTGGAACTGTTCCACTAGGTTCTTTGACAACAGTATTTGAAGATGGAGGTGCTGATGTGACAATTGGTTCACTTCCTTCAAATGGCACTTTTGCCCCGATACAATCATTAACTGCTTTGAATGGTTTAAACCCTAACGGTACTTGGACTTTAATTGCTGAAGATGCTGCGGCAATTGACCCACTTTGCGTAGAAAGTTTCTCGGTTACAGTGCTGACTTCTGGGTCGGGTGCTGCAAGTACTATTGCGTGGTATAGTAGTGCAACAAGTAGCACGGTCTTGGGAACAGGCTCAGAATTTATTCCAGCCGATACTGCACCTGGTACATACAAATATTATGCACAAGCAAGTTGCACGGGGCTTACCGAATGTGCAGTAGGTGTTCGTAAACCTGTCAGTCTTACAATTTCTGCACTCAATTGTTTATCGGTTGGTGGTATTGTTTCGTCAAATGCAAATGTTTGTTCAGGAAGTAATTCATCAACATTAACTTTGACCAGACATACTGGAACAATCATTCGATGGGAATCTTCAACTGATAATTTTGTAAATACAACGTCAATCGCAAATACTACTAATACATTATTTTATAGCAATTTAACTCAAACCACTAAGTATCGTGCCGTTGTAAAAGATGGAGCCTGTCCTGAAGTATTCTCATCGGTGGCTACAATTACTGTTACTTCAATTACCGCGACTGCAATAAATGGTGGCCCTTATTATACAGCTCAGACGATTCAACTAACTGGTTCTGGTGGAAGCACTTATTATTGGACTGGACCCAATGGGTTTTCGAGTACTCTCAATCCAGTAAATATTAATAATTCAACTTTGGCAATGGCCGGTAACTATACAGTTGTAGTTTCACAAAATGGCTGTACTGCAACTGCCACTACAACAGTAATCATTACAGAAAACAATCCATGTTTAGTAATTGTTGAGTACGACTATGTTCAGGCTGGAAATCCTTTTGTGTATAAATTTCCACTTGTCAATAATATGGTAATTGCCGAAGTTCCCGAACAGACCTCCATTTTGGTGAATCCGATTTGTTCAACAATACCAATAGAAAGTTTCAGAATGAAAATCACTGGTTTGCCATATTTACACGAAGTCGTAGAAAATATTCCATTATTTGCTTTGTTTAATAATACAGGAAATGATGTTTTGGGAAGAAACCTAAGTCCAGGAAATTATATCTTGACAATAACAGGTTATAGCTCTAACAATGGCCAAGGAAGCATAGTTTATGGCCCAATGGATACTCAATTTACTGTTTTAGCTAATAAAGCGAGTATTTCTGCTCCCTCATTCACCATTCACTCATTATGTGCAGGAAATACATTCAATGTCAGTTTTACAACAGCAGGAGCGTTTAACCCAGCTAATCAGTTTGATGTGCAACTTTCTGATGCCAACGGTACATTCGACAACCCGATAACAATTGGAAGCACTCCAGCGGCAGGTGTTGCAGTATGTACAATACCAATGAATATTGCAGTTGGCTCGAATTACAGAATTAGAGTTGTTTCTACAAATCAAACTTTAACTGGAAATAATAGTGGCACAAATCTTGCCTCGGTAACTGGCTCTCTGAATCTTGTTAGTCCAAACAACGATGTTTCGGGTGGAACAACAACTAATCAAGCTAGCCAAACCATAACAGCAACTAATAAAATACTTTCCTCTGCTAACATAATTTATAAAGCAGGAAATTCGATTTTATTAAATGCAGGTTTTCAAGCAAATTCAAGTTCGGTCTTCAAGGCTGAAATTGTAGGTTGCAATTGATAGTCAGGTGTTGATTTAAAATTAAAAGCCCCAATTTTCAGGGTTACGTCTCCATTTTTTAAGTGATTCCAACGAATCGGCCGAAATGTAATTTTGAGCAATTGCTTGGTCGATGAGTGCGTTATAGTGACTTAAAGTAACTAGTTTTACACCTTTATCGGCAAAGTTTTTGTCAGCAACTTTAAAACCATAAGTGAAAATGGCCACCATTCCAACAACTTCGATTCCTGCTTCACGGAGGGCATCAACTGCCTTCAATGAACTCCCGCCAGTTGAAATCAAATCTTCAATAACTACAACTTTTTGATCTTTTTCGATATGTCCTTCAATCTGATTTCCCATGCCATGCTCTTTCGGTTTTGGACGAACATACGCAAATGGCAAACCTAAAGCATCTGCAACCAAAGCTCCTTGCGGAATTCCTGCCGTTGCTACACCTGCAACTAAAGTTGCATCAGGAAAGTGTTTCTTGATGGCATTTACCAAAGATTTCTTTATGAAAGTACGTCCTTCGGCGAATGAAAGCGTCACACGGTTATCGCAGTAAATGGGCGAGTTCCAGCCTGAACTCCACTTAAATGGTTGTGCAGGACTTAGCTTTACTGCTTTTGTTTCTAATAATAAAGAAGCAATTTTTTGGGATACTGTCATAATTTATATAATTCGTCCATGCCACCACCCGCCTACGAAGGAAAGCTTAATTTTAAAATATTTGGCAATTTTTTGTAAAATAAAATCTGTATTCCCATTTAGGGCTTAGGGATGTTTAGGTTTTAGGAGCTTTTTTTCTTCAACAAAATTTTATCAATACGATTTTTGTCCATATCAATAATTTCAAATTCATAATCTTCCCACTCAAACTTATCACCTGTATCAGGAATTTCCTGCAAAATATGAAGGGCAAACCCTCCAAGAGTATCAAAACCTGTATATACTTTACGATTATTGATTACAATTTCAAATTGATTCAAGAAATCATCGAATGGGAGAGAGGCATCAACCAAGAAGCTGCCATCTTCACGCTCAAATATATCGTATTCAAACTCATCATCCATAGAAATATCGCCAACCAACGCATCCAAAATATCGTTGAGGGTAATAATACCCATCACACTGCCGTATTCATCCAGGATAATTCCCATGTGAATACGTTCTTCCCGAAATTTTTCCAAAGCTTGATATGCCTGATTGTTTTCAGGAATAAACAATGGTTCTTTTCCAAGGTGAGCTAGATGCTGTAATTCAGTACCTAAGTCTTTGCCAAGTAAATCTTTGATATATAAAAGCCCAGTGATATTATCAATTCCATCTTTACAAATCGGATAAACCGAGTGTTTGGTTTCAATAATTTTTTCAATGTTTTCTTGAATCGAATCTTCTAAGTCCAGATAAGTCAAATCACTACGATTGGTCATTAATGAAGTGATTTTCCTGTCACCCAAATGAAATACATTTTGTACAATTTCTTGTTCGATTTCATCAATTGCACCTCCAGTTGTTCCTTCTTGAATCATTGATTTTATCTCTTCTTCAGTTACCGAGCTGTCAGAAACTCCAATTCCCAAAAGTTTAATAATTAAGTCACTACATTTTGTCAAAAGCCAGATGAAAGGAGATGTTATCGTTGATAAAACATTCATTGGAGCAGCCATTGTCTTTGCAATTCCTTCTGGATTCGACATTCCGATTCGTTTCGGCACCAATTCGCCCAAAACTAATTGTAGGAAACCAATAATAACCACAACTAAACCAACTGCTATATTATCTGCATATTTTAGTTCAAGACCAAGCCCTGTAAGAAAATCTTGAATGCCAATTGTGATTGTATTGCCTGAGAAAATACCTGTCAAAATACTAATGAGTGTGATGCCAATTTGAACTGTTGAAAGGAAGCGATTTGGAGAATTTACGAGAACTAGAGCGGCTGCTGCCCTTCGGTCGCCGTTTTTGCTGGCTATTTCAAGTTTTGTTTTTCGAGAGGAGATTAGGGCAATCTCCGACATGGAGAAAATACCATTAAGAATGACTAAAAAAAGGATTATTAAAATTTCCATCTAATGTTTAAACCCACATTTACGGGGGTTTGTATGATTATTAAGGTGCAAAATAAAATATTTTAATCAGAATTTTACGCAAAAACAATATTATAATTTTTTATCTCTTTAATTACTTGCGAAAAAATGCCGAACTTTGCCATTTAATCACTCATTTTATCAAAACCTCATGGTTATTTTTATAGACGATAAATTAGTTAGGATAGTAAGCAACAAAAAATTTAAGCAGCTACACGGCAATGATTTTGATACAATGATTGATGCTCGACTGGAATCTTTAATTTTGAATAAATTGCATGGTCATGTTATAATTTTAAATGCTTCTGAGGCGACGATTGAAAAGTTTTTTAAGCTAATTCAGCAATCAAATGATGTTGTTTATCAGTCAGTTACAATCGTAGTAGAAAATAAACCAACCATTGAAACTCAGATAAAGAATTTTTATAAAGTTGTGAAAGCTGCGGGTGGGGTTGTTTTCAATGAGGAACAAAAAGTTTTGATGATGTATCGTTTAGGAAAATGGGATTTACCCAAAGGGAAACGTGACGATAACGAAAAAGCTAAACAAACCGCCGAAAGAGAAGTAGAGGAGGAATGTGGAATTAAAGTACAGTTAAGAGAAAAACTTTGCACAACGTGGCATACCTATACAATGGGAACTCGTAAGATTTTGAAGCGAACCAAATGGTATAAGATGAATTGCACTGACGAATCGAAAATGCAACCTCAGACCGAAGAGGGAATTGAAAAATTGGAGTGGATGACCGAAAAAGAAGTGCAAACCGCCTTAATAAATTCTTATAGTTCAATCAGATATGTGATTGACCAACTCAAAGAACTCAAAGAAAAAAATGAAATCGAAGTACTATGAATACGTTTTAGGGCTGTTTCTGATGTTTTGTTTTGAATTAGAAATATTTGCCCAAAATTCTTGTCAACCAAGTTTGTTTTTATTGACTCCAAGCACTCAAAATCGTTCGATTGAGTGGCAGAAATTCCCAGAATTTAGCCTACCATTTTCAATCGTTTATGGAGGTCCTCGCTTTGGCGATTCTCAAAAACAACCTCTAAAACATGGCTTTAGTCATTTAGCTACTTCCGATGGAAATGATTCGGATTTGCCAAGAAACAAGCGTGCTGCTGTTTGGTATGGCACTGGTTATCCGTCGGCCAATCAGCCGTGGGAAACAATAAAAAGTCCTTGGGGAAATAATATCGAATTGTACAAAAACAAGTGGAGAAATGATATGTCGGGTTTTGCCAATAATTTTTCAAGTTCGGCAGAAACGGGTATTGCTGATATTGATTTTTTTGTGCCTGATATTGAACTTCAAATTAAATCTAATGATTCTATTCTTATTCTAAAAAATCATCCAACAACGCCATTAGAATATAGAAGTCTTGATAATCAGTCTTTTATTAATCAATACAAAAAAGATATTCAAGTATTATATGGTCAAGCATTTATAGAAACTAAGAAATACGTAAGCCCTACTACGAAAATTGGTGGCTATTCTGATGCTCCTATTTTGAATACATACATTAATATTGCAGGAAATTCTTGGCAAAAATGGACTTCTGATGTTTCGTTGTTAAATTATATTAATTATGATTTTTCTAAGAATGCACTTGGAGGAACTTCATTCGACAATCAAGATTTTTATAGTCCAGCCGCTTATTATTATTACGATTTTCCAAGTCCTCTTGCACCTGATTATTTAGCCTATTTGTTGTTCCAAATCGAAGTAAACCGTGCTTGGACGAGTAAACCAATTATTCCGTTTGTTTGGCTTCGTTTTAGTTATACACCTCAATTTGTCAAGAAATTTATTCGGCCATTTATGGCGGAGGCTACTGCTATTTTCCCATTTTTTTCGGGAGCAAAAGGTCTGTGGCTTTGGGAGGACCCTGGTACTTTCAGTAATAATGAAAATTACGCTACTTACGAACATTTTATCAATGGTTTGTACCGACTTTCGCAATATAAAGATATGTTTATTGGTAATTATGAGTTAATAATTCAAACAACAGCTCGTGATTATGTAGATACTAGAAAACCAATTTGGCGTGCGGTTGCCAAAGGTAATGAGTTGTTGGTTGCCGCCCATAATGCTTACGCTAAAGATGAAAATGAGGTCGTGACGATTGAAGTGGTTTACAAAAATTATCGTCAAAATGTCACCTTAAAAGGCTACGAAGTTTTTTTGTGTAAATTTGATATGACCTTACTCGCCAACGAAGCATTGGTCACTAATTTTGAAGTTTCGCCCAACCCAGCTTCTGACCAAATTCAATTTAAAGTTTTTAGCACAAAAGAACAACAAATTGCTGTTGAAATTTTTGATGTAAATGGTAAAAAAGTATTGCAAGAAAAAGTAAGTTTATTACAGGGTGAGAATCTTAAGTCATTGAATATTAGTAGTTTATCGACTGGAGTTCATTTTTTGCGAGTTTTTGGTAGGAGTAAAAAGATTGTGGTTGATTGAGGTTTTTGTTATATACTTATTTTAGGACGAGTCACTCGCTCCAAAGACTTAACTATGTATTTGGGGCTGTCTTTGGGAAGATTAATTCTTAAAGTTCTTCCTGCAAAATTGCATAAAGCGTCGATTTAGTGATACGTTTAACAAAACCACCGTTTAATAATTAAAAACCATTCTATTTATATCTCCTAAGCAGTTGGCTATATTTAATCGACAAATTTGTATTTCACAAAAAACTGATAGACAGTGTTTTATGTTAGTGTGAACTGTCAACTGTCAACTATTTATTGATTATATTGAGACTCTGATTGATATATTAGAGTTTAAAACTCCACATTTATTACTACCTCTCAAAGTGCTTATAATACATTAGGATTTTTTAAAGATGATTTAAGTTTTGAAATTAAAAAGACACTTTTGCAAAAGTGTTTATTTTGGGTCATAAAAAAAATTAACACTCCGAAATTTTAGATTATTCGAAAATAATTTTTTTAGATATAATATTTCAGGTATTGTTTTTTTGTTCCCTAAAGCTGAAAAAAAAAATTTGAAAAACCGCCATTATGTAAATATGGTTTGACTGGGCGGCACTTCGCCCTATTACATAAGAATATAACCATAATCCTTTCTCTTTTTGACTATAACGAAAACTATCAAGTATATTATCTCGATAGTTTTGCCTTGTGAAAATATCCACCTGCAGAGGCGACCTGTCAATCGACCAATTGAAAGGTCAAATAATGCATAGCTGATTGGTTGATTCTTTGATAAACTTGACACATGTTTTATGCTTTTTTTGCTTATTATCTACTGACTTTGTAACAATTGGTAACCCAACTACTAAATTTACATATAGCCGAACCTATGATACATTCCGCCTAACGGGGGGCTTTTTTTACGCTCTAAAAAAGAAACTTGGTTAAATCTCAAACTACACTTTCAATTTTTTTTTATATGGTATTAATTTATCCAAATATTAAACTTCCTTAGCTTTTAAAATTAAATTTATTCATTTATTTGCTATTTAATATTAATTATTTTTAATTTGTATATATAAATCTATTTATAATTAATATGAAATATTGAATCTAAGTGATATACGCAATATTCAATAGATCTCCGAAATATAGTTTATACCAATATTATTGTTGTCGTATAAACTTTAACTAAAAAAGTACATTTTTTTTGTTTATTGTATTCAAAAATTAGACTTTTTTACGTAAATTTAGTATATAACACATTTTACAAAATTTAATAAATCCTTATATTTTTCAACTATTTAATTCTCTAAAACTCTATGAACAAAAACAATTATCAAAAAATCCTTTCCTTACTTCTTCTCTTTACTGCATCGTTATCAATGACCTTTGCACAAGATGTTTTGGTTAAAGGAAAAGTTAGCGAGGACAACGGAAACCTAATTTACGGTGTAAATGTAACTCAAAAAGGTTCGTCTAAAGGTACTTCAACCAACGATAAAGGCGAGTATAGCATTACTGTAAAAAAAGGGGTAACAATTACATTTAGCTACATTGGGTTTAAGCCTAAAGATGTGGTAGTTGGGAACAATACAACAATTGATGTTTCGCTTTCTCCTGACGCGGCTGTATTGAACGAAGTTGTTGTGACTGCTCTTGGCGTAAGCAGAGAGAAGCGTGCATTGCAGTATGCTGTTACCGAAGTAGCTGGTGAAAATTTCACTAAAGCTCGTGTGAATAACTTAGGTAATGCACTTTCAGGTCGAGTTGCAGGAGTTAACGTAACCTCTCCATCAACTGGTCCTGGTGGTTCGTCAAGGGTAATTATTCGTGGTAACAAAACTTTAGGTGGTGCAAATCAGCCACTTTATGTAATTGATGGTGTGCCTATGGATAATAGCCAACAAGGTACAGCAGGTTTATGGGGTGGTGCTGACCAAGGTGATGGTCTTTCAAGTTTAAACCCAGATGATATTGAATCAATTACTGTACTGAAAGGTGCTAATGCTGCTGCTCTATACGGTTCAAGAGGTGGAAATGGTGTAATCAACATCACCACTAAAAAAGGAACAAAAAGAAAAGGTTTGGGAATTGAGTTTGCCTCAAATTATGTAGCTGAAAAGATAATTGACCAAAATGAAACACAACACATTTATGGTCAAGGAAACTACATCAATGGGGTTGCTACTGCTCCAACTACTATCCAACAGTCATCTGATTGGGGCTTACAAGGTTGGGGTCCTAAAATGGATGGTCGCCAAGTAATGGGTGTTGATGGTGTTCAAAGGCCTTATGCCGATGCTGGAAATAACTTCACAAGATTTTATAATACAGGCTCGGCAGCTACAAATAGTATTGCTTTTACTGGTGGAAATGGTCAACAAAATTTCCGTTTGTCATTAGCAGATTTACGTTCAACAGGTATTCTTCCAAATTCAGGTTTTGACAGGACAAACGTTTCAGTTTCAACAGATTCAAAATTTGGAAAAAAGCTTACTTTAACAGGAAAAATACTTTATTCTAAAGAAAAAGCTAAGAATAGACCTAATGTATCTGACTCACCAGGTAATGCAAACGAATCTGTTTGGCGTTTACCTGCAAATATCAATATTGAAGATACAAAAGGAGACCCTGATAAACCAGGTGCAATTCCTGCAAGTTTTTCACCAGCTACTTTGGCATTTGGTAAAAGAGCAGTGGGTACTGAGTTATTATCAAATTATTCAGATTTTTGGGGTTCAAATGCATATTGGTCTTCGTATCAATACAATAATACATCTAAAAGAGACCGTGTTACTGCTTCGGCTCAGTTGAAATATGACATTACCGATTTCTTGTATGCAACTGGCCGTGTAAGTACCGATACTTATTATACCAAGCAGGAAAGCCTTACTCCACAAGGAACAGGCTATAATGGTGGTGGAAATATTAATGAATATTTTCAGCTTAATTCTGAAAATAATATTGATGGAATGTTGGGGTACCATGATAACTTTGGAAAAATATCAGTTAGTTCATTCGTAGGAGCTAACCAACAAAGAGGAAAATTTGAGAGAATTTCGGCAAGTGGTTCAGGCTTTTCAGTACCATTTTTCCATGCCCTGAACGTGTCAAATAACCGAAATTTTGGCTATGGTTTTAGTGAATCGGGCATTAATTCAGTGTATGGTTCGGCCGAGGTTGGTTACGATAACTACTTCTTCTTAACTGCAACTGCAAGAAAAGACTGGTTCTCAATTCTGAATCCAGCATCTAACTCCATTTTGTATCCATCAATTGGAGGTAGTTTTGTATTTACCGATGCTTTTAGAACAAAAATGCCAGATTGGTTTACTTTTGGTAAACTTCGTGCATCGTGGGCTCAAGTGGGACTTACAGGAAATTTAGGTGCCTATCAGACCACTCAACCTTATGGATTAAATTCGGCAACACACCTAGGTACAAATATGGCAAGTTTTGCTAATAAAGGAACGATTGCCAATCCTTTACTTTCACCAGCATTATCAACAGAAATTGAATTTGGTGCTGATTTGAAATTCTTTAATGGAAAATTAGGTCTTGATATTGGTGTTTATAATCAAACAACTACCGATGATATTCTCAATGCCACTATTTCACAGGCTTCGGGGTTTCAAAGTACGTCGGTTAACGTAGGAAAAATGCAAAATAAAGGTGTTGAAATTCTATTATCAGGTTCTCCAATTCGTACCAATGA
>Ga0247837_1006957_pt1 | contig 15435 bp, 10 predicted proteins | sample LaCtaG_2_FD_187115 | JGI IMG/M metagenome (GOLD analysis project Ga0247837, IMG submission 187115) | Freshwater microbial communities from meromictic Lake La Cruz, Castile-La Mancha, Spain - LaCruzMarch2015_14.5m | ecosystem: Environmental > Aquatic > Freshwater > Lake | place: Spain: Castile-La...
TGAATGGATCTTTGAGAAGCACAGAGAAGAATATAAAGACCAAGTGAGGCATATAGAGGAACCACTCCCCATTTTCTTTGCTTTTTAAGGGAAAAGCCCACATTTAGAGATATAAATTTGGCCCCTCTCCAAATTTGTAGAGCGAGTCTAAAGCAAGTGCTGTAGCAAGCTGATCCCTCACTGAGTACAACGCTGGACTGGCAGCCGCAGTGCCTCTATTTCAAGCGCCTTTCCTGGCTTTGTAGGAGAAACGAAATTCTATATCTATAATATGGGCTTGAAGAATTTACTCGGGACTGGGACAGGGACTTGGTCCGACTGTATTGTTTGCAGTAGGTCCGTAGACCTTTCTGCAGTATTTCCTGTAGTTTCGCAGACTCTATGGATATCAAGCTATATTGCCTTTTACCTGAATAGCCTCTTGGGGATCTCCTTGTCCTGAAGCGGTATATATAAGAAGGCTAAAAGCTCCAGGGTGTCCAGGCTTGAAAGTCTTCATTCAACAATTTGATATGTAAAATAAATGTCCGCCCAAACCCAACTCTACATGCTGGTTCCTGTCAGTCCAGACGAAGCCACCGCCTCCAATCTCCCCAAAGGCGCAGTGTTCGTCCAGCTGGCAAATGCTGTTCAGCTCACGCACGGTCCAGTGATTGTAACTCCCGTTGATCCAAGTCAATTGAAGGTCAGTGCTTCGAAACAAGGGAAAAAGTGGACGGATCCGAACCCTACGATGCCAGTAGTACAGACTTCAGTGGTAGCGGTGCAGCCGACTCAGACCTTCGTGCAGCCTATAATGGTGCAGCCAATTCAGACCTATGCCCAGCCTGTTCAAACCGTGGTGCAGCAGCCCCAGCCCAGTGCATCAGACAACCCCAACACTGTCTACATCCCGAACCCTGAGCCAGTCGGCCCTCCCGGACAGCGGACTTTAGGCATGTGACTGCACGCCCTTATCGAACTTGGAGTGCTACTGTGTCTGCTAGTGCTGTGCTCTGTGAGTCTCAGTGCTCCTTCCTACTCCTTGGAGACTAAAAGTGAACTCAGCATTGCAGACAGCGTTTCCAAGGCCTTGGGCATCCCTTCCTTGCTCCTCGTGGGCCTGATAATGATCCGTCTGGCAGTGTTGATGGTATTCCGCTGGACTTTCCGCCGTGGGCAAGTGGTGAAGCTCGCGCTATTGGCTGCAGCAGTGCTATGGACTGTGGGCACAGCTGTGCATGTCTTCCTAGTGGTCCTGGTGCAAGTCAAGTACGGAACTATATATGTACACACTGGAATTGGCCTGGCGATTTCTATGGTGCCGCTGCATGTGTTTAGCTGTGTGTTGGGGAATGACGCCGTCAATCGTCTCCTGTAGGTAGATTTAGTAACTACAGTTCAATAGCTTATCTAGAGCTTGATTTGAGACACTCGTTGGTATTCACAAGGAACCCACTAGCAGTCCCAAGTCCACTGCAATATATCCTTCGAAACTGGCGAAAATGAAAAAAGCGTAGAGTTGCACTCATGCAGCGTACAGCAGGGCAAAGCCTGCGGAAACAAGAACACCTTAGGCAAAGGGTAAAGCCGAACTGTGGCCTGTAGAATATCTAGCGGTTGCTCGCTCTTCTGCTCTGTAGGATAAACTAATCCTTAGATTTTGGACTCTGGGAGTAATCACGGAGCGATTTCTTGAATATAGGAGTTTTATCCTAGAAATAGCAACCGAACAAAGGCGGTGTTTACAGCAAAGCTAAAGTGTCTGAGGACCTTTCAGACCTAAAGCTTCAGGCGACTGTTTTTTCTGTAAAATAAAATGTCTGCTCAGCAAGGCGCACTGTGGGCTAATTCCAACCCCGGACAAGCTGGACAGCCCATAATAGTGCAGCTAGTGCAAAGCCCAGGGATGCAGCCAGGCCAGCCTATGATTCTCCAACCCATGCGAATCGTGGGTATGCAGCCAGGCCAGCCAGTGCTGGTCCAGTCATTGCAAGGCGTGGGGGTGCAGCCAGGCCAGGAGTTTATGGCTCAACCAGAGCAGTCCACTGAAAAACAGCCAGACCCGCCCAAGACCGCTCCACTCCAACCCGTAGAAAAACTGCACAATCACACCGCCCTTCAAGCTTCTATGCATGATGGCCCGGCCGATCAAACGACAACCGGGCTAATCCAGATTCTAGGGAAAACTCCGCCAGTTCGCACCATGCAAATGAGATATTACGCCTTCGCAGAAATAGGCGTCCTTGTCCTTATCTTCAGCCTGAGCATTGCGAGTTTGGCTAATCCCTCCGTCCTAATGACCATTAAAATGTACCCAGCCGACCAAGTCTCGGAAGGCCTGGGCATTCCCTCAATCATCGTGGTCTTTTCCCTTATGGTGCGCTTAGTAGTGCTCTGCCTGGTCCGCTGGGTCTACCGAAAGGGACTAGTGGAGATTATCTGTCTGTGGGTGGCTGCAGGCCTGTGGACTTTGGCGACTCTTATCCACATTCTCATTACTATTGGCATTAGTGGGAAGGAAGGAGATGGGTATGTGAATGCTGGCCTTCCTTTGGCCATTGTGGTCTCTGCCTGTCATGTTCCGAGCGTGATTGTTGGGAAAATTGCGATTAAGCGACTAATTTGTACGTAGATTAACGCTTATCCTTTAGTTTAGTACGTTAATTATTGACCAAAGATGTGGAGAAGTGAGAAATACGGAGGGAAAATACAACTTTTTGTGAGATATTTCCTATCTCCTTCCCGTCACGTCTCAGCAAAGGTATAAAAGAACTCTTTGCCCCTGTCTTCCCTGCACAAATGAGATCTGTCAGCTTACTTGTGAAACAGAGGGAACTGGGAGCAACCAGAGAGTCGAATAGGCAGAGTAGACTTCAGTAGTAGCTAGGAACAGTGAGGAAAACTCTATTTTTGAGGCTTTCCTGGACCTTTGACTAGCAAATTGCCTCTATACGAAGACTTAGTGTAGTAGACTACTAGATGCACATACACTGCCAGCTTCAGGCTGATAAGTTTCCTACAGTCCCACTCGATTAACACTGAATTCTCCTTTCCTACGCAGCCTAGAACAGTCCTTGGGAAGCACAATTGGCCTTGGATTGCCAAGGATCAGTTGCAGAATTGCAAAGTCTCCAACTTGCGTAGTTCCTTCACTCAGCTTCAATTGAAACGGGTCACAAGGAGTACTCTTATCATGGGATCAGGCTGCAGCAAGCGAAAGGACACAGCCAAAGCAATAGTGGACACGCTGGTGCTAAGCCCCGTCTCTCCACGCTCACAAGAAACCACGAACCTCTCCACTTCCAGCTTCCGCCGCAAGACAGTAAAGCGCAAAGAAGTGGTCATCGACAGCCGCCAACTGCCTCTCTACCGCAGAGCCAGCACTGGCGACCGGCCCAAGTCTCAAAGCGAAATCGACAAAATCACCAATGCACTGCAGCGCCACAGTGTGCTGAGTGACCTGCCCACCGACACTCGCGAAGAGGTGGTGGGCAACATGAAGCTGTGTGTGTTGCCGGCTGGTCAGGCTGTGGTGCATGAGGGGGAAGTGGCTACTCACTTCTATGTGGTGGTGCAGGGGGCGTTGGAGGTGTTGGCTGGAGGCAGGCGACTGAACATCCTAAAGCCCGGCGACAGCTTTGGCGAGCAGGCTTTGCTGCTCAACTCCGTCCGCTCCGCCACCGTCCGCACCTTAGATTCCTGCGCTCTCTGGGGCCTCGAGCGCTCAGTCTTCCTGCGTGCTGTAGAAGTCGTCAGTTCCCAGCGATACGAAGAGAACAGAACGTTTCTGGCAGCTGTGCCTCTACTCAGCCAACTGACTCTGTCGCAGCAGGAGCGACTCCTCAGTATCGCTGCCCAACTCAGCTTTTCTCCAGGGCGCAAAATAGTGACGGAGGGAGACTCAGGCACGCTTCTCTTTGTGATGAAATCCGGCTCTGCAGTGTGCAGTGTGAAGGGCCAGGCGGTGAGGAGACTGAAGCCTGGGGACTACTTTGGCGAGCAGGCGCTGCTGCAGGACGGGGTGCGCACGGCTACGGTCACTGCGGAAGAGCCAGTGCATGCACTTGTCATCAGTCGTGAAGCGTTGGTGCAAGTGCTGGGCGACACCTTAGAGAAAGTGGTGTACCGCAACACCCAGCAGCAGGCTTTAGAGGCCTGCCAGTTACTGGCCCAGCTGCCAGAGACCTGCAAAGAACGGCTGATCGACTCAATGCAGCTGTTCTGTTTCCCTGAAGCCGCCCAAGTGACGCAGCATCTGGGAGACGAAGCCTTCGTAGTGCTGAAAGGAGAACTGAGTGACGGCACTCAGCGCTTGGGTATAGTGGGAGTGGAGGAAATGCTTTCTGGAGTGTGCAGAACTGTGAGTTTGCAGGCAATTTGCGACTCTCATTTGGCAGTGTTTACGCGGGCGGCCCTGGAGAAAGCGGCGGAATGCACAGTGGAGCAGGTGCGCACTCAAAGCGAGGCCCTGAGCTTTTTCAAGCAAGTTTCACTGTTCCATGGACTCACCCTGCAAAGGACTCGCTTGCTGCAGTTGCACTTTTCTATGCAGCGCCGACACTTCGAAGCGGGCACTACACTCTTTCGGGAAGGCGACCAGGGCGACAGTCTCTTCATGGTGCACAGCGGCTCTGTGCGGATTTCCAAAGCAGGCGTGTTGCTTCGTTCAGTGGGCCGATATGGAATATTCGGTGAGCGCTCAGTACTGCTAGGTGAGCCTAGGTCAGCCTGCGCTCACGCTGAAAGAGCAGTGGACTGTCTAGAGTTGCGCAGAGACCAGTTTCTGCAGGTACTCGATGAAAAGACAGCACTGCTACTCGCAGAACGAATGAAGCTGCAGGACGACAACGTGTCTCTAGACCAGCTCGCCCTGGTCAAGGAGCTAGGCCGCGGTCACATCAGCCACGTGTTTTTAGTGGCCCACCGCACTTCCAACGCTCTCTACGCCCTCAAAAGCATCTCTCGTGCAGCAGCTCAGAGCAACGGACTGTGTGAGCGACTGCAAGATGAACGCAGACTAATGCTGCAACTCGACCATTTCTTCACTGCAAAGCTGGTGCGCACTTTCAAGGACGCCTCCCGAGTGTACTTCCTGTCTGAGTTCGTCCAGGGACAGGATCTGTACGAGGTCATGCGCCTGCTGAGTGTACTGAAGGACGAGGAAGCCCGTTTCTATACAGCCGCACTGTTGCTGGTACTGGAACACCTGCATTCCAGTGGCGTCATATACCGGGATCTGAAGCCGGAAAAGGTGTTGGTGGAACTCAGCGGGTACCCGAAGATAGTGGACTTCGGGACTGCCAAGCAAGTCCAGGGACGGGCCTTCACTGTGCTAGGCACTGCCCATTACATGGCTCCAGAATTGATGCAAGGACAGGGCTACTGCGAGGCTGCGGATATATGGAGTCTTGGTGTGCTGCTCTACGAACTACTGTGTGGAGCAGTGCCGTTTGGAAATGACCAAGAAGACCCACTGCAGGTCTATGAGTGTGTCCTGCATCGTCCTCTGCAGTTCCCAGTTCTCCTGCCCAAGAACGCCCAGGCCCGCAACTTTATCGAGTCACTACTGCAGAAAAACCCCGCATTTCGACCCTCTACTAGTAAACTCAAACAACACCCTTGGCTTGCGGAATTTGACTGGGAACGCTTGCAACTCAAACAACTAAATCCGCCTTTCCTGCCTCGCCTGCGCTCTCTAGACGCCGAGGTGCGCTCTGCTTTGGCTGAAACTCGAGACCTACAGAAGACTTTGGACCAACTTGACGAGGCGAGTCTGGAAGACCCAGCACCCGCCCCACAGCAGCCTGGCTGGGACGACTGTTTTTAGTGTTAATCGTAGTGCTTCTGTGAGTGGGCTGGGTGCATTGTAATGGCTCTCAGAGCGCTGTCCCGCGGATTTCGGTGGAGAGTGCTGAGCCGCGGGTTCGCAGTGTCAGCCCTCGAGGAACACCGCTTCCAGGAGCAACTGCGAGAAAATCAGCGCCTCCACTCCGAGGACTTCTCCCTGTTGGCCCAGTCCCACTCCAATCTCATCCGTCTCTACCGCGACATGAACAAACCCGCACTCGTCCTCGCTCACACTCAACAGCAATTTGCCTTGCTGCAACGAGCACAGCCTGCTCCCGCTAAAGACCTCGCGGAAGTAGCACGCAGCCTCGTGGAACAGCTCTATGGCGAACACCGCTACCAGGAGTGTGAGGGACTGGCTCGCCAGTGCTTAGCCTACTCACTGCAGACGTATGCCGCTAATAGTGTGGAAGTGGCCAAGGCTCACTTCCTAGTTGCACACCTTTGCGAAATACTGGGCAAGTTTGATGAAGCGGCACAGCTATGTCTTGCAACTGCTGAAATTCTGAGGTCACTGTCTGAAATCGACTTCCTCGCCACCGTATACCAGACCCTCGCCAACGTGAAAAAGAGCCAGCAGCAGTTTTCAGAGGCGCAGACCTACATCTCCACCAGTCTCTCCCTCCTCGAAGAGTCCAAATCCGAGTCCAAAGCAGACATACAAGCCTCAGCCTGGTCCGTCCAGGGAGAAATCTACTGTCTTCTGGGCAAGTTTCCTGAGGCTGAAGAGTTCCACCGTAGGGCGTTGGAGAGTCGTAGGGCAGCCAAAAGCGATGCAGAGGTGTCGACGTGTCTAAGCAACTTGGGGATGTTGCAACTTACTGTGGGGAAGTTGGACGAGGCGGAGGTGCTGTTTAAGGAGAAACTGGAGCTGGATAGACGGGTGTTTACGGAGGTGCACCCGAGCACTGCAAATAGTTACCACAATTTGTCGGCCGTTGCAGAGGCGAAGAATGACTTGCAGGCAGCAAAAGCGCATGCCCTAAAGGCGCTCTCAATCCGAGCACAGACTCTCGGCTCGAATCACCCTCACATCGCCCTCGCCCACCAAAACCTCGTAGCGATTTGTCTCGGCCTGAAGCAGCTAGACGAAGCAGAACAGCACGCGAAACTAGCTGCTGATGTGGGCGCTCAGACCTACTCCCCCACACACCCTTTCCTGGGCACAGCTCTCTTCGACTTGGGAGTCGTAGCGAGTCTGAGGGAAAAGTATGCTGATGCAAAGCAGTACTTCCAGAAGGCGTTGACATTACGGCAGGGCATATACCCCGCTACTCATCCGACTATAGGCAGCACCTATTTGGCCTTAGCGCAGGCTTGCAAGCGGACTGCGGATTTAGCCAATGCGGGCGAGTGCTACTCGAAAGGGTATGAAATTATGAAGGAAGTGCTGCCGCCCGACCATCCAGACCTAGCGACGATTCTCAACAACCGTGGGTCTGTGAGCTTCGCTAGGCAGCAATTCGCTGAGGCAGAAACTGACATCCAGGCCTCACTAGACCTGCGGAGGAAACAGCAAGCGGAGGACAGTCCCGTAGTCATCACGACTCGCGGCAACTTGGCTGCAGTGCTGCTGGCTGCTAAGAAGTACCCGGCTGCTGAAGCAGAACTGCGGAAGTGTCTGCAGACTGTGGAGAAGCAACCTCTGCCCGGAGTCACATCTAAGGAAGTCGGGAAGCTGCTGGTGAAAGCCCTAGAAGGTCAGAATAAGACCAAGGAGGCGGCTGCTTTGGCCAAACGCCTGGATCTGCCTAGTTAATTGCTTCGTCCATGCAATGGAAGCCAAGTTTCCTGCGATCCGCCAACAACGCCTCGCGCAAGGTGACTGCCACCCAGAGGAACAGCGCCTGCACCTCTCTGCCACTACACACATCCAAGGCCACTGCTTTCACATAGCAACAGAGTCTGTCAACTTTCAACTTCTCCTATCTCCGCACTTTCCACTGCAAGCTCCACGCTTGACTTGCACTTCTCACTTCACTCAGCCAAGCCTCGCAGACGGCCGCGACCTCCTGGCCTGTGTGTTGAGGAAGCGTTGGACTGCGGCTATGAGTCTCACCGAAGTGGTCGCTGGACTACCGGACTTCGTGGTGAGAAGCACGTAGAGCCGCTGTGAAAGCGCTGATTTGAGCACAGTTGGAGACTTCCACCTGGGGGAATGCCTACCACTCTCTCTGTGGCAGGGACAGTCGGGCATGAGAGTATTCCCCTGCTTGGAAATCGACCCCCACAACCCCAAGCTAGTGCACGAGCGGCTCTTGGCACTGACTCAGTTGAGCATTGTTCAAGTTGACCCATGCAAGACACAGGCTGAAATGGGGCATGTCACGGCTCACAGTGCCTTTTCTGCCTTAGCGGCCTACACTTCCATATATGCTGAGGAAGACAGACTCACCTTTCAGTGGCGTCCGTGCGGCAGCACTCCTCCGACTCTGCAGCTTTTCAAGCTTTCCAACCCGAAAGAGTTTATTTCTATGCTCGAAACCAATGTAGCCGCTGCAGGAAGTCGCATAACCAGACAGCAAATCCGCCCTCGACCCACTCTCCGTGAAGACGAAGTCTCCGGCGCAGCTCTCAAGAAAGTCAAAGTCAGCAACCTGCTTTCCAAGATAAAGAAAGGCGAAGCAGCCTTAGAAAAGCGGGTCAACATGGAGACGGTGAATGGACTGATGATCCTGACTCAGCAAGCTATTGAGTACTTCTCGGCAGTCGGGAGTGATGACAAAGCGGAGGAGCACTTGGTGAAGTTGAGACAGTTGCTGCAGAGAGAGGATGTGCAGAAGGTCATGCAGGCTATTGACGAAGTCCATGCGTAGATATGCGTATAAACTCGCTAATTTATGAGGTCTAGCACCTGGCTGATAAGAGTCTTAGACTGGGAGATGCATTAGAAACAGGAATTTAGATGTATACAACTTCACACTCAAAGCAGCCTCCTTCGCACTATCAAGCGGAGACTCGTCATTAGAGAGGAGGACTGTTATACTATCTAATTGTGGGCGTCCTCGAGAGCCCGCGCCTTGGCCACAATGTCATCCACAATGGCCTGGAAGTACGCATTAATCTCCGCCTCACTCTTATTGGGCAGCACTTCATTCTTCATCTTGGATAGCTTCACATAGCACGAGTCCAACTTCGTGGAAATGATGTTCCACGATATCTTGTTGTCCTGCGGACTTTCACGAATCAAGCGTCTGGCCTGGTCGTTGAAAGTGACAATAGCTCTCATCATGCCTGTGGTCTTCACCAGTGGACAGGTGTAGTCGCTATCACTATACGCGTTTTGCTGCAGGAAGTCTTCACGAATCACTTTCGCCATTTCCAACGAAGTCTTTTGATCCTCAGTGAGAGAGTCTTTCCCGACGAGTTGCACGATTTCCTGCAACTCCTCCTCTTCCTGCAGGATTTCCTTGAAGCGAGAGCGGAGCATTGTGAACTCGGGGTCGAATTTATCGTAGTAGCTCTCCAGCTGGCGCTCGTAGTTGGAGAAGGAAATGCTCCAGTTCACGGAGGGGAAGTGCTTGCGCTGGGCGAGTTTCTTGTCCAGGCCCCAGAAGACTTGGACGATTTTGAGGGTGGAGGAGGTCACAGGGTCCGCGAAGTCTCCACCAGGGGGGGAAACGGCTCCGACAATACTGACAGACCCTTCACGTTCGGGACTCCCCATGCAGACCACTCTTCCCGCACGCTCGTAGAATTGAGCCAACTTCGCTCCCAAGTAGGCTGGATACCCTGCCTCCGCGGGCATTTCCGCCAATCTGCCGGAAATTTCTCTTAGAGCTTCCGCCCATCTCGAAGTGGAATCAGCCATCATACTGACATTGACCCCCATGTCTCTGAAATACTCAGCAAGCGTAATTCCCGTATAAATGGAGGCCTCACGAGCCGCCACAGGCATGTTGGAGGTATTGGCCACTAGGCAAGTCCGCTGCATAATGCTTTCCTCCCGGCCTCTAATCATGGTCTTTAGCTCTGGGAAGTCCGTCAGCACTTCCGCCATTTCATTCCCCCGCTCCCCGCAGCCGACATAAATGATGCAGTCCGAGTTGCTGTGCTTCGACAGTGCTTGCGAGACGCAGGTCTTGCCGCAGCCGAAAGCTCCGGGAATAGCGCAAGTGCCACCCAGGCAGGAAGGGAACAGCGAATCCAGCACTCGCTGGCCTGTGAGGAGCGGTGTATTGCCCTGCAGCTTCTCTACGTAGGGTCTGGGAATACGCACCGGCCACTGGTGACACATGGAGTAAGAGGTCCGCACACCGTTGAACTCCACCTCCAACACTTTCTCCGTAATCGTGTAGTGGCCTGCAGGGGCGAGGAACGTCACTGACCCTTTCGCCTTGGGCGGCAGCATGATCTTGTGGTCGTAGAAAAGGTTGTTTTCCACCACTTTACCGAAGACGTCGCCACCGCTGACGAGAGAGCCTTCACGGATGTTGACCGGAGTGAACTCCCACAGCTTGGATTCGTCCAGGGAAGGCACATCGATGCCTTTGGGCACGAAGACGGACTGTGAGATGTTTGCGATATGGCGCAGAGGGCGTTGTATGCCGTCGAAGATAGTTTCCATGATGCCAGGGCCTAGAGTGACGGAGAGCGGAGAGCCAGTTCTGAGCACTGGGTCGCCCACTGTGAGTCCCGAAGTGTCCTCATAGCACTGGATGCTCGCTGAGTCCGCCTCTAGCTTGATGATTTCGCCCACCAGCTTGTCCCAGCCCACTCGCACCAGCTCGAACATCTTAGCCCCGGCCATGCTGTTGGCAACCACTAGCGGGCCTGCCACCTTGTAGATGGTGCCGTACTGCTTCTCAGCCATCTCTTTATCAATATGGCAAACCTCCCCAAGTACTACGCTAACGCGAACTCCTCACGCCCGCAGGAGTACTCTGATTACGAAAATTTGAATGTCACTTGGGGACGACAGGACGACTACGAGATCATGCAGAAGCTAGGTCACGGGAAGTACTCCGAAGTCTTCGACGGCATGTGCACCCTGACCGACGAAAGAGTGGTCATCAAGATCCTCAAACCCGTCAAAAAGGCCAAAATCAAGCGCGAAATAAAAATTCTACTGAACCTCACAGGTGGTCCCAACATCATCCGCCTGCTAGATGTGGTGAGAGACCCCGCTTCCCGCACTCCTTCACTGATCTTCGAACACGTCAACAACCACCACTTCAAGACTCTGTACCCTACGCTCACAGACTTTGAAGTCCGCTACTATATCTATGAGGTCCTGAAAGCCCTTGATTACTCGCACTCAATGGGCGTTGTGCATCGAGACGTGAAGCCACACAATATAATGATCGACCACGACAAGCGCTTACTACGGCTAATTGACTGGGGGCTAGCTGAATTCTACTTCCCTGATAAGGACTACAACGTGCGAGTGGCTTCCCGGTACTTCAAAGGGCCAGAGCTATTGGTGGACAACCAGTTCTACCATTACTCGCTGGACATTTGGAGCCTGGGAGCCATGTTCGCAGCCATGATCTTTCAGAAGGAACCGTTTTTCCATGGACAGGACAACTACGACCAACTAGTGAAGATTGCGAGAGTACTGGGGACGGAAGACTTGCACAGGTACTTGGCTAAGTACTCGCTAGAGCTGGACCCGCACTTCGATGGTCTGCTGCTTAACTTCCCGCGGCGGCCGTGGCAGAAATTCGTGACTCCGGAAAACGCTCACTTGGCCAACCAAGAAGCACTGGACCTGCTGGACCACATGCTGAAGTACGACCACAACGACCGCATTGCCCCTAAGGACGCTATGCTTCACCCCTACTTCTCCCCAGTCTCAGACATGTTCCGCGCCCTGGAGAGCGGCCAGTCCCTGCCTGCAAGCAGTCCGGCAGCAACTACGCTTTCCATCCTGCGTGCTCAGCGCTCCAAGACCAAATAGGAGACTAGTTCTTAGTGGATGTCTGAGCGCCAGGCGCTGAGCCGGGTTTCTGGCAGGACTGTCTAGACGTTACCAAACACGGACATGCGGTAGTCGCCCACTGGGTAGTCGAGGAGTGCTTCCACGAACGCTTCCTTCGACACGATGTGCTCCGGCCCTGCGTGCATCAGGGCGGACTTCACTGTTACTTGTATCTGTTGGTCTGTCAGTTCGGAGTCCATGGTTCTCAGCAGTTCCGCGAACCGGGTCTGAGACATTTCCCTGCCGCGGTGAGAGTCGAAAGCGCGGGAGAGGTGCATGGAGTCCTTAGAGGTCTTGGTGTTGTAGACGTGTGTTAGAGCGAGCAGGAAGTCCGCTTCGCTGACTGCATGAGAAGTCGCCACTTCTTGCAGCCGATCAAAGGCCAGCCTCTCCTCAAAGGCAGTCTGAGTAATGACTCCCTTATCCTCCACTGCACTAAACACCTGCGAAATTTCCTCCTCATTCAGCCACAATTCAAGCCTTTGCTTCAGTGAGCCGACCAGCACTGGCTCCTTAACTCTCGCAGCGCCGAAGTGCTGGAATACACTTGCAGGGGTGAGTCCTTGTCTATTCAGCCGGGCGCAGATCAAGAAGGCGGAATAGTCGTCGCTTTCCAGTGTCTCGGGCTTGAGGCCCTGCAACAGCTCTTGGCCGCGCTCTGGGTCGTTCTTGAATAAATCGTATACAAGGTGGACTACATCTAAGAGTGCGGCTTTGCGCAGGGAGCCAGTCCTAACCGCCTTCAACTTCCCTGCCATCCTCTGAAACTCCTTCCGAACCCGGACCAAGAACAAGGCTAGTTGATAGGGAGAGGCCTCGTACCCACATATCCCGAGCAGTTTGCACAGTAAGTCCGCATACTTATTCTCGACTCTCAGCGCCTTTAAGCCATTCAGCAGTGCAGCTAAGCGTTTAAAGGCCTCTGCCTGTGACGCAGTCTGCTGTAGGTAGGGAGGCAGGAAAGTGGCTATAGTGGGCGGAGACAGTCCTTTGTCGAAGTTTTGGTTGTCATCCACATACTTCGCATCGAGGAAGTCTTCGAAGAACTGGAACAGGTCGTTGGCGGCAAGAGGGGCAGTGGCCTCCACCTTATGCGCCTTCACGATTTCAAATAGCTTTCCGTCTCCTGGAGGCTTGCGACTTCCTACCTGGCGGACTAGCCGCTCCTTCAGGTCCTCTGCAGAGTCCTGCAAGTCTCTCAACTCGTTGACTCTTTGGATCAGCTGGGTGTTGCTGGTCCTCGGCTGTTCGTCGATTTGGGGTAACAGGGCCTTTAGAGCCGCTCCTTCGTCGGTGAACTCAGGCCGTAGCGCCACCAGCGCCTCCAGTACAGTCAGGGACTTGCGAGTCCCTTTCAGTTCCCTGCCATACAGTGCCAGCAGCGCAGGGTCCTGGCAAGTGGCGGGGTCGTCCGGCAGTCTGCGGCCCTCCCACTCCTCCTTGTGCCAGTCTTCTCCTTCCTGTCTGTATCGATAGCCGTACTCTCTGCCTGCCTTGAGAGTGAGTTTGTCCTCACGCTTGGTGCTAGAGTCCAGGTCCCAGTCGTGGGTCCAGGTCGTGGTGAGTTCGTGTCCGTGTTCGTGGCCCCAGAGGTGGGTCTTTTGTCGGTGCCAGATCTTGCTTTCGAAGCGGGTGCCGGAGCTGTACCAGTTTTCTCCCCAGGTGTAGTCTGCTTTGTCCATGCGGGACTCTCCTCCGCTCTCGCCCGGCCTTTCCCAGGCCTTCTTGAAGACCGTTTCGCCCTCTTCCTCCCATATTTCTTCTACCCACCTAGCAGTCGTGTCTTTGACCTGTGTCAAGCCCACTCTCATCCCCTTCCTAACCCCCGCCTCCACCCTGACCCTCTCATAGACCTTATTGCCGCCCTTCCAGTTCCAAGTCTCCTCCTGCACATGAGTGCCATACAGTCTCGCAACCTTGCCCCACTGGTCTTCCCCCTTCCTAGAGGCCGCAATAGTGAGTGTGTAGGCCGCCTTTTCCTCTGTGACAGTGCGAGTCCAAGTGTCCTCCTGGGAAGTGAGAGACTCAGAGCGCTTCTGCAGCGGAGAGTTTCGGGAGATGGACCTGAGGCCTGCAGTGACTTGCCCTGTAGTGTGAGTTTCCGCGTCTTCCCAGGACTGAGTGTGAGAATTCAGCTCTGCGAACAAAGGTTCTTGGCTGGGGTCGCCAAGACTGTACTGAGGAAAGCGCATCGCCCACCACGCTTCCACTTCAGCATCCATTTTCTGCCACTAACATTCAGCTGCGCAGGCTAGCAGCCAGCAATAGGCCTTATGAGAGCAGTAGGCCTGAACAAGTGCAGGACTAGTTAATTGCTTTTAGTGTTAACTAGTTTAGTGCATAGTCACAGTGATTCAGAGAATTGCTAGTTCCACCCAAGTAGGATGCACACCTTAGTTGCTGCTTAGATAGGCCTTGTTCTTAAATGTAATTATCAATGTAATTCCCGACAGTTTGCGGAAAACAGAATCGGAAGTGGATTTATGGTAAATTGACTGCCTGATTTGGCACTTTTGTCAGTCTTTTGGTATTTCAGACAGTCAAATTGACTAATCTTCCCAAAAGTACTAATAAATTAAGCCTCTGTTCTCTACCAGTGATTTTCCTCCAACTGATTCTCAAATAAAAGCACGCTTATTGTGAAAATAGCCCTTTCTCAGTAAACGGCAGTTACTGAACAAATAGACAGCTTCGATACTCAAATTTAGCTGCACTCCTTCAGTATCACCATGCAACTTGGATTTCTGCAGCTGCCATGGCCTCTGTCAAGCTATTTCGCAGTACAGACAAATAGCCTCACAGTACTCTGCTATTTGTTCTGCGAAGTGCTGGCAAGCGGATGTGTGAGTTGGAAACTGAGGCAATTGAGGCCTAGATAGGCCACTGCAAGAGGTTTATTGAGATGAGACGTTGTGTGCTAAAGGGAAATTCACCCGACTCGGCTTTGCACATTACCAAATGTGCACCTGCCAAACTCACTTATTCCTGTATCTACTCAGAGACCGTCCCTAAGTTAGACCTAAACTAGTTGTCTGAAACTCTGACTTGAAGCGGTCGATTGGAGTAGTGCTGAATTCACTTCGAAAGTAGTGTGCGGCTATAGATGACGGAAGCAGCTTCCATAGAAAAGCTCCTCAAATCCTCGAATCACTATGGAAAACAGTGTTTCCAATACTGCAGAAAAGGAGTGGACGTGTACTGTCCGCATAGCCAACGGAACTGTCTTTCTTGAGGAGAATGCAAATTTAGGAGAGGTGTTATTGTCAAGCATACTTAGTAGTCATAACTTTCCCTCTCCTGAAGAAGTAGAGAGTCACCAGTTCACTGTTAGTCCCTAAACAGGCCGCAGACATGTCTCTCAACAGCTCTTTTACTCCATAACTACAATAGAGTCTTAATACAATCAGTACTCATTACAGCTCAGCATACTAACATTTAATCTCGAACAGGGTTTTCAGTTCGAATATAGGCTCGCACTAATAAGGCAGTAGGCGTGCCTGGAAGTCCCTCGAGTGGGTCAGGTAGTGGGGTCAGGTAGTGTTAATAGACGGAGAACTCTTGCACTCCGCACACATAGCTTTGGATGTCCTTTTACACAGTATAACTCGGATTCACCTAGATTTTTTGGAGTACGCAGAGGTTATTGCGGGCTTTCCTAACTCATATAGTATATCTGTGTATTAATA
>Ga0247837_1006963_pt1 | contig 15430 bp, 16 predicted proteins | sample LaCtaG_2_FD_187115 | JGI IMG/M metagenome (GOLD analysis project Ga0247837, IMG submission 187115) | Freshwater microbial communities from meromictic Lake La Cruz, Castile-La Mancha, Spain - LaCruzMarch2015_14.5m | ecosystem: Environmental > Aquatic > Freshwater > Lake | place: Spain: Castile-La...
GTCACATTTATAAATATCTGCTTTAGGTATATTTGTTGGTTTTTTTTTCCTGTAAGTACCAATGACTTTGTAACCATCATTAATAAATAAATTAGCTAAGTTTGAACCAATATCTGCGTTTATCCCAAGAATGACAATTATTTTCATCGATCTTTAAATCTTAAAATGGCCCTTTAAACCAACTCCCTGGAACATCTGGCTTGATAGATTTGTCTCTATTAATTTTTTTATTTATTTTGAACATCTTTAGCACTTTATTTGCAATAGTATAACGATCATTATAGAAATATTTGACTAGTTGATGGCTAGTTGGCTCTGGACAAAAAGGCAAACTAACAATTTCAATTTTATTTTTTAAGTTATTAATATTTTGATAAATAACTGAAGCTACAGTTGAAGATATTCCACAAAAACTATTACTTGTATCAGCAATTAAAGCTCTTCTAGTTTTTTTTAATGAATTAATTATTGTTGTTTGATCCAATGGACTTATTGTTCTAAGATCTACAATTTCAGCATCAATTTTGAACTTATTTAGTATTTTAGCAGCCTCAATACACTCTAATGTCATGTAAGATAAACTAATCAGCGTAATATCTTTCCCTTTTTTTAAAATTTTACATTTACCTAATTCATTTTTTTTTAATTTATTTGGGAACTTGCCTATGCTGTTGTGTAGCCACCTGTGTTCTAAAAAAATTACAGGGTTTGGGTCAAAAATTGAACTATACAGTAAGTTCGCTACGTCATCAGGCATTGAGGCTGATACTACTTTAAGACCAGGTATATGAGAAAAAACTGAGTGGAGGTTTTGAGAATGTGTTGGCCCTTGTCCCCAACCTCTTCCTATAATCATTCTAATAGTTATAGGCACATTAAACTGGCCTCCAAACATATAAAGCCATTTAGCTGCACTATTTATAATTTGGTCTAAACTTAAAAGGGCAAAATCTAGCCTTTGATGCGTTAATATTGGTATTGATGAATTTAAAGATGCTCCTATTGCAAAACCAGTTAGAGCATTTTCAGATGCTGGAACATCAAAAACTCTATTGGATCCATATTTTTTTTCCAAATTAAGTGTAGTTCCAAAAATACCCTTAGGATCAGTTACGCCAAGTCCAAAACATATAACTTTGTCTGAGTCATGCATTGCACAAGAGATTGTTTTATTAATTATTTCTGACATTGGAATTTTTGTCATCTATAAACATCTCTCATAAGTTCTTTTTTATTTGGAAATTTAGATTTTTCTGCAAATCTAAATGCATTAATAATTTTTAAAATTTGTTTCTTTTCTATTGCTGAAATAATTGTTTTTTTTATTTTAAATTTTTTTAACAAATCATAAGAAAACAATAGTGGATCACGTTTTTTCCAATCTCTAAATTCTTTTTCAGTTCTGTAGCCAATATCATTATCATAGTTTGGACCACAATGTTCTCTCCATCTATAATTATTAAATAAAAGAAAAAATGGTTTACTATTATTTCTTACGTAACTTGTTCCTCTTTTGCAGGCATTGAAAACTTTTTTAATATCATTGCCATCACTTTCCAGTGAGTCAATCCCAATTGATTTAACCATTTCTTTGATATTTCTATTCTTAGGTTGTCTAACGCTTAAAGAAGAGTAAACGGAATAGAGATTATTTTCGCAAATAAATAAGGTTGGTAGTTTTTTAACCGCCGCTAAATTTAATGATTCATAAAACACCCCCTCTTCAATTGCACCATCTCCAAGATAAATAACCGATATATTTTTATTCTTCGATTTTAAAAGATTTAATGAAAGACCAACTCCCACAGGAATACTATTTCCAACTATTGCGGATGTTCCATAAAATCCTACTGATCTGTCTATTAGATGCATAGATCCACCTTTGCCTTTAGAGCATCCAGTTACTTTGCCGTAAATTTCAGCTATCATTTTTTTTAGATTCCCATTTTTTGCAATATAATGTGCATGTCCTCTATGCGTGCTAATTGTTAAATCCTGATTGCTAAGAAAAAATGATAAAATAGCCGAAACTGCTTCTTGTCCAATCGACAGATGAACAGGACAACGCATTTTTTGATTACTATACTCCCTTGCAATCTTTTCCTCAGTCTCTCTAATTAAAAAAATTTTTTTATGAATTTCAAGAGCGGCTTTTTTATTTAAGGTATGAACCAAAAGTAATCTCCTTTGTATTGATTTTTCTCGAAAAATTTTATCCAATCATCAACGGACATAATTGTTTTAGCGGTTAAATTCCAAGCATCCATTCTTTGCTTTTCCTCATTATTTCGATATGCATCAACTGTTAGAAAAGCATTTTTTTTGGATACTCGTGAAATTTCTTTTAAAGCAGTTGCACATTCAACTTTGTCTAAATTATGAATTGTATTTATAGAAATCACTAAATCAAAAAAATTATCTTCGAATGGTAGTTTTGTAGCATTTGCGACTTGTAATTTATCCTTAACTTCAGGAACGCAATTGTCTATTGCATATTTAGAAATATCTATACCGTATAAATCTAAGTTCAAATTTAATTTATGAAAATCATATAACATAAAGCCTTTTGCACATCCGACATCTAAAATTTTACTACCTTTATTTAAATGATAATAATCACAAAAATCTTTTACAACTTCCAACCAATACATAGGGTTATAAGAAAAACCACCATAACCAAATTTTCTCTCCCCGTCGAAAAACTCTTTATCGAATTTTCTTGCAACCAATCTAACTTCTTCTGTTTTGGTTTCTAATCTTTTTGTTAAATCTCTTTTTGCTTTAGGATATTTAATTAATAAATCTATTTCTTTACCCATTTAATACTTTATCTTTCATCCATTTGATCGTGTTACAAGAATCATCATCGATAAGATTTTTTTTATAAAAAGCATTAGATATTTCATCAATTGCATTATCAATGTTAAATTTTGGCTCAAACCCTGTTTGAATAAGTTTATCTGAACATTGCCGATAGGATCTTGGATCATTACTTTCTATGATTTTAATTTCACAATCAACTTTGTTTTTAATTTTATTACCTAAATCTAAAATTGAAATATTTTCAAAACCAGCATTATATATTCCTTGGTCAATATCATTGACTAATATATGCTCGTACACACGTATCATATCATTTATGTGGATATTAGGTCTTGTCTGATCGCCACCCATAACTAATATTTGTTTATTTTTTAAAGCTTGAAGGGTTAGCATGTTAACGCTAACATCAAATCTCATTCTAGGAGACAAGCCACAGACAGTCGCTGGCCTTACAATATAAACATTTATTTTATCTCTATAACTCAATAAAAGTCTTTCACATACCATTTTGGTTTTATTATAAGTAGAAATTGGCACCAAATCTAAATCCTCTGTTACCTTAATTTCTGTTTTTATACCATACACACTTCCTGAGCTTGCATAGATGAATTTTTTAACACCTTTTTTTATACTTTCTTCAATTAATTTTTTTGCCGCTAAAACATTTACTTCCCAAGAAAGTGCTAGATCAAGCTCAACGCTAGGATCATTCGCTATGTTTGCAAGATGGATAACTGCATAAGTGTTTTTATCAATAAAATCCCCACTTAGATTTCTTATATCTGCTTTTATATTGGTTAAATTTTTATCTTCTTTTAATTTATTTCCAAACCATTGAGTGTCAACATTTTTAACAATATATTTATCTAAAAAATTTTGAATCATTAATGATCCTACATATCCACATCCACCAGTGATAAATAATTTTTCCATAATTTTAAATTGTAAAAAAATATCTTTAATTACTAAATCTAGCCTTTGCTATGAAATCTACAATTGATAAAAGCCAAATATGATGGGTCATTTCTACTAAATTATAATTTTTACTATTTAGCCATAAATTTATATGCCCAATTTTTTTTACTTTATTTTTTTTATCAAAACCTGTTAAAGTAATCACTTTGCATCCAATTTTTTTGGCGAACTTTGCACCATTAATAATATTTTTAGATTGTCCACTACTACTTATGCAAATTAATAAATCTCCTTTATCAGCATAAAAAGACAATGCTTTTTGAACCCAATTTTCATACCCATAATCATTCGCAAAACATGTTAACAGGTCAGCTTCGTTAAAATTTACTGATCTGATTTTGCACATTTTAGTTAAGTCAACACTAACATGGCTTGCCATCGCTGCACTTCCACCATTTCCAACTAAAATTATTTTTTTTTTATTTTTTTTTACTTGTTTAATAATTTTACTTACTTCTAATAAATCACCTTGCTCAATATCTTTAATAAGATTAGAGAGTTTATCTAAATAATTTGAAATATATTTATTTTTAAACATAAATTTTATACATTTATTCTGAAATGTTTATCAACTATACATGTAATAATTATAAAAAAATCGCAATTTATAAATTAATTCAATTGTCTTACTTAAAAGAGTTTCATCTTATATTACTGAATGTTGCCTATCAATCTACTTTTGTCATTTTATCATTAATGATTTTGTAATAAACAATATTTTTAACATATTATTATAATATTAATTAACCATAATAAATTTTGAAGTATTTAAAAAAATAATCTAAAGCTATGAAAAAAATTATTGTCACTGGTGGTTTGGGCTTTATTGGAAGTAATTTAATAGAATTTTTATTAAAAAAAAAATTTATTGTTTCTAATAAGGATAAAAAAAATATTTCATTTGAAAAATTTTTGCAATCTGAGCAATTTAATAAGGTACATTGGTAGTATTAAATTAGATATAAGCACAGACGTAAGTTATGTTATAATATAAATTTGACTTCTGGTAATTACATCAAGACTAAATTTTTTATATTTATTAATACTTAGCTTATCTTAAAAAACTTTTTTGCAATTTTTACTAAATATTGTCTTATTTTAAAAGGAGAGTTAATGATCCGCTTAAAATTAAACCATGTTGCACCCAACAACATAAAAATAACTGCATGACGATTATAATTTAGATACTTTAGCATTTTAAAATTTATCCTATGACAAGGATAAACGAAAAGAAAATTTCGTATCGTAGTCTGAACGCCATTTTTGCAGCCAGTTAATAAAAAATGTTTATAAAGTAAAAAATATTGAATGAACATTTTTTCGCCACCAGATTTACTCCATGAGATAGATTTAGATAAGGATTGGGCAGGTTCACCTCGTACACTAACCACTCGGCCAGTAAGAGCGATTTTGCCAATTGAAGCTAACAGACAAATCGAGATAAATGCCTCATCTGGCAATAAATTTAACTTTTGTCCAGCTTCCTTTGAAATGAAATACTGCATATAATTCAATTCTTTTAGCTTATCCCAATTTAACATAACAGCAGATCTTGAAGGATGTATGGTGTGGGTAAAAAGGTTTTTTTTCATCAACAAACTGCCATCAACATAATGCCAATTTTGATAATTAAAGTTTACCATGGTTTCGGGACTATTTTCTATTAAAGAATTAGCTATACTCAAGTAGCAATCAGGTATTTTTTCAATGGCCTTGATTGAATCTGAAAAAAAATACTTATCAATCAGCCAATCATCATGGTCCAACATAACTATATATTTACCAATAGCCTTACTTAAAACAAACTGCAAATTCCAGTAGTAATTAATATTTTCTTTCTGACGATAATATTTAATTTCCAAGCCTGGATCGCACTTAGCTCGTTTTTCATCTACCATTGCTTTTAAACTATTTGGAGAGTTGTCATCAGATAGAATTATTTCTATCGGTCTGTGTGTTTGGTCTATAACTGTGTCTATTGTTTTAGATGTTAATTCTGGTTTATTAAAAGCGGGTATAACAACTGAAACAAGATTTTTATCTATTAAGCTAGGTGTTAAGAAAACCAAAGAAATTTATCCCTCCTTACAAGCTGACCTTTGTCAAGTTTAAATATAAAATCACAATTTTTAACTGTGTTTAAACGATGTGCAATTATAATTATTGTAATATCCTGACAAAAATTATTTATTGACTCCATCACAGCTTTTTCTGTTTCATTATCAAGTGCACTTGTGGCTTCATCTAAAATCAAAACTTTTGGATTATGATACAAAGCTCTGGCGATACCAATGCGTTGTCTTTGGCCCCCAGATAATCTAACCCCATTCTCTCCAATAGTAGTTTGGTATTGTTGGGCCAATTCTTTTAACACAAAATTATGCACATCTGCAATTTTGGAAACTTTTTCAATGATGTCTTTTTTTACATCTTTAAGATCTACTCCAAAAGCAATGTTGGCTTGAACTGTGTCATCAGATAAATGAATATTTTGTGGTACATATCCAATACAATTCTGCCAACCTCTTGAGTTTTGTTCTGAAATAACTTTTCCATCAATTTCTAAAGTTCCTTTTTGAGGTTCAAGCAATCTAAGAATAATATCAACTAATGTAGTTTTGCCACTACCAGTAACGCCCACTAAACCAACAGATGACTTTGATGGAATAGTCAAATTAATACCTTTTAGCACTGCTCTAGATGATTTAGGATAATTATAGTGAATATTTTTTAAAGTAATTGCTTTATTGAATATCATAGTACTATTATCCTGATATTTATAAGTTGGCTTGAGATTCTTTAAATCTATATATAATTTATGAAGTGATGGGCCAACAAAAGTTAGTTGAGTACATGACACATAAATTTGTTGAAGAGCAGGCATCAAACGATAACCAGCAAAAACATATAAGCTCAATATAGGCAAACTAGTGTTAAAGTTACCTGTTTTACCCATAGTATAAAGAATAATTAACAAAACACCTCCAAAGGCAATAGTTTCTAAAATGAAACGGGGCAATTGACCTATGGCATGCAGTGAAGCTTGGTTTCTAGCGAATATTTTAGCAGAATTAGAAAAAAATTTAATATAAATTTTCTCTAACCCTTTTAATTTTAATAGTTTGATAGCTCCAAAAGCTTCATTCACAGATCTAAAACGTAATTGGTTATTTTTTAAACTTTCTGCTCCAAGACGACTAAGATATTTTTTTACGAAATAAAAAATAATCAAATAAGTAGTTCCGAGTGACAAACCAATAACTAATGTAAGTTTTAGGTTAACTATAAGCAATAGAGCTATAAGTGTAATAGTAATAATAAACTTAGAAATCAATTCAATTAATGGGCTAATGCCATTTCCAGTTACTTGAGCAACTTCTGATAAAATAGTTTTTCCAACATCTGAACTATGACGAGATAGAAACCAGCTATAAGGCTGATGCAAATATCCCTCGAGTAAACTTTTTCCAATACTATATTCTATCATAAGAACAAATTTTGCTTGTAAATAAATTGTCAGAGCTTTAAATAAAAGCGAACAAACTAATAATAAAAATACCAAAATACCTAAAGCAAAAATAAATTCTTGTTTAGTTTCTACTCCAAAAATACCTGAAGCTTTAAACATAGTTTTTAAAATAACGTTTGTCTCAACTAGTCCTTGATTAGTAAGAACTGCCATAAAAGGTAGAATAGAAACAACTCCAACCATATCTAAAAATGCCATTATTGTAATTATTACCAATAACAAGCCTAGATATTTACGTTGTTGAGAAGAAAGTAAAAAAAATAATTTTTTAAAGGTTCTCATAAGTTTTCATATAATTCTTATAAGTTTTTATTAAACCTTCTTTTAAACTTGTCTTTGGTTTAAAACCAAGATTTTTTATTCTTTCGCTATCTAGTAATTTTTTAGGATTGCCATCTTCTTTAGTTTGATCAAAATTAATTTTTCCTCTAAATCCCACAACTTCTTTAATATTGTCGGCTAGATCTTTAATGGTAACTTCTTGACCACTTCCAACATTTATATAGCTACGCGTTGTCAATGTTTGTTCATCATAAGTTTTTTTATCTATATTCATTAAATAAATTGAAGCTCTTGCTAGATCATCAACATATAAAAATTCACGTTTAGGTGTTCCGGTTCCCCAGACAGTAACACTTTCTAAATTATGAATTTTTGCCTGATGAAAACGATAGATCAACCCTGGAATTACATGGCTATTTTTATCGTCATAGTTATCTTCTGGTCCATATAAGTTTGTTGGCATAATGCATCGGAAATCAACCCCATGTGTTTTACCATACTGGCGATTATAACTTTCACACATCTTAACTCCTGCAATTTTTGCAACTGCATAAGGCTCATTAGTTGGCTCAAGTTTTCCACTTAACAATTCTTCTTCTTTAATAGGTTGATTGGCGTATCTTGGGTATATGCAACTTGATCCTAAAAATAATAATTTTTTAACACCATTTAAAAATGAATTATGAATAACATTATTTTGAATCATTAAATTTTGATAAATAAATTCTGCTGAATAAGTATTGTTTGCATAAATTCCACCAACTTTCGCTGCAGCTAGATAAACTTGATCAATTTTTTTATCCTTAAAAAAATTTTGAACGTTTTTTTGATTTAATAAATCAAGTTCTTTTTTATCTTTTACTATAATTTCAATACTCTGGTCTTTTTTTAATAAGCGAACTAAAGCAGAACCAACCATGCCTTTATGTCCTGCTATAAATATTTTGGGTTTAGACATGTCACGTATTTTTTTTAATATTTTTTTATAATTTTAATTATTATTAATCTTATCGTTTTTTGCCAGTTTTAAGTCTTCATCAATCATTTCTTTTACTAGCTGTTCAAATGATATTTTGGGAACCCAGTTTAATTTTTCTTTTGCCTTGCTCGAATCTCCCAGTAAATCCTCAACTTCTGCAGGTCTAAAATACCTTGGATCAACTTTTATAATATCTTTTCCATTAAAGGATCCTACTTCGTCTAAATTTTTTCCTTTCCAATCTATTTTCATATCTAAATTTTTAGAAGCTAAATTTATAAAATCTCGAATTGAATATTGTTTGCCAGTTGCAATCACAAAATCTTCTGGTTTTTTCTGTTGCAGCATTAACCATTGAGCCTCAACAAAGTCTTTAGCATGACCCCAATCTCTTTTGGCATTTAAATTACCGAGGTATAAATCTTTTTGAAATCCTAATTTTATTTTAGTTAAAGCTCTAGTGATTTTTCTAGTAACAAACGTTTCCCCTCGAACAGGACTTTCATGATTAAACAAAATTCCATTGCAAGCATAAATACCATAAGCCTCTCTATAATTTACGGTTATCCAGTGCGCATAAAGTTTTGCAACTGCATAAGGACTTCTCGGATAAAAGGGTGTTTTTTCATTTTGAGGAATTTCATGAACCAGGCCGTATAACTCCGAAGTTGAAGCTTGATAATATTTTGTTTTTTTTTCTAATTTTAAAATTCTTATGCCTTCTAAAATACGAAGAGCACCCAACGCATCAGAATTTGCGGTGTATTCTGGCTCTTCAAAAGAAACTGCGACATGACTTTGTGCTCCTAAATTATAAATTTCATCAGGCTGAACCTCCTGAATAATTCTAATTAAAGATAATGCATCTGTTAAATCGCCATGATGCAAAATAAATTTTAGATCTTTTTCATGGGGGTCTTGATATAAATGATTAATTCTATCAGTATTAATTAGAGATGATCTTCTTTTAATTCCATGAACTTCATACCCTTTATTAAGTAAAAAATCTGCAAGATAAGACCCGTCTTGTCCTGTTATTCCGGTGACTAAAGCTTTTTTCATTAGTTTAAACTAAATATCTTTTTATTAATTATTTTTTAAAAGACTCTTAAAAAAAATAATTACAAAAGACAAAATTAGTCCAAACATTAAACCTAATTGAAAATATGTAAGCTTATTCGATTCATTAATTTTAAAATTTAATGGTTTGTCTAATATAATATTGAAATTAAATTGTTCATTTTCTAATTTTATTAATAATTTTTTTAAAAAAATTATTTCCTGCGCTAATATTTGAGTGCCTTTATAAAATAAATCTTCTGAGGTATTCTGTTCTACATACTCATTGGTCGACCATTTATTTGGTTTCTCTAAATTAATTAGTTTTGCTTTTTGCAAGTTATCCTCGTAAAAAAGAATTTTATTTTCAATTAATTTTTTTAAATTAGTTTTTGTTTCAAATATAGTTTTATTTTTTATAAATTCTACATAATTATTTAAAAAAATATCTCCATTTAATTCTTTTGGAAAAACTAAAAAAAATTGATTTGAAATAATTAAATTACCCACTTTTACTTCACCAATTTTATTCACAAAATATTTCTTAGCAGAAATATTTCTTAACTTTAAATATTCTTTAAAATTATCAAACTGTTCACTTTCATCCAAGAAGCTTTGCAGATTATCTAAAGATAAAAAGTATAATTTAAAATCAGAAATAAATTGAGCACTACAGTCGTTTTTGTTGTTGTTAACTACTTGCATATAAGTTTGAAAAAAGTGAATGTGTGGATCTTTAATTTTAATTTCGGTTCGAAACTCTTGAGGTTTAAAAGATACATATAAATAACCTACCAGGCCACAGATAATACTAATTGATAAAATTAGAATTTTCTCTCTCCATATCGATTTTGCAATATCAGCAAGGTTTATTTCATCTGCTAAATAAGTATTATTTTTTTTCATTAATTTTTAATATAAAAAATTATTAGACTTTTATCATTTTACGTAAAATTTAAAAAGTTTTTAAATTATTGTAATTTTATTAATAAAATTTTTCAGTGCATAAATCAAGCCAATTGAGTTATTAGTAACAGTAAGCTTAACGTTTTACCACGCTTCCACACCCGTCCTATCAACGTCGTAGTCTTCGACGGCCCTATAGGAAGAAATAGTTTTGAGGTAATTTTCTAATTTATATTTTTCTACCCAACGATGCGGTAGGTCGTATTATTTTTTTTTTAATAAATCGATATAAATTTTTTTGGTTAAATAAATATCCTTTGATTTTGGCTCTTCTTGCAAACTCAACGTCAGTTTTTTGGTCACCTATCATAAAGGAATTTTTATGATCTACATTCCACTTTCTTTTAGCTAAAAGAAACATTCCTATATTTGGCTTTCTTAATGAGCTATTTTTTTTATATTTTTTTATAATTCCATCCTTATGAAATGGGCAAAAATAAAATGCATCAATTTTTGCATCATTTTCTTTAAGTCTTTTTTGAATATAAGAATGTATTGTTTTGACATCTTTAATCGTGAAAAAACCTCTGGCAACTCCTGACTGATTAGTAACGACAACTATTTTATAATTTTCGCTATTTAAGAATTTAATAGCTTTAATTGCTCCTGGTACCCATTTAAAATGCTTTAATGAACCAACATAACCATTATTAGGTCTGCTAGAGTTAATAACTCCGTCTCTATCAAGAAATACAATTTTAAATTCTTTCACAAAAAAGAAGTATTGGAGTTTATATTTTCAAGAATATCTTTTTTAACTTCCTGATTATAAACACCAGCTTTTAGAATGACTACTGGATCACTATCGTTGCTTAATATTTTTGGAGAAAAAACTTTTAAGTTAGTTCCATACAGTCTTTTGCCTTGTTTGTTTATATCATTATCTATTATGCAGTCTAAATGATTAACATTTAGCCCAAAACTTATTAAATTTTGTGAAAAAATATGAGCTCCAAAAAGATATAATTTTTGATCTTTTTGCAGTGTTCTAATCTTAGAATTTAAATCATCAATTAATTGATGGTGGTAATTAACATATTGAAGGAAAATTTTTTTGTTATACTCAAATAAATCTTTAGGCAGATCATAAGATTGAACTTTGGAATCGCGAATGCATGCATAAAAAATACTATGGTCTTCCTTAAAATATTCTTTTTTAATAACCCGAAAATGATATTTGGAAAGCAAGTATTCAATATAAGGTTCTGTTAAAAAAATAGTGTGCTCAAAATTTAAAGCATTACTATATTTTCTTTTAAGCATCTCTTCTAAATTGGGCAGTGAAAATAACATATACTTTTTATCTGAAAGAAAATTACTAATATGATTTAAAAAAATATGGGGATCATATATGTGCTCAAATACGTGAGAATGTATAATTGCATCCGCTTGCTTAGCAAATGTAAACTGATCATCAAAATATCCTTTAATAAAATGAGCAGTGACTCCATTCACGGGAATTGGGTTTGGTTCAATAATTGTCCAATCAATTGTTTCATCCAAATCCTTATATAGCTTACTCAAAATTCCGTGCAACCCGCCAATTTCTAAAACAGTTTTAAAATTAAAAAAATGAACAAATTTTGCAAAAGCTAGGTGATGCTGACTCCATAAATCACCAACACACCCAGAACCATGCTGCTCTTTATAAATTACCTCTAAAGGTATCAAAGGATTTAATTGAATTGCGCCAGATTCTTTAGAAATACTCCATTTCATATCAGCTAAAAGATCAAGTTTTTTTTCTTGATTAGTGCAACCCATAAAAACTGGAAACTTTTTGAATCTATAAAGATTTATCAGATCTTTTTGCTTTAATACGACATCACTATTTCTAAAAATTAAATTCATACTTATTTAATTAGCTCTTTTTTTAACATACTTTTACCAAGAGCATATAACAATAATGAGTAAGGATGGTGATGCAAAGCAGCTATATTTAAATAAATTAATCCTGTTAAAATTCTAATTTTTTTTAATGAAAAATGATTTTTTGTACACCATTGATTTAATCTAACTTCACATTTTTCTAAAATTTGTTTGCGCTTCAATTTAAATAGTATTGTTTTATTTTTCCATTCTATTGAAAAACGTTTTTTAACAATTTCTTCATGAGAGACAATTAGCCCATGCAGCAATTTTGCTAAATCGTAATAAATATCTCCATACTCCAAATTACCAGCAAAGTCTTGCCGCCAATCTAAAAACTTAAAAGATTTTTTTTTTGAAACATATAAAATATTTTCAAAATGAAAATCGCCATGAAATCGACCTGGCAATCCACTTGCTAAATCTTTCCAATCCATGTGATTTAATAAATTTGATAAAAAAGGCATTCCTTCACCGTTAATACTTTCCATTCCATCCTTTTTATTAAATTTTTTGTAAAATAAATTTATGCGCTCTATAGTTTTATCATAATAGAATTTATGACAATTTTTTTTAAAAATTATCTTTTCTTTAGTAGTTAAATTTTTTTTTTTCCAAAAAACTTTGGAAGTTTTTAATAAATTATTAAATAATGGTAATGTCATAATGTTTGATAAAACTTTTCCTTCAATTTTGTTATATGAATACATATTTTTTTTTAAATATAAAACTTTAGGAATAAATTTTTTTATCTTTTTACTTCGTATAAAACGGTTTTTTATAAACTTATGATCTGTGGAAAATTTAATTACTTTATTTCCTACAAACCAAATAGCTTCATTTTCTTTTTCAAGAATATTAAATTGATTTAAATCATTATATAATTTACGAGTCATAGATAGGCCTTCTAGAGTTCCAGTGTCAGACCAGGTAAAATTAAAAGAATGAATTGTTTGGCCTTTTAAAATTTTTCTTAAACCAAAAACCTCTCCTTGTTGAATAGCAATTTGTTTGCCATTCTCCATTTCTTTCCAAAAATTTTTATAATCATGTATTCCAGCAAGTCCAATGTAAGGACTTTGATTTTTTACAAAACTGCTATTTTTTTCGTTAATTTGAATAATTTTATTTTCTTTAATTTGTAATGTGCGATATGAAAACATTTTTTTTTTACTTGCATAACCCATCCAATTAAATTTAGGACTAGGTATTGGCTCTTTAACCAGTGTATCGCACGAAATAAATACGAAAGGTTCTTGTAAATATTTTTTACAACATAAGAGACTGTAACCTAAGCCCGATCCTTTTCCCTCATATGGGTCTACATTTACAAAATGAAAAGTGCGCTCAGGATAACAAATCTGCAAAAAGTTTTTTACTAGATCGCCTTTGTGTCCAAGGGCTATTACAAAATTGCAAGTGTTAGGAAATTGATCAATTAAATGAGATAAAATTGGTTTATTTGCAACGCTTACTAAAGACTTATTAAGATACTTAGTTAATTTTTCAAGACGAGAACCAATTCCAGCGGTTGGAATAACAACTCTATAACTCACTATAATTTTGTACGGTTATAGTCATCTTGAATTCTCACCACATCCTCCATTTGTGGAGTGCTTGCTTCAAGGTAAACGCAGTCTTCTACTCCTTCCATTCGGTGAATTGTACCAGGCGAAAGAGTTATTGTATCGTTTGGACCATAAATTTTTTCTGTAAGTTTGTTTTCTGATGGACCAGAATAAATTTTAAGTTGACCGCTAAGAACATAAATGGTTTCTTTCTTTTGTTTATGATATTGTAAACTACAACGGTGATCTTTCCACATAGTTAGTTTTTTGACCATATAATGGTCATTAATTTCTAGCAATTCCTCTTTACCCCATGGCTTATCAATTATTTTCATTTTATTTTAAATTTTATATCTTTTTAATTGAGGGTTATAATTAAAAAAATTATCATAAAAAGATTTGACATATTGTTGCATAGACCAACGACTGTTAAATCCATATTTTCGTTTTAACCAAACTAACCCTTCTTGAAGGTAAAGTCTTATATTTTCGTCGTAACTCTCTGTTTTTATTAAATCTGCTTTTTTTAGTAAATAACTTTCATTTTCTTCTGCAAAAACTTTTGATGTAATAGCGGCTGCCCAATTATTAGAATAGGCTTTAGCGATTAACTCACTTTCAGAAAAATAACCGCGAAAATTAGTACCATCAAAAATAAAATTTAAATAATCTGCTTTTTCTGTTTCCATAATACTTTCAATAAAAGCTCTGCGAAGAAGAAGGGCGTTATTATGGATAAACCAAAAATATTTAGTATCTTCTTTTTGAAGTAAAAGTTTTTCACCCCAGCGCGAAGAGCAGGGAGATAAAATTCCTATTTTTTTATGTTCCTGTAGAATTTCTACAAGAGGCTTAAGTGTTTTTGAATTTGAAAACTCTGTATCATTTGTTATTAAAAAAAAACCTTCATACTGTTTCCATTTTTTTTCTTTATAAAGCTGAAGAAGAGCATAATTCATTCCTCTAGAATAACGTAAGCCTTGATTAACTATTTCATCACTATTTGCATGCCAGGTGTAATATTTTGAAAGTTTATTATCATCCGATCCTGCTTCCAAAACGTATATATCTGTATCAGTGCCATCATATTTTACTAAGTGTTCATACAATTTATCTGTGGCTTCCGGCAAATTTCTATTCAGGATTATAGTTGCAATAGATTTCATGCTACTTCTGTTAAACGAAAATTATACATGTAACGAAAAATACTTTTTTTTATTTGTTCACAAAGGTAAGCGTCAAGATCTACTCCTTTCTTTTTTTTAAGATTTAATGAAGCTTCTTTTTTAAGCTCAGCATATTCAGGTGTTGAAAAAATATAATGACCTGAGATTATAGCTTTTTCACGAACAGATGCTGTTGAATTTGGGAGCATCCATT
>Ga0247837_1006964_pt1 | contig 15430 bp, 17 predicted proteins | sample LaCtaG_2_FD_187115 | JGI IMG/M metagenome (GOLD analysis project Ga0247837, IMG submission 187115) | Freshwater microbial communities from meromictic Lake La Cruz, Castile-La Mancha, Spain - LaCruzMarch2015_14.5m | ecosystem: Environmental > Aquatic > Freshwater > Lake | place: Spain: Castile-La...
CACCAGTTCCTATTGTAACCAAATCGTTGAGCGGAAATGTATTTTGCGATGGTGGTTCGTTTGTGCTAACTTCAAATGCAACAGCTGCTAATCAATGGCAAAAAAATGGACTAGATTTAGTAGGTGAAACAGGAACTGCATTAAACTATAACGACTCAGGAACATTTACAGTTAAAGTTACAAATGGTGCATGTTTTGCGCTTTCTGCTCCTATAACTTTAAGCAAATTAACCAAACCTGTTACATCTGAAATTTCAGCTTCGCGTTTTGCCTACAAAAACGATACAGCAGTTTATTCCGTTACTGGTTTGCCAACTTCTACTTTTGCTTGGACTGTTAATGGTGGAACTATTCAAAGTGGTCAAAGCACCAACTCAATTATTGTAAAATGGAGCACTGGGTCGGTTGGAGTAGTTCAAGTAACTGAAAAAGGAAACAATTTATGCAATGGCACCCTAAAAACTTATCCAGTTGGAATTTGGAATACAAGTGTGAACAATATTGTAAATCAAAACGAAATATTATTGTATCCAAATCCGGCAAATAATGTGTTAAAAATACAATATTTAGGAAAAAATTTAAACGATTTCCAAGTAGCTATTTTTGATGTTTTGGGTAAAAATATTTTAAATCAAAAAGTTAGTATTTCAAACAAAGAAGAGCAAAGTTTAGACATTACTCATTTACCAAAAGGTATTTATTTTGTAAAAATTACTGGTAATCAATTTTCAGTAAGTAAAACAATAACAAAAGAATAATTTAACTTCTACATATAATAAAAAGGACACGCTTATGGCGTGTTCTTTTTATTTACAATCAACTATTTTGAACGAAAAATATAAACTTTTTACTCAATTAAACCCTGAACAACTCAAACAAAAACAAGCATTTTGCAATGTGTTGGTTAGGTATGTTCCGCATTTAGCAGTAGAATATTGTGCTGAATTAGTCATTTTTCATAAAATAAATTTATTGGTAGAAAAAGAACGCAAAACTAAATATGGCGATTATAGCCCGCATAATGGAAAAGGAAACAGAATTAGTATTAATTACAATTTGAGTAAATTTGATTTTTTGATAACTTTTATTCATGAACTTGCCCATCATACTACTTTTGTAAAATATGGCAATAGGCACGATCCTCATGGCGAGGAATGGAAAAACGAATTTCAAAGGAACATGATTCCATTTTTTGAACATGAAACTTTATTTCCATCCGATTTGAAGGCAGCAATTGCAAGGCATATGCGTAATCCAAAATATACTCATTCGGCAGATGTGAAATTATTGCAGGTTTTAAAAAAATACGATGAGCGTAAAGCAAATATTACTGTTTTAGCCGATTTACCAAATGGTACTTTATTTAAAATGAAAGGCTTTGACGATGTGCTTAAAAAAATTGAAAAACTAAGAACTTATATTTTATGTGAAACTTTAAGCAACAAAAAATACCGAGTTCATGCCATGGTTGAAGTAACATTGGTTGAAAACCAAACCAATAAATAAAACAATTTCAGAAATTATATTGTTCTGAATAATATAACATCTACTTTTGTGGTGTTTTTTAAAATAAAAAAAAAATATGATTACAGTAAGCGAAAAAGCAAAAAAACGTATAGCAGAATTAATAGTTGAACAAAATTATACCCCGCAACATTTTTTAAGAGTAGGTGTTGAAAGTGGTGGTTGTTCAGGACTTTCGTACAAATTAGACTTTGACAACGAATTAAAACCAGGAGACGAAAAATTTGGGGATAAAGGGGTAGAAATAGTTACAGATAAGCGAAGTGTTTTGTATTTATTTGGGACCGAACTTGATTTTACCGATGGTTTAAACGGAAAAGGTTTCACTTTTGTCAATCCAAATGCTTCACGTACATGTAGTTGCGGAGAAAGTTTTTCAGTATAAACATTTTTTTTGTTGAGTGTTTGATATTTAAATCAAAAAAGTATATTTGCAGCCCTTTATTAGATAAAAGTACATCTAATAAATTTTAAAGAAAAAAATTAATTACAAAGATGGCTAATCATAAATCAGCAATAAAACGTAACAGAAGCAACGCAACAAAGCGTTTACGTAACCGTTACCAAGCAAAAACAACTCGTAGTGCTATAAAAGAATTACGTTTATCTGAAGATAAAACTGCAGCTTCAGAACTTTACAAAAAAGTATCAAGCATGTTAGACAAATTGGCTAAACGTAGCATTATTCACAAAAATAAAGCTGCTAACCAAAAATCTAAATTGGCTAAAGTAGTTAGCAAAATCGGAACTGCTCCTAAAAAAGTAGTGAAATCTAACAAGAAAAAAGTAACTAAATAGTTCTTTTTTTAAATAAATTATTATTTTAAAAGCTTGCTCATTAATTATGGGTAAGTTTTTTTTTGTTTTAAAAGTTTTAAAACTATTTTGCCAATAAATATAAACCAAAATGGAAGATAATTTAGATAAGTTTAACGGAATAAAAACTTGGGCTGAAGATGATAGACCTAGAGAAAAGTTTTTATTAAAGGGCAAGCATTCACTAAGTAATGCTGAGCTTTTGGCTATACTTATTGGAACAGGAACTAAAAATGAATCTGCGGTAGATTTAGGTAGAAAAATTTTACAAATAACCGTTGAAAACCTAAACGAATTAGCAAAATTATCCATCAACGATTTAAAGAAAATAAAAGGAATTGGCGAAGCTAAAGCCATTACCATAGCGGCAGCATTGGAGTTAGGACGAAGAAGAAAAGAAGAAAACGCAAAAGAAGTTGAAATTATTAGAACATCTAGAGAGGCATTTAACTATTTTGAGCCAATGGTTGCCGATTTGCCCCACGAAGAATTTTGGATTTTATTGTTAGCCAGAAACAGAAAAGTAATTTGCAAAAAGCAAATCAGTGCTGGTGGTGTTGCCGGAACTGTGGTTGATATGAAAATTATTTTCAAACATGCAATTGAACATTTGGCAAGTTATATTGTGTTGTGTCATAATCATCCTTCTGGAAATTTAACACCAAGTTCGGCTGATATTCAAATTACTAAGTCTTTAAAAACTAGTGGAAAACTGCTGGAAATAGAAATTGTAGATCATATTATTATTGGTGGCGATAAATATTATAGTTTTGCAGATAATGATGATATTTAAACCTTAAGTTGGATATTGTATCACAACACAAACAATTTTAAAATAAAAAATCCAATTGAAAACTGAATTGAGCGATAACGAATTAATTTTAAAATTTGCTGACGAAAAAACACGTAAAGCAGCTTTTGAATTAATTTTAGAAAAATACCAAAAGAAAACTTATTGGCATATTCGCAGAATAGTTATAAACCACGATGATGCGGACGATATTTTACAAAATACTTTTATAAAAATTTGGGAAAACCTAAGCAAATTCAGAGAAGATAGTCAACTTTATACATGGATTTATAGAATTGCGACAAATGAGGCTTTGCAATTTATTCAAAAGAAAAAACAAAATTTCAATATCACTTTAGACGATGTTTCTTACGAATTAAGCAGTCATTTAACTGCCGATAATTACTTTGATGGAAACAATATAGAACTTAAATTACAACAAGCTATACTCACTTTACCAAACAAACAGCGCATTGTATTTAACATGAAATATTATGAAAACATGAAATACGAAGATATGAAAGATGTGCTAGATACAAGTGTTGGTGCGCTTAAAGCATCATACTTTCATGCGGTAAAAAAAATAGAAGAATATATAAAAAATACAATAAATAAGTAGAAATAAAATATGAGCAATATTTTCCAACAATTAAAAAAACTTCAAAAGGCGGAATTAGCAGCGTACAGTCCTGGGTTAAATTCCATCAAAGGATTATTGGTTTTGTTGGTTATTCTTTCACATGCATTACCTTTAAGTTTGATTTTGTTTGTAATTTTCTTTTTTCACATGCCTTTATTCTTATCCATTAGTGGTTTTTTGGTTAAAAAATCGGCTTTCGATAATGGCATTTTTCCTTACTTAAAAAAACTAGTGAACCGAGCTATAATTCCTTGGCTCATTGCGTTTGTAGTTTATATTCCATTTTCTTTTTATCACCGTTCCTTTACCACTTTTTCTGTTTACGATATCATTTACCCTTACTTTCATTTATGGTATGTTCCTGCTTATATTTTAGGTGCTTTTTTATGTTTTTGGGTTATAAAGTTTAAAATTCCAACCTTTATAGTTTTGTTGTTTACGGCCGCCATTACCGTAGTTTGGTTCCTCATTTACCGCGACCCAAAATTACCAATCTCAGAATTACCAGTTTACTTTTTAGGCGAAAAAAGATTCTATTCGTATTTATTGTTTTTCTTTATAGGATTTGCTATGCGCAATCAGTTACTAAAAATAAGACCAAATGCATTGATTCTATTGTTTTTAATAGGTTTGTCGTTTGTAGCTATTGTTGGAATAATTTTTAAAGGATCCGCTTATTTCGATTTTTTTGTGTTGCCTTATTTAGTATTGAACATTAGTTTGATTTTATTTACAATTATTTATACTTCATCGCAAAATTGGACTCAAAACAAATTCATCCTTTTTCTAAACAACCAATCTTTAGGATTGTATTTATACCATCCAATGTTTGTATTTATGGCTTACGAATACCTTGAAGACCCAAAAATGAACCAAACAGATAATTTAACAGGATTAATTATTTTCTTTATTACAGTAGCTTTAACGTCTTTATTGGTGTGGCTTTTCACCCAATTTGAAATTACCAATAAATATGTTTTGGGAAATGCAAAAAAAATGTCCGCTTAAATTAAACCATCAACAGTATATTATATCAATATAAAACAAAAAATGAAAGAAGAGTTAGAAAATATAGATGATGGTTATTTAGAAGGCTTAGGAAAAGAAGGTGGATTCACAACCCCAACTGGTTATTTTGACCATTCGAAAGCCAATATTTTAAGTAAAATAAAAGCAGAACCAAGTTTTGAAATCAACAAAAATGAAGGTGGTTTTACTATTCCAATTGATTATTTTGAAACAAGTAAATCTCAAATTTTAAATAAAGTAAATACTCAACAAGCTAAAAAAGTAAACTTATTTGCTGTTGCCAATTGGCAATTAATAAGCGGAATTGCAGCCATATTTATCGCTATTATTTCATTATTTATTTTTGTAAAAAATAATCAAACCAACATTTTAGGTGCAAACTTAAACAAGGTAAGCGAAGCCGAAATGATAGATTATTTGGCCAATAACGATATAAAAATAGAATGGATAAATGAGTTAAATCCAGAAATAAAATCAGTTTCTAAAAAAGAACAAAATAATATAGAAATAGAACAATATTTGTTAGAACACGCTGACGAACAAGCTTTATTAGACGAACTTTAAAAAAATACCATGAAAAAATATATTTATTTAGTAGCAATTATTGCAACAATTTCATTGAATGCTATGGCCCAAAAAGGGGAAAGATTAGAAGCCATGAAAATTGGTTTTATCACCGAACGTTTGAATTTAAGTAGCGATGAAGCCAAAGTTTTTTGGCCTGTTTACAACAAATTTACCGATGATTTGAAAAAATTGCGCCTTAGCACAAAAGGAAAAATAGCCGAGGAAATGGCCGACATGCCAGCAATGACTGATGCTGAAGCTGAAAAGGTTTTAAACGATATGGTGAATTTTAAAATAAATGAAGCCGATTTACTTAAAAAATATGCAGCAGAATTTAAAAAGGTTTTACCTGTAAAAAAGGTAGTTTTATTGTTCAAAGCCGAAAACGATTTTAAACGCGAATTGCTTAAAAAATTAGCTCAAAGAAATAGGGATTAAAAAACAGTGTTGTTTAGTTTGAACGTCATTGCGAAAGAATTGAAGCAATTTCAAGTTTATTTGCTAGCTGCTAGAAGCTAGCTGCCAGAAGCCAAAAACCTATTTCCTCAAAGTAATTTCTACATTCTGTCCTTCTTTTAAAGTAAGCGTATTGCTACGCAACCAAGGATTTAAAAGCTTTACTGTTTTGTAATTGGTTTTAAACTGAATGGCCCAATCTGCTATACTAGGAATTGAATAATTTACCGAAAGATTAATGGTTGGAATGGTTTCATATAAATGTCCTTTGGCTAAATAAAACCCGTATTGCTGCGATTTTTCTGCAATTTCCTTAATGGCTAAAATCCTGAAAACATAACGCGAAGTTTCAGTATTTAAATACAAATCGTAATAACTATTGCCTGATTGCGATTTTAACTGACGTTTTAAACCTTCAATTCCCATATTATAACTTGCAGCTACCAAACCCCAATCGTTAAATTCTGAATACGATTCTTTAAAATATTTGCAAGCAGCATAAGTAGCTTTTTCGAGGTGATAGCGTTCATCTACTTCGGTATTTATAGTTAAACCATACTGTTTGCCAGTTTTATCCATAAACTGCCAAAAACCCGCTGCACCTGCCGGAGAAACCACATTCATTAAACCACTTTCAATTAAAGCTACATACTTTAAATCATCTGGCAATCCTTGTTCTTTCAGTATTTTTTCAATGGTTGGAAAAAACCTATTGGCGCGTTTTAACAATAAAATAGTTTGCGATTGCCAATAAACATTAGTTAATAATTCTCTGTCAAAACGTTCTTTAACATCAAACTCTTTTAAGCTAATTTTTTGGTTAGCAAAATTTACATATTCTGGAATAGGCAAAGAGTAACATTTTAAACTTTGATCTATCAATTGTTGTTGCTTATCGTCCTCTCGCAAACTGGCGTTAATAAACAAGCCGCTACAAAAACAAATAATGCCAATTAGCAAAATAATAACAGTGTTTTTATTCCAAAATTTCATTTTTTTATTCCTCCTCCATTGGTTTAAAATGAGCATAATTTGTCCATTTATCCAATACTTTTACAAAATCATCGGGCAACTGGCTTTCAAAAAACATGCGTTCGCCAGTTACAGGATGTGTAAATCCTAATGAACGTGCGTGCAGCGCCTGACGTGGAAGTATTTCAAAACAATTATCTACAAACTGCTTGTATTTGGTAAATGTAGTTCCTTTTAAAATTCTATCGCCACCGTATGTTGTATCGCCAAATAATGGATGACCAATGCTTTTGGCATGAACCCTAATTTGATGTGTTCTACCTGTTTCTAGCTTTAGTTCTATTAAACTTACGTATGTTAAACTTTGTAAAACTTTGTAATGAGTAACGCTCCATTTTCCTTTTTCTTCTTCATTGTAAAGTTGAAAAATTTTTCTGTCGTGATTACTTCTTCCAATATATCCAGTAATTGTTCCTTCTGGTTCAGGCATTTCGCCCCAAGCTATGGCATTATAACTTCTATCAATGCTGTGCTCGTAAAACTGTTTTGCCAAATGAGTCATGGCATGTTCGCTTTTTGCCACAACCAAAAGTCCCGTAGTGTTTTTATCAATTCTATGAACTAAACCCGGACGAATATTATTTTCTTGAGCAAAAGGTAAATCTTTAAAATGCCAAGCCAAAGCATTTACCAAAGTACCAGTTGTGTTGTTATATCCAGGATGAACCACCATGTTTGTTGGTTTATTTACAATTAGTAACGAATCATCTTCATAAATAATATCAAGAGGAATATTTTCTGCAACTATTTCGGTATTAGCTGGTGGATTTGGTAAAACAATGCTAATGATATCTAGCGGTTTTACTTTGTAATTCGATTTTACAGGCTTTTCATTCACTAACACACAACCTAATTCACAAGCTTGTTGCAATTTAGAGCGCGTAGCATTGGCAATGCGAATCATTAAATATTTGTCTATTCGCAAAAGAGCTTGGCCTTTTTCTACTTCTACTCTATGGTGTTCGTATAGTTCTTGGTCTTCGTTCTGGTCGTCTTCGTTTGGGTCAGCTTTTAAAAGCGGCTTTAAATACATGCTGCAAAAGTAAGGTTTTTTGATGGTTAATAATCCATGAACCATAGACGATAGTTTGTTATCATAACATTCTATGGTTTATCGACTAAAACATATTGTCTATTCATGCACTTATTTTTATGATAAGGAAGATAATAACAACATGTCTTTATCCTTACAAAACTAACCAGTCATTCCGTAGGAATCCTCCTTGCTTATAAGCATTTCGCCATTAGCAACCACCTTTATTTAAATCAAAATAGTAATTTTTAATTGAAAAAATGTCATAAACAAGGACGATGCTTAAAGCATAACATTAACAGTTGTTTTCTATGGTCTATCAACAATTACTTAATTCTTCAAATATCTTTTACGAGAATGTCTCCCGCCATAAACAAATTTATAGACAATGATTAAATTTTTTTCTACTTCATATATAACATGATAAGGAAATGGTTTAACTAGAACTTGACGAAAATCTTTGTATTTATTTTGATAAATATAAGGTTCATTTTGCAATGATTCTAAGCACTTTTCCAAACAATCTAACAATCTTTTACCTAAATCCGTTTGAATATTTTCGTAATATAAAAAGGCTTCAATTATATCCTCTTTCGCAGATTCTTTTATTTCTAATAGGAAACTCAAAGCCCAAGTTCCTTTTCAGCCATTTTTCTCACTTCAGCCATGGTAAATGACTTACTTTTTCCAGCTTTATGTTGCGCTCTTAAACTATCTAACTCTTCCTTTTCTTTTTCACTTAATTCATATTCGTACTCTTTCGATTTTTCATTTAGCAACAAGTTGATTGCTTTTAAAAAACCAGTGTCTTCTATGATATTTATTGCATCATACATTTCTTTTTTTAAAACAGTTGTTTTCATTTTGCTATCTTTAATCTATACAAATATATAAAACTATCTTTTTTCTGATACTTTTCCTTCATATTTTTATAATAAAAAAATTTGCCAGAAGCCAGAAGTTAGTTGTCAGAAGCCATTACCAACACCGCAGCCCACCAACCATTTGTAATTACTTTTGTTGTAAATTTAAACCAAAAGCTTGGCAACAATTTAACAAATCAATTTCTAAACTAGCATTTTTGATGCGTGATGAATAGTTAAAATAAATATTTGATCTTCTTTAATTAAATGAACAATTCTGTAATTTCCTTCAATTAATTCCCTTACATTTTCATCATTGAATTCAGGTACTTTTCTGCCTGAAAGTGGCTGAATTTTAAGTTGCTGAGTTCTTAATTTGATTCTTTTTACATGAATATTGGCATACTTTTTAGAATCTTGAGCTATGTAATCAAATATATTTTTCAAATCATATAATGATTTATTAGACCATCTTATTTTGACCATTTTTCAATCAGATTATCAACTTCCGATTCATTTACCACATTATTAAATTCCACATCCTTTATTCCTTCTTCTATTTTTTGAATAAAAATAATGCGTTCAATTAAATCTTCTGTTGTAGCATCAGTTGGCATTTTTTCGATGGTTTCAATTATTTGTTTTTTCAATAACATAGTTCAAATATAATAATTCTTGTTAAATTTTCTATGGTCTATGGTCTATCAACTATTGTCTAACCAACACCGCAGCGCACCAACCATTTGTTACAACTTTTTGTTGTAAATTTAAACCAAAAGCTTGGCAACAATCTAACAAATCAGGCAAATCAGTTTCATAAAAACCACTAATTAACACAATGCCATTTGGTTTTACATGTTTGCTCAGTTGCTCAAAACTTTTTAGTAAAATATTCTTATTGATATTGGCTAAAATAATGTCGTATTCCACATTTGGAACTATACTTAAATCGCCTTTTTGATAATCAATATTGGTAATTTTGTTATAGCCTGCATTTTCACCTACGTTTTCAAAAGCCCAATCGTCTATATCGTTTGCAAAAATATTGGTGGCTCCTAATTGCGAAGCCAAAATGGCTAAAACTCCAGTTCCGCAACCATAATCAAACACAGTTTTATTTTTAAAATCCATTTTAAGCATCAGTTCCATAATGCTTTGGGTGGTTTCGTGGTGGCCTGTTCCAAACGATGTTTTAGGTTGAATAATTATTTCGTATTCATACTTTTCGGGAATATTATGAAAAGGTGCTTTTATAATCAATTTGTTACTCACTATTACCGGTTCAAAGCTACTTTCCCAAAGTGCGTTCCAGTTTTGCTGCGCAATATTGCTTGCTATTACTTGGCTTTTATCTACCGAATATTTAAAAATAATTTCATTGAACAATATTTCATCAAAAGCTTCTTCTTCCAAATATGCTTCAAAACCATGGTCATTTTCTAAAAAACCTTCAAAGCCTATTTCGGCCAATTCGGCTATTAATAGTTCAGTTAATTCAGAGTTGCAGTTTATTTGAAATACTTTGTAATTGCTCATGGTTTAAATGTTTTTGGTGGGCAAATATATTATACCAATTGTAATAATGAATGGCTAAAACAATTTTATTATTGCAATAAATATCTCATGCTTTATGTTTTTTATTCAACTATTTCTTAGTTGGCCAAATTATTCATAACCACAACCCCGAATTTCATTCGGGGCTATTCAAATTAAACCCCTTTGGGGTTTTGAGTAAGCGCAAACGCAATCCTGAAAGGATTGAATATTAAAAACCCTGAATTTCATTCGGGGCTATTCAAACTAAACCCCTTTGGGGTTTTGAGTAAGCGCAAACGCAATCCTGAAAGGATTGAATATTAATAGCCCCGAATGAAATTCGGGGGTAAATTGAAAAAAAGTTTTACAACCCTAAAGGGGTTGAATATCCATCATTACAAACCATTGAACACTTAATTTCGAAATAGCATTTTTCTAAAACACAAAATATTTGGAATAAAACTTTACGTTTAAAATCGAATTATTAGTTCATATTTGCTTCAACTAAACAAATGATTATATAAACAACCAAAAATTAATCATAAACAACTAACAATATGAAAAATATTATAATAATAACATACTGCCTCATATTCGTTTCTTGTTCCAAAGATACTGATTCCTCTTACACCATAGAAGGATATATAATGGAAGGTTACAATGCACCAAACATACCTGCCAAAAACCAAAAAGTTGAGTTAGAATTTGTTTCTGGTGGCCCATGCGATAATAAAATTGATGGCGCTTCAACTTTCACAAATGAAAATGGATATTTCAATATTAATTATACTGGTAGCAAATGCGAAGGAACCATTAATTTAATAACTTATACCAATAATGGGCTTGGTATTATAGATTTATATCCCAGTATAGAAAAAAATAAAAATATTACGTTTGACACATTATACAACAATTTTAAAAGCTTTAGCATAATCAGATACAAAGATTATAAAAATTTATTAAATAATGATACTGTTAATGTGGTTTCTTCCATAAATGGAGGTGTGAATAAAGATAAATATTTCTTTGGTCCATATTCCTCAGAGATTTTTGATACAGCTACTATCTATTCAAATTATGGAGGAACAATTGGATTTACAGTTGGTTTTTATAAGAGAAAGTTTGAAAAAGCATTTTTATGTCCAGCAGGCAAAATTAACTCATATAACCTGGTGGATGTAAAGTAAAAAAAAACACTAAAAACTAAAAAAAATATAATTATGACTACAACAATTCAAAGAAATTACAAAATTGCAGATGTAAATATGCTAATTACATCTTCTTCCATCATCGAAACTGCCTTTATTAATAGAGCATTTCTAATTCCAAAAAGAACTGCTTGGGCCGATCCTTTTTTCGATGATTTTAAAACACGTATCGACACCACAATAAAAGATTATTTAGGAATAGACAGTGCTAAAGAATTAAGAAGAATTACCGCTGAAATGTTCGTAATTCAAGGCAAAGCTCAAAACTTATTAGCCGAAATAAAAGTTCAATTAGATGCCGATTTTAAAAAAGAACCTGCTAAACTTGCCGAAATATTAAACGTTTTAGGTTTCAGAGATTACCTAAGAAGCACCCAAACAGGTAATCAAGAAGCAATTATTAACTTATTGTATCAATTTAAAACAAATTTAGATACAACACTTAAAGCCGAAATAATTGCCAAAGGCACTAATCTAAGCACCTTAGATACCATACTCACCTATGCCGATATACTAAAAGACACAAATATTAGTCAAGAAAACGCCAAAGGCAGTAAAAAAGATACAACATCCGATTATGTAACCGTATTCAATAACCTATATGACGATGTAATAGGAGTAGCCAAAATTGCAGCTAAATTTTGCAAAGAAAATCCAACTTTAAAACAACAATTCAGTTTTGCCAAAGTAGCAGCCAATCTAAGTGCAAATAGTAAAACCGCTAAACCAAAACCAACCCCTCCAAAATCATAAATAAAAACCCAGTCGTTGAGCGTAGCCGAAACGCGGACGTTGAGCGTAGCCGAAACCCGGTCGTTGAGCGTAGCCGAAACCCGGTCGTTGAGCGTAGCCGAAACGCAGTCATTCAACGTAGCCGAAACGAAGCAATTTTAAAAATAAACTTAAAGTCATTCCGTAGGAATCTCCCTTGACTTCAAACCAACATTTACTTTTACAAAGATTGATGGTTAATTCAATGATATTTGTAACCTAGGAAGATTCCTTCGGAATGACATAAACAATTTTCTGAATAAACATTACACCAGTAAAAACCCATCCTCACCTCTGTAAACTAATATTACAAAATCCGTCAAACACTTTACATCAATTGTAAGTAATATAACATCAACAGTAACCAATTCAACAAACTCCGCTATAAACTTTACTCACTCGGCAGTAAATTCTCACTTGCGGAAATTCATTTTACACACACGGAAGCTTATTCTCAAATACGGAAATTAACTTTACACACACGGAAGCTCATTCTCATACACGGAAGTAAACTTTACACAAACGGAAGCACATTCTCAAACATGGAAATAAATACTACATACACGGAAACTTATTCTCAAATACGGAAATATAACTAACAAACACGGAAGCTCATTCTCAAATACGGAAATAAACTTTACAAACACGGAAGCACATTCTCAAACACGGAAATAAATTCTACACACACGGAAGCCTCTTCTCAAGCATGGAATTAAAAAACAATAGACACAAATACAATAATTACAAAATTAGTAAAATACTTGTTTTACTCATTCATCCATTTTCGCCCTTCAAAAATTTGCGCCAAATAGTCAATAAAATGTAGTTGGTTTAATTTTAGCTAATTCATATTTGCTTTATAAAAAAAGTATCGTCATGATGCTTAAAAACCTTATTTTGCAAAATATTTTTTAATCGAAAAAAACAACGTTTTTGTATATGCTAAATGCCATTTTAAAGAAATTATTTGGAAATAAATCAGACAGAGATTTAAAACCCATTTACCCCATAGTTGCTCAAATTACCGAAGAATATGCTAAACTTCAATCCATTTCCGATGATGAATTAAGGAACAAAACAGCTGAATTTAAAGCATATATAAAAGCAGAACTATCGGAAATAGATGGTAAAATAGCTGCACTTTTAGCAGAAACTGAAGTAGAAGAAATAGATTTATTAAACAAAGATGATTTGTTTAAGCAAATAGATAAATTGAAAAAAGAGCGTGATGTGCAAATAGAAAAAGCATTGAACGAAATACTTCCTCAAGCATTTGCGGTAGTGAAAGAAACTGCACACCGCTTAACCGAAAACAAACAATTAGTAGTTACAGCAAGTCAGTTTGACCGCGATTTAGCCGCACAAACCAAACCAGTAAAACCTGTTACCATCCAAGGAGATAAAGCAATTTATAGCAATACTTGGGATGCTGCTGGCAATACCGTAGTTTGGAACATGGTTCATTACGATGTACAATTAATTGGTGGAATAGTTTTGCATAGCGGAAAAATTTCCGAAATGGGAACTGGTGAAGGAAAAACTTTGGTTTCTACTTTACCTGCTTATTTAAATGCATTAGCTGGCGAAGGTGTTCACATTGTAACTGTGAACGATTATTTGGCACGAAGAGATAGCGAATGGAATGCACCATTATTCGAATTTCATGGTTTAAGAGTCGATTGTATCGATTACCATCAACCCAATACCGAAGCTAGGCGTTTGGCTTATTTAGCCGATATTACTTACGGAACAAATAACGAATTTGGTTTTGATTATTTGCGCGATAACATGGCACGCGAAAAAGAAGAATTGGTTCAACGCAAACACCATTTTGCAATGGTAGATGAGGTGGATTCAGTGTTGGTTGATGATGCAAGAACTCCATTAATTATTTCGGGTCCAGTTCCAAAAGGTGATGACCAACAGTTTTTTGCATTGAAACCACGTATCGAAAAATTAGTAAATGCCCAAAAACAAATATTCAACTTAGCCCTCAGTGATGCTAAAAAATTAATTGCCGCAGGCAACGAAAAAGAAGGTGGTTTTAAATTATTGCAAGCACAGCGTGCAATGCCTAAAAACTCTGCATTAATAAAATTTTTAGGAGAACCAGGAAACAAACAAATTTTAACCAAAACCGAAAGTTATTATTTACAAGATCAACAAAAAGAAATGCATAAAGTAGATGCAGATTTGTATTTTGTAATAGATGAAAAAGTAAACTCTATCGATTTAGTAGAAAAAGGGGTAGAATTAATTACCGCCAATGGCGAAGATCCTCAGTTTTTTATTATTCCTGATGTAGGTTCGGCCATAGCTCAAATAGAAAACAAAGAAGGTGTTTCACCTGAACAAAAATCGGAAGAAAAAGAGCAATTAATGCTCGATTTTTCAATAAAATCGGAACGTATTCATACCGTTAATCAATTGCTAAAAGCATATTGTATGTTCGATAAAGATGTTGAATATATTTTATCGGATGGTAAAGTAAAAATTGTAGATGAACAAACAGGTCGCGTTCTTGATGGACGTAGATATAGCGATGGTTTACACCAAGCCATTGAAGCCAAAGAAAACGTAAAAGTAGAAGCTGCTACTCAAACTTATGCTACAGTAACCTTACAAAACTTTTTCAGAATGTACCATAAATTATGTGGTATGACAGGAACTGCTGAAACAGAAGCTGGTGAATTATGGCAAATTTATAAATTAGATGTAGTGGTAATTCCATCAAATAGAGCCATTGCTCGTAAAGATGAGAACGACATTATTTATAAAACTAAGCGTGAGAAATACAATGCAGTAATTGACGATATAGTAAAACTTTCGGAAGCTGGAAGACCAACATTGGTTGGAACAACTTCAGTAGAAGTATCAGAATTATTAAGCAGAATGTTAACCATGCGTAAGCTAAAACACAATGTGTTGAACGCAAAACAAAACCAACGTGAAGCAGAAGTTATTGCGGAAGCAGGACAAAAAGGTGCGGTAACAATTGCTACTAACATGGCAGGAAGGGGAACCGATATAAAACTAGGTGAGGGTATTAAAGATGCAGGCGGACTAGCAATTATTGGTACCGAACGCCACGAATCACGAAGAGTTGATAGACAGTTACGTGGTCGTGCGGGACGTCAAGGTGATCCAGGTTCTTCGCGTTTTTAT
>Ga0247837_1006970_pt1 | contig 15417 bp, 11 predicted proteins | sample LaCtaG_2_FD_187115 | JGI IMG/M metagenome (GOLD analysis project Ga0247837, IMG submission 187115) | Freshwater microbial communities from meromictic Lake La Cruz, Castile-La Mancha, Spain - LaCruzMarch2015_14.5m | ecosystem: Environmental > Aquatic > Freshwater > Lake | place: Spain: Castile-La...
ATCCTCGATGAGGGTTTCGAGGCGGAGGTCGGCAAGCACAAGCGCACCAAGACCAAGGCGGCCGAGGTGGAGCACGCCATCCGTCATCATATCGAGGTCGAGTTGAACGATGACCCCGAGCTTCAGGCCTCGTTTGCCGCGGCGCTTGCGGCCATCTTTACAGAATTCAGCGACAATTGGCAGAAGATCTACGAGGCACTGGAAAAGCTGCGCCAACGCATGCGCGCGGCGGAACGCGAAGAGACCTATGGCCTCAACAAGAAGAAACAGATGCCGTTCTTCCGCATGTTTCGCGGTGAAATGTTCGGCGCGCCGGGGCCTGCGGATGTCCCGGCCGGGGTGCGCGAGGAACACGGCGAATGGTCGGCGGGTGCGAGACTGAGCGACGATCAGATTGCCGGCCTGGTGGACCTCACGCAGCAGGTTTTCAATACGGTCGAGCGTGAGCTGAAACTGACCGGATTTTGGGAGAGCATACCCGCCCGTAATAAGCTGCGCGCCGAGCTGCTCATGCTTTTTCTCTCACCGAGTTTCCAGGGTCTTACCGGTATCGTCGCCAAGCGGGACGCGCTCATCAGTCGGGCATTGGAGATTGCAGAGCGCAACAACGACGCGATTCTCTACGCGGCTTGAGATGGAACAGACCTATCGCACCGTCTTTACGAAGCGCAAGACGCTCGGTATTACCGTCGAGCGGGATTGTTCCGTGGTCGTGCATGCGCCGGAAGGGACTGATCCGGAACTGATCCGGCGCACGATCGAGGCAAAGAAGCAATGGCTCTATGCCAAGACCCGCCATCCGCAAAAGGATCGGGAGCTACCCCATCCGCCCGGCAAGGAGCTGGTCTCCGGCGAGTCCATCCTTTATCTCGGGCGTCACTACCTGATCGAGATCGTCGACCGGGCGGGTTTCGCCATCGAATTTCATAACCGCTTCATCATCCCGCGGGCGCGTGCCGAGAGCCGCGGTGAGGTCTTTCGGGAGTGGCTCAAAGCACGCGCCCGCGAGCGCATCCTCCCGCGGGTGCGCAAGCAGGCGCAGACATTGGGCGTCACCTATGAGGAGGCGAAGATCACCGACGGACATTGCCGCTGGGGATCATGCACTCCGGGCGGTAATCTCAACTTCAACTGGCGGCTGATCAAGGCGCCGCTCTTCGTGATCGATTACGTCATCGCCCATGAACTGGCCCACCTGATCGAGCCCAACCATTCTCCGCGATTCTGGAATATCGTGCGGACCGCGGTAGCCCAGATGGACAAGGCGAAGGAATGGCTGAAGGAAAACGGGCAACTGCTGGAACAGGATCTATGATCGCAGACGCCATGACACAAGCACTTCGGACCTCATGACCTCCAAGCGCGACAGGGTACGCTGTTGGCGCGAGGCCATTTAAGTAATAACGTTGCTACAGGTTAGGCGATTTGACAGACGCCGTCACCGGCAAGATCGACGTACGCGGATTAGCCCAGTAGGCGGCGGAGCCCCCGATGAAAACAAATACCGGCCCCGAAACCCCAGCAACCAAATTCCTGCGCAAGCACCAGGTGGCCTATTCCAGCCATCTCTACGCTTACGAAGAGCACGGCGGCACCAAGGTTTCGGCGCGCGCACTCGATGTCGACGAGCATCAGGTGGTGAAAACGCTGGTCATGGAGGACGAGTCGGAAAAGCCGTTGATCGTGCTGATGCACGGCGATTGCAAGGTGTCGACCAAGGAACTGGCGCGGGAGATCGGCTGCAAGAAGGTCGAGCCCTGCAAGCCGGAGGTGGCGAACCGTCATACCGGCTTCCTGGTTGGCGGAACCAGCCCGTTTGGAACGAAAAAAGCCATGCCGGTCTATATTGAAAAGACCATCCTGGATTTGCCGCTGATCTATATCAACGGCGGTCGTCGCGGCTATCTGGTGGGCATCGATCCGCAGGACCTTCAGCGCTTGCTCTCTCCGATCGTCGTCCAGGCCGTGCTGAAATGATGCTGCGGCGATGACCAGGGCACCGGTCGTTAGCTTTCCGTTCCGGCTCCCACGCTCCAGCGTCAATGCCATTAAGTGAAGCGCCGACGGCGCGGCTTCTCGTTCCCACGTCATCTCGTTCCCACGCTCCAGCGTGGGAATGCCGTCCGGCCGCTCCAGCGGCCCGAGGCGCCAACCGAGCTTGTGGTATTAAGCGCATGTCACCGAATCTGAACCCAGAGAAGGCGCTGATATTTCGAATCATCCACGCGCAAAATGTGCCGTGGGTCATGGATCATGGGCTGCATTGCCGAAACTCCGAAATCCAAGATCCGGACTTCCGCACGATCGGCAATCCGGACCTTATTGATAAGCGAGATCAACGCATAGTCCCCGTACCCCCGGGCGGTACCTTGAGCGACTAAGTGCCATTTTACTTTACCCCGTTCTCATCCATGATGTACAACCTCACGACGGGCTATGGTGGAGTCACTCGGTGCCCAAAGAAAGACATCGTGGTGCTGGTGTCGAGCCTTCCGCAACTGACGCAGTTACGCCAATGTTTCGTGTTCACTGATCGGCATGCGTATCCGCAGGCCGCTCAGTATTTCTGCGATCCGTCCGATTTGAAGAAAATCGACTGGGCGATACTTAAGAATCGTGATTTCAAGCGCGACCCGGATGACCCTGGAAAATTCGAACGTTACCAGGCGGAAGCGCTGGTTTATCGTCATGTCCCGGTCGGGGCACTCTTGGGCGCCGTTTGCTATACTGATGGTGTGAAGTTGGCGCTGGGGCAACAAGCCATATCGCACAGCCTCGATCTCAAGATCTATTGCAGGCCTGGTTGGTATTTCTGATGATCCATTACACTCAAGGCAATTTGCTCGACGCCGATGTCGAGGCAGTCGTCAATACGGTCAATACTGTGGGCGTTATGGGTAAAGGCATCGCGCTCATGTTCAAAGAGCATTTTCCGGAAAATTTCGCAGCCTATGCGGCTGAATGCAAAAAAAAGCATCTGAAACCCGGCAATCTTTTGGTGACCGAACGCGCCGATTTACTGGGTCCTCGTTGGGTCATTAATTTCGCCACCAAGGAGCATTGGCGTCACCCCAGCAAAATGGAGTGGATCGATACGGGTCTCGTAGAACTGCGTCGTTTCATTCAGGAGCACGGGGTGAAATCCACCGCCGTGCCGCCCCTGGGTGCCGGTAACGGCAAACTCGACTGGTCCAAGGTAAAGCCGCGAATCGTGGCGGTGCTGGGCGACTTGAATGATGTTGAAGTCATCGTCTATGAGCCCACCAGCCAATACCAGAACGTCGCCAAACGCAGCGGCGTACAGCAGCTCACACCGGCTCGTGCCTTGATCGCCGAACTGGTGCGGCGTTATTGGATCCTGGGTATCGAATGCTCTCTGCTGGAGATACAGAAACTCGCTTGGTTCCTGGAACGCAATATCGAGATTTACGCGCTCGATAATCCGCTGGACCTTCGTTTTGAAGCGAATAAATACGGTCCTTATGCCCCCCGACTCCACCACCTGATCAACGGTCTGGACGGAAGCTACCTCCACTGTGATAAGCGCTTGGCCGACGCCGGCCCCCTGGATGTCATTTGGTTCGAGGACACCAAGAAGGACTATATCAAGGTCTATCTCGATGGTCTTGAGGCCAAGCCCTACCGCGGTGCTTTCCAGGAGACCACCGCGTTGATCGACGGATATGAAACCCCCTTGGGTCTGGAACTGCTGGCGACAACGGATTGGCTGATCTGCCGGGAAGGTTGCCCAACGACTGTCGAGGGCATTTTGCATGGATTGAAACATTGGCCAGGCGGGGGACCTGAGGCTGGCCCGCGCAAGCTGAAGTTGTTTGACGAGCGTCTTATCCGGCTGGCCCTGGAGCGCCTATCCCAATGGGGCCAGGGCAAGCTCCAAACAGTGTGCTAAAAATGATAATAATACTTGCCCAGTCTCTACGCGTGGGAATGCAGCCTTCGCCGCTCCAGCGGCCAGTAGGACAACGTGGGGACCAAAGGTCATCCGGATGCCACCAAAATGAAGAGTTTACCGCCATGCAAGCGATCGAGTTTGAAGCCATACCGGAGCAGCACACAATCCGGATACCGGAAGACATCCCGGACGGGGTCCCCTTGCGCGTCTTGCTGCTGTGGGAATCTCCCCTCGAATCCGACACGGACTTCAAGAACCTGTTCGCAAGCGTCACTGAAGGATTGACTGACGAAGACTTGAGCCGCCCGCGCGACTTGGCTCGGGAGGAGACTGAATGGGTATCTGATCGATACCAACGTCTGGTCGGAGCTTCAGAAATCTGGTCTACGACCTGCGCGCCCGGCTGGATGCCGCCGGCTACTATGATGACTTCGAGATCGCGCGCGTGGTGGCCGTGGAGCTGGACCCCGCGGCGACCCAGCGGCAACTGATCGCGGCCCTGGAGCCGGTGGCGGATCGGCTGCTGAGGCGCTTCAAGGCGGGACGTGAGGCCTTGGACGCGGCCAAGGGCAGGGCGGATGCCGCCGCGGCGCAGGCCGCCCAGGACGCGATGAACGCGCTGCTCCTGTTCAAGCGCAACCTGGGGGCGTTCTTGCGCGTCTATGCCTTCCTCTCGCAGATCTTCGACTACGGCAATACCGCCATCGAGCAGCGGGCACTGTTCTACAAGCGCCTGCTGCCGCTGCTGGAGTTCGGGCGGGCGCGCGAAGGGGTGGATCTGTCGAAGCTGCGGCTCACCCACCATGGGCTTCACGATCAGGGCAAACGCAACCTGTCGCTCACCGGCGGCGAGCGGCTGGCGCCGATGACGCAGGCCGGCAGCGGAGACGTGCGGGAGCAGGCGCGGGCGCGTTTCGCCGAGATCATCGCGGCGGTCAACGATCTCTTCGAGGGCGCCCTGACCGACGACGACAAGCTGGTCTATGTGAACAACGTGCTCAAGGGCAAGCTGCTGGAGTCCGAGACCCTGGTCCAGCAGGCCCGGAGCAACACCAAAGAGCAGTTCGCGACCTCGCCGGACCTCGCCAACGCGCTGCTGAACGCGATCATCGACGCCTGCGCCGCCCATGGCGCCATGAGCAAGCAAGCGCTCGACTCCGAGCGGGTACGCCGCGGGCTCCAGGACATCCTACTGGGACCAGGGCAGCTTTGGGAGGCACTGCGCGAGCACGACGACGGGCCACGACCGGTCGAGGGTCGCTGAAGCTCATCCCGCGGTTCCCCGTGGGAGCGGCCTCCGGCCGCGATGGGGCCGCACGGGATCGTCCCGTCATTCCGGCAGGATGCCGGAATCCAGTGCCGGGGAGGGTGCTTGTCAGTGGGGCTCAGGGGTAAACCCGGATTCGGCAATTGCTCACACCAAGACACAAAGAACACAAAAGCAAATTACTGAAAATGTCGGGCCGATCAGCGCGCGGGTGACCTGCTGGACCAGCCGATCGCGTTGAATCGCTTAGTGATCTTCGTGTCTTTGTGTGAGAACAGCGCTTTCTGGGGGTTAGGGCGCGACCCGCCGGCAGGAACCCTGTCTCGGTACCACGGGACGCTGGAGCGTCCCGACTGTTTCGATCATCAGGTGATAATGGTTGGTCATGAGGCAGTAGGCATGGCAAATCCAATTATAGCGGGCCACCGTCTCGGCCAATATATCCGGAAACGCCTCGCGGCTCGCGTCGTCCTCGTAGATCGCCTCGCGCCGATCACCACGGGAGGTGACGTGGTAGAGGGCGGCGGGAAACTCGATGCGTAACGGTCTTGCCATGCAAGGAGTTTAGGCGAAAGTTGGGGGAATGCAGCAATGCGAGAACTGACCCCGGTCCGGACCGAGAACTGACCCCGGTCCGGACCCCGGTCCGACGAGAGCTGACCCCGGTCCGACGGAAAGGGGAATGAGCCGCGGTCGGCGCCTGGCCATGGTTGCCGCAGTCGGGAGGGATGTTGCGAGCGGTATGCGCAGGGCGATGGAACGACGGGCACTAAATCGTGGTCCGGCCCATCGGCACCCTGGTGGACCTAGCGCCCATGCTCAAGGTCCGCGTCAGTGACCAGCAAGTGACGATGGAGGGCGCCCGCGGTCGACGCCCCCGCCGCTGCGGGATGGGGATGCATTTGGATCAGCGGGTGCGCGACTTGGCTTCGGGTTCCGGGTGCTCGCGGCCCGCGACGAAGACACCCACTAAGCCGGCAATCGTCGTTCCGCCAACAGTGGCCGCAGCGGTGGGGTGACCAAGAAAACCGAGCCACGCAGCGGTACCGAAGGCCGCCAGGGCAACCAAGAGGCCGAACAACTGCCCCATTGTTGCCTCGAAGATTTCATATCGCTGGGCTCGCACCGTGACCTGCCGACGGTGCTGGGCTTCCTGTTCGGTCAAGCACAGCAACTGCTCGGCAAACCCCGGCTGAATGTCATCGTACTGCTGGAGAAGAGACGGCGGCGGGAGCGCGCGGACCAAATCTCAGTACGCTGGGCGACCTGGATATTCCCGTTTGTCCGGGGCGCCCCCCCCGCTGGCGCGCTCAGGTGTTTTGTGGGTGGGTGGCTTTGCCATCGTTGCGTTGCATTTCCAGAACCCGCGTCATATCGATCCCGATTCGCTCGAAATCTCCCCGAAGCCGTTCAGAATCAGTGTCGCGCGGGATAAATCGGGACGCGCGCGGTGGCGGGGCAAGGTCCACGACGCTCCCCACGCCCTTGATAAAGTGCTTGAGTTTCTTTGTCATGGCATTGTTTCATAATAAAAAAGCGGCAGATTCTCGTGTCGCTTTGGTTCATGGGTGCCTCTAAGAATAGGCGCGACCAATCCACGAAGCAAGAGCCCCTCACGGCCAGCGGCCCCTGCTATCGCGTGGTTTACCTGGAAGAGAACCCATGCTGACGCTGAGACTCAGGAATCGAGCCCACGCGGCCAAGCGACCCGACGAACGGTAGTCTCCCACCGGAAACCCCATACGCCAGACCAAACGACATGGTGCGATACCGAAAGGGACAGAGAAACAAGCTGTCGTTGGGGTAGGTACCAGTAGAGGTACCACAAAGGGACACTAAAGGCGCAAAATTAGGCGAATCTACACGCATCCTTGCGAGCCTAACCTACTGTTTTTATGGTGCCCAGGGGCGGAATCGAACCACCGACACGGGGATTTTCAGTCCCCTGCTCTACCAACTGAGCTACCTGGGCAATGCAACTGGGCGGGTCTAGGGCCGCATGTTCCTACCGACACCGGTGTCGCAGTGGAACAACCTGCGAGCACGGCATTACATCTGGAGAAGGCCGTTCAGTCAAGATCAAAACGCTGAATCGACGCTAAAAACACTGTCTTTGACGATTCGCCGGATTTCCGATCCTGCTTCCTTGTATCACCGTGCTTTATTCCGGAGCCTTGCAGTCGTCACGCGACACATGATCTCAACTGAGCACAGAAGAGGGGCTGAGGCCCCTCTTGTCTTGTTTGGCTCCCCGGGACGGGCTCGAACCGCCGACCTAATGATTAACAGTCATCCGCTCTACCGACTGAGCTACCGGGGAATATCGCGAGCCGAAAAATATATTCGATCTAGAGCCCTGAGTCAATCAGTTTCTGAAAAACTCAGAGGTCACATCACCGCGCCCGTTATGGACACGTGATGCTCTGGTCGGTGGTGCGGACGCGCCCCATCGAACTTATCGTGACTCCGCGTTTCTTGGTTGGGTCATTTTTGCTACAGATCCTGAGCGTGGTGTTGACCACACCATAGGCGGAACCATCGTGCTCGAAATAGACAATCTTGTTGTTCGACGTGATGGTGAGTGACGCTAAGTCGGCCTTGCCCACGCGTCGCAAGACTTGGAGGTTGGGAGGGGAGGCGTTGTCGGCGGCCGCAACCATATAGCCGCCTTCCCAAGAGTCGTCGTCAAGCCAAGCGGTATCGCTCTTGTAAGGTCCCACGCCAACCAGCCCGCGGCCCCGCTTGATCGCCTCGGCTCGCGCGAACTGCAGGTGGCCGATCAGGGTGTTGGTGGCGCTGGTCAGTTTGGTGCTAACGATGAGATCGGTGAAGGCCGGAACACCGAGGGCCAGCAGGATGGATAGCAGCGCCACCGTGACCAACAGCTCGATCAGGGAAAACCCGGTTTTCCGGGATGTTCGATCCGCGTTCATGGCGACAAATCTCCCTAAGGTCTTAACGTGATTTTAGTATACCTACCATCCCCGGCCTAGGCGCCGGGGCCACGATCAGCCTCGCTCGTCACTGCGTCCAAGCTGTCCGCACCACCATTCCGACTGCTTACCCGACCGCGGACGCGATGCGATCGACGGCCTGATCGAGGTTGCTCGGACTGGTCGCGATGGAGATGCGCACATGGCCCGCGAGCCCGAAAGCCGAGCCGGGCACGAGCGCGACCCCGACTTTCTCCAGGAGGTGTTCGGCAAACTCCAGGTCGTTGTGGACTCCGGTCAGCCGATCGATCGCCTGTTGCACCCGGGGGAAGAGATAGAAGGTCCCGTCGGTGGGCAGGCACTCGATTCCAGGGATGGCATTCAGGCGGTCCAACACATGGTCGTGCCGCTCTTTGAAGGCCCGAACCATCATGCCGATGCAGTCCTGGGGGCCTTCCAATGCCGCCTGGGCCGCCACCTGGGCGATGGAGGTGGGATTGGATGTGCTTTGCGACTGCACCTTGGTCATCGCCTTGATGACCTCCGCGGGGCCGCCGGCGTAGCCGATGCGCCAGCCGGTCATGGAGTAGGCCTTGGACACGCCGTTCAGCACCAGGGTGCGCGGGGCGAGATCCGGGCAGCAGTTGACGATGTTGACGAAGGGCGCGCTATCCCAGCGGATGTGCTCATACATGTCGTCGGTGGCGATCAGGGCGCGCGGGAAGTCCCGCAGGACGGCGCCAAGGGCCTTGAGTTCGGCCGCGCTGTAGGCCATGCCGGTGGGGTTGGATGGGCTGTTGATGACAACGAGTTTGGTTTTTTCGTTCAGGGACGCTTTCAGTTGCGCCGGGCTGATCTTGAAGTGTTGCTCCGCCCCGGCGTGGACCAGGACCGGGGCCCCGCCGGCCAGCAGCACGATGTCGGGATACGAGACCCAGTAAGGCGCCGGGATCACCACCTCGTCGCCCGGATCGATGACCGCCAGCGCCAGATTGAAGAAGCTTTGCTTGCCGCCGCACGAGACCAGGATCTGGTCGACGGCGAAGTCCAGGTTGTTTTCGCGCTTGAATTTGGCGGCTACGGCAGCCTTCAGGCTGGGCATGCCGTCGACCGCGGTGTACTTGGTAAATCCCTGGTGGATGGCCTCGATCGCCGCGGCCTTGATATGGTCCGGGGTATCGAAATCGGGTTCACCGGCGCCAAGACCGATGACGTCCTTTCCCGCGGCCTTGAGGGCCTTGGCGCGGGCATCGACAGCGAGGGTGGCGGAAGGCTTGACGGCCTGGACGCGGGCGGCGAGCTTGATGGTCATCGACGGAGGTCTCTGCGTGCCTGATTCGGTTGAGTTTGAGGTTGATCCCGCATGTTACCGTATCGACGGTGCGGGAGCATCCCACTCGAACCAGTCCCGTGCGGCTTTCTCCTGTCGGATGGAGCGGGCGCACCCGCTCCATCCGCATGGCGTCAACGCCGCATGATGCTGAGGTCGTCCACCCCGGCTTCGATCAGTGAGGCGCTGCTGAGGTCGGCCGCCTCGATCAATAGATAGACCGTTTGTCCAGCAAAATCAGAGACATCTGCCGAGAACCCTGTCCATACGCCGGCGCGGTCGGCGGCGCTGCCGAATTGCTCGAGCAGGGTCCGATTCCCGCTGGTTCCGCGGATCGTGACGCGCAGGAAGTCGGCGCTCGACGCGTTGTTCAGGTGGGCGAAGTAATAACTCAGGTCAAGCGTGAGTTTGCCGCTGCCGGGCAGGACGATGTTCGGCGACCTAACCGACGTGACCCCGTTGTCGACATCGTAGCTGCCGGCACTACTCCCGGCGGACGCGCCGGTCACCAGGGCCTTGACGCCGCCGTGCGCGTTGTCGGGCTGCAGCGACACGCCGTTGGAACTGGTTGCCGCCGGATCGCCGATCTGCCACTGGCCGCTGGTGGCCCGATCGCTGCGGTTGGGATTGACCACCCAGCCCGACGCATTCTCAAAGTCCTCCGCAAAGACGGTCACCACCGTATCGTCATCCTGAATGGTCACCGTCGCCGCGCTGGCCTCGATGATGGCGTTGACCGCGTTGCTCAGGTTCAGCCCGAAGCTTTCCTCAGTCTCGGTGACCGCGTCATTGACGATCGGCAGGCTGATGGTCTTGCTGGTCTCGCCCGGTGCGAAGCTCAGCGTACCGCTGACCGGGGTGTAGTCCGAACCTGATGTGGCGCTGCCGTCGGCGGTGGTGTAATCCACGGTGACCGGGATCCAGGTCGCCACCGACAGCTTGACCACCAGCGTGGCGGCACCACTACTTTCAGTGACCGTGCCGTTGTCCACCGAGACCGCAGGCACCGGGGCGGGGAGGCATTCACCCATCGTTGCCAGATCGATCGGCGTGGTGACTTGATGGCGGCCCGCTCCGACATACAACCTCTCGGCGGTCGGGGCGTCCAGTCGGAAGCAAACACCGGCATCGGTAACAACCTTAAAATCGAAGCCGTCCTGACCGGTTCCCGCGACCGCGAGCGTATAGTTGATCCGTGCGGGATCGCTTACGTAGTCCAAGACGTCTTTGGCCTCGATGCTGACGCCGGCGACACTGGTGAACGCGACCCCGGCGCTGACGCTGCCCTGGTAAGTCAGGGTGCTGCCGCCTGGCGACATGCGTGCATACCAGGTGCCTGTGGCACAGTCCTTCCACAGGAAGACACCGCGGTCAGTCGCCCGGTTATACGCGGGCGCTCCGCACGCCGACAACTCGTTGTCCAAGATGGTCGCAACGCCGACTCCACGGTCGATGGCGGCGTTGGTTGCGTTCGCGAGGGCAACCTCGAACGTCTCGTTCCCTTCTCGAAGGGTGTCCTCGAAGACCGGTACGGCAATCGTCTGGGACGTCGTACCCGCCGGGAACAGGAGAGTGACCGGCGCTGATGTTGCGGCGTAGTCCGACCCACTCACTGCGCTACCGTCCCGGGTGGTGTATTGCACCGTGACGTCAGTCGCACTCGCTTCCGAGAGACTCAGAACGAACTGTGCGCTTCCCGCGGCCTCGTCAACCGTTACATCGGCGATCGAGACGCTGGTACTCGCGCAGCCTTCGGACGACAGGGTGTTGAGATTGAAGGGTAACGTGACCGGCAATGTTTTTCCTCCGACCAACAGCCGCACGTTAGCCGGACTGGTAATCGAAAGACAGGTCGCGGTTCCCGTCGCTCCAAACTGAAAACCATCGTCGCCGTTACCGGATGAGCTGAGCGAAAAGTTGATCTTGCCGGAGGTGGAGGTATCCAGCACATCACCAGTCTCCAGCGAATAGGGTGTCACGGAGGTGAAGGCCGAGGTTGAGACCAACCGGCCGGTCACTTTGACAGTGGCTGCCGAGCCGCCGGCGCCGGCACGAAAATACCACTGCTGCGTGGTGCAGTCCTTCCAGAGAAATGCGCCCTGATCCAGTGATTTGGTATACGCCGGCGCACCGCATTCGTCGCCCGCTTGGGGTGCCGGCAGCGGCGGGACGGGTCCCAGGGTGACGCGTTCGATGGTGCGGCCTTCAATGATATGGTGGACGCTGTCGGCCTGGACGCCGGGGAAATGGTCGACCTGTCCGCTCGGCCACTCGACGGTCAAATCGACGGACGTATTGCTGCCGAGTCCGAAATGCACGCGCATCTGGTCCTGTGAAAAACGATGGTAGCCGCCGTTCTGCTCACGGATTTGGTTGACATCATTCGCAGAGGCATACACTTTCGCCCCGATTGCGCTGCGGTTCGAGGTGGTACCCTCGAGGTCGAGTTGAATCCAATGGTTACCGGAGCTGGTGTTGCGGAAGAGCTGGTCCGGACCGCCAACGCGCAGCGGGGTCAGCAGCGGCCCATTCGTCACGAACAAGTCCAGGTAACCATCAACGTCGTAGTCTGCCATGACGACGTTGTCGCTGGCACCGACGTTCGCTGCGAGTCCGGCACCTTGCACGCCGGCGCCGCCGCCGGCGGACGCAACCTCAGCAAAAGTGCCGTCGCCGAGATTTTCAAACAGGCGGTTCGGCAGGTTGGTCAAACTGCCGCCGCAAGCCATGTAGAGATCCACGTCCATGTCGTTGTCGAAATCACCGGCAACGACGCTCTTGCACCAGACCTCGCCGATGCCGAAGTCATCGCTGGGGACGAACTCGAAGCCGGTGTTGACCAGCAGGTTCGGCTGTTGTGGGTATTCAGGTCTTGTAATAGCAATTGTTTGAGGTTCAGTGAGGGCGTTTCCTTCGATTGCAAAGTACGCATCACGACTGTCTGCCGAGCCCGGGCTCACCCGCACGGTCCATTGTTGGGTCGCCGTGTCATAGCCCATGTAGACGCCTGGAGCGGAACGGTTGGGATCGATACCCCAATTCGCCGGATCAGCTGGATCGAGTACAAAGGGCACCGTGGCCGGACTCCAGCGATCAGCGCCGGTGTAAACCACAATATTCTCATTGCTGTTCTCGCGCTCGAAACTGAATGCTCGAACGGTGATCGGGCCGTCGGCGCCAAAAGAAAAACCTTTGTGCTCGCTATTTGAAGAAACCGTCAGGTAGGCTTCCAAGTGGCCAGGGGTTACCAACAGCACTTCGCTTGGGCGAACACGCCCCTTGAGCTTGAATAGATCGATCTGCTGGTCGTTGTTGAAGTCGGCCAATGCGACGTCAGGCACCAGGGGGTCCTGGTCTACCAGTGAGGTCAGATCACGAAAGACGCTGCTGGATGTATCGTAGATCTTTTCCGGGTAGGTCGCGACAGCACCGCAAATCAGCTCCGGGCGACCGTCGTCAGTGATATCCATGAGCTGAGTGAACACATTATGGTTGCATTTATTGCCCATGCCAACCGCTGATGTTGTGTTCGAGAATTTGGTCGAGCCTTGACGGTAAATCTGCGAATAGTTCGCGGTCGCAGCGGCAATGTCGAGAACGCCATCGTTATCATAATCGAACCACGAGCCCATCCGTCCAGCGGTGAAGCCGCCAAGGCCCTTCGCGACGCCGATCTCGGTCGTAAAGATCCCGCCGGAATTGACGAAGAGTTGCCCGCGTCCACCGCCGGAACTGCGCGCGGCCAATAAATCCAGGTCGCCGTCGTTATCGAAGTCGCCCCAGGTTCCGGCATGGGCATCCTGTTGATATTCTCCAGTCAATACGCGCTGCCGATCCACGGTAAGGATGACGTCGGTGAAGGTGCCATCGCCGTTGTTACGCCACAGTGAACCACGCATCTGGTGATTATTGGCATACAAATCCGGTCGCCCGTCGCCGTTGAGGTCACCCCAGGCCGCGCCCCAGGAGGAGCCGGTATGGAAGGGCCCGGCGATATTGGTCACATCTTCAAAGGTGATCTCTGCCAAAACAACGCTGCTGCCTAGTAAGATGCTTGCGGAGAGGAGCGATCGGACCATAAATAACCTCGACAACGGTAATGGTAATGGTAATGGTAATGGTATTAGGTTTGTTGCGCGTGTCTGGCCGAAGCTCTCTTGCATTCAGGCTGCCGTGCGCTTGGAGCCGGTATCAGTCGGCGTCGTCGCCGGGTGAGGACAGGAATCACAGCAATATTCGCTGCGCTCGGAACCGAAGAACGCATGCACTTGCAGGTTCTGCGGTCCCGTTACAGTTGCCATGATCGGCGGTGCAACGCTTGGCTGGGCCGCATCGCAAGGAAATCGTGAGGTGCTTTACGTCTAGAAATAGCAAATTGCGTACCAGATGTGTTTCGTCTGGGTTAGCTCACGGCGGGTATGGTAAATCCCCAAATCGGCATATTGACCTGTCAACCTGTACAGTTTATGAAGCGCTTGGCGCCGCGGCCTGTGCGGTTTGCGAAGCATTTTGCGTTTTGTCTCCTGTCGGGGGCGCGTCAGGTGCCATGCGCACCGACTCAGGCTGCCAGGTCACGATTGGTGGGCCGCGCGGCCGGCCGGTCGGCCGGAATGCCGCTGTTGCGGTCACGCCCGTACGTCCTCATACCGCAGCGCGCTCCCGTCTGATCCTTCTTGTCGGGGGACATGCGCCCCAACCATCCGAGTGTCCATCGGCCTTTTGAGGAGACCCCATTGATATCCCGACCTTTTGAACTGGTCGCCAAGTTCGCCCCCGCCGGTGATCAGCCGGAAGCCATCCGCCGTTTGGTTGAAGGGCTGAACAATGGTGAGGCGGGCCAGACGCTGCTCGGCGTCACGGGCTCAGGCAAGACCTTCACCATCGCCAACGTCATCGCCGCGGTGCAGCGCCCGGCGCTGATCCTGGCGCCCAACAAGACCCTGGCCGCCCAGCTCTACGGCGAGATGCGCGAGTTTTTTCCACATAACGCGGTGGAATATTTCGTCTCCTACTACGACTACTACCAGCCGGAGGCCTACATCCCGGCCAGCGATACCTACATCGAGAAGGACTCGTCGATCAACGAGCACATCGAACAGATGCGGCTGTCCGCAACCAAGTCCCTGCTGGAGCGTCCGGATGTCATCATCGTGGCGAGTGTGTCCAGCATCTACGGCCTGGGCGATCCGGATGCCTATCTGAAGATGGTCCTGCATCTGAGCCGCGGCGACCTGATCGATCAGCGGGCCATCCTGCGCCGGCTGGCGGATCTGCAATACCGGCGCAACGAGATCGAGCTGGCGCGCGGGACCTACCGGGTGCGCGGCGACGTGATCGACATCCACCCGGCCGAATCCGACGAGGAGGCGGTGCGCATCGAGCTGTTCGACGACGAGATCGAAGCCCTGTCCGTCTTTGATCCGCTCACCGGCGAGGTGCTGCGCAAGGTCCCGCGTTACACCGTGTTCCCCAAGACGCACTACGCCACCCCGCGCGAGACCGTGCTCAACGCCGTCGATCAGATCAAGCTGGAACTCAAGGATCGGCTGACCTGGCTGCGTGACAATAACAAGCTGGTCGAGGCGCAGCGCCTGGAGCAGCGGACCATCTTCGATATGGAAATGATGATGGAGGTCGGCTACTGCTCCGGGATCGAGAACTACAGCCGCTATCTCTCCGGGCGCGGTCCCGGCGAACCGCCGCCCACCCTCTACGACTACCTGCCGGGCAACGCCCTGGTGGTGATCGACGAGAGCCATGTCACGGTCCCCCAACTGGGCGGCATGTACCGCGGCGACCGCTCACGCAAGGAGAATCTGGTCGACTATGGTTTCCGGCTGCCCTCGGCGCTCGACAACCGGCCGATGCGTTTTGAAGAATTCCAGGCCCGTCAGCCCCAGACCATCTATGTGTCGGCCACCCCGCGCGCGTACGAACTGGGCTGTTCCGGCGCCATCGTCGAGCAGGTCGTGCG
>Ga0247837_1006976_pt1 | contig 15407 bp, 8 predicted proteins | sample LaCtaG_2_FD_187115 | JGI IMG/M metagenome (GOLD analysis project Ga0247837, IMG submission 187115) | Freshwater microbial communities from meromictic Lake La Cruz, Castile-La Mancha, Spain - LaCruzMarch2015_14.5m | ecosystem: Environmental > Aquatic > Freshwater > Lake | place: Spain: Castile-La...
CATCGGTTAAAACCGCTGTGATAGCTTTGGGCATCCTTTCACTCAACTACGACATAAAAAAATACACAATACACTATCTTTATGTTTTATAAAAGATTGTGGATGGTTGCTTATAATCTCTGGTGAAAAAAGAACGCCAATAATGAGTGCAGATAATCCATAAACAGTATTTAAAAGTGGATCAACTGGCATTCTCATAATCCGCGCAGCAAGCGAATTAGGTAATACTGCCATGCAAAGTAACAGAAATAATGCGCCAACTGGTTGAATTAAAAATGGCGCTAAAATTGCTGCCATAAATATCCCACAGAAGGTATTCAATGAGATTAACGAAAGCAAATAAAAGGAAACAATGAGAGAAATATAACCATATATTAATTCTAAAACTGTGTTTAACATTTTCCTAAACAGATTAAAAATTGCCTTAGCCACCCTTTTAGTTTGCTCCCATAATTCATTAAAATTATTAAAAGCACGATAAGTTTGGCGTTGATAGTGTAACATTGCTATATACCAATAATCTGTATTTACCAACGAAGTTATTACGCCTCGTTGATAATGATCATTATCACCTGTATTCATACGATCTAACTCGCAGGCTTGCTTTTTCACAAATAAATAGCCTTTTTGCCAATTACTGATTTGGTTAAACAAAAGCGCATTAGAAAATCTCTCCACCACAGATTCATTTTCACAATAAGGCAGTGAAGGCCACTTATTCTGCTTACGGACTCTTATTATTGACTTCAAAATTTCTGGTGTTAGCGATTGAACCAAACTGGCAACAGAAGCTGTGCTTAATTTTGTGGGATCAATTAGTTTATGAACTGCCTTAATATTTTTCATAATATCTATTATCCGCTTTTGTCTATCTTGAAGATCGGTGAAAAATAAATTTTGTAGATAAGGCACAGAGAAATATAATTTTAATTCTTCAGGCAAACTTCTATACAAGTCTTTAAAAACTGAAATAATTGCGGCTAAATATTCATCATGATTAAATTCCATTACTGTAATGCCGCTAAATAATTCATGTTGTAGCGCTTGGCGATAATATATAGCGCTATCAACTCTTGCCTTAAAATCTTTTGGCATGTAGAGCAAAGCTAAAGGATTTTGTTGAACTGCAATGGCAATAATTTCATCATTTTGCTTTAGTTCATCAGGCAAATGTTTAAGTAAAAGCCCATCCGTTTCGACTAATCGTTTGGTGAATCGAACATTACTTAGCAATTTTTTAGAAATTACTGATAAATAATCCGCATCATTTTTGACAATCCGTAATATATGGGATGTTAGTTCTTCAATATTTAATTCATTTTCATCATTAATAGCAATAAGAAGTGCTTCATCTAGAGCAGATAATGTTTTTTCGGTAAAATAAGCATTTTTTTTCAGGGATTTTGGCACTAATGATAAGAGTTCTGGCTGACGCGCGATATGGCTCAGTAACAAACCTGGGTATTGCAAAAGGACTTTACTATTAGTTTCCATTTGAAATCCAAGTAAGGGCGCATTATCTTCACGATAATTTAAAAAAGCTTCATTTAATTCAATAAGTAGTGAGCTAGTTATGCCCTCTCTCAAATGCAAGCTGTTTAGCACCAGAGAATTATCACTTCTAACCTCTTCAAATGGTATGAAAAACCTTTCTACCACTAGCTTTTGTTTTATTAAACTGCGAATAATAACCAGAACTTCATCTCTGGTTTTTATCTTAAACTTAAGCGAATCATCACTTAACTCTCCAAGTTTATATAAAATTCCTTCATTTTCACCTAGTGCTTTGCGGATATTCTCATCATCTAAAGCAATGCGATCATTTATAAATCTTGTAAGTTCCTCAACCCGCTCAGATGGAATTTCTACAGCTGTCGTTGCCCAATTTGGACAAAATAAATCTTGAAGCTTTAATACTAAATCCTGACTTAAGATATCAACAATAACCTCATCATACTCTTCAGTAAAAACTTTAAGGTAATTCTGATTAAAATATTGAGTTATTTCTTGCTCATTAATTAAAGATGCATGAGCATCTTCAATTTGATTTTCTATTTTAATACCAAGACCACGAGCAATAGCTAATTTAGTCATTAATTTTAATACATGAACTTGCAATGATGGTGATATTTTATTAATGGAATTGTATTCACTTTGTAAGCGCACTACTAATAAACTACGTGTCTTAGATAATGCATCAATTACCCAATCTAGATCTGTTCTATATTGTTGAAGCACTAATTCAAAGCGCAAGCTTATCCCGGTCTCACATGTGCCCATAGCATCATTTATTGCTTCAAGGAGTAATTTTTTCTGTGCTTTACTAAGCTTAAAGCGAGGATCTTCAGTTGTATAAAGAAAATGTAAATTTTCAAAAAACATTAAACATTTTTCAAGTGTCAAATTGTATGTACCGTTACTCGTATTTTTTCGTGCAGCTTGAAAAGAAACATAACTACCTACATTTGCTGTAGCAGCAAGAGCAATTACCTGAAATTTTTCAAGCAATAAATCCCATTTTTCTTCAACTGATTTCTGTGCATAATTCTCTGATAAAGAACTAATGCTTCTTTGCAGCTCTTCATTATATTCGTCTAATTTCATTAGTTGATATAATTTTTGAGTAGGCAGCATATTCATGAGCAATACCAAACAGACTTGAGGGGGCTTATTATACACAATATAGAAAAAAAATAAACAATTATTTTGTGGATCTAAATTTAAAAGTACAAAACTGTATCATCAAGATAATAGTGAAAAAAGCAAAAAACCAAAAATAGCATTTTTAAGTTTCTTATGGTTATAATGTTTAGTATATAACTTTAAGAAAATTACTAATGGAAACTATTGAAAGAAACCAATTAACAGATCTAATTGTAAATCGCCTAAATGAGGCTAAGGATCAGTTAAAAAAGGAATTTTTTCTTGAACATCCTTTTAAAGTTGCCCGTCATTTTGCACTTGATAATCTTCTTCCAACGGAAATTGCTGAAAGGATATACGAAAACTTTCCTAATCCCAAAGAAATGCGTTTATTAAATATCCCTGGAAAATTAAAATTAAAATATAGTCACCTAAAAGATGTATCAACTTTGTTACAAAATATTAACGCAGCAATTCAAGACCCAAAAGTTGTTGCTTTAATTGAAGAAATTACTGAAATTAAAAACCAAGTACCTGATAACACTCCTTATGCTGGTGGAATTAGCACCTTACTTAAAGGATATCGTCTTAATCCTCATTTAGATAATTCACATGATATGAGTAGGGAAAATTATCGCACAGTAAATGTCCTTTATTATGTATCTCCAAATTGGCGCCTCGATAATGGTGGAAATTATGAGCTTTGGGATGAAGAAATTAAAAATCATATTGTTGTCCCTAGTTTATTTAATCGCCTACTGATAATGGAAACAAACCGTACCTCTTGGCATGCCGTTAATCCAGTTTTATGTGATGCTCCTCGCTGTTGTATATTTAATTACTTTTTTTCGCCAGACTCTCCCGAAGGCGAAGAATATTTTTTCAATGGAAATTCATTTAGAGCAAGACCTGAACAAAAAATACGTCGCGCATTAGAGAAGATTCTTCCGGCTAAAAAATATATTTAAAAATAGTTACATAGCTAAGGCATGCTTAACAACCTTTTTATCCTCTTCTGAAGTTACCCTAACAACTGTACCAGCACCTGCGGCTTGGCTAAAAAATCCAGAAGAGACAGTAGAAACCTGAAGCATAGGCGATATACATTTAAGCATATCTTTTGGCAAAACAACTAAAAATGAATTTGCACTTACATCTTTTGCCAAAGGTAGTTTTTCGCTCTCAGCCAGTAATATACAATGCAACTGAAAATTTCTACTATCCACAGCAATAAATTGCAATTTTCTCACTCCATCAGCTGCAACTAACTTACAACCTAGGTCCTGATAGAATGCAAGAATAACAGCTGTACGTTTAAAGAAAGCTATTGTTAACTCAAAATTCTCAAAATGTTGTTGCAGTAAAAAATGGAGGGCTTCTACTAAATGTGGTTTAGCTTTTTTTAAGCCAGCAATATCTGACTTATATGAAATTATTTCTTGAAACATCTTTGTTGCTGATTCTCCAAGAAAAAGCCTTTCTGATGGCAGCTCAGCGTAAGTCACTCTTATTATAAGCTTTAATACATGCGCCAATCTTGAGCACTTAGACCGTTCAGAATAATCTGGGAGTAATGGTTCTTCAATCTCTAATATATTTCTTAGCACATGGAAAAAAAATTGATGAGGATAAAATATCTTTCCTGTCCTTGTATCCAACATACCTGCCGCGTGAGAAACATAGCTAATTAATGGAAAATCTTTACCAACAAAAACACTTAAGTCTAATGATAAAGGTAAAAACTCTCCCTTTGGCACTTTAATTTTAAGAACATCAACAAAACTTCCATTTGGATGCTCTAGTGACCGTAATCTTGCCGAAATACTACCACCTAGATTTGGACCAAACTCTCTTATTAATGACTGCCTAATTTTTTCTAAAACCACGTCAAAACTATCTTGATGATTATGCCATTTTAATCTTATATCAATATCACAATGGTCCCACATTAAAAGCTGAGATCCAAATAGCTCGACCTCAGCTAATGGATGAAATAATCGATTAATTTGATTCATATAAAAATAATTTCTATTTTTAAAATAACTATAAGATAATTTTTCTAGCAAATTTTTCATTTCAGTAATTAAGATTGACTCTCTCTCAGCAGGAATAACCTCTGATAATGCCATAGCAAATCTATTGATCTCATAATTCCATTTTTTAATCAGATGAAATAAATGAGCGCTTAAATCAGCAATAGGATTTAGCGTCTCAGGAGCTACTCTTTGAATTTGAAATAAAAATGGTAGAGTATCCTTAAGCTCATACATATAAAAAGGAACTATACTAGCATTAAGTACTTGCAAAATTAGATGGCTAAAGTTTTTGGCATCAACAGCCAATTCACCTAATGGATAATAATTTTCATTATTTAATATACGAGTCAAAACCGGGGTAAATTCTGCCTTGATATCACTAAGTATCATTCTAAATTGTAATAAATATTGAAAAGATCTAACTTGTCTTAAAGAAATTATATCGATAGATAAAGAATTAATCACTTCCAATAAAGAATTTAAATGTGTAGATATCGTTGATGATTGATATTCTTTAATTGATGGAAGTAAATTTATAAGAGTAGATAGCGACTCTTGATAATCGCTAACATTAGGTTCAAGCAACTCTGGTAACAAAAATGGAGCTTTAATTAATGGTTTAATATTAAATGAAATTTGGTAATGACTTTTAGCCTTTTTAAAATAACCTCGAAGGCTGCGAATTGTATTTTGTCGCTCCTCCAAACAATTATCTAAATAAATTAATTCTTGTTGTTCAGAAAATCCTCGAGCTGACATTTGACTTAAACGCAATTTAATTTCTTCTCTAAAAGCATCCAATTTCGCCAAAACAACTCGATTTAGCTCGGAAAATCGCTCAATTTTTGCTATTATTTCACTAGGAATTGGCAGCTTTTCAGATGGTTCAGATATATCTCTTATCAAGGGGGAAGAAGCAATATAAGGTAATAGTTCAGGAGCTACTGGCTCAACTACTTTTTTAATATCCATTGTAAAGCTAGCGGCAGCCATTACACTTTCGGGACCTTTGGCAACATGAGCTGAGGCTGCTGCTCCTTTCTTCTTTTTTCTACTACCAACTGGTGGAGTGGTTTTTTTAGAATCTTTATGTTCATCTGAAAAGATTTCTTCAAGATGCCTTAGCTCTGCGGCTTGATCTTCATCCCATAACTTTTTATCAACTAAACGTTCAATTACACTTAACGACTCACAAGGAAAATCGCCATCTTTATTTTCAACTAATTTGATACGAATATCGCCAAATTTTTTACCTCCTTCTCGGAGAACATCAAGTACTATATTCAAATCATCCAGTAGTTTTTTCAATCCGGAGTCGAATTTAGAATATTTATAGGCTAAAAAATAAAGAATATGAAAACTATTGATAAATACCAAAGGGTACTCTAAAACAGAGTCTAAATTTAGCTCTATTTTTTTCTTAAATATTTGTAAAGAAATGCTAATATCTTTGAAATAATGAGTGTCATTAAAGACTGATAATAATAGTAACTCACAAGTTATGAAATTACCAACAAGTTCATTTTTTACACTTCCAATCCCAAGAAACTTGGCAAATAAATTCACTCGTTGTGCTATATCAGGAAAAATAAGATCTATTATTCTACTAAGATAGCTAGCGTTATTAACATAATAAGGGGTTAAAAAAGACTTACCTTTAGTAAGCTTCCCTTTATCAAAAATTGCTAGCATCTCATTTACTAAAGATGAACCTTCCGTTTCTTCTTCTAATATAAATTTCCGCATGATAAGAGGCATCGGTTTAAATTCTAAATGGAAATTATAAAGAGTCTCAAAATCACCTTTATCTATCAGAGACTTTGTAATACGGATAGCTAGTTTCATAGAAGTTGCATCCGATTCTTTTATAACTGAATCAAATAAGCCTTCTCCTAAATCGCCTAAATCTAAACCTTCACTATAATCAAGAGTATCGCCAAACGCTTGCTGTAACTGCATAAAAACTTCTGGCAAAGATGCAAAACGGGCAACCATTGATTTTTTAAGACCTTCTACTCGCGTTGAAGTAAAGATAATATAAGCAGCGCATAAGGCACTATCATCAGTTTTTAAAAAACACTCATTTTCTATTCCAAGATAAGCTGCCTCATCTTCAAGAGAAGCTGAATGAGATAAAATTCGCACTACATTAAACCTGATGCGCTTCAATATTTCTTGCATCTTAAAACATAATTTGGGACAAGGGTCGCTTAAAGCTTTATAAGACTGTATAAGATTAAAAGCACATTCGCCAAGTAATAACAAACTACTTAATTTACTAAAATGAATCTCTGAAGATCTACGAGAAGGCTGAGATAATATTTTTTGAAAAAATTTATGTGGAGGCAATAACCAACATGGAGATATTTGTGCTTCAAAAAAGCATAGGCCAAGTTGAATATAGTCTAGGCGGGAACTCATTGATATTAAATTATTTTGTCCTTCATTTATTTTTTCAAAATCTAAACATTTTTCTAAATTAACCACACCAGAAAAAAAATTAGCAAGGCAGATATCACTTACTATTTTTTTTATTTCTGGAAAATCTGATAAAAATCTGAGCAAGATAAATACTTGGGTAGTAAATTCATCGACTGTTCGCCCTGGTTTATTCCAGTCTTTTTCAAATTCTTCTAATAATTTTGCCGCCTTCTTTATATCAGAAAGATTAACAGGGATAGCCTCTTGTTCTGACAACAAAGCAAAAACCAATTGTTCAAATCGAGCATCTCTTTCAGCAGCGGGAATCAATTCTCTTTCTGCTAAAAAAAATTCTGCTATTGAATGTGGCAACACAGTAATTAATTCTTGTGATCTAAAAAACAAATTCATTTATTAACCCTACCATTAACAAAATTTAAGCCATATTTATAGGTTGTTGTGCCTAATAACAAGGCCTAATTAGGCAGCTTATTAGACAATGTTAATGTTCAAAAATAGAAGAGGTCGATTATACTTTATTATTAAGAAATAAATGAAGCTCTTTTTTAGAGCAGGTGGTTTAATTAACCGAATGTAACTTGATTAAATTTGAAGTGAGAAATTCTTTAATTTATTTTGGTACTCCTGGATTTGCTATTTCTAAATGTGGTTTTAGTACAGCCTCTTTTCCAGAAAACATACCAACTGTTAAAACACCACTACTTTTCGTGTATCTTCTTGGGGCTGCAGTTTGACGCATTATCTTGTCAAATTCACGCTGCGCTTGTTTTAAGTCCAGCTCGGCATTAAAAACCTTATAGAGTCGGCGAAGAGCCACATCTAGATCGGGTTTAAGAAGAAGAGCCTCAAAATTGGCTTGCGCTAAATCTCCCTCCAGCAACCCTCCACCACCGCCAATTGGCATCCACCAAAGTAATAATGGCAAAGCATCATAAAGAGATTCTGGATCTCGATGATTGACTAACAAATCAAAATTAGACTGGGCAAAAGGACTTATTAATAATTCAGTATTACGTTGCAGATGGGAGATAGCCGCGGCGATATATCGAATGTCAGGAGTTAATAGCGCATCAAAATTTAAACGCTCATATGGCCCTGCTAATAAGTCAGTTTCGTAATACAATACGTTAAAAGTGATAGCAATATTTAACCAATCACTAATTTTATCATGACATAAGAAAAATCCTGCCGGGTGATAAGAACAATCTTCAGTATTGGATGTAAACCAAGTATTATCATGCCTTAAAATGTGATTAAAGTATGCCTGAAGCACAATATTTTTTTCATCTTCATAATAATGAGAAATCGTAGACATAAATATTCTAGTTGCTTCAGCCATCTCTTCTGGGCGTATAAATCTTATGGCTTTTTTAAAATTATCGCGAGCAAATTCTCCAGAGAATAATCCTAAATCTTGGAATAATATAAGTGCACCAACCATAGATAAAGGATTTCGATGATGTCTTATCCCTATCTCTATCGCTTCCGTATGCATATCCATCAATGGGTTAGACTGAATAAGAATTTTTATCAATCTACTTAATTTAGAATTCCCTGCCTTGGGCACTTTATCTTCCAAAAATATAAAAAAATATACAATAGCATCTTGTTTATTTTATGTCTATACACCTGGACGAACCCTTAATAACACCGCTTTCAATATGTCGCTTGCAGCCTCAACACGCATAATAATAGAAGCAATCAAATAGGCAAAAGATGCAGTAGCAATCGCAAGCAAGAGTGAAAATGTACGTAACCAAATTGATGAACTATGAAGATATTCAGTAAAATTAGTCGAGGTAAGCCAACAAATAAAACCTAGGATAGTGGATGCTAAACCACAACGCAGTACAGTGCTTAAAAAATACAAAGTTTGTAAGTTATGCAATCTACTCATAAGAAAATAAAGCGTCAAAAAATTGACCGTGGCAGATACGGTTGTTGACAGAGCAAGACCGCTATGACCCATATGCTTAACAAAGATTAAAATATAATTTAAAACCACATTAATGGTAATAGCAATAAAACTAACAAGCATTGGTGTCCATTTTTTATCTATTGCATAAAATCCTGGAGAAAGGACTTTGATGCATGAATAAGCCATTAGACCTAGCGCATAAAATTGCAAAGCCAAAGCAGTTTGAGATGAGTCAATAGCGTGAAATTTACCATGCTCATAAATAAGGCTAATAATAGGCTCTGCAAAAAACCAAAGACCTACCGCTGATGGCATCGTCAAAAAAACTGTAAGGCGCAATGCGCGCCCTATGGTAAGTCCGAATTGGACGTCATTTTTTATCACAGCAATACGGGATAATACTGGTAAGGTTATCGTAGCAACGGCCACACCAAATACACCTATTGGAAATTGCATAAGCCTAAACGCGCTATTTAGCCAAGTCACAGCTTCTTTACCCACATAAGATGCAAAAGCTGAATTAATAAGTACATTTATCTGAACTGCACTTGCAGCCACTACAGCAGGCATTGTTAAAATCAAAATTTTACGAATACCTGGATCTCGCCAATTGAAATCTGGTCTAAACTTAAAACCTACGTGGCGTAGACTAGGAAGCTGGATTAATAGTTGTAATAACCCACCAATGAGTGTACCTATCGCCAAACCAATAAGTGCTCGCCCCCCAAAAGATGGGTCAAGCAACCAACCAAAAAGCACACCTGCAAAAATTGAACCGATATTAAAAAAACTTGAAGCAAGAGCAGGCATTGCAAATACATTTTTAGAATTGAGCATCCCCATCACAATTGCTGCCAGTGAAACCAACAGAATAAATGGATACATAATTTGTGTCAGTAAAATAGTTGCCTCTGCATCTACCGCTGAAAAACCAGGGGCTAAAATAGCAATTAATTGTTTGGAAAAAATGATACCAAGAAGCGTTAGTACAGACATAAAAACGGTAGTTAACGTCAACATTTTTGCAGCTAATCGCCAAGCACTATCATCACCCTCCGTTTCAATTTTTTTAGAAAATACCGTAATAAAAGAAATAGAAAGCGCGCCCTCAGCAAAAAGATCTCGAAGCAAGTTTGGCGCCCTAAATGCAATAAGAAAAATCCCCATTGACGATGCACCAAATAATGAATTAAACAAAACCTCACGTATTAATCCAAGAACTCGACTAAACATAACCGCAAGAGCGATAACTCCAGATGCTTTAACATTTAGTTTTTTATTACTGGCCACAATTTTCCCTAATACTTAAACGCTATATTGAAGCATATAATAGACGAAGTACTATTGGTTTGAAACTAGACTTACTAAAAACTAAGATTACTTAAGCTCTAAACCATATAAATATAACAAGGAGAAGACTCATTCCAAGAGGTTTTTATATCTATTTTTTTATACAAAGAAAGCCTGCTTAGATTAGGGATTTCTTTCATACTAATAGCTATGCGAATTAAAGGAGCGTCATTAATTTTAGTTGCAATAGACTCCATAAGTTCATGACCAAAACACGTAGAGCACATAAATATTACAGTGACTGGAGAAAAGTCGAAATTTAAAAAATTATCTTTTAAAAAAATCAACTCTCTATTAGATTTACCAAAATAAGGTCTTTTTCTTTTAACTTTTTTCCATGCATGCTCTGATATTGAATGTCTTATTTCATGTGCCTCAATACCATACACTTTTTTTGCGGTGGAGCGCATTAAAACTTGAAGACAAAGTTTGCCAACGCCTGAGCCAAGATCAAGAAAAACATCATCTTCAGTCAACTCAATAATACTCAATAAATAATCAACTGATGGGGCAATAATTTCTCCATAAGTCAAAAATACTTGATTTTGAGCGGCAATTTTCTTTTCCTCTTCGCTAAAACTCAAAAATCCTGAATGACCGTGATAAATTTGTTTAAGAAATTTATCCATTGAAGATTTTGCTTTAATATGTTTATTTGCAGGGGAGGAATTTTTTTTTGAGTAATTTTTTAAGATCCTATAAATTAAATTCTGATGATAAATTATAATCAGATTAATTTGAGGAATTATCTGCTTGTTGCAGCTGGTCTATTTTTGAAATTTTGCTTATTAATTCGGGCTTAAAATTATTCTCAAGTTCTTCAGATTTTAAATTAAGGTACGGTGTATTCTCATTAAAGAAATCATCACTTCGTTTGTTGCTCATTGCAAGCCTCCCCCACAATAAAATTCAAATAAGTTTCAAATAAAAATTAATGCAAGACTTAAACTTTCTTAATCACACGCATATTATTCTGAAAATGACCTATAACTTTATGCATGCTAAATATTGAATATCTATAATTTCAGTATAGCAGAGTATAAATAGAAAATTTGCCGTCTTTGCGCAAACGAAGTTAAGACTGAGGTTTATTCTTTATTTTTATATGATGATTTTGCATTACAATTATGTGGCTTTTGACTTAAAGTTAATTGAAAGACATACGTTTGGCTTCTGCTATTTGCGCTACCTCATCTGCAGGCTTTTCTTTAAATGCAAATAAACTTCCTATTTTATAAAATGTTGCGGTTGATTGAGTAACAACATCACTTTTTGGTGTAGTTGTAGGTTTAGCGATATTACCCAAAGCCTCTAATATTTTTGACGTTGTATAACGAGAACTAAAATCGTCTTGATGATTTTGATTATTTATTAGTGTGTGGCTTAAAGCCTCTTGGTTTTTAAATCTATATAAATTCATTAAAACAATTGTCGATTCAAGTACCATTAATGCAACACCAGCCACAGGATTTAACGTAAAGCCTACCGCAATAAATAATCCTGATGCCGCCAAAGTAATAGCTGAATTATAGGTTAAACTCACAAATAAGTTTTGATAAATATTATTTTTAGTCTTTTCTGCCACATCATATGCTACTGCAATAGGAAATAACTGACCTTGATTAACTACAATGCCTGCATATTTCTCAGTGATGTTATCACCAATACTTGATTTAACGGAAACACCAACATCTGAAAAAGAAATTGCTTCGAGATCATTTGCTGCATCACCAACCATTGATACTTTACAACCAAGACGTCTTAACTCTTCAATATAACTTGATTTAGATATCTCACCTTCTATTGTGACAGCGCCTACGCTATTCGCACGAATATTTTCTTTAGGAACGCCTAACAACTTTGCGTATTTTTCTGCAGTTTTAAGATCTGCTCCTGTGCAAATATGTACTTTCTTACCAAGACGCCTTAATTGCTTAACAGTTGCAATGGCATCCATACGTAAAGGATCAAACAAGGCAAGTTGTCCAAAAACTGTTGTCCCACGCACAAAATAAATAGAACCATTTGCAGGATCATCATAAGGTTTATTGATTCGTTCAATTCCATTCGCTAACAACATATCTTTATTGCCTATCATAAACATCTCACCATGAATCATGCCTTTTATGCCCGAGTGGTGACTTTTGTCTACGGAGGTGACTTGTAAAGGTTCTCTTAAATCACTTGCTATGTTTTGTATATGTAATCTAATTATTTTTGCAACGGGATGATCGGATTTAGCCTCTAAAGATGCAATATGTCGCAAATAACTTTTATTTTCGATAGTTAAAGACTGAACCTCAATTTCACCTTTAGTAAGAGTTCCATTTAAATCAAAAACAACGGTATCAATATCAGCCGCAGCTTGTAATGCCTTACCATTAGTAAAATTAATACCTTGTTCAGCAGCTTTTTTCATACCAATTTTAACAGCCAACGGTGTAATCAAACTTAAAGCGCAAGGACATGCACTAACAAGAATAGATATTATGCATTGAATAGCCATAGCTGGACTAAAAAAAGTACCTATAACAAGTCCTGATAACATCGCGACACTCAGCAAACCAGGAATAAAATATTTCAATACTTTATTGGCAAAAATTTCAATTGGTGCTTTTTCATCGTTAGCTTTAGCAATATTTTTTGCAATTAACGATAGATATGAATTTTCATATGTTTTGGTTACTCGCATTTCCAAAGAAGGAATATAATCCGCTAAACACATCCCAGCCTTAACAATATCTCCTGCCTTAAATTCTTTAAGATAAGGAGAACCATCTATTCTTGTGGTATAAAGCAATGCTGTTTCAGTTAAGACACCATCAACAGGTATAACAGAACCATTTTTAACAATAATAAGGTCGTCAATAACCAATTTTTTAACAGAAACTTCCTCATTGGGCTCACCTTTTAAAAGAACCATTGGCGGGATACAATCACGAACATCTAATTTTTTATTAATTTCACCCGTCAAAGTATGTTCAATTCCTTCGCCTAAATGCCAGAAACCTAAAACCAAAGGTGCTGCTTCAAACATCATTGGTAACCCAGGCAAAAAAATGCTTGCAATAGAAACCGCGACGATAGTTAACGTACTAATTGTATATAATGTTGTGGTATCTAATTTTTTTTCAAATAACGAACGCCAAGCATTTTTATAAACGTTACTCCCCAAATATAATGTCATTAATGTCGTAAGACCTGTAATGGCATAGTATGCAAGCATAGGGATATTAGAACTTGCAAGGGAAATGGCGAGCATACCAAAGCCCCAAAGTAAACCCGAGGTAGCCTTAAGCCAGTGGTTTTCATGGCTATGGCTGTGATGATGGCCATGGTCATGGTCATGGTCATGGTCATGATGGTCATGATGGTCATGATGGTCATGATGGTCATGATGGTCATGATGGTCATGATGGTCATGATGGTCATGTTGACAAGAGTGGTCATGCTTATGAGCATCAGATTGTTCTATTATGTTTCTTGGTCTCTTATAATAGAACCGAAAATCAAGATACTTCATTGGATTCTCCATTAAACAAGCAGGCCAAAATCTAAAAAGTGATACATTATAACATTAAAATGATATATTATAACATTTTTTTAAAAAATTGTAGGTTGGGCCTTGGCCCAAAAGAACAAAGTGCAGTACCATAACCTTGTTGGGTTAAGGCCCAACCTACATATTTTTTATAAACAGATGATCAACTAGCCTTATTTTGATATCCTTTGTTGACCCTTTGATTGACCAGCCCTACCCCTACCTGCCTGACTGCGCCCTTGATTTGAAGGTTTTCCACCACCATGAGTCCGCTTTGAAGCAAAACCCTTGTTTGCCCTTGCATGAGTTGGAGAAGATTTAGGCCGAGTAACAGACTGAGGCAAACTATGTGTAGGAGAGAAATCATCAATTTCAACCCGCTCTAGTTTTTGTTTAATAAGTTTTTCAATATCTTGTAGGTATGTCACTTCATCAGCACTAACAAGAGAAATCGCCTTACCAACAGCTCCTGCTCTACCTGTGCGTCCAATGCGATGCACGTAGTCTTCAGCAACATTAGGTAAGTCAAAATTAACCACAATTGGCAACTGATCAATATCTATACCACGCGCAGCAATATCAGTAGCCACGAGAATTCTAACTTTACCAGATTTAAAATCAGCCAAAGCTTTAGTACGCTGCATTTGACTTTTATTACCGTGAATTGCTAATGCATCAATACCATCTAAAGCTAAAAGTTTGACGAGCTTATTTGCCCCATGCTTTGTTCGCGAAAAAATTAAAGCCTGATCCCATGATTCAGAACGAATCAAATGACTAAGCAATTCAGCTTTTCGACCCTTATCAACAGGATGAATGACTTGCTCAACTGAAACTGCGGCTATATTACGAGGAGCTACACTAATCTCTACTGGATTTTTTAAGAATTCTTTTGCCAATCGACAAATTTCCTGTGAAAACGTCGCAGAAAACAACAATGTTTGGCGATTGCGAGGCAATAATGACATAATTTTTTTAATATCATGAATAAAACCCATATCTAACATTCGATCAGCTTCATCTAATACAAGAGTATGCAACTCATCAAAACGAATAGCGCGCTGTGAGAATAAATCCAATAGTCGCCCTGGAGTTGCAACCAATATTTCCACACCAGAACGCAACTTCATCATTTGCGGATTAATTTTCACGCCACCAAAAACAACAGCGGAGCGTATACTAAGGTACTGGCCATATTGCACAACAGATTGGTGTATTTGTGCTGCTAATTCTCTTGTTGGAGCTAAAATTAAAATCTTAATATGATTGGATTTAGCATGAGGTTTATCAGCTAAACGATGCAGTAATGGCAATGTAAATCCAGCTGTTTTACCAGTACCAGTTTGCGCTGAAGCTAGTAAATCCTGGCCTTTTAAAATGGCGGGTATTGCTTGTATTTGAATAGGGGTAGGCGTGTTATAGCCTTGCTCTTCTACTGCACGAAGTATTGGCAGAGACAAGCCGAGATTAGAAAAAG
>Ga0247837_1006981_pt1 | contig 15400 bp, 11 predicted proteins | sample LaCtaG_2_FD_187115 | JGI IMG/M metagenome (GOLD analysis project Ga0247837, IMG submission 187115) | Freshwater microbial communities from meromictic Lake La Cruz, Castile-La Mancha, Spain - LaCruzMarch2015_14.5m | ecosystem: Environmental > Aquatic > Freshwater > Lake | place: Spain: Castile-La...
CGGGATGCGCTGTCTACCCCCTCTCCCCGCGAGCGGGGAGAGGGCGGGGGTGAGGGGCGACAACAAACACCGATGCAAGCGGCTGCCCCTCACACTCGTGCGGATGCTGCCCCTCACCCTAACCCTCTCCCCGTCAAGAACGGGGAGAGGGAATGGTGCGCATCGGCAATCGCGTCCTGGAACGCAGCCTATCCCGGCAGCGATTTCAAGAACTGGGGGGCAGTGGAGCGCCTGCTGCCGCATGGCCGGGCGGTTGCCAACCTCGCGCACGATGATCTCGGTGAACCGTTGGCGCTACTTCTCAACCGTGCCGGGTTTTATCTCAAGGCTCGCGCCGCTTACGCCGAAGCAGAGCCCCTCTACAAACGAGACCTAGCCATCAGCGAAACAGCGCTCGGGCCGGACCACCCCTCAGTCGGCATTTCGGTTGGCAATCTGGCTGGGCTATTTATTGCAACAGGACGGTTCACGGATGCGGAGCCACTGAGAAGGCGCGAACTTGAAATCATGGAGAAAGCCCTACCCGATGGGCATCCGCATATCGCGACTGCGTGTAACAACCTCGCAGAGCTGTATCGTGCCCAAGGCAAATACGACCTTGCAGAGCCCCTCTACAAACGCACCGTCTCGATCTTTGAAGCAGCGCTCGGGCCGGACCACCCCGACGTCGGCACGTCGCTCAACAACCTCGCAGAGCTTTACAGAGCCCAAGGCAAATACGACCTTGCAGAGCCCCTCTACAAACGCACCGTCTCGATCTTTGAAGCAGCGCTCGGGCCGGACCACCCCGACGTCGGCACGTCGCTCAACAACCTCGCAGAGCTTTACAGAGCCCAAGGCAAATACGACCTTGCAGAGCCCCTCTACAAACGATCCCTCGCCATTCGCGAAACCGCGCTGGGGCCGGACCACCCCGACGTCGGCGCGTCGCTTAACAACCTGTCAGTACTGCTCGCACAATGCGGCCGTCTACCCGAGGCCGAGCCACTAATGCGCCGCGCAAATGCCATCTTCCAGCGCGCGCTGGGTGACGGGCATCCCAACACAAAGGGCACAGCGCAGATGCTCACACTTATGGAAGCAGCGCTCGGCAAAGGTGGTTAGCCGCCCCCATCAACTGTTATTATCCCCATCAAACACGCCGCCCAGCGGGCCGAGGATTGAGCCTTCGCCGTGGCCTCCAACGGGACCGGCGTTGGCCAGCACACGGCCAGCGAGGCGTGAGAACGGCAGGCTTTGAATCCACACTTTGCCGGGGCCGGTCAGCTCGGCAAAGAACACACCTTCACCGCCAAAAATCATCGACTTGACGGAACCCGCGCGCACCACATCGAACCCGACGCTGGGCATCATCGCGGCCACACAGCCCGTATCGACATGCAGCACTTCGCCCGGCGCCAGATCGCGCTCGATGATGGCGCCGCCGAAATGCACGAACACATAGCCGTCGCCCTCGAGCTTCTGCATGATGAAGCCCTCGCCGCCGAATAGCCCCGTCATGATGCGCTTCTGGAAAAAGATGCCAACCGAAACGCCCTTGGCTGCGGCGAGAAACGCATCCTTCTGCGCGATGATGGTGCCGCCCATTTCCGCCAGATGAAACGCCAGCACGCTGCCGGGATAGGGCGCGGCAAACGCCACCCGCGCCTTGCCCTGCCCCTGATGCGTGAACAGCGTCATGAACAGGCTCTCGCCGGTCAGCAGCCGCTTGCCCGCATTCCAGATCTTCGAGCCAAACCCGCTGCTCTGCTGAGAGCCGTCGCCGAACACGGTGTCCATGTGAATATCCGCGTCCTTGAACATCATCGAGCCGGCTTCGGCGATGGCGCTCTCGCCGGGATCAAGTTCGATTTCAACGAACTGCATCTCCTGGCCCTTGATCTCGAAGTCGATCTCATGGGCGACCCCCTTGGAACGGTGTACGCCGCGTCCGCTGACGCCGGGAACTGAGCCTGAACGTGTCATGCAATGTCTCCGCTAGAATGGCGCCTGTCGCGGCAGTCGTATTCGCCGCGCCATGACGCAATGGCGGGACGTTATACGGCTTCGAGCTGGCAGCCAACGCCACGAATTGGATGTTTTGCCGGGGGACACGACACCGATTGCTTTGCAATCGGATCATGTCCCCCCACTACCCCGCCGCTCCAGCCATCGCGCCACGCCCTGCATACCGGGGCGCACAACAAGAAAGCCGCGATACGTGCGCTCGAGCACGGCTGTGATCGCCTGCACCTTCGCTATCCGCCCGAGCCAGCGAAAGCCCGGCGTGTGCGTCCACATCTCGGCGAAGGCCGCCGCTCCGCTGAGAACAGTCCCATCCCCGCGGCGCACATGAAAGCGCGCCAGCGCCTCCGCCGGCGTTAGCCCCTGCGGCAGACCCACCGCCCCGCACGCCGACACGTCGATCCACTCAATCGCGCTTGCCGCGTCGCGGCGCTGATAAACCCCAATTTCGCGGCGGCACAGCGGACACGCGCCGTCGAAAAACACCGCCGGCTTCAGCGGCGCAGACTGTTGATCTTGCATGAGCAATGATTTTCCAAATTCCGAAGGTTGTGCCGGGTTGTACGCTCATGCCGCCAGTTCCGATCGCCGCATTGACAGAGCGCCCGCCTTCCCTAATCTGCGGCGCAATTCCCCTCCATTAAGGTTCTGCAGTCCCATGAGCGCCGTTCGCACGCCTGCCAAGCACTTCGCCCCCCTCGCCATTGGCGCACCCGAGCCCTATCGCGCGCTGCCGGTGAAGCTCGAGCGGATGATCCACTTCATTCCGCCGCACAACGAAAAAATCCGCGCCAAGCTGAAGGACACGATCAAGACGGTCGATGTGGTGCTCGGCAACTTGGAAGACGCCATCGCCGTTGGCGAAAAGGAGGCCGCGCGCCAAGGCTTCGTGTCGATGGCGAACGAGTTCGACTTTGGCAGCACCGGATTGTGGACGCGCATCAACTGCCTCAACTCGCCATGGATGCTCGACGACGTCACCGAACTCGTCAAACATGCGGGCAACAAACTCGACGTCATCATGCTGCCCAAAGTCGAAGGGCCGTGGGACATTCACTATCTTGATCAGTTGCTGGCCCAGCTTGAAGCCCGGCATGGCGTGACAAAGCCGATCCTCATTCACGCGATCTTGGAAACCGCCGAGGGCGTCAAGAACGTCGATGATATTGCCGCCGCCTCGCCGCGTATGCACGGCTTGAGCCTCGGCCCGGCTGATCTCGCCGCGTCGCGCGGCATGAAGACAACGCGCGTTGGCGGTGGGCACCCGTCCTATGGCGTACTGGCCGATCCAGGCGCAGACGCGGCCGCCCCGCGCGCCTTCTATCAGCAGGACTTGTGGCACTACACCGTCGCCAAGATGGTTGATGCGTGCATGGCCTACGGCCTCAAGGCGTTCTACGGCCCGTTCGGAGATTTCGCCGATAGCGCCGCTTGCGAAGCCCAGTTCCGCAACGCCTATCTGCAAGGCTGCCTCGGCGCATGGTCGCTGCACCCCTCGCAGATCGACATCGCCAAGCGCGTGTTCTCGCCCGACCCCAAGGAAACCGCGTTCGCCAAGCGCATCCTGGAAGCCATGCCCGATGGCACCGGCGCCGTGATGATCGATGGCAAGATGCAGGATGATGCTACCTGGAAGCAGGCAAAAGTTATCGTTGATCTTGCAAGGCTGGTCGCGACCAAAGACCCCGCGTTAGCCACGGCGTATGGTTTCTAAAGTAGACTTTGGCAAATTAAGTCACGGTTGCAGTTGACAGGAACGCCGTCCCGGCGTCGAAGTGCGGTCATGCGTCAGAAAAAAACAATCGACCGGAAGCCGGCGGTCAAACCGGCCACGAAAAAGAAGCCAACCGCTGTCCCAGCCGCGAAGGGCCGCGCGGCGGCTAAGGCTGCCGTCGAAGCCAAACCGGCTGCCGCGGCAAAGCCAGCATCTGCTCCTGTTGCCCCTAAAAAAGCGTCAGCAAGTGTGCCTGCGCGCCGGTCCAGCAAGGCAAAGCCGGCCGCACCCGCGCTGTCGCGCGTTGTGGATCCGGAAGCCCCGCCGATCGCTGCCAACAGACCCGCCAAAAAGCTTGCTGCGAGGTCGCGCCCGCGCACCATTCGCGAGGCAAAATTCGCAGTCGGACAAGTCGTTCGTCACAGAGTTTACCCTTTCCGCGGCGTCGTGTTCGATATCGATCCGGTGTTTGCCAACACCGAAGAATGGCTGGCCGCCATACCCGCCGAGGTTCGCCCGCGCCGGAATCAGCCGTTCTATCACCTGCTCGCTGAGAGCGCGGAGACGGAATACATCGCCTACGTTTCAGAGCAGAACTTGCTGGCCGACGACACCGGACAACCGCTGCGTCATCCGCAGATCAACGAGTACTTTGTTGAAGAAGACGATGGCACACTGCGCGCGGTGTTCTTGCAGGCGCATTGATGCTTGGCGCGTCCCGACTCCGCTTCGCGGAGCCGGCCGGGACGCGCGGAAGGGATGCTTGGCGCATCCCCGCTCCACCTTCGCGGAGCTGGCCAGGACGCGCGGCTAAAAATACAGCCGCTCACCGCTCACAAAAAAAACCGCCGGAGTTTGAGCTCCGGCGGTTTGTTCGTTTTAAGCTGCCGGGCCGATTACGGCTTGGCAGGAGCCGCCTTCTTTTCAGCGGCAATGGCTTCACCCGGCTTCTGACCCGGGGGCGGCGGCACTTCGGCAGCGGCCTTCTTTTTCAATTCTTCAAACTGCTGCTGACGGCGCGCGTTGATGGCCGTCATCATTTCCGTGCGCGCCTTTTTGTAGGTGTCGTTGTCGACGGCCTTGCCGGCCAGCGCCGTATCGAAACCCTGTAGCGGAACCGGAACCGAGAACGGCTGGCCGCTGACATAAATCGAGCGCACCAGCAAGGCGCCGCCCAGCTTCATTTGGGCGAGTATTTCGTCGGGGGCCTGAATTTCGGCGGTGCAGCCGTTGGGCAGGCAGGCCGTGAACTTCAGATCGACCTGCTTCACAGCCTTGGGATCAATCTCTTCGCCCTTCTTGAGCTTCTCCGACTGTTCCTTCGAGAGCACCGAAACGCGGGCACCTGCTGGAATGATCATGCCGAGCGGCACAGTGACCTGAAGGTCGGGCTTGGCGTCGCCTTCGACTTCGCGCATGGCCGCCGAAACAACCGTCATGCCGCTGTTGGCATCGATGGTGTCATGGAATGTGGCGCAAACGTTCTTCTCGGTCTTTGTTTCCTTGCCGTCCTTGTCCTTCGCTGTGTTGGTGACCTTGTCACACAGCTTGACCCACGAACTCTGGTTTCCAGCGGCAGCGGCAGGAGCTGCAGCAGCGGCCGCACCAGCGGCAGCGCCAGCAGCCGGAGCCTTCGCCGCATCCTTGGCGGGAGCGGCCGGAGCCGGTGCCGTCTGAGCGAAACCGGACGTCGTGAGCATCAAGCTGCAAACTGCGACAGCCGCGACTGCGCACAAAGCATCACCGTAGCGCGCCGTTCCACTCTTGGATGAACCCAAATAAGACATGTGACTTTCGACCTTTCTTTGTGAGCCAGTCCCCTTGGCTCAGCCTCGCCGCCCGCGCAGCAATAAAATTCCCCGCCTTGTCGAGCCAATGTCAATTAAACGTGGCGCACGGGTGCCGATGCACGTGTGCATCGCTCGCGGGCAGTAAGGCTCGGATTGCGGCAATCCCGTGGCCACAATTGCCGCCATCCTTTGATCCACAGCTGGACACCGCCGGGCGTTGCATTCGTGCCACGACGCCCGCCCGGGGCGGAATGGCACGGTGTTGCGCTGTCAGAGGCTTAGGGCAAGGATTTGCCAAGGAGTTATGGTAACGGCTGGCCTGGGTATCAGACTTGGCAGTGGCAGATGCTTCTTTCCGCCGCATATGTGTCCTTTCCATAAGGCCGCTCTAGCGACTTCGAACTGGGCCAGCCGAGATTGTCGTACCTGTTGGAATTGCCAGCATCGAGGCCTTGCCCATTATTGGATTTGAAAATCAGACCATGATCCGCGCCACAGTCATTTCCAAGATAAACGCCTTAGTGCTCACTCTTGCCGCCGCGTTGTGCGTCGCTGGTAGCCTGATGTTCTCCGTTCCAGCGGCAGCCGCACAGAGCATTGCGATGCACGGCGAGGCGGCACTGGCCAACGGCTTCACCCATTTCCCGTATGTCAATCCAAACGCTCCCCAAGGTGGCCGTGCGGTATTTGGCCACCCGGGTTCGTTCGACACCGTGAACCCGCTGATCGTCAACGGCGATCCTGCGGCCGGTATCCGTGAATACACCATCGAAAGCATGATGACGCGCAGCCTGGACGAGCCGTTCACACTCTATCCGCTGCTCGCGCAATCGATTGAAACGCCGCCCGATCGCAGCGAAGTGACGTTCCACATCAACCCGGCTGCGCGCTTTTCGGACGGTTTACCTGTCACTGCTGACGACGTGCTGTTCTCGTTCAATACGTTGCGCGAAAAGGGCCGCCCCAATCACCGCACTTACTTCAAGAAAGTGAAAACCGCCGAACGGCTGTCCAATCTCACGGTTCGCTTTGTTTTCGAGGGCGGTGGAGACCGCGAACTGCCGCTGATCTTAGGCGTTATGCCGGTACTCGCGCGACATGCCTTCGATGCGGCGACATTCGAGCAGACCACACTGAAGCCGTTCGTTTCGTCAGGTCCCTATCTCATCGCCAAGGTCGATGCTGGTGTTTCGATCACCTACAAGAAGAACCCGGATTATTGGGGCCGGAATTTGCCGGTCAACAAAGGCCGCTTCAACTTCGAGGAAATCCGCTTCGACTACTACCGGGATCCTGCAACGCTGCTTGAGGCCTTCAAGACCGGCGCCATCGACGCGCGCAGCGAAGAAGACCCGGCGCGATGGGCCGAGGGCTATACCATTCCAGCTCTCAGCCAGGGCCGCTTGATCAAAGCAGAATTACCAACCGGTCTGCCGTCCGGCATGACGGGCCTTGCGTTCAACACGCGGCGGCCGGTGTTCGCTAACCCGGTTGTGCGGCAAGCACTCATCCATCTGTTCGATTTCGAATGGGTCAACCGCAATCTGTTCCACGGGCTCTATAAGCGCACCGAAAGCTATTTCGAGCGCTCGTCATTGTCGTCGTCCGGCCGTCCCGCCGATGCTCGCGAACGCGAGTTGCTGGCGCCGTTTGCAGCGTCTGTTTTGCCCAGCGTCATGGAGGGAACCTATCGGCAACCTACCGGCGACGGCACCCCGCAAGACCGCCGCAATGCTAAAGCGGCGTTCGATCTTCTTGTTTCGGCCGGATACAAACTTGAAGCGGGCGTGATCAGGGATGTCACGACAGGTAAGCCGCTGACCTTTGAAATTCTCGCGGGCTCCAATGCCCAAGAGCGCTTGTTCCTCAATTTCAAGAACAGTCTTGCGAAACTCGGCATCACCGTTGTCATTCGTGTTGTCGACAGCGCGCAGTATCAATCGCGCCTCAAGGACTACGATTTCGACATGGTGCAATTCACGTGGTCCGCGTCGCTCTCTCCCGGCAACGAGCAACTGTTCCGCTGGTCATCGAGCGTCGTCAATCAGCCGGGATCGTTCAACTACCCGGGCGTCTCAAATCCAGCGGCAGACGCCATGATCAAAGCTATGCTGGAGGCCGGCAACCCGGACGATTTCGCCTCCGCTGTCAGAGCCCTTGATCGGGTTCTGCTGTCAGGGCATTACGTGATCCCACTGTTTCACCTACCCAAGCAATGGGTGGCCCACTGGGCGTATATGAAGTATCCGGCCAAGACACCCCTTGGCGGTTACTCCTACGACAACTGGTGGACAGTAAAACCCTAATCACCGGACCCAGCGGGACTCCCTTGCGCGCCGTCATGACCTTTCCAGAATTCGATCCGGCCCACTGGCCACCGGCGATGCCGCAGCATTTCAACATGGCGGCGTACTGCCTTGCCCGCGCCGCGCGTGACCGGCCTGATCATCCCGCCCTCGTCATTCACGCCTATCTGACAGACGACACAGCGGCCGAAGTGTGGACCTTCGCACAGCTCGAAGATGCTGTTTTGCGGGGGGCCGCGGCCTTGCAGGCCCTTGGCGCCGCTCATGGCATCGCGCCGGGGGCCCGCGTATTGATCCGCCTCGAAAACACCAGCGCTTATGCCATTTTGTATTTTGCGGTGATCGCGGCCGGTTATGTCGCCGTCGCGGCTTCAAGCGAACTCACTGCCCGCGAAGCTGATTTTCTCCTGCAAGACAGCGGCGCATCCCTCGTTGCACTCGCCGCAAAATTGCCGCGTGGCGACATTCCAGACCACGTGTTGGTGCTGTCTGACGTCGAGGTGCGGGGGCTCTTTCAGCACCCCGAGCGCGCCGCCTATGCGCCCACCAGTCCCGATGATCCGGCTTACCTCATCTATACATCCGGCACGACTGCCAAACCAAAGGGCGTTGTTCACGCCCACCGCGTCGCACTCGGCCGCAGCCCCACATATCAAGGCTGGTACGGCATCACGCCCGATGACCGCATGCTCCATGCCGGCGCTTTCAACTGGACGTACACACTCGGAACCGGGCTCATCGATCCGTGGGCCAATGGCGTCACGAGTATCGTCTACACCGGCGAAAAGCACCCTGGCCTTTGGGCGCCGCTGATCATCAAAACCGGTGCCACGCTGTTTGCCGCCGTACCCAGCTTGTTCCGGCAGATGCTCAAGTATGCTGGCCCCGGCCCCGTGAATGTTGGCCGCCTGCGGCATGGGCTGATCGCTGGCGAGGGCCCGCCGCCGGGCCTGTTCGAAGACTGGTACGCCCGCACCGGCACCGAACTCTATGAGGCGCTCGGCATGAGCGAAATCTCGACATACCTCTCCACAGGCCCCTGCACACCGCGCAAGCCCGGCACCACCGGCAAACCCCAGCCCGGCCGCCGCGTCGCCATTTTGCCTCTCTCGGAAGGCTGTGAACCCCTACCGCCGAACGAAGAAGGCCTGCTGGCTGTGCACCGCTCCGATCCCGGCCTGATGCTCGGCTACTGGAACCGCCCCGTTGAACAAGCCGAGGTGATGCGCGGCGAATGGTTCGTCGGTGGCGATACCGGCGTGATGGATAGCGAGGGCTATATCACGCACCGTGGCCGCGCCAACGACATCATGAAGGCGCTCGGCTACCGGGTCGCTCCCTTGGAAGTTGAAACCGTGATCGCCCTGCATCCAAGTATCGCCGAAGTGGCCTGTGCCGAAGTCAAAGTTCGCAGCGATGTCAGCGTCATCGGCGCATTCGTGGTCTTGAAGCCCGGATGTGCGCCGAATCCTCATTCTATCATGGCGTTTGCCGCCGAACGGCTCGCCCGTTACAAGTGCCCGCGTGAGATTGCTTTCGTGGCGGCCTTACCGCGAACCGCCAACGGCAAGGTGCGCCGTGCGGAGTTGCAGAGCCTGCCCAGTGACCCTGCCTCAAATCCGGCCGAACCTGGCCGCTAAATCCTGCGAGACTTCTGACGGCCCTTCACATTCAACCCGGCACATTCAAGCCGGCCAGCCAACACGGAGTACCCACCATGGCGATGTTGCAAGACATTGCGGAATACCTGATCGCCCACCCGGTCATTCTCGGATGTATCGGCGTGTTTTTCCTGCTCGCCTTCGTCGGCGCCTGGTACGTAATCTCGCACCACCTGGGCAACCTGCTGACCACGCTGCTGTGCGCCGCCGGCTTCGCGTCGGGCGTGCTGGTCCTTTATCGCGGCTATACAGAAGGCATGCGCGACTTGATGGCGGTCGGCGCCTTCCTGATGGTGATCTTCCCGATCATTTATCAGCAGGGTCTCAAGGTCGCGAAAATCGCCTTCGGCGACGCCAGCGCCACCGCCAAGGGCCATGCCAAGCGCGCGGGCGTTTAACGCCTCAACCTGCCAACACCGCCTCGATGGCCTTCAAGGCGTCTCCTGCCTTTGCGCCATCGGGCCCGCCGGCCTGAGCCATGTCGGCCCGCCCGCCGCCGCCCTTACCACCGAGCGCTTCGGCGCCTGCTTTGACAAGGTCGACCGCGCTCCACGTTTTCACGAGGTCGTCGGTGACACCGACAGCGAGGCCGGCCTTGCCGTCTTCCGTGACGCCGACGACGGCGACGATGCCCGAGCCGACCTGCTTTTTGCCGTCGTCAATCAAGCTGCGCAGGTCTTTCGGGTTGAGGCCCTGAACGGAACGCGCGAGTAGCCGCACCGAGCCAATGGTGCGCACACCGTGATCGGCATTGGCTTCCCCGGCAGCACCTGCTGCCCCCGCGCCGCCGCCAAGCGCGATCTGCTTGCGGGCGGCATTGAGATCGCGCTCGAGTTGCTTGCGCTCTTCGACCAGCAGCTTGATGCGCTCAACCACATCATCAGGCCGCGTTTTGAGAACAGCCGCAGCCTCCTTCAAGCGGTCTTCGGCACTGGCGAGATAAGCGCGCGCGCCGTCGGCAGTGAGCGCCTCGATGCGCCGCACGCCCGCAGAACTGGCGCTCTCGGCGACGATCTTCACGAGCCCAACATCGCCTGTGCGTTTGGCATGCGTGCCGCCGCACAGTTCGACAGACCACGCCTTGTTGGGCTTGGCGCCCGGCGCGCTGGCCCCGAGCGGCGCACCCATCGAGACGACGCGCACTTCGTCACCATACTTTTCACCGAACAACGCCATGGCGCCCGAGGCCTTGGCCTCATCGACCGCCATGAGACGGGTTTCAACCGCGCTGTTCTGCAATACGATCTCGTTGGCAAGATGCTCGACGGCCTTTACTTCGTCGGCGGTCATCGGCTTTTGATGGACGAAGTCGAAGCGCAACCGGTCGGGCGAAACGAGCGAGCCTTTCTGGGCCACATGGGGCCCGAGAATTTGGCGCAGCGCCTCGTGCAGCAAATGCGTCGCCGAGTGATTGGCGCGTGTCGCCGTGCGCCGCGCGTGATCGACCTCAAGTTCAACCGCCATACCAGCCTTGAAGCTGCCGGCTTCGACCGTTCCCTGATGAACGAACAGATCGCCGAGCTTTTTCTGTGTGGCCGTGACCCGGAACACCGCGCCCTTGGCGCCCTTGATCACACCCTGGTCCCCCACCTGCCCGCCGGACTCTCCATAGAACGGCGTCTGGTTGAGGATCAGCGCGCCTTCATCGCCGGCCTTCAGCGTCTTCACTTCCTTGCCGCCGGATACGAGGGCGGCCACTTCACCCTCCGCCATCTCGGTGTCATAGCCGAGGAACTCGCTGGCCCCCACCCGCTCCTTGACGTCGAACCAAACGGTTTCGGTGGCTTCCTCGCCTGAGCCCTTCCACGCTTTGCGCGCGTCGGCCTTCTGCTTTTCCATCGACGCGGCAAACGCCTTGGTATCGACCGTGATGCCGCGCGGACGCAAAGCATCTTCGGTCAGATCGAGCGGAAAACCGAAGGTGTCGTAAAGTTTGAACGCCACGTCTCCAGGGAAAACAGCGCCCTTCTTGAGTGTGCCGGACGCATCGTTCAGCAGCTTCAAACCGTTTTCGAGGGTGTTGCGGAAGCGCTTTTCTTCAAGCAGCAGCGTCTCCGTGATCATCGGCTGAGCCGTCACCAGTTCTTGGTAAGTGTCGCCCATCTGGCGCACCAGCGCTGGCACAAGGCGGTGCATGAGCGGATCTTTCGCGCCCAGCAAATGAGCATGCCGCATGGCACGGCGCATGATGCGGCGCAGAACGTAGCCGCGGCCTTCGTTGGACGGCAGCACACCATCGGCAATGAGGAAACTGGTGGCGCGCAAGTGGTCGGCGATGACCTTGTGGCTTGCATGCGCCTCGCCCTTCGCGGGCACGCCCGTTGCATCGACAGACGCTGCAATCAAAGCCTTGAACAGGTCGGTCTCGTAGTTGTCGTGCGTCCCCTGTAGCACCGCCGAGATACGCTCCAGCCCCATGCCGGTATCGATCGAGGGCCTTGGCAACGACACGCGATCTCCCGGGCCGCGCTGTTCGAACTGCATGAAAACGAGATTCCAAATCTCGATAAAGCGGTCGCCATCAGCGTCGGCTGAGCCCGGAGGTCCGCCTTGCGGGCCCTTGGGGTTCTCTCCCGGATTGTGATCGTAGAAAATTTCCGTGCACGGTCCGCACGGCCCCGTATCACCCATGCGCCAAAAATTATCATCGCTGGCGATGCGGATGATCTTGTGATCTGAAAATCCACTCAGCTTTTTCCAGATGCGGGCGGCGTCTTCGTCGTCATGGTAGACCGTCACCATCAGCCGCTTGGGATCGAGCTTGTATTCCTTGGTGATCAAGTTCCAGGCAAGCTCGATGGCGCGCTCTTTGAAGTAGTCGCCGAACGAGAAGTTGCCAAGCATTTCGAAGAACGTGTGGTGACGCGCGGTATACCCGACGTTATCGAGGTCATTGTGCTTTCCGCCCGCGCGCACGCACTTTTGTGAGGTGGCCGCCGTCGAATAGGGGCGCGCTTCCTGGCCGGTGAAGACGTTCTTGAACTGAACCATTCCGGCGTTGGTGAACATCAGCGTCGGATCGTTGCGCGGCACGAGCGGCGAGGACGCCACCACCTCGTGGCCCTCCTTGCGGAAGTAGTTGAGAAACGCCGATCGAATGTCGTTGACGCCGGTCATAAGGGGGTCCAATTGCGCAAGGGTAAAATCTGAGCGCCGTTGTAGCCGAGGCGCGTTTGCCCTGTCCACTCAGGCCGTGGCGGTAAGTACCGTGTCCACAACGCAAAAGCGGCGGAATGCTGTCGCACCCCGCCGCAGATCTAGTTAGCACCTTGGCTCTGACGGAGCCCGGACAGCGCGTCTTGCCGTGAATCAGCGCCTACTTTTTACCGCGTGCGCTTTTCTTGGGCGCGTCCTCGATATCCGGCAGCACGCCATCTTCATCGGGCGCCTCGTCGCTATCGGTTTCGCCCGCTGCCGGATCAACCAGCATTTTGTCAACGATCAGCCCGGCATTGGCGCGAATGGCCTTCTCAATGGCATTGGCGATTTTAGGATTGTCTTTCAGGAACTGCTTGGTGTTCTCGCGGCCCTGGCCGATGCGCTGACCTTCATACGACATCCAGGCCCCGGACTTCTCGACAATGCCGGCCTTGACGCCGAGGTCGACGAGTTCGCCCACCTTGGAAATGCCCTCACCATACATGATGTCGAACTCGACCTGCTTGAACGGCGGGGCAACTTTGTTTTTGACGACCTTGACGCGGGTCTGGTTGCCGATGGCTTCTTCCTGCGCCTTGATCGAACCGATGCGGCGGATATCCAAACGCACGGACGCGTAGAACTTCAGCGCGTTGCCGCCAGTCGTCGTCTCAGGATTGCCGAACATGACGCCGATTTTCATGCGGATCTGGTTGATGAAAATCACCATCGTGCCAGACTTCGAAATAGAGCCGGTGAGTTTGCGCAGCGCTTGGCTCATCAAGCGCGCCTGAAGGCCGGGCAGGCTGTCGCCCATCTCGCCTTCGAGTTCGGCCTTGGGTGTCAAAGCCGCCACTGAATCAACCACCAGCACGTCGACCGCGCCCGAGCGCACGAGCGTATCGGCAATTTCGAGCGCCTGTTCGCCCGTGTCGGGCTGGGAAATCAAAAGGTCTTCGACCTTGACGCCGAGCTTGCGGGCGTAGACGGGATCGAGCGCATGTTCAGCGTCAATGAACGCGCAGATGCCGCCCTTCTTTTGCGCCTCGGCAATCACTTGCAACGTCAGCGTAGTCTTGCCCGACGACTCCGGCCCATAAATTTCAATGACACGGCCCTTGGGCAAACCGCCGATACCCAGCGCAATATCGAGCCCGAGCGAGCCCGTTGAGATGGCCTCGATGTCGTGCGAGCGGTCATTGGCGCCCAATCGCATGATTGAGCCCTTGCCGAAGTTCTTGTCGATCTGCGCCAGCGCTGCTTCCAGCGCTTGTTTCTTGTCCATATTTCCCCCATCGACGACTCGAAGCTCTGGCTTGGTCATGGCACACCTTATTGCATGAGTTGCAGGTCATCAATTTCGACCCCCCGTGATTCCTGTGTACCACTTTTGTTCCAGCCTGTAAATCACGTTTTGTTCTCATTTTGCCCGAACTATGTGCCGCGCGCATCCAGCCCAGGCTTTCACAGAGTGAGCGGCGCCTGTCACACACTCGACAAGCCCGGCGCTAAAGATGCGAGGCCGCCCTGAAACGCCGGGGTTGACGAAGCGCGCGCCTGCCACCACCTTCACGCAACGCCTTCACAACGCATTCACCGCAACGGAGTGACCTCAATGAAGCGCCAGATTGGACTTGCCCTTGCCGCGTTGACTGCCTTCTCGATGACAGCCGCCTTCGCCCAGAATACGTCACCCATCAAAGAGCGGCAGGACCACCTGGAGGCCATCGGCAAGGCGGTGAAAGACCCGGTGAAGATGTTCAAGGGCGAGGCAGACTTCGACCTTGCCAAGGTGCAGGCCGCTCTCAAGCTGATGCAAGACAAGGCCGCGCTTCTTCCCGCGCTCTTCCCCGACGACAGCAAAGAAGGCGAAGACACCGAAGCGCTACCGGCCATTTGGGAAAACAAAGCGGACTTCGAAGGCCGCTTCAAAAAGCTCGGCGATGACGCCAAGGCCGCTGCCGCCGCCATCACCGATAAGGCGACGTTCGACGCCAAGTTCAAGGACGTGATGGGCAACTGCAGCAGCTGCCACAAAAAGTACCGCAAGGAAAAATCATAACACGCCGGATGTCCTTGCCCAGCAACGCCAAGTCTGACGCTCGGCAAGCGCCGGGCGTTGCCGCGTGGGACGTGCCGACACGGCTGTTCCACTGGCTGTTGCTGGCACTCATCGTCTCTGCGTGGGTCAGTTATGAGTATGCCGAAGATCTCGGCGATGAACTTCTGGTCTGGCACCGCTGGAACGGGATCTCCCTTCTCGTGCTGCTGACGTGGCGGCTATTGTGGGGCGTGTTCGGATCGTCCACCGCGCGCTTTGCAGCGTTCGCCCCCTTACCCGCAAGTGTGTGGCGGCACGCGCGCGAAACAGTTACCGGCGCAGCGCCGCGCTATCTCGGCCACAACCCGCTCGGCAGCGTGATGATCCTCGCGCTGCTGGTGACGCTGATTGTTCAAGCGGGGCTGGGGCTATTCGCAGTCTATGACAACGATCTCACCGGCGGGCCTCTTCATCGTCTCGTGAGCGAAGCAAATCAGAAGACCGCCACGCACCGGCACAATTTTATGTTCCATTACATTCTGCTGCCGCTCGCAGGCCTGCACATCGCCGCGAACGTGCTCTACGAGTGGCTCAAAAAGGAGCCGCTGATCAGAGCCATGGTGACGGGGAGAAAGCCCGCCGCCGCCTATGCCGATGCGCAAGCCGCCGAGATTGCTGAGCGGCCTTTGCTGCGGGCATTTGTTTGTCTGTTGGCAGCTAAGTTGATAGTTTTCGGGGGCATACTG
>Ga0247837_1006982_pt1 | contig 15399 bp, 11 predicted proteins | sample LaCtaG_2_FD_187115 | JGI IMG/M metagenome (GOLD analysis project Ga0247837, IMG submission 187115) | Freshwater microbial communities from meromictic Lake La Cruz, Castile-La Mancha, Spain - LaCruzMarch2015_14.5m | ecosystem: Environmental > Aquatic > Freshwater > Lake | place: Spain: Castile-La...
TGAGGTTGTGATAGGAACTTAGTAGTCGTAACGAGCACTTGAAGTGGACGAAGTACACAGGGTCGAAGCGGACTAAAGTGGTGAATAGGCGGATATCTGCAGATGTGAAGGTGTCCCCTACTAGGTATTTCTGTCTTCCCAGCCGCTCCTCCAGCCAATCTAAGCACTGAAATAGCGCTCTCGCACTTTCCTCGTGTCCATCCTGCACTCTCGCAAGTCCAGTCTTATACACTCCATTATTCACCTTATCATAAACTTCCCCGTTAACCGCCTCAATCTCCTCTCTAAGTGCCTCTGGATAGAGATCCGGAGTCCCCTGCAAGTCGAAAGCCTCATTCATCATAAGAATGATCTCCGCTGACTCGTTATTAACGATTTGGCGAGTGACAGTGTCCCACAGCACAGGCACAGACACTCTGCCGGTGTAGTCGGACATAGTAGTGGTGTATACTTGGTGGAGATAGTGGAAGCCGTTGGCTGTGTCGGGGGTGGAGCCGGGGAAGTCTTCAAAGGTCCAGCCTTGCTTTAGCATTAGAGGACTTACGATGAGTATTGGAATCGCGGCTTCCAGCTGCTTTAAAGTTCTGGTAATGAGAGTGCGGTGAGCCCAGGGACAGGCATAGGAGACATAAAGTCTATATCGGCCCGGCACAGCAGGAAAGCCACTCGACCCGTCCTTCGTAATTTTGTTTCTGAACTGAGTAGGCGGCCGCGCCAAGCGCCCTTCCTTCAGAAGGCCACTCAAGTCGTCATCCACCCATTTTCCTTCCTTCAGAAAGCCCATTATGGCTACTTCTAATGTTTATTACGCCTTTACAAATCTTTAATGTGTGTTTTTACCAGTATTTCTGCAAAAAGACGCTAAAAAGCAGTCTAATTGCCTCAAATTATTCTCAACTATAACAAATAAGCGAATATTTTCTTCGAAATGACATAAAATCACCATAAAAAGTCTTTTTTCGAGCTATATCTCCAAACTGGTTGCAAAATTGTGCAATTTTCACTACTAGACTGCATTAAATTAGCGTTTCTGTCTAAAGACTTAACGAAGCTAGTAGAGTAGTGATGAGAGTCTCTGCTACTACCAAAATAAAGCCTTGTTTGCTGTTTTCAGGCAGTTTCCGGCTGATTTGCCGCTCAGGCAAGCGGTTTCTATCATGTGGGAGAGTCAAATCAGGCACAGGACCGATAGGAACCAGGCCAAATGGATTGATGGCCAGATGAGAGCGGTAGTAGTGGGTTTTGATATGGTCCATATTGACAGTAGCGGCCACTCCCGGCATTTGATAGATGTCTCTCAGGTAGTTACTGAGGTTGTGATAGGAACTTAGTAGTCGTAACGAGCACTTGAAGTGGACGAAGTACACAGGGTCGAAGCGGACTAAAGTGGTGAATAGGCGGATATCTGCAGATGTGAAGGTGTCCCCTACTAGGTACTTGTGTCTTCCCAGTCGCTCTTCCAGTCTGTCTAAGCACTGGAATAAGGTCTGAGCGCACTCTTCGTGGGCTTCTTGTACTCTAGCGAAGCCAGTTTTGTATACGCCGTTATTGACTTGGTCGTATATTTCCTGATTGAGAGTGTCTATTTCCGACCGCAGTTCCTCAGGATACAGATCAGGTGTGCCCGGAGTGTCGAAGACTTCATTCAGATTTAGCATGATTTCCGCAGACTCATTGCTCACGATCTGCCCAGTGACAGTGTCCCACAGCACAGGGACAGTGACTCTCCCGGTGTAATCTGGCTTGGATTTCCTGTATAACTCGTATAAGTAGTGGCAGCCGTTGAGGGTGTCGGGGGTGGCACCTGGGAAGTCTTCGAAGACCCAGCCGTCCTTTAGCATTAAAGGACTTACGACTGTGATGGAAATGACGTTCTCGAGACGCTTCAAAACTCTGGTAACTAGCGTCCGATGAGCCCATGGACAGGCATAGGAGACATAGAGGTGGTACCGTCCAGGAACTGCTGGGAACCCGCTAGACCCATCCTTCGTAATGAGGCTCCGGAACTGGGTGGGCTGCCGGACCATCCGACCCTCCTTCATCCAAGTGCTCAGGTCGTCGTTCGTCCACTGCCCTTCCAGCAAAAACCCCATTTTGCCTTTACTACGGAAACAGTGAGATATATACATGTTTCTCTGCGGAACGGAAAGACGGATGCTACAGCAACTAATTCGCTTAATGAGGGGAATCAGTCCTTCCACAGTTCGAACTACCCCCGCCCTGCTAACTCCATAGGAAAGCGGGCTCTATCATGAGGAGACTCAATGTCGAGGACCTTCCTATCCAAGTCCTTATTATGGTCCCGGTAGTAATGCGTCCTGATCACTGGCGGGTTGATGGTTTCCGACACTCCAGGAAGCTGGGCGAGGTCTCTCAGGTAGTTACTAAGGTTGTGCTAGCGGCTAAAGGCTGCGTGCAGCAGGAAATAGATAGGGTCGAAGCGGACTAAGGTCGTGAAAAGCCGCACATCTGCGAGAGTCAAGCAATTGCCTACCAGGAAGCGCTGGTCCAGCAGCCGTACTTCCAGTCTGTCTAAATAAGCGAATAACCCGTCCACGTTTTCCTCATAGTCTTCCTGAGTTTTGGCTTCTTGCACCTTTATCGGGCCTGTATTGACCACTGTGAATATCTCTGCGTTGATAGAGTCGATCTGAGTGCGGAACTCGGCCGGGTACAGGTCCGGAACCTCAGTCCTGCCAAACGCCTCATTGAGCATTAGTAAGATGTATGATATGAGCGTAGTCGTTGCTGATGATTTGCCTGGTGACTGTACCCCATAGGACAGAAATCGAAGTCCTACCAGTGAAATCTGCCTTCGACTATGTGTACAAATCCCTCACTGCCCCTGTATTGCCTTCCACTCCTCAACTCACCACATGGACTTTGATGGAGTCTTGAAGCTTCAATCAAGCGTGAGTGACGGAAGTTCGGTGAACCCAGGGACAGGCCCAGGCTACGAAGAGCTGGTAGCGCCTGGGAACTACGGAGAAGCCACTGGAGCCATCTGCAGTGAGTAGCTATTGGAAAGGCGGGGAAGTGAGAAGTTGGAGTACTCCTCGTCTGTGAGCCAGCGTCCTCCATACAAATACCCCATTTCCTACCCTACTCCCCACCTACAAAGGCGCCCTCTTCACTCGATTGGAACTAGGCACTCTTATTAGTGCTACTCCAACTTCGTCCTCTTCCCAGGAGTGTCCTCTTCCTCCTCTCCTCGAAAGGCGCAGACCATATCGAACAGCTCATTGAAGGTCTCTCGATCCAGGAGATCCACTTTGATCTGGACTTTGTCTTCGTCTAGAGACTCGGCGGCTTGGGGGCAGGCATCTTGGACGCGCTTTACAAGCTTGGAAAGAGTCTCGAATGTGGCTTGCTTCACTCTTTCGCAGAAGTCCACTTTCTCCTCGAATTTGATTTCGCCTGTACGGAGTAGGTCTGCGTCGTCTCTATTCCTCTTCCTCGCCTTCGGCACATCATACTCGATTTTGAGTTTGCCGCACAGTCGCTTCGTGTGCTTCTCCATGATGTCCGCCTGCTTGGCAATGGCCTGCCTATGTCTCACCGAGTCACTCATGTTGTACGTCCTGCAGTTGTCCCAAATCATCTGGATGTCTGCCAAGGCTTCCTTCGTTTCTTGGTATTTCGCTGCTTTTACCTTCTTCTTGACGGTGGAGAGGTCCATGGGAATCTTGATGATTAGTGGGTAGTCATCGAGTCCCAGCCCCTTATAGTCCACCGGGTGCAGGAACTCAACACTCTCATCCATCTGTTCCAAGCCCTTCAGCAGACTCAGCACCTTGTTCGTCTCTTCCCGGGAAAGCGCTTCTCTCCTAGGTAGCAGCTACCGCTTCGCAGGGTCCATTTCTCTATTAGTGGAGGGAAAGAGGTACTTGGGACCATTGGGATGTGGGGTTTATAGGGTCGAGGGCTATGGAATTGGTCTTTTTCCTGGATTTAGCTGGGGTTGTAGAGAATGGAAGATTTGGGGTAAAGTCTCCCTGGGATCTACCTCTCCCGCCAGAACCCGAGCCAATCTATATACAAATCATCACTTTCCCCCTCCTAACGACTGAAATACTAGAGACAGAGTAGACTATTAGTCCTCTTCGCCCAGTTCTTCCAGTATATTCCCCGTTTCCAGCAGCAAGTCCTCCACCGAAGTGTCCTCCTGCAGGGCCAGCAGTCCTTTGCACACCAAAGGACTGGCTTCCCACTCTCCAATGGGAAACTTCACCACTACTTCCAGCACTTCGCTCACACTCGCTTCCTCTCCGCCTTTTCTCAGTTCTTCGCAAATTCGGTCGATTTCAGCCTGATTTTCCCCTCTAGCGACCCTTCGCAGTCTTTCCGCTGTCTCAGCAATCGACCAAATTGCCTCTTTCCCTCCAAAAAGCCGCAGCAGGTCCTTCACCATCCTCGTAGTCCGCTCCCTCGCGACTTCCTCAACCGCCACCAGGTAGTCCAAAGTACTAACAGCGAAGGGGTCCATAGCCTGCAAGGCAGGGAAGGCCTTTCCACTCATAGGCTGTAGGTCCATTTTGTCCACTTCCCCGTCCCCGTCATGGTCATATCTCCCGATTAAGGACTTTAAGTCGTACTCTGTGAGCCATAAATTGAGTTGGCGCTTTAAGCCTCTGGCGAGGGTTTCGATGCTGACGAGGGAGCGCTCGTGGCCTGTTAGGGTTTCGATGATGGACTCGAGGGAGAGGCCGGTGGAGTGCAGTTTGTGGGTGAGGCAGAACTGGTGGAAGTCTTCCTGGGAGGTGGTGGAGGGTTTGAGGAGGAGGAGAAGGTGGGAGCCGGCTAGAGGGTCTTGGGCGAAGTCTCGGTATAGCAGGTCTAATACGTCTGCCAGTCTGACCTTATCATCCAATTCCATATGGTACTCCCCAGTCCTGCCCGCCTTTTCCCTATACCTCCTTTCCCCAACTTCCTTCAACCCTTCATAAAGCCTCGGCAGCATCACCCCCAACTGGTAACTCGCCGGTTCCTTATTAGTGAGGTGAAACATCTTTTCCGCGAGTGCAGCCACAGGGTGACTGTGCAGTTTGCGGATAGACCCTAGCAGTCTGGCAATGTGGTGCAAGCCTTCAGACTGCTGTTCACCGAGGCGGAGAAGCAGCTGGATTAGGAAGTCGGGGAAGGAGCGGGGCCGCAGGCCTTGGGACTGGGAGAACTGGTCGGAGGAGGACTTCTCGTGTAATAGGGTGGAAAAGATCAGCTTGAGAGTCTCTAAGTCGTAGGAGTCGGGGGAAGGAGTGGAGAAAATGCTCATACGGGTGAGGACGTTAGAGCGGTGGACAGCATCAGCCTCCATTGCCATCCACACTTCCGCTGATAGTCCTCCTCCTTGCCCACTTCTCCTGTGCTTCCCCAGGCCTCTCCCCGACACTCCGCTTTGCCTCCTACTGCTTTCCCTACTTCCCTTGCCCCAACTTCCCCGGCCTACACTTCCCTGTCCCTCCAGCAGACAAAAGGCTTTCGCTCCACTCAATTTCCCAGCTTCCTCCCTCAGTCCAAGGCTTTTCTTCGCAGTTTCCAGCTCTTCGTGGAGTCTGTCGAGTTGGGATGAGACTTCGGTTAAGGTCTGGCGATGGACTTGGAAGTCTTTGAGGAAGGTAAGGCAGCGGGCGTGCTGAGAGGAAGCGAGGTCGGACGGCAGAGTGAAGGTGGGAGTGGGCGTTTTGGGGGATTGGTCAGGGGGGAGGGTGGATAAGGGAGGAGGAATAGGCAGAGAAGCGCTTTGCTTTTGCTTGGATCCCTTATTTCCCATTCACTTTATTTCTAATCAATGGACAAACCCACAGCCCTCCGTAAGGTCCTCATCCCCCAACTCTCCGACTCCCGGCTCGCCTCCCACCACCGCAAGAGCAACTCCCAGGGCAAAGCCACGCCTCCCAAGCGCGCTCCTGACCTCCTACCGGCCCGCAAGTCCCCCTACGCCACTACCTTCAAACTCCGCAGGCCTGCACAGGGACTCAGCAGTAAGCAGGACTTGTCCAGGACAGTTGTGTCGTACTCGCTGAATGGGTCGTTTGGGGAGGGGGAGGAAGTGGGGAGAGTGGAAGTGGAGAAACTGGAAATGAAGCTAGAGGCATTGGAAACTGGGGATGAGCCTGATGCTCCCCAGAAGTACCGCGAGCGTTTCCTCAAATTCATGCAAATCCTGGAAGAAGTGATCGAGAAGGACAAGCCTTTTTCCAGTCTTCTCAGACAAATAAAGACTGCAATTGAGCATGAATTGGACCAGTCCCACCTCAGCTCCATCACTGAGCTGGAGGCCCAAAACAAGCGTCTCGCCCAAATGGTGACCGAAATAAAGTCCCGCATTCTGCACGAGCGGCAAGAAAGGGAGCAGCGTGAGCAGCGCATTTCCTCCCTAGCAGCAGACAACGCAGCTCTGCGGGACAAAGCCGAGGAACTGGAAAAGCTGCTCAGCTCCTGCCCCACCAGCGTCATGACTCAAAGCAGCAAATCCAAATCCGACGTGTTGGGTCCATTCGCAGAAGAAAGCAAGGTAAAAACCCGCAGAATCAAGGAACTGGAGGAGGAATTGGCAGCCTATAAGAAGCGGGAAGAGAAGTTGATGCAGTTACTGGAAGTCACTCACAAGGAAGGGACTAGGAGACAGAAGGGCAGGCCTGCTAGGAGCGGGGACTACAGCTTTGGCTCACCTACCTTGGAGCTGTCGGATGGAAGTGAGTCGGAGGCAGCCATGACGCCCATGCCATCGAGAAGGACGGAAAGAAGCCAGCATGCGCAGGGGTAAGGTAGAATGAAGGGATTGTAGGTACTTAGGGAGGTCTCCACAGGGGGTTTGGCAGCGTGTTTGAGTGTAGATAGCCTCAGTCTGGCTCAGTTGGAGTAAAAGGGAAAACTCACGAGTCGAACAGTTACCCATGCAAGCCTATAAATGGCCACCGACCTCCTGACTAACCCCTTCACCGACTCCTTTATCCAAAGTATGTGGGACAGCAAGGCGCCTCTTCAGCTCCTGGGTGAAGCCGTAGTGGCTGCCTTCAGTTCTGCCGGAGACAGCTACTCCGAGGCCGACCTGGAGCAGGTCCAAATCCTCGCCGAGTTCTTCCTCCACTCTATCTCCTTCGTGAAGCTGGACCTGCGGGGCAGCAATGCCCAGGCCGAGAAGTGGGCGGAGTTGCTGCTGGCCATACTTAGGAGGAATATAGTGGAACAGAGGTTTGAGGCGGAGACGGATTTCGAGCTTTTCCGAGAATTGCTGCTCAAGCTGTGTTCCGGCCTTTCCCCCGTCTTCAACAAGCAGCAAATGCAGACACTAATGGACCACTTCACAACCACTTACGTCAAACAAATCAGCCTTTATCGATTAACATTTACACGCATCCGACCCAGCGACGACATCAAGCAAACCCTATTCATCGACAAACCAATGCCCCTGACCCCTCTCAAAGACAGCAAAATGATCATCAAAGAAGAGGCCAAAGCCGAGCAGTCCCAAGAACTGCTGACTGAGGAAGTGGCGGACAGGGTGAAAATACCGCTGGAAGAGCGGTTGCAGGGGCTGAAGTACCCGGAGGTGGATGAGGAAAGTCAGAAAGTGGTGGCGGCGAAAGTGGCGGCTGCGAGGAATGCGCTGCAGGGGAAGATGCAGGAAAGGCAGAAAAGGCTGGAAACCCGCATTACTGAAGCCGAAAAAGACCTCAAGCGTCGTCGCAAATAGCCATAAAAATGGACCTTATAGACTTCTCAGACCCCTCACCCAACTCCGCCCCCGACAAAATGACGATAACTGTGCAGTTCCAAGGCACCGACTTCACAGTTTCCTGGTACTCCGACATGAGTGAAAGAGACGTGCGAGAGGCCATTGTAAGCGCCTGCGACAGCATTATTGACAGTGGCTTTCAGCTGTTTGACGGCGCAGGGACGCCTACGTCCATTGGAAATGTCAGGGCGAATGAGATCTACCTGCTGCAGCCAGGCAGCGAGCCTCAAGGCTACGGCCACATCACTGGAGACCGTCTCCGCAGAGTAAATGTGGAAGTGGAGCCTTTGCGCCACGGTGAAGCCCTGAAAGCAGTGGAAGTGATGAAGCAGGGCTCCAATTTGCTGAAGCACACCCGCAGTGGCATGCCGCACATTCGGCTTTTTCAGCTTACGAATGACTTGTCGCAGGTGATTTGGTTCACAGCGAGGAAATCGCATAAGGAAACGAAGCTGCTATTTGTGGACGTCACAGAGGTCAAAGTGGGCCAAGGCACCGCTGCTTTCCTGCGTTATCCCCTGCCACTGCTCACACACCTCTCTTTTTCGCTGGTAACGGAGAGGAGGACGCTGGACTTGACCTGCAAGGATGAAAAGGAGTTCGACCTGTGGGTGGCCGGGTGCAAAGCCCTCTTCTACGCCTCCCGCAACTTCTTCATCTCCAAGCAAGTCCTCATGTCCCACTCCAAACGCTTCATGGACTTCCTCCGTCAAAACCACGTCATTGCAGCCACCCAAAGCCTATCCTCCGAAACCACCTCCAAGAAACTCGAAGAGTGCATCCTGCGCAAGGCCATGAACAAGCAGCAGTTCGATGAAAAGCTGCTGGCGGTGGGCAGGAAGTTGAGGGAGTTGAAGGAGAAGGCACTGGAGCTGCCGGAGACGGGGAGTGTGGCGGAGATGCAGGATTATGCGAATACGAAGGGAGCGTTTGGGGAGGAGTATTGCGAAGTGGTGTTGGATGATAGGGAGGATGAGGTCCTAGCCACTCAAGAAGAGCGTCTCCGGTCCCTTCTCGACCAATGCCAACTCCGCCTCAACGAAATCGAGTCCGAGCGGGACCAGTACTCTTTCGAAGCCGGCAAGCGCGAAGCCGGCATGACCAGTCTCGAGTCCAATATCTGGAAGTTGGAAGTAGACGTGGAGAACGCTGCAGACATCCTACAGAGAGTGGAGGACTTGGTCAGACCGAAGTGGACCAAGAGGGTTTCGGACTGGATCTGGACCAAGGTCAGGGGGAGGACGGATCAGGGAGACTAGGTAATAGCAGGGATATGGAGGACTTGATGTGTTTAGGGTATTGGGGAGGTAGACACTGGATACATATCAAAAGCAATAGACAGTAGGGAAGAGTTCAAGCACTAGTAGCCACAGGCTGGGATATATGAGACTGGGACAGGCTAAATGTATGTGAGATGTCCTGATTTTCCTTTGTGGATATGGACAATGGAGCTAGTTGTGCCCCTTGTGAGCACCGCCCCATACACAATCAACAATTAATGATTTGATGAGAAAGGCGTGGGTTTTTATATGTGCCGATTTGAGGAATTCCTTTAGCACATAATTCCGAATTATCGAGCATTTGGACACATTTCATGCTTTTCCACTATTCCCAGTCCAAAAAGCAGGGATTACTCAAGCCTTAAAATACACTTTTCTAACTAAATTTCACTTATTCGACTACTGAAGCTCTCAATCTTCGGCAAGCTTTCTCTTGGCGAGTTGAAACATAGGCATTTCACCACAGATACACCGAGTTTAGTCCGTTTCCGGCCTTTAATGAAGAGAGCAGTGTAGTAAGATTCGCTGGAGTCCGAAAGATGTATGGTCGCAGTGCAGGAAATTTGCCATTTAGAGGATATTTTAGCCTAGTATGGAAATGCGGACTGGGAAATGGGCAAATTACTATATCCTTTCTCAGGCAAAATTGAATATTTCCAAGCAGACAGTGTCTTTTCCTCTATTTCCCACAGTAGTTTCCTTTCCTCTATCCTTCTTCCTCCGCCATCTAACAATGGAGTCCTCGCCTGAGTCTCCGTTCTCTGCCCTTTTGGCCCAGTCGGCAGCTATCCAAGCCAGCGCTGTCCCTGATAGTGAGAAGTCCAAGCTACTTTACGACATGCTGGAGCAGGGCATCCGTGCTTCCAAACAGACAGACGTGGACCTCATACTCGCCAAGAAAAAAGGCAAAAGTCTCTCCCGCGACATCGAAAACCTCTACAACGAAATCGACCGCGAGAAGCAATATCACGGCCGGCTGGAAACCCACTGCCGAGATATGCAAAAAGAGAAGAAAGCGCTTGCGGAAGAGGCAAAAAGACTGATAGAAGAGGAGGAGAAGAAGAGGATGGAACTCACTAAGAAGGTGCAGGACACGCTGGAGGATGTGGAGAGGAAGGTGCAGGAGAGTCATACGGAGAGGGAGCAGTTGGCGGTGGAAAAGGAGGAATTGACAGCGGAGTTCAATAGGCTGCTGGCCCTAAACGACCAGAAAGACAAAGACTTCCAAGCCGCCATGCAAACCAAGGAAGACAGCGCCTCCACCGAGCGCTCCAGCATGCAAAGCCGCATCACCCAGATGCTGCAGGGAGCCGCCGGAGGCCCAGAACAGCAGCTGCGCGCCCAACTCAACGAATACAAGCAGAAATTCGAGAGTTTCCAGCAGTCCTTGGTCCAGAATAATGAGAGTTTCGCCGCTTTTAAGAGGGAGTTGCAGGGAACGCAGAAGAAAATACAGCTAAAAGAGAAGGAAAATGCGGACTTGAAGAAGAAATTGGTGCAGTCGGAGGCCTATGTGAGTCAGGTGAAGGGGGAAATTGAGGCTTTGCAGGCGGAAAGCTCCACATTGAACAAGCAAAAGGACGTCCTGGCCGGCTACCTCGCCAAACTAACTCTCTAGCGTCCCATTCGTTCTTTTCCCTGTTTCCGCAGTGCCAGTCCCCGCCATTATGAAGTTTTACTACCAGGTGCTGAGTCTCGCCTCGGGAGAAACAAGTCCTTCCCTGCTGCTTTTCTTCGACACCAGGAGGTACCTCTTCAATGCGGGCGACGGAGTGCAACGGCTCTGTCACGAGCACGGCATCAGCCTGCACAAAATCAGCGACATCTTCCTGACGTCTCTGCACCCGGAAAGCATAGGCGGCCTGCCAGGGATTATGCTCACTATGATGATGGGCGGAGACGTGAAAAGACGCATACATGGACCTCCAGGCCTTTCTGCCTATATGCAGGCCGCTTCCTGGTTCGTCTGGAACCGCTCCTTCGACCTCATCGAATACACCAACTCCGACCTGGACTTCGAGCAGTACCACCTGACCACAAGCCGAGTGCACAAAGACGACCTAGTCACCATTCGCGTAATTCCCTTCAATGCCAATCCTGTGAATGTGCCGCTTGTGCATGACCGCACTTTCGACTTCGTGACTACGGAAATGGTGGGGGAGAGACAGAGGCCGGAAGCCAGTGGACAGCCGTATACAGGGATTTGCTACATTGTGGAGGGACCGGCGGTGGCGGGGTCTTTTTTGAAGGAAAAGGCGAAGGAATTGGGGGTGAAAGGGGCGATGTTTGCTGCGCTGGCGAAGGGTGAAAGTGTGAAAATCGGCGAAAGAGTTATTTCTCCAGCAGACGTGCAGGAGCCGACTCCCCCTACCGCCGTCTTCGCGATTCTCCACCTTACCGGAGTGAACCTAACCCCAGGACTTCACCAAGTTGCAGAGGCTTTAAGTGCCTACCTACAGCCAGAGTACAGCCTTTGCTCAGCTATTCACCTTTCTCCGATGGAAGTGTTGGAGGACTTGCGGTATCGAGAGCTGGTGGCGATGATGCCGAGGCTGACGACGCAGGTAGTGGTCAATGGGGACAGTGCAGCGGCGGTGCTGGGGAGGAGAATGGTGTGGGCGGCCCAGGCGGCAGCGGGAGTGAAGGAAAAAATGCATGCTTCCTTCCCTGGACTCTTTCCACTGTCTCGGCGCGTGTGGTCCCAAGGAGCTATGGAGTCAATTACGACCCTAGCCCAGCACTGGGACCGGCCGATCCTCTCCCCTGATTACTTCTGGAAGTACATTCTTTCCCCTGTGCGTATGCGTGGTCCTGACCTGACCTCCCTCCTTGCCCCTGCAGTTCCCTCAGTGTCCAACCCTGTGCCCATCCCTCCCACCCCCAACGACTCTATCAGGTACAGAGACATAGTGGACTGCACTAAGGAAGGCTCAGACCCTTTACTGCTGTTTCTAGGCACTGGGTCGATGTTACCGGGGAAGTACAGGAATGTGAGTGGGATTTACCTAGGAGAGTGGGGAGGAGGGGTGATGTTGGACTGCGGAGAAAGTTCCTATAGTCAACTATTGCTGAACTACGGAGACGATGCAGTTCGGCAGATCCTCATAAATCTGAAAGCGGTGATCATTACCCACATGCATGCTGACCATCACTTAGGTATTGCACGGCTAATAATCGAGAGGAGTAAGCTGACCACTAGTCCGATTCATGTGATTGCGCCAGTGTTCCTGGAGCCTTTCCTGCTGACAATGAGCATGTTGGCTGGACCGTTCAACTATACGTTTGAGGACGCGGCTGGAAGGGTGCAGGTGGAAGGGCTGCAAGAGGTGGTAATGATACCAGTGGACCACGTTCCCCACTCCTACGGAATCTCTATTGAACACCACTCAGGCTGGAAACTCATATACAGCGGAGACACTCGGCCCTGTCCTCGCCTGGTAGAAGCTGGGCAGAATGCTACGATCCTGGTCCATGAAGCGACCTTTGACGACTCGCTGGCCCAGGACGCTGTTGAGAAACACCATAGTACGATGGGGGAAGCGCTGGAAGTGGCGAGGGCGATGAATGTGTGGAAAGTCGTTTTGACTCATTTTTCGCAGAGATATAAAGGACCGCCGCAAGCCAAAAATATAGACGTAATTCTAGCCCAAGACCATCTAAACCTGCACTTTTCCGACTGCGACCAAGCAGCCTCCCTCGCCCCAGTGCTGGCCTCGACCTTTATGGAGCTGATGGAGGACCCGCCAACTAGCTAATAGTACGCTCCCTTACTTAGCCTCAGTCTGACCCATGAGCTGACCTAAGGCTAGGACAAGACTGCGGGGCAGGTTGGGGTACGCTTCCAGCATTTTGGTCGCTTGGGCACATTGCACTATCATCTCTTCACTAGACAACTTATATCGGTCGAGCTCCGATTTGACCCACACAAAGCCTCTGCCTACCTTTACAAGCGCCCACATGTCTTCCCCAAACGACACAGTCCCACACACTTCGAACGCTCCGGTCAAGTTCAGCAGCGTCATTATGTGACTGGCAAGTTTTTCGTCCACTGGCTTCATGTCCAGTTCCCGAGTGGCTATACTGTCAGCGACGTCTTGGCTGCCTTCGATGGTCTGAATTTGTCTCGTCAGCCTTTTGATTTCCGCAGCATCTCTTTCATACCTCTCACTCATCGATATGATTTCCGAGGGAGTCGCAGCCCCACTATCCTTCCTGCTTTCCAACTTCCCCAGTCTTTCCTTCTTCTGATGCAGTTGCAGCTTCAGAAATGCCAATTCGTCGTTTTTCGAGTAATCATCGATGCTTTCCCGAGGCTGTTCGACGCTGGATAGGTCGAAAGCGTCCCCTCGAAGCCGAGTGTTTTCGATGGTCAATTCGTCGATTTTGGACTTGAGGAAGGCCACTTCGTCTGAGGAAAGGACGGAGTCTCGCACTTGGCTCAGCTCCACTTCCAGTCTACTCACTTTCGCCTTCTGAAACTCCATTTCAATTTCATACTCACTCTGCACTCTTATCATCTTCAGCAGTGCATCCTCCCGCTCTTCCTGCCAACCCCCGATTTCGGCCTTCAACTTGGCCAGTTCACTGGCGAGTTCCTCGAGCGAGTCGAAGGAGTACCCTTCACTGCGGATTTGCGTTAGGAAGGTGTCTAACTCCCTGCGTTCGTCCATTATGTGCCGAGTGAATTTCTCGAAAAAGTCCTGATCACTGTTTGAACGTATATCCGGAAACAACGATTTTAACACAGAAATCCCTCTAGTCAAATCCTGCTTTTTCCCACTTCCACTATAACTCGCAGGGAACACCTCATTCAACTTCCTGCGGATTTCCGCCACCTCCACAGAGAGTGTGTCCTGCTTGGACTGGAGGCTGGCCTGCGCTACAGCTACGGAGTGAATGCCCTGCTTGTGTTCCTTGAGGACGGAAATGACGGTGGATTGGTGGCGGGAGAGTTCGCTTTTGATGTCTTCGGTGTCGATGGTTTGGAGGGAGGCGGGGCGGAGGGAGGTTTGGCTGTGTTCAGTTTGGTCGTCTGCAAGGATTAGGCCGGAAATAGGAATTTGGCCTGCTAAAGGCTCAGAACAGCTTTGTTCTTCCATAGATTTGGACACATTTTCCAGTTTTCCTCGTATTTTCCCCACTTCTTTCCTCAGTTTGCCAATTTCACTGTCCTCACTCCTGCCTTTGCCCTGAGCCAAAGCGCCCATTTCTCGCACAATTCCCTCTATTTCCGCCCTGATTTCCCCTGGGTCTGGAGGCTTGAGGAGGCGGGGATGGGCAGATACGGGGCTTTTGCTTTCTTCGAGTTTGGAAACATCTAGTGAAGGGGGTGCGGGTTTGGCTTCTTGGGCTGCTGGCTGTCCTGCCTCCACTCGACTGATAGTATCTTGCAAAGTCTTATGCAGTGCGTCTATAGTGGCACACAAGGCTTCTAGCACTGGAAACAGCCGGGCGACCTGGTGTGTGAGTGGCTTTTCCGTGCCCTCAGCCACAGCCCTCCACACCTCCTCCGCCAGTTGCTCTAGCGCCGCTGTCACCCCTTTCTTCGCATCTGCAGGGGGCGAGGGGCGGCGCTTGAAGCAGAGTTTGTCCATCTGCGAGTCTGCGGCCTGCACAGCAGTCTGCACTGCAGAGAAAAGAGCTGCATGGGCGACTTCCGGGTCCACTTCCTCCATCCCCTCTGACCACTCCGCTTCCTCTCCCAGCCACGGCCTCAATTCACTCTGAATTCTCTCCACCTCCTCCCTGGCCTTTAGACTCATTTCCTTCCCTGCTTCCAAGCCGGTGCGGATGCAGGGCAGCAGCTCTAGGGACTCGGGGGAGGGCAGGGCGGCTTTGCCTTTGGGAACGGCTTTGGAGCTGGGTTGGCTCATATTTAATGGGAAGTAGGGAGCTGGGAAACGGTCTGTGGGGAATTGGGTTTGGAGGGTTTTTTGGAGGGAAAAAAGTGGGATTTTGACAGATTTAAGACTTTTTCGGGTGTTAATTTTGGGATTTTAGACTTTTGGAGGGGAAAAGAGCCGAGAAGACTTAAGAAACGGCCAATAAAGAAGGAAATGCTCTTTCTGCCGTATTTGTGCATATTATCAGTGAAGTCTATAAAGAACTTGTGCTTAACTCCGGCCTATTTTCAAGTGAAATAGACGGAAATGCACAGAAAAGGACTTTTCACAGGGTTCGCACTGCGTCTTATCCCAATTTGGCTTATTCTCCCTACAACTTCAATCAAATCTGTGTTGAAAGAGTACTTTTAACTGCTGAAGCATAGTGGTGAAGCAAGCGGTAGGGGAGATATCTAATATAATTGGTATATTTCCTTTAAACTTCTATTTCCTGCAAAAAGCAGAGAATTAGCCTTTTCTAACTATCTTCCTCCAGCTT
>Ga0247837_1006983_pt1 | contig 15389 bp, 18 predicted proteins | sample LaCtaG_2_FD_187115 | JGI IMG/M metagenome (GOLD analysis project Ga0247837, IMG submission 187115) | Freshwater microbial communities from meromictic Lake La Cruz, Castile-La Mancha, Spain - LaCruzMarch2015_14.5m | ecosystem: Environmental > Aquatic > Freshwater > Lake | place: Spain: Castile-La...
ACCTACCCCCGGTTCACCAATTAACACCGGGTTGTTTTTACTGCGGCGCGAAAGCACCTGAATCAAGCGACGAATTTCAGCATCGCGGCCAATTACCGGATCCAATTCACCATTACGAGCTAAAGCAGTGAGATCGCGGCCGAATTGATCTAACGCTGATTGTTCTGGAGCCAGTTGTTCTGGAGCTAATTGTTTAATTGAAAAATCATCTTGTTTGGTTGAAAAATCATCAGTGGCTGCATTGGCTTGGTTTTGCTGATCTTGAGCCGGCCTTGCCGCTGCCGCCCTCGAACTACTCCCCAGCAAAGTTGCGCCAAGGCGCGCTTCTGTTTGCAACACCTGCCAGAGGTGAATGGCATCAATGCTGCTAGCGCCTACCCGTTCACGTTCAGCGTCAGCGCGATCAAGCAACAACTCAAGGGCATCCCCCACATAGAGAGTGTTGCTGCTGCGGGTGGGCTGTTGGGCGCAGAAATCATCAAGGCCATCAAGCAGCTGAGCTTGGTTAATGCCAAAAGGAGCGATTAATTCAAGGCAGCGGGGTTCCTGCAGCAACGCCTGCAACAAATGTTCCACATCCAGTTCGCCATGGCGCCAACGGCGGGCTTGATCCTGAGCTGCCAGCAGCAAATCCCAAGCCAGATCCGTGAAGCGTTCCGGAGCGGTGGTGAGGCTAAAAGAAGCTTCTGGAGCGCGCATTAAATCAGATTTTCTGCTGGATCAATTCGATCTTGTAGCCATCGGGATCTTCCACAAAAGCGATCACGGTGGTGCCGTGTTTCATGGGCCCTGGCTCCCGCACTATTTTGCCCCCCTGGGCGCGGATCATTTCGCAAGTTGCAGCGATGTCTTCCACGCCAAGGGCAATATGGCCATAACCAGCCCCAATTTCGTAGCTGCTGATATCCCAGTTATGGGTGAGTTCCAACACAGTTTCTGCGCTCTCGAGCCCGTAACCAACAAAAGCCAAAGTAAAGCGGCCGCTGGGATAATCCTTGCGCCGCAACAGATTCATCCCTAAAACTTCGGTATAAAAGCGGATCGAGCGATCTAATTCGCCCACCCGCAACATCATGTGTAGTAAACGCATTTTGTTATGTGCCAGTGGTTGCGGTCATTGTGGCGCTCGAATCTGCATAATGACCCCGCTTAGCAAGAACTTTGTGTTCGATTCTCTAGACCTTGTAATCGACACGGTGGTGGCACGGGAAGTGCTTGATTCCCGCGGCACTCCAACTGTTGAGGCTGAAGTTTTATTGGAAGGTGGCGCCAGCGGCCGGGCAATGGTGCCAAGCGGTGCCAGCACCGGCGCCCATGAAGCCCATGAATTACGCGATGGCGACCGTTCGCGTTATTTCGGTAAAGGCGTAAGCCAAGCCGTTACCAATGTGGAAGAACGGATCGCCCCTGCCCTATGCGGCCTAATGGCCCTTGATCAAGGGGCCGTTGATGCTGCGATGGCTGAACTTGATGGCAGCGACAACAAATCTTCCCTTGGCGCCAATGCGGTATTGGCCGTGAGCCTGGCCGTGGCTCGGGCTGCAGCAAACGGGGTGGGGTTACCCCTTTACCGCTACCTAGGGGGGCCCTCCGCCACCCTGCTGCCGGTGCCATTGATGAATGTGATCAATGGTGGTGCCCATGCCACCAATAACTTGGATTTTCAAGAGTTCATGGTGGTGCCCCATGGGGCAGATAGCTTCCGGGAAGCCCTGCGTATGGGCGCCGAAGTATTCCATACCTTGAAGGGCTTATTACATGATCAGGGCCTATCAACCTCAGTGGGTGATGAGGGTGGATTTGCACCAAATCTAGAAAATAATGATGCGGCGGCTGCACTTTTAATGCAGGCAATTGAGAAGGCTGGTTATAAACCAGGCGATCAAATTTCCCTTGCTCTTGATGTGGCAAGTACCGAATTTTTTAGCAACGGTAGATATAGCTTTGGCGGTAGTAGCTACAGCAGCGCTGAGATGGTTGATCAACTCGCTCAGCTGGTAAGCCGCTATCCAATCGTTTCGGTTGAAGATGGCATCGCTGAAGATGATTGGGATGGTTGGAAATTACTTACCGATCGCCTCGGTAGCAATGTGCAACTAGTGGGGGATGATCTATTTGTTACCAATAGTTCCCGTTTGCAGCGCGGTATCGATCTTGGTATTGCCAATTCAATCCTGATCAAAGTGAATCAAATCGGTTCACTCACCGAAACATTGCAAGCGATCGATCTTGCAAATCGCGCCGGCTATACCAGCGTAATTAGCCATCGCAGTGGTGAAACAGAAGACACCACCATCGCTGATCTAGCGGTGGCAACAAAGGCAGGCCAGATCAAAACCGGCTCATTAAGCCGCTCGGAACGGATTGCTAAATACAACCAACTCCTGCGTATTGAAGATGAATTAGGTGGCCAGGCCAGCTACGCCGGCCGCGAAGGTAGAGGCCCACGAGGCAAGCGCTAATTAATAAATAAGGGTTTAGCTAAGGCGATCAAGCCTTAGCTCCCTATTCAATCTTCCCTGTAGCCGCCACCAGCCAAATGCCGCTGGCAAGGTGCCTAAACCTGGCAGCAAGGCAAATCCAGGGCGGCTGCCGGCAGCCAATACCGCAGCTGCAATAGCTAGCGCCCCTAGCAATACACACTGACCATTCAACTGCTGACTAATCGCCAGCCGGCGCAATAGCCGATCGCTTTCGCCCGCCCGCACCTGCAGCTGCAAATCGCCTTGCTCGAGCCGCGCTAAACCTTCATCAAGGCGTTTCGGCAAACCCAAAGCGCGGCTGCTGGCCTTAGCGGCCTGACGCGAAAGGTCGTTAAACAATTCAGAGGGGCCAGATCCACTAGATGTCATTAACGGCAGCAGATAGGGCTTGGCAATCGATACCAAACTAAAGCCAGGATCAAGGCTGCGGCCAACCCCTTCAAAAGTAGATAGGGCCCGCAACACAAAGATCAACTCCACCGGTAAGCGAAACGGTTGCCCGTAAACCAGGTCGTAGAGATCACCTGAAATTCGCTGCAAGATCTCTCCACTAAATGGTGGGGTGAGCGCTTCTTCAAGCATCACCCGCACCAAACGCCTTACCGGGCCGGTATCGATGCCAGCTTCTATTACCCCTGCAGTTTGTAATTCCTGCACCAATGCGCCGGCATCTCGCAATGCAGCGGCCCGCACCATTGCCCCTAAACGGCGCCGCAATCGAGGCGATATTTGGCCCATCATGCCGAAGTCGTAATAGATCAAGCCGCCATCGGCAGCTACCGCCAAGTTGCCTGGATGGGGATCAGCATGAAAAAAGCCAAATCGCACCAGCTGCTGCAAATAACTGGTGGCACCAAGTTCTGCTACTGCTTTTGGATCGATGCCTTGAGCTACTAATTGATCGCGATCGGTGATCTTGATGCCGGGCAAGTAATCGAGGCAAAGCACCCGCTGGCTTGATAACTCCCACACCACCGCTGGAATTCGAATCGCGGGATCATCAAGAAATTGCTGCCGAAAACGGGCTGCATGTTCCGCCTCAATGCGGAAATCAAGCTCGCGCAACAACACCCGCTGGCATTCCCGCGCCATCGCCACCCAATCCCTACCGCGGCCCCAGCTGGGATGGCGTTGCAATAAAGCTGCCACCTGGCCCATCACCACTAAATCAAGGCGAAATAAAAACTCCAAACCGGGCCGCTGCACCTTCAGCACCACATCACGGCCACTGCGCAGGCGGGCCCGATGCACTTGGGCGAGGCTGGCGGATCCCAATGGTTCAGGGTCTATTTCAATAATTTCCTGGCAGCGGGGGCCCAATTCCTGCTCAAGCCGCTGTTCCACCTGGCTAAAAGCAAAAGCGGGTACGCGATCTTGCAATCGCGCTAATTCCTGCACCCAAGCTGCAGGTAATAAATCAGGCCGTGCCGATAACAATTGCCCCAGCTTGATAAAAGCCGCCCCCAGCCCTAAAAGTGCCTCAACCAGCCAGCGAGCCAGCTGCGCTTGACGCTGCAATACGCGCGCTTCTGTTCTGCCGCCTGGGTAGCAAAAGCTCTGGCCATCCCACCAAAGGCGGGCCAGCAAAAGCAACACCACGCGCCAGATCCGCAGGGAACGCCAAAAACTGCGGATTGCCAACATCAAGCCATACCCTCGAGCTCACGGCTGAAGGCCGCCACCTGTTTACGTAAACCGTCTACCTGCTCCTGCAGGCCGGAATCAGCAGTTACAGCTGTTTCTTGGCTCTGATATGGGTTGCCATCAAGGCGCTGGGCTTCATCTTGCACCTCTTCCCAGAAAAGCTGCAGATCAGTGCGCAATTTTTGCGGGGCATCTTGGGCTAGAAGGCTTAGCTGCGCTACTGCATCAATGGCACTACTGCTAGCTCTTGCCGCTAGCCGGTTTAAAGCAGCCTGTAAAAGCGTATCGGGGGTGCTCATTGCCCGGGTATTGGCGGAGCTTCAACTGTGCCAGATCCTGAAGGAGTTGGAGGCTCTGGGGGAATGGCCGGTTCAGCAAAGAGATCAACCCGGTCCAACCCATATCGCATCCTCAAAGCTTCTAAGCCCGTGCCAGGAAAACTTTTCACTTCAAATCTTTCACCAAGCCGCACCAAATTTGCAAAACGACCATCCAAAAGACGCATGGTGATCGCAAAAGCCAAACCGAAGCTAAAACCCAAAAACAAAGGCGCTATCGGGTTCCATGGGTTCGGCCGTTTAGGAGTTGCCATCTACAGGTTGCAATTCAACTGTTGGGATCGCTAATCGCAACAGGATCGGTGCCAAGAAGGTGGTGCCGATCACCATTATCAAAATTGCAGCCTCCAGTGAAGGTGTAAGCAAGCCGGCAGTGGTACCTAAACCAAGAAATATCAAACCCACTTCTCCCCGGGGCATCATCCCTAAGCCCACCACTAAACGGCTTGTGGGTATAGCGCTGATAAAGGTCCAACCCGAGGCCAATTTGCCCAACACCGCCACAGCAAATAAAAATGCTGCCACCACTAAACCGGCCCGGTTTGCTGGATTGCTTGGATCCAGCACCGAGAGATCCATGGCAGTGCCGATCAACACAAAAAAGATCGTGGCAAATAAAGAAACTAATGGTTTTAGTGTTTCTTGAATTTCCTTGGTGTGGCTCGAACGGCTAAGGATCAAGCCAGCGGCAAAAGCACCTAAAGCTGCTTCTAAACCGATTGCTGTAGCAGCAAAACAACACAAACAAAGCACTAAAAAGGAAGCCACCACTATTTCGCCTGGGGCTTTGAGGCGATCTACAACAAAGTCGAAGGGGCGGGCGGCAGTGCGGCTTAAAGCAATGGCTGCCACCACAAACACCACCGCAGCGGTAACCAATTGCAGGATCGGGCCCATGCTCAAGCCACCATCACTGGCAAGGGCTACCACCACTGCCAGCACCACGATGCCAATGATGTCGTCTAGCACTGCAGCACCAATCACGATCTGCCCTTCCCGTGATCGCAACATGCCCAGTTCACCAAAAACACTTGCGGTAATACCGATGCTGGTGGCTGTCATCGATGCGCCAGCAAATACCGCCGGCACAAGATCCACATGAAATAACGCCATTAGGCCAGCCGTGCCTAGGGCAAACGGCAGGATTACCCCAGCAAATGCAACGCTGCTGGCCTGCATACCCACAGCAATCAGTTCATCTAATTCGCTTTCCAAACCGGTAAGAAAAAGAAGCGAATAAAGGCCAATGCTTGCTACTGCTTGCAGAAAGGGGTAGGTGCTGTTTGAAATCTGATCTATTTGCGCAGCGCTCACCTCCCCTAGTTGGCCGGTGAGATTTAGCAACCATGGGGCTGTGGATATGCCACTTTCTGGTGGCACCACTAAATGCAAGCCCGAAACACCGATTAGAACGCCCGCCAGCAATTCACCAAGAATGGTGGGCAACTGCAAACGCACCATCAGCTCCCCCAGCAGCCTTGCGGCCACGAGGATCAACAAGAAACGACCCGCCACCACAAGGGTTGTGGCCTCCACCACAGCATGGGTATTAGAGAACAGCAGTATCACTGAGGCTTGGTTTTTGCAGTGCCCCAAGTATCCGATAAAGGGGCAATAAAAAACGGCTTTGGCCACTCTTAACTGTTCTTTTCGTTGCCATCGCTACGGTCGAGGTAGGAACTTGTTTAACCATGAGCCAGCAACCCACGGAATTCAGCATGCCCACCCCGAGCAGCTATGCCGATCCGCAACGTAGTGGCCTATCTGCAGGGGATTTATTCGCAGGTATTACCGAGCATTTGTTTTTTACCCTGGGCAAGCTTGCAAGCAATGCCAGCCCTCACGATCTCTACATGGCTTTGAGCTATGCCGTGCGGGATCGATTAATGACCCGCTTTTTGGCTGGCAAGGAGGCTTTAGCAAGCAATCCAAGCAAAACCGTGGCCTACCTATCAGCAGAATTCCTGATCGGTCCGCAACTGGGCAACAACCTTGTGATGCTCGGGATTGAAAACGAGGCAGCAGAAGCAATTGCCCGTTTTAACCAAAGCGATATTGCCAAAATCCTTGAAGTAGAAGAAGAACCGGGCCTTGGCAACGGCGGCCTTGGCCGATTGGCTGCCTGCTACGTGGAATCACTGGCCAGCCTTGAAGTGCCTGCAGTGGGTTATGGCATCCGTTATGAATTCGGTATTTTCGATCAATTAATCCGTGATGGCTGGCAGGTAGAAATCACCGATAAATGGCTTAAAGGTGGCTGGCCTTGGGAATTAACCCATCCAGACCAAGCCGTATTTGTGGGATTCGGTGGTCGCACTGAAGGTTATACAAATGAGCAGGGGCAATACCGGGCCCGTTGGATTCCAGCGGAACATGCGATTGGCGTTCCCCACGATGTGCCAGTGCTGGGATACAAAGTAAATACATGCGATCGCCTGCGCTTGTGGCGCGCTACTGCAAGTGAATCGTTTGATTTCTATGCATTCAATATTGGTGATTACTACGGAGCAGTAGAAGAAAAAGTGGGTTCTGAAACCCTTTCAAAAGTGCTTTATCCCAATGATGGCACCGATGAAGGCAGACGCTTACGCCTCAAACAACAGCATTTCTTTGTTAGCTGCAGCCTACAAGACATGTTGCGTAATTTAGAAAATCGCGGCATTCCAGCCACCGAATTCCCGCAGCATTGGGCAGTGCAATTAAACGACACCCACCCTGCAATCGCAGTGGCGGAACTGATGCGGCTTCTACTCGATGATAAAAATCTTGAATGGGATGTGGCCTGGGATATCACCAGCCGTTCCTTGGCATACACAAACCACACACTCTTACCAGAAGCGCTTGAGAAATGGGGCTTGCATCTATTTGCAAGCTTGCTGCCAAGGCATTTGGAGCTTATTTATGAAATCAACCGCCGCTTCCTCCAAGAGGTGCGTTTAAAATATCCGGATGATAACAACATCCTGCGTAAATTATCAATCATTGATGAAGATGGCCAAAAAGCTGTGCGAATGGCGCATTTGGCAACAGTGGGTGCCCATCACGTAAATGGTGTGGCACGGCTGCACTCAGATCTAGTTAAGAGCAGCCTGATGCCTGAATTTGCTGCGCTGTGGCCCGAAAAATTCATGAACGTTACCAATGGCGTAACACCAAGGCGCTGGATGGCCCTATGCAACCCACCCCTACGCAAACTGCTAAATGATGCAATTGGCGATGGCTGGCTGCATAACTTAGATGAATTAAAGCAGTTAGAGCGCTATCAACATGATGATGGCTTCCTGCAAAACTGGGAGAACACTAAGCTGGGCGTAAAACGCACATTAGCTAATTACATTCATAACCACACAGGTGTATTAGTTGATCCCGCCTCCCTATTTGATGTGCAGGTAAAAAGGATCCACGAATATAAACGTCAACACCTAAATGCTTTACAGGTAATTGCTCAATATCTACGCATTAAGAATGGTCTAGGTGAAGGGATTGCACCACGCACAGTGTTATTTGGCGGTAAGGCAGCTCCCGGCTATTACATGGCTAAGTTAATCATTCGATTTATTAATGGCATTGCTGAAACCATCAATTCAGATCCTGATATGGATGGTCGTTTGCGGGTTGTATTTTTACCGGATTACAATGTAAAACTAGGGGAAAGGGTATATCCCGCCTCTGATCTATCCGAGCAGATTTCCACTGCAGGTAAAGAGGCTTCAGGCACTGGCAATATGAAATTTGCTATGAACGGTGCGTTAACGATTGGCACCCTTGATGGTGCCAATGTAGAAATCCGCGAACAGGTGGGAGAAGACAACTTCTTCTTATTTGGCCGCACCACACCAGAGATAGAGGAACTGGGCAGACAAGGTTACCGCCCATGGGAAGTTCTTGAAACATTACCTGAATTACAGCAGGTAATAAATGTGATTGAGCAGGGGCATTTTAGCAATGGAGATACAGAACTTTTCCGCCCCCTAATCGATAACCTACGCGGACAAGATCCCTTCTTCTTATTTGCAGATTTTGCATCCTATATGGAAAGTCAAAATCAGGTGAGCGATGCTTGGGCAGATCGCCAACGCTGGAATCGCATGAGCCTATTAAATACAGCCAGAATGGGTTACTTCTCCTCTGATCGCTCAATCAAAGAATATTGCCAACATATTTGGAAAGCAGAAGCCTTTCCTGTAAAGATCAATCCAATAGTTAGCAATACAACTGAAGCCTGATTAATTCAAATCAGGGCTTTGATGCAATAAACGATTTAAACGCAAGCGATCTGCATTGAGGGGATCAGGGGCTAGCTCACCGGCTAGCTCCTGAAACTTTTGCTCCACCGCTTCTGGTACGCGCACGTCAAATATTCTTTCCATCAACACTTCAATTGAAAAAAGATGGGCATTCACATTTTCAAGATCAGCTAGGGCTTGTTGCAGGCTTTCATCTTCTGGCGCTGTTTCAACATCTGCTTGCTGCTCTGGCGGCTTTTGTAAATCCTCCAGCACCCTGCCGGCAAGTGTGCGAAAAGCTTGGAGAGCAGCCCAATTCAACTCTTGCTGCTGTTTAAGGCTTGGATTTTCGCGTATCAGCCGATCGTGTTCCCGGTAAAACCGCAGACAATCAGGGCATTGGCAGGGCTCTTCAGGCACCATGCTCCCTTCCTCACCAGATCTCATCATGCCATCAGGCGGCTAGTAGCCCATCGTCGTCTTCATATTCTGCCTCGAATGTGCCCGCTGCAATCGGAAGTGGGATTTCAATTGAGCTCACCACCTGGATTGCATCCTGGAGCCGCATGGCATCAGCAAACCATCCCATCGCTTGTTCAACATCGCCACGACGCTCAGCATCAGTGGCTTGATCTTCATGGGCTTCTGCCAGGAGTGCTAACCAGCAAAGGCTGCGGGCTTGCACTACAGATAGATCCAATTCAGCGGGCGAATTTCCGGCGATACGTTCACTTTCCTGCTGTACCAGCAAACGTAAACGCAAATCATGGAGCTGAGTCATGACTCTTTGTTAGCCGCCCCTACGCTAGCGGCAGCGGCCAGATTGCAACATACCACCACCTGTAGAGCTGGCCATGCTGAAAATCCACCTAGGCTCTACGGGGCTGACGAAGCAATTGCAGCCCAGAAACCACTAGCACCAAAGTAAGAATACCTAGCAAAATTGAATAATAGGGTTGCAAATTAATCGGCCCAAATTTTCCTGCGTGGATCTTTAACAACCAAAAAGCATCAATGCCCCGCTCTAGCAAAAGGCTATAGATCGAACCGCTGGCGGCTGTAATCAATAGCGGTATTGCAGCTATCGGAACTAAAAAACGATGCAAATTGCGCGGTTTCATTCTTTGCGCAACTCCTGATGCAGGTGGGATTCGTTACCGCAAGGCATCCAAGCACCGTTGTTTTGGTGGGTGCCTTTGCAGCCGAGTTCGAGGGCCCGTTTTTCAGCTTCTGCCTGGGTTTTGTAGATACCTTTGGCATGAGCCAGCAGCGGAGCAGGGGCAAAAAGTGGGGCGGGCGCAATAATTAGCACCAAAAGGATCGCAATGAAGTTCATAAATAAATTAAAAAGTGGTTAAAGTGAAAATAGTTTGTCGAATTGGTAATACTCAGGCTTATTTAAGCCGTCATGTTGCAACATGCCGCGCAACTCAACTATCTCGAAGCTTTGGCTAATAATAATTTCACGAGCTAAACGTTTTACTGTTGAATTATTAGATTTTTTTAAAGCGTCGTGGGCCATTTGCAGCGCGCCGCCATGGTGCTGGAGCATGCCTTCAAGGAACCAACTCACACGGTTTGATCGCGTAGGCGTATTTGCCATCATCCTCATAGCTTCAATATGGGCAGCGCTCATGCGGGTGAGTGCTTTCAATGAATTGGGATCGCCACCATTGGCGAGCATTACGGGATAAACAGGCGCTTCTGGAAACCAAGCCTTGCGCCACTGCCCCATCGCCTTGATTTCTTGGGCCTGATCTCTCCAGATTGTTTTTGCAAGGGCTCCAACCCCAGGTACACCAATATCAAATACATATTCGCTCATTAATAATGCGCCCGTGTGGTGCTGCTGCATTGCATCTAACCAGCGCAAATCGTAGGTGGCACCTGCAGGACCCACCTCGTGGTTGTGGGCACTGTGGTCAATATTTTTTTGGTCAGTATTCTTTTGCTCAACATTCTTTGCTGGCGAATGATTTTGGTGCTGGTGATGCTGATGCTGATGCTGATGATGTTGATTTTGCTGCGCGTTTAATTGACTTGAAAAAAATATATTAACAAAAACAAAGAAAAATAGTGCTCTCCAGGAGAAGCGCATAAAAGTTGCAGAATGGGATATCCTCATAATAGCCAAAACCAAATCATGCTGCTAAATCTCAAAGAAAGAATTCAATCTTTACGGATGCTGGCTGGCTTAGCAAAATTTTTAAAGCATCCAGACAGCCTTGATAGTGTTTTTTCGATTGCAAGTAGTGTCCAAAACAGCCCTATGGCTACACAAATGGGGCGCCACCTACTTGCGCAGCCAGGTTTTCAAACGATGCTGCAAGAAAATTGGCGGCCGGCCGCAATTGATCTCGATGCCCTTGAATCATTACCAGAAGGAAGCCTTGGCCACACTTACGCAAAGCAATTAAAAGCCCAGGGTATAACCCCAGATTCACTGATTGATCCAGCACCAATAAAGAATGAAAGAGATTTTATCATTCATCGTTTGCGTGAAACCCACGACATCCTGCACGTTTTAACTGGATTTGGTATCGATGGCGCTAGCGAATTAGGCCTGCAAGCATTTAATCTGGCTCAAAATCGCTCGCCATTAGCGGTGATGCTGATCTTTGGTGGCATGCTTAAGTGTTTGCAACAAGATACCCCTTTAGAGCCACTACTTAAGGCTCTCAGCCGCGGTTTTGAACTAGGGCTTGCCGCAAAATGTGTAATTAGTTACAAGTTAGAAGATAACTGGGAGCGCCCATTAAGTGAATGGCGCCAGGAATTAAATATAAATTAGGCCGCTACGCTGTTTGTATAGTGTAAAGGAGCGAAGTGAATCCCTAAAATCGTTTTATAGTTAATTAATTGACCTGCTTGAGCGGATTAGCAACGACTCAGCTGTGCGTTTCCGGAAACCGTGTGTGAGGAAAATACGTCTTACTTTTGGTGATGTGCTCAGCAACCTTCTTTAAATAGGGTTACTTCTTAATTTGGCTTGATTTTGCAGATACTCAAATGGGCTTTAACCTAGTGCCATGAACAACGTCCAAGATATTGAAGCTGCTGTAGAGCAGCTAGCTCCAGAGCAGCGGGCTCAATTTCGAGCCTGGTTCGCTGCTTTTGACTCACAAGAATGGGACCAGCAAATGGAGCAAGACCTTGGTGCTGGTCGCCTTGATTGGCTAGCTGATGAAGCCATGGCTGATTTGGCTGGCGGCAGCTGTATAGATAGGTGAAACACAGAGCAAGCCCCCGGTTCTGGTCCTGCTACGAAGCTCTCCCTAAGGACGTTCAGGCCCTTGCTGATAGGGGCTATAGACAACTCAAAGCTGACTCTCGCCACCCTTCACTACACCTAAAACGCATCGGCCGATTCTGGTCGGTTCGGGTAGGCCTAAGGCATCGCGCCTTGGCAGTGCAGGCATCAAACGATGAATTGATTTGGGTGTGGATCGGTACCCATGCTCAATACGACCAGCTCCTGAACAAATAACGGGGCTGGCGGGACTCGAACCCACGGCCTACGGTTTAGGAAACCGTCGCTCTATCCGGCTGAGCTACAGCCCCATATCTGTCATTATCCCCTTCGGCTTACATTGAAACAAGGAAAGCAGGCGAGGTGGTCGCAATCGGAGTTGCCTGCAGCTGCCGGTTGAGGAAAGTCCGGGCTCCCCAATGGCCAGGCTTGCTGGGTAACGCCCAGTGCGGGCGACCGTGAGGATAGTGCCACAGAAACATACCGCCGATGGCCCCTCGGGGATCAGGTAAGGGTGCAAGGGTGCGGTAAGAGCGCACCAGCAGCATCGAGAGGTGCTGGCTAGGTAAACCCCGGCTGGGAGCAAGGCCCAGGAACCATGGTTGGCCATTAACCGGTTCCGCTAAAAGTGCGCCGCTCGAGGCCGTTGGTAACAACGGTCCCAGATAGATGATTACCCCGGGCAATGGTTCGCCTTTGCTTCGGAACAGAACCCGGCTTATGTCCTGCTTTCCCCCCAATCAAGCCCTGTTGCAATTCCTGCATTGCCAGGGTCTTAAACCGTTAAACCAAGATCTCACCCTTTTAGAAGAAGCCCTTTGCCACAGCAGCACCGGCAAAGCCCGCAACCATGAAAAACTTGAATTCCTTGGTGATGCAGTGCTGCGGCTGGCCTGCGCTGAATTCCTTGATCGCTACAACCCTCAATTAGCTGTTGGAGAACGCTCCCATCTGAGGGCTCAACTGGTAAGTGATCGTTGGCTAGCGGAATTAGCAGAATTGCTAGAGCTAAAAGCCCTAATCCAACAAGGCCCTTGTGCCTTAGGTGATATCGCTGCTCAAGCCACGATTGGCGCTGAATGCTGTGAAGCTCTGATAGGCGCTATTTATCAATGCTGGGGCGGCAGCAACGGCGGCCTTGATGTTGTGCGGGAGTGGCTTGCACCCCATTGGCAGCGCAGTTGTTTGGCCCTCGAAGCCGATCCAAATCTGAACAATTGGAAATCTGCCTTGCAGGAATGGAGCCAAGCTGCTCTGGGGGAATTACCCGATTATCAAAGCGAAGAACGCAACCCCAGCCATGGCAATCCCGAACGGTTTTTTAGCCGTGTATTTCTCAAGCAAAAGCTTTATGGCCAGGGGCTTGGGCCGGCCCGACGCGATGCTGAACAACAAGCTGCAAAAGCTGCGTTAGCCAAGATCAAACCGCAACTTCGCTAAGGGTTTTAAGCGGAAACGTTACAAGTTTGTCCCAGTTTCCCCCTTCAAATAAAACCGCCGCATTGCTACCACTAATACGTTGCACGAAACCTTGATAGCCGTTATAGATCGAGCGAGGATCTGTAATCCGCACGGTGCTGCCGGGAAGGATCATGGGAAGAGTGTCTACAAACCAGCCGTGTTCAGTTTAGCTGTGAAGCAATGAGTAAGGAATTCATCGTGGTGGGCCAGGTGGTGGCAGCCCAAGGGCTAAAAGGTGAGGTGCGCATATTGCCCGCCACCGATTTTCCAAGCCGTCTGGTGGATCCAGGCCCAAGGTGGCTGCAGAAACCAGGTGCCGCAATCCAAAGCCTCGAATTGATCAGCGGCCGGCAGCTGCCAGGCCGTGATTTATTTGTGGTGCGCTTTGAAGGCATAAACAACCGCAGCGCTGCAGAAGCATTGGTGCAGCACCAATTACTTGTGGATGTAAACGATCGCCCGGAATTGGAAGCAGGTGAATTCCATGTCCTCGATTTACAAGGCTTAGAGGTGCGCTTAGATCCCGGCGGCCCCGCTATCGCCACCGTGCTGGATCTGCACCACGGTGGCAACGACCTTCTCGAAATCGAGTTGCTCGATGGCGCTCGCCATTGCTTGGTGCCCTTTGTTGAGGCAATAGTGCCTGAAGTGCACATAAAAGAAGGCTGGTTATTACTTACCCCTCCCCAAGGCTTATTAGATCCCTAACGGGTACCGGTCCAATCTTGAAACCAGCCGCGCCGCCACAACATAGCCACTTGGATAGCGGCAACTATTAACATAAAAGCAATGCACAATGGATAGCCAAAGTATGCATTTAATTCCGGCATATTCCATGGTGATTTATCGGGATTAAAGTTCATTCCATAAACACCTGCAATAAAAGTAAGCGGCACAAAAATGCTTGAAACAATCGTTAGCATTTTCATTACCTGGTTCATGCGATTACTAATACTTGCCATATAACTTGTTGTAACACCATCGCATTGATGCCTCAATAATTCAGCGGTTTCAAATATCACATCCACATGGCTGCTCACCTCCCTAAACCCTTTGATCGCCCCCTTATCAAGCACGCGATAGCTCTGCCGAATCAACACGATCAACTGGCTACGTAAAGGCCAGATCATGCCCCGCACCTGGCGCAGGGTGGATCTCATTTCATAGGCTTGGCGCAACACCCGCGGGCTGGGGCGGCGAATAGCAGCTTCTTCTAAATCATCTAAGCCCTCTGATAATTGCTCAAGCAAGGGTAAAACTTCATCTAAAACTTCATCAATCAAGAAGAATAAAATATCATCTATATCACCGGCGCAGGGAGGGGGTTGCAGCTGATCAAGCCAGCGGGTGAGCTCTGGAAATGCCACAGGCCTTGGCACCTCTTCCACCGAAAGCAACACCCTGCCAAGCAACACCAAACCAACCTGTTCACTAACCAAGCGATTACCACTGGTACCACTTAAGCGGTGCATAACAACTAACAAGGCATGGCCAAGCGCATCCACCCTGGTGCGTTGCGGTGTATCAATTAAGAGTTGATGCAATGGCTCTGGCACCTCAAGGCAAGCAAATACTTGGTGCATTAAATCTTGATTAGCTAAGCCCTTAATACGCACCCAAATTGGGCAGCCCTCCGCCACCAATTGCTCTAAATCCCGCAACTGCACGTATTCACGATGTTCCACCCCAGTGGGACGAAAAACCAAAACAGAAATTATTGTGGGGGCAACACCGCCGTGCACATAAAGCGCACCTGGCAGTTCACCTAAACGCTCAGGCAAGCGCCTCGACTTCAACACATTGCCGGTGCGCGCCAAGCTGCGGCCATCAAGGTTGGGGCTTAATTGCGCGGTTACCCCAGGTTCCACCAAGTTGCTGCAAAACTGCATTTGCAGCGTAGGTACGATTAGTTCATGAGCAACGTTCCCTTACTGCCGGTAATCCTTTGCGGTGGCACAGGCACCCGTCTTTGGCCCCTATCGCGGGC
>Ga0247837_1006989_pt1 | contig 15380 bp, 19 predicted proteins | sample LaCtaG_2_FD_187115 | JGI IMG/M metagenome (GOLD analysis project Ga0247837, IMG submission 187115) | Freshwater microbial communities from meromictic Lake La Cruz, Castile-La Mancha, Spain - LaCruzMarch2015_14.5m | ecosystem: Environmental > Aquatic > Freshwater > Lake | place: Spain: Castile-La...
TACTTGGTAGAATAAGGGTTGAAACTGATGGTGGTTTATTTTGTCAATAAGCACCACATCAAATTGGGCTTCGTCAAGGTTGCGGATGAGTTGAATGCCTGCAAATCCACCGCCAATAACTACTACTTTTTTTCGTTCACTCATGGATTGTTTCTGGCCCGCAAAAGTCGACCATTAACAGCCACGCAATTTTCAATTTTCCAGTTTTCTTTATCCCAATTATAACTATTTCACCGACATCATTATCACACCAACAATCACAAAAGAGGCCCCAAGTAAGCGTAGCAAAGTGATGGGTTCGTTAAACCAAAAAACCGACACCAAATAAAGCCCCACGATGGTGAGCGAGAAGAACAAGGTGCTCGCCACTTGAAGGCTCATGAACCTCAGCGTCTCTGCAAATAGCACTGAGTTGATAAGTCCAAACACAAGCCCCAAGGCTAGAAACCCCCATTTCTTGCTGGGCACGGCTTCGTTAAGAGCTGAGTATTTGAATCCGATATTGGTGAGCACATTCGATACAATGGCGCCTGCGAGTAGTAGTTCTTTCATGGGAAAATGGATTAAAAGGTTTTGTTAGATGGTGAAGTACTACATAAAAAGCGAGGGGGTGATATTCGCTCGTTCAAGATTTAGATTGAATTGCCAAATGGATGCGATAGAAATAACGTTGAGCGCATACCTAGCGATGTTCCCTCCCTTAGCTTTGCGCCCAAACTAAAAACTCATGCCCACGCACCGTCCCTTAATTCTTGCTACCAATGATGATGGCATAACTGCCCCAGGCATCCAAGCCATGGTGAAAGCCGTGCAAAGTTTTGCCGAAGTGGTTGTGGTAGCGCCCGATAGCCCGCAAAGCGGCATGGGCCATGCCATAACGCTCAACAAACCATTGCGCTTGGATAAAGTGGAATACCATGGCGAGAGTATCGGCTACCAATGCAGTGGCACGCCCGTAGATTGCGTTAAGATTGCCATAGATAAAGTGCTGAAGCGCAGGCCAGATTTGATTATTTCGGGTATCAACCACGGGGCAAATCATAGCATCAATGTCATTTACAGTGGCACTATGTCGGCTGCTATGGAGGGTTGTATCGAAGGCATTCCTTCGGTGGGATTCTCTCTGCTCAATTATGGATTGGATGCCGATATGACCGCAGCACAGCATTATGTGCGCATCATCGTAAAGAATATGCTTCACTATGGCATGCCTACCGGCACATTGCTCAATGTGAACATCCCCGATTTAAAGCTGGACGCGATAAAAGGAGTAAAAATTTGCCGTCAAGCCAACGCCAAGTGGGAAGAGGAATTTGACGAGCGTCTCGACCCGCACAAACGCAAATACTACTGGCTCACTGGCGCATTTAAGAACTACGACAAGGGCACAGACACCGATGTGTGGGCCCTCGAAAACGGATTTGTGTCCGCAGTGCCTGTTCAATACGACCTCACTGCGCATCACGCTATGAAACGCCTCAACGATTGGGATTTCGATGCTAAAGACTGATAGCAAACTTCTGGGTTTTCTTGTCGGAATGGTGTTGCCCATTCTGGGCATTTTCGTGTTTTGGGGTGGTGCGTATGGTGCAAGTGGCTTGCGAGATATGGGCATTCTTCTACAAGAGTTAGATAAATTATCCGCTGTTATCTCCATCGGTTTGTTAGCCAATCTACCTGCGTTTTTTCTCTTCTATCGGTTTCAAAAAGATGAGAGTGCCCGTGGCGTTATCATGGCAACATTCGTTTACGCCTTGGTCATAGTCGTCATCAAATTCGTGCTATGAAGCTGTTTGTAATAGCAGGCGAGGCATCGGGCGATTTGCATGGCGCCAATTTGCTTCGGGCTATTCACCGCATCTCTCCCGAAATAACGTTTCAAGGTTTTGGCGGCCCACTTATGGCGGCCCAAGGAATGAAGGTGTTACGCGGGCTCGACAAGTTGGCCTTTATGGGCTTTAGCGAAGTGATTCGCAATCTCCCCACGGTGATGACCAATTTTTCCATTGCCAAAGAGGCCATTCTTGCCGATAGGCCCAACGCATTGCTGCTGATTGATTATCCAGGGTTCAACCTGCGTTTGGCTACGTGGGCGCGCAAACAAGGCATTCCGGTGTTGTATTACATAGCACCGCAAGTGTGGGCGTGGAAGGAATCGCGGGTGAAAGCCATGCGCACCGATATTCATCGCCTCATGGTGATTCTTCCTTTCGAGAAGGAGTTTTTTGCCAAGCATGGCATTCAAGCCGATTTTGTGGGGCATCCCATTTTGGACACCATTACGAATGACGATTCGAACCATGTCACTCCATCCGAACGCATTATTGCTATTCTACCGGGCAGTCGTAAGCAAGAGGTGAAAAGCATGCTTCCGATAATGCTTTCGGTGGCAAACGATTTTCCAGACTATCGTTTCGTGGTGGGCAAGGCACCCGGACTCGATGCTGCTGTCTACGAGAGCAGTTTGGGTTCTTCGAAAGTCGCATTGTTTGAGGGCGGCACGCAAGCGTTGTTGCGCATGGCCGATGCCGCACTGGTTACCTCTGGCACCGCCACGCTCGAAACTGCTTTGTTTGGAGTTCCGCAAGTGGTGTGCTATCGCGGCAATGCATTGTCGGTAATGCTGGCGCGCAAGCTGATTAAAGTGAACTACATCTCCCTTGCAAATCTTATTCTCAATCGGGAGGCGGTGGTAGAGCTCATTCAAAGCGACTTGACCGCATCCAACCTACGCCATCATTTATCTGCGGCTATCTCCGCCAGCGGCAAGCAAAAGGCCCAAATACTGCGCAACGAGCTTTGGAACAAACTGGGCGGACCAGGAGCATCTGCCAATGCTGCGCGCATCGTTGTAGACGCTTTGCAGTAGAACGCGTCATCACGCCAACGCATTCCACCTATTTTTGCCATCGCTAAAGAAAAACCGATGAGAGAAGTACAATTCCGCGAGGCACTGCGCGAAGCCATGAGTGAAGAAATGCGCAGGGACGAATCCATTTTCTTGATGGGCGAAGAAGTGGCCCAATACAATGGCGCCTACAAGGTGAGCCAAGGCATGTTGGACGAGTTTGGCGAAAAACGCATTATCGACACGCCCATTGCCGAGCTTGGCTTTGCGGGCATTGGAGTAGGGGCGGCTATGAACGGACTTCGCCCTATCATCGAGTTTATGACCTTCAATTTCTCGTTGGTAGCCATAGACCAAATTATCAATTCGGCAGCCAAAATGAACCAAATGTCGGGCGGGCAGTTCACTGTGCCAATCGTGTTTCGCGGGCCTACGGGTTCGGCAGGGCAGCTGGGCGCGCAACACTCGCAAGCATTCGAAAATTGGTATGCCAACTGTCCGGGCCTCAAAGTGGTGGTGCCATCCAATCCGTATGATGCAAAAGGGTTACTGAAATCGGCCATTCGCGATAATGACCCCGTTATTTTTATGGAAAGCGAACAGATGTATGGCGAAAAAGGGATGATTCCTGATGGCGAATACCTTATTCCTATTGGCAAAGCCGATGTGAAACGCAAGGGCAAAGATGTGACCATTGTGTCCTTCGGGAAGATTATGAAGGTGGCGCTCGAAACTGCCGAGGTGCTTGCCCAAGAAGGCATCGACTGCGAAGTGATAGACCTGCGCACTGTGCGCCCTATCGACTATGCCACCGTTATAGAAAGCGTGAAAAAAACCAACCGCATGGTGGTGGTAGAAGAGGCTTGGCCCTTGGCATCCATCAGCACAGAGCTTACGTATGTGGTTCAAAAAGAAGCGTTCGATTTTCTGGATGCGCCCATCCGCAGAATTACTACCCGCGATGTGCCCTTGGGCTATGCTGCCAGTTTTGTAGAGGAGTTTCTGCCCAATGTGGCCCGCACCGTGGCGGCTATCAAGGATGTGCTTTATGTGAAGTAACTCCTCCGTTTATTCTCCTTCATTTATTTAAGGACATCGTTGTCCAAACTCAATTGCGGTATGTCTACAACAAACAGTGGTGCGCCAAGCGGATTTTCTGAACTAGTGCAATCGCGCAGGTCTATGCGCATTTTCGACCAAGAAAAAGCCTTTGACCATGATGCGATTCGGAGATGTTTGGAAACGGCCACGCTTGCCCCAAGCAGCAGCAATCTTCAGTTTTGGGAATTCTATCGCGTACCCAAAAGTTCAGCGCTAAATGGCCCTTTGGTTAAACTGTGCATGAAGCAAAAGGCAGCAGCCACAGCCAACGAACTTGTGGTTATTGTAACCCGAAGAGACAAACATAAGAGCAGAATTGCGGCCAACTATGCCTATATCGATGATTGCTATAAAGACGCTGAGCCACGGAAACGCAAGCAAGCGTTGGCATATTATGGCAAGCTCATTCCCAGACTATATGCCAAATATCCACTTTGGTCCATCCTCAAGGAGGGCATTGCATGGTTTGTTGGCTTAAAAAAACCGATGGTTCGCGAAGTATCCGAAACCGAAGTGCGCATCAGCGCGCATAAGAGTGTAGCCTTAGCCGCCATGACGTTTATGTACGCTATGAAAGCCGAAGGATATGATACCTGCCCGATGGAAGGCTACGATTCCAAACGCATCAAAGCGCTGCTGAAACTACCTGCTTCGGCCGAATTGTCTATGGTTATCGCCTGCGGCAACGGAATGCCCGAGGGAATTTATGGCAAACGCTTTCGAATTCCACAAAGCGAAGTCATTTTTGATAGATAGAAGGGGTTATTCGCCCAGTTCACCAGCTTCGGAGCAACGGATTCGCAGATTGGACTGATTTTTTCGCAGCACATACGCCCAAGAAAATAAAAGCAGAAAGCCCACCTCGCATGGTTGCGAAGTGGGCTTCCTGCAGTACATCCGCAGATGCTTATGGCATAGGTGGTATAGGAGTAGGCTGCAGCTGAATGTTGACGGTAACATCTTCGCCCGGTTCTACGGGGCCGCCTTCGTTAAAGGTGATGTAGCCCGCTGCGCTCACCTGTATCATCACATTTATAGTGTCATCATACTCGCCCAAGTCGGCTTCGAAGTTGCCATTGGCATCCGTTTGCGCGGTGATTATCGCGTTGTCTGGCAAGATGAATTTGACAGCTGCATTCACTACCGGATTGCTGGTTATAGCATCAATCACTTTGCCCGCTGCGGTTATGCCTAGTGGTTCTGCTGGACTTTGGCGCAGCAGTTCGAGGTCGAAGAATCGCGCTACCTGCAAGGGCTCGGCTCTGTACTTGAGGATAAGCCCACCATACACCCCGAAAAGTGCAATTGCCACCAATTTGCGTTGTTGCTCGCGCAAAACACTTACTTGCCCGAGGGCACCTTCGCCTTGCTGCTGTGCCAGACGAGTGCTTAGAGCTAGGTTATAGAAATTATTTACCAACGTGTACGTAGCTGCTAGGGCCACAATGGGCTGAAGGCTTGCCGCAAGCGTACCAACAGCAGAAAGACGGTCTTCGTATGTGCCGCTATTAAACGGGTTGCGTTTGCGCGGAAAAATGGCCCTTTCTTCGGGGGTGTCTTCGTAGTACACTGCCCGCACGCCCGACTCCCAAATACGGAGTTGCTGCGGTAACGTATCCAACAAATTTTCGAAGGCAAGAGTGCCTCCGCCATAGCTACCCTCCACCATATCGTAGTTGATACACACCTGACGGTAGGTGTTGTATGCCGGGTTAAGAATGTTGTACAGGTTAAGAATGTCGGGGTCGGCATTCTCGTTCATCAATTTGGCATCGGTGTCGGTAGCCAAGCTCAACATTTTGATGTTTGAGCCTCGTGTTTGCACCTCAAACGTGTTGCTTAAAAAAATCCAAGGTTTGATCATGACGGTTATGTGTTAAAGATTAGGAGGGCAAAATTATTTAACGCCTCAATATGTGTCACATTAACAACATATTTTGGCATATAACACAAAATAACCGCATGTAATAGGTCGTTTAACGCCACGGATGCCCCATCGTCATCTTTTTGAAAAAGCTTCTGAAAGGTTAGTAAACACTCAATTCGACTGCAGTCTAATGCTTCTGTGGTTTCCACGGCACCATTTTATTGCAGTCTAATGCTTCCGTGGTTTCCACGGCACTATTTTATTGCAGTCTACTACTTCCGTGGTTTCCACGGCACTATTTTGTTGCAGTCTAATACCTCCGTGAATTCCACGGCACCATTTTGTTGCAGTCTAATACCTCCGTGGTTTCCACAGCACCATTTTATTGCAGTCTATTACCTCCGTGGTTTCCACGGCACCATTTTATTGCAGTCTAATACCTCCGTGGATTCCACGGCACTATTTTGTTGCAGCAAGTTCCGATGGTGAACTTTTAATTGCCAACCTTTGGTGAACCAAAATGAGCATGAGCAATGAAAATGGAATTATTGGGTGGGCTGGAGCCCACCATTATCCCGAAGCTTCGGGACGGACAAGCCGAAGGCGATTGACCGAGTAAAGGGATAGCTTGGCGCTGGTGGGGGGCTATAATTGCCTCTTTAAATGTTGAAAAATTGCGATGTAATTAATGCCGATTTCATTGAACTAATGCATAAACATACTATCAATATGAGAGTCACGAAATTTATGAAAGAACACGGCATCAGTTTTGAAACGATGGTTAAGATTTCTCAATTTCTCAAATGGGAAGAGTTGAAACCTAATACGAAATTGTCTGATGAGGAAGCGGATGTATTTCTACAAGCAAATTGTAGTGCGGAATTTAATTCAAGAATAAAAGAATTCAAAGGAGCTGAACCAGTTAAGAAACTTACAACTAGAGAAGAATTTATGAAATATGAAGGTTATTTAGATGACTTTCCAGAAGGTTATAACTATGATGAAGGCATTGTTAAAGACTATGATAGCGGTTGGCAGCCTGAAGATGATTATGAAAAAACGGTGATGAATTCATTTGAAAACGGAACATCAGACCTTTATGGCTTTTGACCAATCCCCAGCCCACGCGAGTGTTCCGAAGGATCACTCGTGCGGAACATAACACGCACAGTCTTTGACTGGGCATAAGAACATTCCAAATGAAAGCCCCGCCCCACCAAGGCGGGGCTTTGGTGTTTTATCCCCAAAAAACCATTTCTATATCTTTGGTCAAAATTCAATAGTGCAATGCCAGAAATCGTAGCACTAAAGGTCACGAACAACCATGAGATATGCCTTCAATTTCAGGATGGCGAATCAAAAACGATTGATTTTCGTCCCTTGATAGGAGTAGGAATCAGTGCGCCATTGGTAGACCCATCTTATTTCAACCGTGTGAGTATTGACAACGGTGGAGGTATTGAGTGGCCAAATGGGTTTGACTTTTGTCCCAATTTTCTAAGAGATTATCAGGCGTCTGGTGCAAAATCAGGCCATGTTAAGGCTTGATACTTTCCCCCAATCACAACAGAATAACCCTCAATCCTCCAGTTCTCCTGCTTCTGCCGGAGCAACGGTTCCACCTTTAATGCGGCCCATTAAATCCCGTTTGAAATCTTCTTCAATAACGTAGAGCTTGAGCACTTTTTTTGGAGGGAGCACTTCGCGCATGCGCTTGGTATAGCGTTTACGAATATCCAATTCCTGCTCGCGCAGTTGCAACTCTTTGGCTATGGCGGCATCTATTTGAGCATCGGTAAGGGTGGCCATGCCTTCTTTTGTGCTGCGTTGGTGCTGTTTGTGTGCCGTGCGATTGCTGCGCATTTCCGCAGTCATTTCATTATACACCGGCCAAAACACCTGTGCTTCTTTGGAGGTAAGTTCCAATCGTTCGGTAATAAATGCCACACGCATGGCCTGTATCCGTTCTTTTCGGTTTGGCTCGCCACCGCGCTTTTGGGCAATAGTTAGCGATGCAGACAAGCCAATCAATGCGAATATCAAAAGTGCTTTTTTCATGATTAGAGCGTAATATCGTTGGTAAATAAAGAGGAAGATGTAATGTCTTGGTCTAGGATAAAGTCCATCACTTCTTCCTCATCAAGTTCTTCATAGGCTTCGTGCGCTGTGGGGATTTCGGCATAGGCCACCACATCATAATCGTCCAATAAATCTAAATCTTCAAGGTCGCTGATGTTCAACTCCTCTTGTGCCAAACTATTTTCAGGCGCTGTTGGATAGAAAAACATGTAAGCCGCACCAAGTAGTAGCACTACAGACAAAGCTGGGGCCCACACCATTGGGCGAAATATCCATCCAAACGGACTTGCAGCTGTTGCGTTTGATTGCGCAGCATTCACCGCATGCATAATCTTAGGAGTCAGATTTTCAAAGTAGCCGTCTGGAACTTGGAATGGAGCTTTCTTATCCGATTTAGAAGAAAATTCTTCCAATCGAAATCCTTCTTTTTCGCTTTTTGGTAATGGTGTTTTCATGGTCGTTTTGTTAAGACGATTGTCGCCTCATTTGGTTTAATGTTCCACCACATAGCGCTCTATTTTTTTTACTGCGTGATGGTAAGACGCCTTTAGTGCGCCCACTGATGTCCCTAGTATTTCGGACATTTCCTCATACTTCATTTCCTCGTAGTATTTCATGTTAAATACCAACCGTTGTTTATCTGGAAGTTTGAGAATAGCGCGCTGCAATTTGCCCTGAATGCTGTCTGCGCTCATTTCGCTATCGGCCTCCAAGTGTTTTGCAAAGTGGTTTTCCGCGCTTTCAAACGACACAAACATCTTGAGTCGTTTAGTCTTTAGGAAGGAAATCGTTTCGTTTGTCGCAATGCGGTACAGCCACGTGTAGAGCTGACTCTCGCCCCGAAAGTTATCAAGCGCGCGAAAGGCTTTTATAAATGTGTTTTGAAGAATATCGTCCGTATCGTCATGACCCACCACCATGCGCCTAATGTGCCAATACAGCCGTTCTTGATGCGTGTTCACCAGCACACTGAACGCCTGATTTCGGGTGTTCGGGTTGTGCAGTTTTACAATTAAATCAAGTTCTTGGCTATCGGCCATTGGTCAAGGGTCATTTCCGTCCTATGACCTTTTGCGCGGCTGAAACAATGCTTTCTGCGTTTAATCCATACTTCTCCAACAGTTCTTCTGGGGTTCCACTTTCCCCGAAGCTGTCGTTCACCGCTACCATTTCAATAGGGCAGGGGAGATGTAGGCCAAGCGTTTGAGCAATGCTGTCACCAAGTCCACCATTACGCTGATGTTCCTCGGCTGTCACCACGCAACCTGTTTTGGTCACGGAGGCTAAGACGGCTGCCACATCCAATGGTTTAATGGTATGAATATTTATTACCTCGGCCGAAATTCCTTGCTCCTTAAGCACTGCGGCTGCTTCAATGGCTTTCCAAACCAAATGGCCCGTAGCGAAGATGCTCACATCTGTTCCGTCCGAAATTTTCCAAGCTTTTCCGATTTCAAAATGCACATCTTCGGGGAAGAAATTCGGCACTTTTGGTCTGCCAAACCGCAGATATACTGGGCCTTCGTGGTTAGCAATGGCAATGGTGGCGGCCTTGGTTTGGTTGTAATCGCACGGGTTAATTACAGTCATTCCGGGCAACATTTTCATTAGCCCAATATCTTCGAGAATCTGATGCGTAGCACCATCTTCACCAAGAGTAAGTCCAGCGTGAGAGGCGCATATTTTCACATTCTTGCCAGAGTAGGCCACCGATTGCCGAATTTGGTCGTACACCCTGCCTGTGCTAAAGTTGGCAAAGGTGCCCGTGTAGGGGATTTTTCCTCCAATGGTCATGCCCGCAGCAATGCCAATCATGTTGGCTTCTGCAATTCCTATTTGAAAGAATCGTTCGGGAAATGCTTTTTCGAACGCATCCATTTTCAGCGAGCCAGTGAGGTCTGCGCATAGTGCCACCACATTCGGGTTGGTTTTTCCAAGTTCGAGTAATCCTACTCCGAATCCTGAACGGGTATCGCGGTCTTCTGTTAACTTTTGCATGAAACGTTTTTAATTGAGTTCTACTAATTGTGATTTTCCAGATTGAATGCTAAAGTCTTTCTCCACGGTGTAAAAAGTTCGTTTAGAGCCAGTAGGCCGAAAAACAGCTTTGTATTCGCCTGGTTGAAGTACAACACTGTCGTTCGTTCCCTCCTCACTTAGGCTGTGCACCCACACCAACTCTTTGTCCGTTTTCAAGAAAATATCGCCAGTCCCCTTCGTTTTGCGCATCACATGGGCCATGCCCGGTTGTGGTATTTCAATAGTGGTGGTGTGGCTTTGCGATATGGCGACATCCGGAATCAGGATGCGCGGAGTGGTCAACACTTCCAAATCATAAGAGCCCACTAAATACCGTTCTTTTTGGTCAAACGGCTGAACATGTAGCGTATTCATTTTTCCTTTTTGGCGAATTATTGCTTGAAGAAAAGTATAGTCGTGTTTGCCTTTCACTTTGAGGAGCAGGTCTCCTTGAGGAGCATCAATTCCAATCACGTTGTGAATTCCGGGAATCAAAACGATGCTGTCTTTTTCTACCGCAGGAAGGGTGTGCACCTTAATTCGATAATTTGCCAATGCGTCAATCGTCAAAGTATCGGGCAGCCCGCGATTGTTCATGGTATGAATAAGGTTGTAGCGCATTCTGCCGCTGTGCTGGTCATAAAAGGTCATGTTCACATCCGTTTCAATCGGCTGGTCGTTCACATTCAGCAGATTTACTTGCACCGATGTTGGGTTGAGCGCTTGCGAAATAACCACATTCAAAATGCGCTTGAATGCCGATTCATTGGAGGCGTCAAACACGTTGCCCATGCATTTGAAATGGTCGATTAACTCTAAATCGAGTCCAACACCAATAATAAAAGGCTTCAAAATAATGTTGTTGCGCTGCAATGCTGCGGAGATAGCACATGGGTCGCCACCGCACTCCTCAATGCCATCGGTAATCAAAATAATCATATTCCTACAATTGGCGCAGGGCGGGAAATCTTTACCGGTTTGCTCCAAACTGTAGGCAATCGGGGTGGTGCCTTTGGGCTGAATGTTCGGCAGGCGTTTGCGAATGGCGGCAGCACCACCAGAACCAAAAGGCACTTCAAGCCGCGTATCCTTACAATCGCGTTGGTCGCCCGAAATGAATGGGCTTTGATGCCCATAAGCACGCAGGGCAAGGTCAAGGTTTGGCACTTGCTGTAGACTGTCTAATAGCTCGTTCAGCAGTTTTTTGGCCACGTCAATCTTCATCCCGCTATCCCAACGGCCAAACATGCTTTGCGAAGCATCAAACACAAAGAGTATGCGGTTTTGAGGTTCTGCCGTTCCAGTTTTCTGCTGCGCAAAAGCTGGCATTGCAGCCATCAGCAATAGAAAGATGGGGAGGATATGGCGGAGAGGATTCAACAGATAATAGAGCTTAGGAAAGGAAGATAGGCGAATTTATAGCTAGAGTTAAAAGTAGTTCAATGAGGTTAATGAGGTTATTTTATTTGTGCAGACTTTGCACTCTTGGTTGAATGAACCACAATCCAATAAAAGCACATATCATTTGAACAGTGGTTAAAAGGTATTCATCTCCTCCAGCGTCCTTGTTCAATTCTGCACTTACCAAAGCTTTGGATGAAATGAGAACGGTGGCAAGCAACGATAAGGGAAGTAGTATTGTCAAAAACAATGGTTTAGTGTAGCTGACATTCATGTCATAGACCGTTGTGTTCACGTCCTCAGAAACAAAAAGAAGTACACTAAAGGTTAGTATAACCAAAACAACCGCCCAATTAAAATATTTGAAGACATCCAATGTCTTTCCATTAGAAGCAACCACTGACTTTGCCTTATGCCCAATAGCAAAAATCCAGCTCAGCCAGCATATTCCACCAATACTAGCCAATAGTTGATTTAATTTACCAAGGTGTTCCGAAAGTGGAGAATCGAACTTTACGCTGAAAGGAAATGCTATCAAGAGGAATAACAATACCCTATTCATTTTGAGAAATCCAGAAGTGAGATTGATGATTTGCTTTTCCATTTTATCTGTTTTCGAATGTTAGCTCTCTTCGTAATTCAAATCCTTTCCAAAAGTTTCTGGCAATGCCAATACACCACCAATTGCAAGCGAAAGGCAAATAATGCACATCACCAATGCTGACCCGATATTACCCGCATGTGTTTCAATTGCTTTATACGATAATGTGATGGGTATTACTGCCCCACGCACAAAGTTTGGTACCGTGGTGGTGGCAGTTGCCCGAATATTCGTGCCAAAGGATTCGGATGCCATAGTAACAAACAAGGCCCAGTATCCAGAGCCGCAACCAATAAGAAAACACAGCAAGTAGAACGTCTCAGAGCGAATCCCTTTCAAAAACAGGAAGGCCAGCGTTACGCCAATGGTGAAAAATAGATAGCCCAAGACCACTTTTCTTCTGCTGCCAAAGAGCTGGCTTAGCAGTCCGCTCACCAGGTCGCCAACGGAAAGCCCCACATACACAAACATGATAGCAAACCCTGTGGTAACTACTCCTTGAACACCATTGGTAGCGGCAAACTGCTCCGAAAACTTGACCAACACGCCCACGCAATACCACACTGGAAGCCCAATCAAAATGCACGCAAGATATTTTTTGAATCGGGTTGCATCATTGAACAACATGAAAAAATTGCCTTTCTCCACAGCTTGCTCTTTCATTGTATCAAACATTTGACTTTCGAAAGTGCCCATGCGCAGTACTAACAAAAGCAGTCCTAATCCGCCACCAATGAGATACATGGTTTGCCAGTTTTGAAGTCCAAAAAACGAAACATTCAACCAGCTAATGAATGCTACGGCAACAGCCCCAAGCGCTCCCATGGTTACTATTATCATTGTGCCATACCCGCGCTTTTCTTTTGACATCACTTCGCTAACCAGCGTTATTGCGGCACCCAATTCGCCTGCAAGACCAAGCCCAGCAATGAAGCGCACGACAATGTATTGTTCAATATTGACTACAAAGGCATTGGCTATATTGGCCAAAGAATAGAGTAGGATGGAACCAAAGAGAATATTCTTCCTTCCTTTTTTATCGCCAATTACTCCCCAAAGAATACCGCCAACCAACATGCCACCCATTTGCCAGAGAAAAAGGGCATAGTCGTAAACGCTAATCAAATTGGGGTCGGTAATGCCAATACCCGCAAGGCTTTTCTTACTGACTATATTGAAAAGTTGCAGGTCGTAGATGTCCACAAAGTAGCCGAGTGAAGCTACAAGCACGGTGAGGTGTACAGCGCTTTTTTTTGAATTCATTCTTGGCTTGTGGAGAGCAAAGCGGATAATCTTCGTTTAGTAATCGCCCATGGTTTCCTCTAGCTGCATCAACGCAGCCTCTAGTTGTGCATCATTTGGCGCCACACCATGCCATTTGTGCGATCCAACCATAAAGTCAACACCCATACCCATTTCTGTTCGCATAAGATTTACAATAGGCACTCCTTTGCCAGTTGCAGCTTTGCAGGCATTCATGGTAGCGAGCAAATCTTCTGTGTTGTTTCCGTCACATTCAAAAACCTGCCAACCAAATGCTTGAAATTTTGCTTTCAAACTTCCAAGTGGCAAAACATCATCGGTATCACCATCAATTTGCCTTCCGTTCACATCAATTGTAGCAATAATGTTGTCCACTTTTTTTGCGGAGGCATACATAACAGCTTCCCAAATTTGTCCTTCTTGCAACTCACCATCGCCATGCAATACGTAAACCAACTTCGAATCACCATTGAGTTTTTTAGCTGAGGCTGCACCAATAGCAACAGATAAACCTTGACCCAAAGAGCCTGATGACATGCGAATACCCGTTAGCCCTTCGTGCGTTGTTGGATGACCTTGCAAGCGTGTGTTCAGTTTGCGAAAAGTGGCCAACTCCGGAACTGGAAAATATCCATATCGCGCTAAAACGCTGTACCAGACAGGAGAAATATGACCATTGGACAGGAAAAACAAATCTTCGTTCGCGCCATTCATTTCAAAATTTTTGGCGTTTGGTTTCATCACTTCGTGATAGAGCGTCACGAAAAATTCAGTGCAACCTAGCGATGCACCAGGATGCCCAGAATTTACGGCATGAACCATGCGCACAATATCACGTCTGGTTTGAGAGCAAATCGAATTTAATGCAGCGATATCAGCCATGAGGGGATATTTTAGAATTGATCAAAAATACCGTTCCACTTCTTTGCCCAACAGCTACGTTAATAACTATTGAAAAGCAATTTGATGGTTGTAGAAACACACCCTTTAAACAGAAGACGAAACTCTAATTTTGGATTTACCACGTAAATTAACCTATACCGCAGAATAGGCTTGAGTTGAAATAAGACGAACTGGAGTTTTGCTCTTACCCGAGTAACTTAGTTAATCCAACCGCCAAAACAGCTCCAGATAATGGCGCTAAAACAGGAATCCAAGCATAGCCCCAATCGCTGGAACACTTATTTTTAATGGGGAGAATGGCGTGCATTATCCGTGGGCCAAAATCTCGTGCTGGATTTATAGCATATCCAGTAGTTCCACCAAGTGATAGTCCAATTGCAAGAACAATAAGCGTTACTGGCAGCGCACCTAATGAACCCATTCCCACCTTCAATATCTCACCGCTCGAATGGTTAAGTTCAGGGTGTGCAACATGGAGAACTGCATACACTAGCACAAATGTTCCGATGGTTTCTCCTAAAAAGTTATTACCTAAAGACCGAATCGCTGGACTTGTGCAAAACACAGCCATAGTAGTGTCTTTATCTGTGGTTGCCTCAAAATGATTGTGATAGAATCCCCAAACTAGCCCAGATCCAAACATGGCACCCAGCAATTGAGCTACTATAAATGGCAGCACGTCTGTCCATGCAAAAGCACTATTCATAGCTAGCGCTACTGTTATAGCCGGGTTTAAATGTGCACCACTAAAGGGCGCTGCCACTGTAACTCCTATAAATACCGCCAAGGCCCATCCAGTAGTTATTACAATCCAGCCAGCACCATTGCCTTTTGTGCCATGAAGAATAGTGTTTGCAGTCACCCCGCATCCCATCAATAACAGGAGCATTGTTCCAATAAATTCCGCTAAATATGGATGCATGTTTTTTTTGCGAAAGATGGAAAACTTCTCTCAAATCGCAATACACTTCAAATTCGCTCGTCCTTTTTCTTCACTTCTTTGCCCCGAAACTTCTCCCCGATGTAATACTTTCATTCAAATATCTACATTTAGCGACTTAATATCTATCAATGTCACAGAAAGAAGCTTGGGGATCACGTGTTGGACTCATTTTGGCGATGGCCGGAAATGCAGTTGGTTTAGGAAACTTTCTTCGTTTCCCAGTTCAAGCCATTAACAATGGTGGGGGCGCCTTCATCATTCCATATCTTGTTTGTTTTCTCCTTATGGGTATTCCACTTCTTTGGATAGAGTGGAGCATGGGTCGTTTTGGCGGCAAGCATGGCGATCATAGCAC